>Ga0164243_10001733_pt1 | contig 36549 bp, 28 predicted proteins | sample OricompcompostOP_FD_108781 | JGI IMG/M metagenome (GOLD analysis project Ga0164243, IMG submission 108781) | Organic Plus compost microbial communities from Emeryville, California, USA - Original compost - Organic plus compost (OP) | ecosystem: Engineered > Solid waste > Mixed feedstock >...
GAAGATGCTGCTGGGCGGCCAGCTCGCGCTGCCGGAGCGCATCTGGACGCACCTGAACGTCGCCTGGGTGCTGTACTGCGCCTTCATGGCCGCCCTCAACGCCTACGTGGCGGTGTACTTCAGTACCGAGGCCTGGGTGGACTTCAAGCTCTGGGGCTACGTGTTCCCGGTGGCCTTCCTGGTCGCACAGGGCCTGTACATCGCGCCACACCTGAAGTCGGACGAGCCCGCGCCATGAATGCACCCACGCTGCCCACCGCTGCCGAACTGGAAGCCGCCCTGCGCGCCGCGCTGGCGCCGGTGCAACTGGAAGTGCTTGACGAAAGCGGCGCCCATGCCGGCCACGCCGGCGCGCGGGCGGAGGGCTACGGCACGCACTTCCGGGTGCGCATCGCCTCGCCGCGCTTCGCCGGCCTGTCGCGCGTGGCGCAGCACCGCCTTGTGTATGATGCCGCGCAGGTTTTCGTCCCCCGGGGCCTGCACGCCCTCGCCATCGAGACGCTTCAGCTCCCCACCTAGGTCCGCGCCCGGCACACCCTTCGGGACCGCACCCCTTCCCTCCCCTCCACCCCTTTGTCTTCCGTCATCGCGCGCGACGCGCATTCCGTTCGAGAAATGCCCATGAGAAAACATCGCCTGCAAGCTGTCACCGCCGCCCTCCTGCTGGCCGCCGCGCCGGCCTTCGCCCAGAACGCCGCCATCGTCAACGGCAAGCCCGTGCCCAAGGCGCGCATGGAGGCGCTGGCCCAGCAGCTGGCCGCCGCCGGCCGGCCCGTCACGCCCGAGATGCAGGAACAGCTGCGCGAGGAAGTGGTCACGCGCGAGGTCTTCATGCAGGAAGCACAGAAGAAGGGCCTGGACGCGACCGACGACTTCAAGGCGCAGATGGAGCTGGCGCGCCAGGCCGTGCTGATCCGAACCCTGTTCGACGACTACCGCAAGGCCAACCCCGTCAGCGACGAGGAGGTCAAGACCGCCTACGACAAGCTGGTCGCCGCCAACAGCGGCAAGGAGTACAAGGCCCGCCACATCCTGGTGCCCACCGAGGACGAGGCCAAGAAGGTGATGGCCGAGCTCAAGAAGGGCGGCAAGTTCGAGGACCTGGCCAAGAAGTTCTCCAAGGACCCCGGCTCCGCGGCCAACGGCGGCGACCTGGACTGGACCAACCCCGCCGGCCTGGTGCCCGAGTTCTCGCAGGCCATGATCAAGCTGAAGAAGGGCGAGACCACCACCGCCCCGGTCAAGTCGGACTTCGGCTGGCACATCATCCGCCTGGACGACGTGCGCGAGATGAGCTTCCCCAAGCTGGAAGAGATCAAGCCCCAGCTGAGCCAGCAGCTCATGCAGCAGAAGCTGCAGGCTTACCAGCAGGAGCTGCGGGAAAAGGCGAAGGTGGAATAAGGCATCGGCAGGCGCCGACCGGCGCCCGGCCCATGCAGGGAAGGCGGCTTCGGCCGCCTTCGTCGTTTCCAGCCCCTCAGCGCAGCGCCGGCCGCACCGGCGCCAGGCGCTGGCGCGCGACCGGCGCACTGCGCCCGGGCGAAGGCACCCACAGCACGTCGCAGCGCACCCGCTGCGCCAGCCGCCGGGCCAGGCCGGGCCGCAACAGGTCGACCCACCAGGCGCGCCGCGGCTTGCCCACCACCAGCAGCGATGCCTCGGTGCGCGCCTGCTCCAGCGCCAGCCGCGACACCGGCTCGCCGTGAACCACCACGCCCCGCGCCCGCGGCAGCCCGGCATGCGCCAGCTGCTCGGACACGGCCACCTGTGCCCGCACGCGGGCGGTCTCCAGCCAGGCCTGGACGGCCGGCAGCGGCAGGTCGGCGGCGTGCAGGTGACGCTCGGTGTCGGTGCTCATCACGTGGCAGGCGCTGATTTCGTGCTCCTCGCAGAACCAGCGCGCCATGTGCAGCAGCGCCGGCGCGGTGCGCTGCTCGGCCGGGTCGAAGGCCACCAGCGCATGGCGGTACGGCACGCCGGAAGGACGCCGGCAGATCAGCACCGGCACGCCCGCCGCGCGCAGCAGGCGCTCGGCCCATGCGCCCTGCAGCCGTCCGCGCAGGCCCGGCACCGCCGCCTCGGCCGGCACGACGACCAGGTCGGCGGCACGCGCCGCGCGATGCAGGGCCTCCTGCGCGTCGGTGCCGGCACCGACGGACACGGCGGTGCGCACGCCCAGCGCGGCGCCGATCTCCTCGGCCAGGAAGGACAGGTCGGCATGCGCCCGCACCGGCGGCGCGCCGGGGCCGAAGCGCGAGGCGGGATGCGAATCGAGCGGCTCGACCAGGGTGATCAGGCGCAGCTCGGCACCATGCGACCAGGCCAGGCGGGCGGCCCGCCAGGCGGCATGGATGCCCGGAACGGAAAAATCGACGACGGCCAGGATCTGGCGCAGCACCATGGGACTCTCCTTGCTGGCCCGCGGCGAGGCGGGCAGGAACACCGCCCCGTGGCGTGCACGGACGCTGCAGGGCATCGGGCGTGGAGGGCCCGGCGATCAGCAGGAGATGGAAAGCGGGAAGGGCTTCGACTCGCGGACCGCCGGGCTCAGACCGGACCGGCGGTTCGCCGCGGACACCCTGGCGGGGTGGCGACAGACGCCATCCGCGCCGGACACCGGCGGTGCATGGATGCGAGGAAAGCGGAAGACATGCGCCGAGTCTAGGCCGGCGTGCGCGAAAAGCCCACGATGGCCCCAGGGGTCATGCCAGATTGCGGGATGGCAGGACGCGCTCAGCCCACCCAGCGCCGCGCGTTGCGCCACAGGCGCATCCAGGGGCTGAAGGCGCTCCGGTCCCCCGCTGTCCAGCTCATCTGGATGTTGCGGAACACGCGCTCGGGGTGCGGCATCAGCGCCGTGAAGCGGCCGTCGGCCGTGGTCACGGCCGTCAGGCCGCCGGGGCTTCCGTTGGGGTTGAACGGGTAGCGCTCGGTGGGCTGGCCCGCGTGGTCGACGAAGCGCATCGCGGCGATGGCCTTCGCCGCGTCGCCGCGATGGCGGAAATCGGCATAGCCCTCGCCGTGCGCCACCGCGATGGGCAGGCGGCTGCCGGCCATGCCGGCGAGGAACAGGCTGGGCGAATCGAGCACTTCCACCAGCGCCAGGCGGGCCTCGAAGCGCTCGCTCTGGTTGGTGGTGAAGCGCGGCCAGTCCTGCGCACCCGGGATGATGTCGGCCAGTTCGGCGAACATCTGGCAGCCGTTGCACACGCCCAGGCCGAAGGTGTCGGTGCGGGCGAAGAAGCGCCGGAACTGCTCCGCGAGCTTCGGGTTGAAGGTGATGCTGCGCGCCCAGCCGATGCCCGCGCCCAGCGTGTCGCCATAGCTGAAGCCGCCGCAGGCGACGATGCCCTTGAAGCCGGCCAGGTCGGCGCGGCCGGTTTGCAGGTCGGTCATGTGCACGTCGAAGGCTTCGAAGCCCGCCTCGGTGAAGGCGTAGGCCATTTCGACGTGCGAGTTGACGCCCTGCTCGCGCAGGATGGCGACGCGGGGGCGCGCCAGGTTGATGAAGGGTGCGGCGACGTCCTCCTCCACGCCCTCGGCCAGCACCATGTGCAGGCCCGGATCGTCGGGCGCGCCGGCGGCGGCATGCTCGCTGTCGGCGCATGCGGGGTTGTCGCGCTCGCGGCAGATCTTCCAGCTCACGCTGTCCCACACCTGGTGCAGGTCGGCCAGGCCGGCGCTGAAGACGGCCTTGGTGTCGCGCCAGACCTCCAGCTTGCCCTTGCCCACGTCGATGGGCGAGCTCTGCGGCCGCGTCTTGCCGACGAAGTGGCTGAAGGCCGAGAGGCCGTGCGCACGCAGGGTCTGCATCACGGCGTTGCGCTCGGCCGTCTTCACCTGCAGCAGCAGGCCCAGCTCCTCGCTGAACAGGGCCTTGAGCGTCAGCTCCTCGCGCCGCGCGCTGACCTGCTGGGCCCAGTTCTTGGCGTCGCCGGTCTCCATGCGGCTGTCGGAGATGCCGTCGCCTTCCGTCACCAGCAGGTCGACGTTGAGGGACACGCCGACGTGGCCGGCGAAGGCCATCTCGGCGGCGGTCACGAACAGGCCGCCGTCGCTGCGGTCGTGCATGGCGAGGATCCTGCCTTCGGCGCGCAGCTGGTTGACGGCATCGACCAGCTTCACCAGCAGTTGCGGGTCGTCGAGGTCGGGCACCGCGTCGCCGGTCTGGCCCAGCACCTGTGCCAGGATGCTGCCGCCCATGCGGTGCTGGCCAAGGCCCAGGTCGATGAGGACCAGCGTCGTGTCCTCCTCCTGCGCATCGAGTTGCGGCGTGAGGGTGCCGCGCACGTCGTCGAGGCTGGCGAAGGCGCTGACGATCAGGCTGACGGGCGAGCTGACCTTCTTCTTCTCGCCGCCTTCCTCCCACTGCGTGCGCATCGAGAGGGAATCCTTGCCCACGGGAATGGACACGCCCAGCGCCGGGCACAGTTCCATGCCGACGGCTTTCACGGTCTCGTACAGTGCGGCGTCCTCACCCGGTTCGCCGCAGGCGGCCATCCAGTTGGCGGAGAGCTTGACGCGCTTCAGGTCGATCGGCGCCGCCAGCAGATTGGTCAGCGCCTCGGCCACCGCCATGCGGCCCGAAGCCGGTGCATCCATGGCTGCCAGCGGCGTGCGCTCGCCCATGCTCATCGCCTCGCCGGCAAAGCCGCGGTAGTCGGCCAGCGTCACGGCACAGTCCGCCACCGGCACCTGCCAGGGGCCGACCATCTGGTCGCGGTGCGACAGGCCGCCGACGGTGCGGTCGCCGATGGTGACGAGGAAGCGCTTGGAGGCGACGGTGGGATGCGAGAGCACGCCGATGGCGGCCTGCTGCAGGTCGACGCCGGTGAGGTCCAGCGGCTTGAACCGGCGGGCGATGGACTTCACGTCGCGGTGCATCTTCGGCGGCTTGCCGAGCAGCACGTCCATCGGCATGTCGACGGGCTGGTTCGCTGCATCGGCCGTCTCGTCGGCCACCACCAGCTCACGCGCCTCGGTCGCAACGCCGACCACGGCGAAGGGGCAGCGCTCGCGCTCGCAGAAGCCCTTGAACAGTTCGAGCGACTCCGGCGCGATGGCCAGCACGTAGCGCTCCTGGCTCTCGTTGCACCAGATCTCCTTGGGCGCCAGGCCGGACTCCTCCAGCGGCACCGCGCGCAGGTCGAAGCGCGCGCCGCGGCCGGCATCGTTGGTCAGCTCGGGGAAGGCATTCGACAGCCCGCCCGCGCCCACGTCGTGGATCGCCAGGATCGGGTTGGCCTCGCCCTGCTGCCAGCAGCGGTTGATGACCTCCTGCGCGCGGCGCTCGATCTCGGGGTTGCCGCGCTGCACGGAATCGAAGTCCAGCTCGGCCGCGTTGGCGCCGGTGGCCATCGAGCTGGCCGCGCCGCCGCCCATGCCGATGCGCATGCCCGGGCCGCCGAGCTGGATCAGCAGCGTGCCGGCGGGGAACGGGATCTTCTTCGTCTGGATGGCGTCGATCTGCCCCAGGCCGCCGGCGATCATGATCGGCTTGTGGTAGCCGCGCTGCAGCGCGTCCACATCGCTTTCCACGCGCTGCTCGTACTCGCGGAAGTAGCCCAGCAGGTTGGGCCGGCCGAACTCGTTGTTGAAGGCCGCGCCGCCCAGCGGGCCTTCCGTCATGATCTGCAAGGGGCTGGCGATGTGCCCGGGCTTGCCGTAGCTGCCCTCCTCGGGCCACAGCTTCGAGACGGTGAAGCCCGTCAGCCCGGCCTTGGGCTTGGAGCCGCGGCCGGTGGCACCCTCGTCGCGGATCTCGCCGCCGGCGCCGGTCGAGGCGCCCGGGAAGGGCGAGATCGCCGTCGGGTGGTTGTGCGTCTCCACCTTCATCAGCACGTGGTGCGTGGCGCGGTCCTTGGCGTAGGCCTGCCCCTCGCGCGGCACGAAGCGCTCGATCTCGTGCCCTTCCATCACCGAAGCGTTGTCGGCGTAGGCGATCACCGTGTGCTGCGGGTGCGTCCGGTGCGTGTGGCGGATCATGCCGAACAGGCTCTTGTCCTGCCGCACGCCGTCGATGGTGAAGTCGGCGTTGAAGATCTTGTGCCGGCAGTGCTCGCTGTTGGCCTGGGCGAACATCATCAGCTCGACGTCGGTCGGGTTGCGGCCCAGCTTCGTGAAGGCGTCCACCAGGTAGTCGATCTCGTCCTCGGCCAGCGCCAGGCCGAAGCCGGTGTTGGCCTGCTCCAGCGCCGCCCTGCCCCCGCCCAGCACGTCCACGTGCGCCATCGGCTGCGGCGGCAGCTCGGCGAACAGCGCGGCGGCGCCGTCCAGCGCGGGCAGCACCGATTCGGTCATGCGGTCGTGCAGCAGCGCGGCTGCGGCGGCGAGCTGGTCGCCGTCCAGCGCCGGCGCCTTGCCGATCAGCGGCGCCTTGAGGCTCAGGAAGTACTGCGTCACGCGCTCCACCCGCCGCAGCGCCAGGCCGCAGTTGTGGGCGATGTCGGTGGCCTTGGAGGCCCAGGGCGAGACGGTGCCCAGCCGCGGCGTGACCACCAGCGTGGACGCGGCGCCGGCCGGTGCCTCGAAGGGTTCACCGTAGGTCAGCAGCGCGGCGAGGCGCTCGCGGGCCTGCGCATCGGGCGGCGTCTCGGTGAGCACCAAGTGCACGAAGCGCGCCGCGATGCCCTCGACCTTCGGCGCCACCGCCTGCAGGCGGGGCAGCAGCTGGCGCGCGCGGAAGTCGCTCAGCGCCGCGCCCCCCTCGAAAACGGTCACGACGGGGGTGGCGGAGGGAGCGGGCTGCGTCACGGTGGTGAGGGCCTGGGCGGCCGGTGAACTTTTGGGGGAATCCGGACCCGGCGACCGCTGACTGGGGCCACTCGGGAGAACCCGGTATTTTAGGGGCCGGATGGGATAATCCGGGCCCATGAGCATCACCTACCACGATCCGGCCAGCCTGGGCGACATGCGTACCGCCTGCCGGCTCGCCTCCGAGGTCCTGGACTACCTCACGCCCTTCGTGAAGCCGGGCGTCACCACCAACGAGATCGACCGCCTGGCCGCCGAGTACATGGTCAAGCAGGGCACCACCTCCGCCACGGTGGGCTACATGGGCGCCAGCAGCGTGCCCTTCCCGAAGTCGCTGTGCACCTCCGTCAACCACGTGGTGTGCCACGGCATCCCGGACGACAAGCCGCTGAAGAAGGGCGACATCATGAACATCGATGTCACCGTCATCTACAAGGGCTGGTTCGGCGACAACAGCCGCATGTTCGTCGTGGGCGACGCCTCCATCGCCGCCAAGCGGCTGTGCCACGTCACCTACGAGGCGATGTGGCACGGGATCATGCAGGTGCGGCCCGGCAACCACCTGGGCGACGTGGGCCACGCGATCCAGAAGTTCGCCGAGGGCAACGGCTATTCGGTGGTGCGCGAGTTCTGTGGCCACGGCGTGGGCCGCACCTTCCACGCCGAGCCGCAGGTGCTGCACTACGGCCGCCCCGGCACCATGGAAGAGCTCAAGCCCGGCATGATCTTCACCGTCGAGCCGATGATCAACGCCGGCAAGCGCGACATCAAGGAAGACCACAAGGCCGGCAAATACGACGGCTGGACCATCGTCACGCGCGACCGCTCGCTGTCGGCCCAGTGGGAGCACACCGTGCTGGTCACCGAGACCGGCTACGAGGTGCTCACCCTCTCGGCCGGCAGCCCGCCGCCGCCGGCCTTCGTCACCGGCGGCTGAGGCGCCGCGCCCGATGGCGTTCTCGGTCGTCGTCGACCTGCCCGCCGCGCTGCGCGACGACCTGCGCACGCGCAAGAGCGCGCTGTTCGAGCGCCTGCGCACGCCCACGGGCGCGCGCAACGTGCACGCCGCGCTGCGCGAACTGGCGCGCGCGACGGACCGCGCCCTGCGCGAACTGTGGCGCGACGCGGCGCCGGGCCCGTCGATCGCGCTGGTGGCGGTGGGCGGCTACGGCCGCGGCGAGCTGTTCCCCTGCTCCGACGTGGACGTGCTGGTGCTGCTGCCCGGCGGCGATGCCGTGCCGGCCGAACGGCTCGAGGCCTTCATCGGCCGCTGCTGGGACGCCGGCCTCGAGATCGGCTCCAGCGTGCGCAGCATCGACGAGTGCCTGGCCGAGGCGGCCAAGGACGTGACGGTGCAGACCTCGCTGCTCGAATCGCGCCTGATCACCGGCAGCCGCAGGCTCTACGAGCAGTTCCGCGAGCGCTTCGAGGCCAGCATCGACCCGCGCGCCTTCTTCGCCGCCAAGTCGCAGGAGATGCGGCACCGGCACCAGAAGTACGAGAACACGCCCTACGCGCTGGAGCCCAACTGCAAGGAATCGCCCGGCGGCCTGCGCGACCTGCAGACGGTGCTCTGGGTGGCGCAGGCCGCCGGCTTCGGCCGCAGCTGGGACGACCTGGCCGGCAACGGCCTGGCCACCGCCTTCGAGGTGCAGCAGCTCAAGCGCAACGAGTCGCTGCTCTCCCTCATCCGCGCGCGGCTGCACGTGGTGGCGGGCCGGCGCGAGGACCGGCTGGTGTTCGACCTGCAGACCGCCGTGGCCGCCACCTTCGGCTACGAGGGCGAGTCCCGGCGCAAGGCCAGCGAGGCGCTGATGCGCCGCTACTACTGGGCCGCCAAGGCGGTGTCGCAGCTCACCGAGATCCTGCTGCTGAACATCGCCGAGCGCCTGGACCCGCAGCCGGCCGCGCTCACCCGCCTGAACGACCGCTTCTTCGAGAAGGCCGGCAAGATCGAGGTCGCCGGCGACGACCTGTACCTGCGCGAGCCGCACGCCATCCTGGAGACCTTCCTGCTGTTCCAGAAGACCGTGGGCGTCACCGGCCTGTCGGCGCGCACGCTGCGTGCGCTGTACAACGCGCGGCACGTGATGGACACGCGCTTCAGCAACGACCCGGCCAACCACGCGACCTTCATGCGCATGCTGATGGCGCCGCGCGGCATCACCCACGCCATGCGGCTGATGAACCAGACCTCGGTGCTGGGGCGCTACCTGCGTGTGTTCCGCCGCATCGTCGGGCAGATGCAGCACGACCTGTTCCACGTCTACACCGTGGACCAGCACATCCTGATGGTGCTGCGCAACGTGCGGCGCTTCTTCATCGTCGAGCACGCGCACGAATACCCCTTCTGCTCGCAGCTGGCGGCCGGCTGGGACAAGCCCTGGATCCTCTACGTCGCGGCCCTCTTCCACGACATCGCCAAGGGCCGCGGCGGCGATCACTCCGAACTGGGCGCGCGCGACGTCGCCCGCTTCTGCAGGCGCCACGGCATCGAGCGCGAGGACGCGAAGCTGATCGAGTTCCTGGTGGCCGAGCACCTGGTGATGAGCACCGTGGCGCAGAAGCAGGACCTGTCCGACCCGGAGGTGATCGCCGCCTTCGCCAAGCGTGTGGGCAGCGAACGCTACCTGACCGCGCTGTACCTGCTAACGGTGGCCGACATCCGCGGCACCTCGCCGCGCGTGTGGAACGCCTGGAAGGGCAAGCTGCTGGAAGACCTCTACCACGCCACCTCGCGCGCACTGGGCGGCCACATGCCCGACCCCGATGCCGAGGTCGAGGCCCGCAAGCGCGAGGCGCTGGCCGAGATCAAGCTGCACGCCCTGCCCTTCGACGCGCACAAGGCGCTGTGGGACACGCTGGACGTGGGCTACTTCATGCGCCACGACGCGAACGAGATCGCCTGGCATGCCAAGAAGCTGTCGCGCTTCGTGCCCGCCAGGGGCGCGCCGGTCGATCCCGGCGCGCGGCCCGTCGTGCGCGCCCGGCTGTCGCCCGTGGGCGAGGGCCTGCAGGTGGTGGTCTACACGCCCGATGCGCCCGACCTGTTCGCGCGCATCTGCGGCTACTTCGACCAGGCCTCCTTCAGCATCCTGGACGCGCGCGTGCACACCGCCAGCAACGGTTATGCGCTCGACACCTTCCAGGTGGTGACCACCTTCCTGCCCGAGCACTACCGGGAGCTGATCAGCCAGGTCGAGACCGACCTGGCCCGCACGCTGGCCGCCGCCGGCGAACTGCCCGCGCCCAGCCGCGGCCGCGTCTCGCGCCGCGTCAGGAGCTTCCCCGTCGCGCCGCGCGTGAGCCTCACGCCGGACGAGAAGGCGCAGCGCTGGCTGCTCAGCATCTCGGCCAGCGACCGGGTGGGCCTGCTGTACTCCGTCGCCCGGGTGCTGGCACGGCACCACCTCAACCTGCAGCTGGCCAAGGTGACGACGCTGGGCGAGCGGGTGGAGGACAGCTTTCTCATCAGCGGGCCCGAACTGCAGGGCCAGCGCGCGCAACTGGCGATCGAGACGGAGCTGCTGGACGCGCTGCAAGAGGTCTGACGCGGACGTGGGGCATGGGACACGGAACGCCCCGCCTTCACTAACATGCGCGCCGTGATCCACCCTTCTTCGAGGAAAGCATCTCCATGACCAAATCCGACGATCTCGGCAAGCTCATCCTGCGCGTGGCGCTGGGCGTTCTCATCCTGCTGCACGGCATCGCCAAGCTGAGCAAGGGCGTGGACGGCATCGGCGGCATGCTGTCCTCGCACGGCCTGCCGGCCATCCTGGCCTACCTGGTGTACGTGGGCGAGGTCGTCGCGCCGGTGCTGCTGATCGTCGGCCTGTTCACCCGCCCGGCGGCATGGGCGGTGGCGGCCAACATGGTGGTCGCCATCTGGCTGGTCCACATGAAGGACCTCGGCGCGCTGAACAACCAGGGCGGCTGGGCGCTGGAACTGCAGGGCATGTTCCTGTTCTCGGCCATCGCGGTCGCCTTCCTCGGCGGCGGGCGGCTGGGCATCGGCGGCCGCTTCAACTGAGCGTCTTCAATCGTCCTCGGCCGCATCCAGGCCGGGGAACAGCACCTCGGTGAAGCCGAAGCGGCTGAAGTCGCGCACGCGCATCGGGTAGAGCTTGCCCAGCAGGTGGTCCACCTCGTGCTGCACCACCCGGGCATGGAAGCCCTCGGCCTCGCGCTCGATCGGGTCGCCGTACGGATCGAAGCCGCTGTAGCGGATGCGCGCGAAGCGCGGCACCACGCCGCGCAGGCCGGGCACCGACAGGCATCCCTCCCAGTCCTCTTCCTCCTCGTTGCCCAGCGGCGTGACGACGGGGTTGACCAGCACCGTGCGCGGCACCGGCGGGGCGTCCGGGTAGCGGGGATTGGGCGCGCCGGTGCCGAAGATGACGACCTGCCGGTCCACGCCGATCTGCGGTGCGGCCAGCCCGGCGCCGTTCACGGCGTGCATGGTCTCGAACATGTCGCGCACCAGCAGGTGCAGTTCGTCGGTGTCGAAGGCGTCCACCGGTTGCGCCACGCGCAGCAGCCGGGGATCGCCCATCTTCAGGATGTCGCGGATGGCCATGCGTGGATTGTCATCGAGCCGTCCGCGGTGCCGCACCCGTCAGGGGCGGTCGCCCAGCGGCGTGTTCTGGCCCGCGCTGGGCCGGGCGGAGCCGCGCGGCACGCCCGGCACCACAGGGCGGGCCGGCGGCTGGCCGACCACCGGCGGGCGGCCGGGCGACGGGACGCCGACCGCCGGCGGCCGCCCGGGCGGCATCACGCCGGGCCGCGGCACCGGAGGACGGCCGCCCCAGCCGGGGCGCACGCCGTGGTAGGGATAGGGCCGGCCGCCCCAGTAGCGCGGGCGGTTGTAGACGTCGATGTCCACGTAGGCCGGGACGCCGATCACGGCCGGGCCGGGATCGTAGTAGCCGGGCCCGTAGCCGTAGCCGTCGTAGTAGTTGGGGTCGCCGTACACGGCACAGCCGCCCAGCAAGGCCGCGGCACCCAGCAGGCCTGCGCCGGCCAGCCACCGTCTCGTCGAATTGGTCTTCATCGGGCCACTCCTTCCGGGTCGTTCAGATTGACAAGACGATTGGAGCGCCAGCGCCTGAAGAAGGCTCCGGTGATCCGGTAACGACGGGTAAAGTCAAGGTAAAGAAACGCCCGGACCGTCAAATCTGTCGCAGCAGATCCAGCATGCCGGCCTCGTCCAGCACCTCGATGCCGAGTTCCTGCGCCTTGTCCAGCTTGCTGCCGGCCGCCTCGCCGGCCACCACGTAGCTGGTCTTCTTGCTGACGGAGCCGGCGACCTTGGCGCCGGCGGCCTCCAGCCGCTCCTTGGCTTCCTCGCGCGAGAGCGTCGGCAGCGTGCCGGTGATGACGAAGGTCTTGCCAGCCAGCGGCAGCACGGCGCGGGGGGCGGGCTCGCCCTCCTCCCAGTGCACGCCGGCGGCGCGCAGTTGCTCCACCACCTCGCGGTTGTGCGGCTGCCGGAAGAAGGTGTGGATGCTCTGCGCCACCACCGGGCCGACGTCGTCCACGTCCAACAGCGCTTCCTCGCTGGCGTCCATCACGGCGTCGAGCCCGCCGAAGTGGCGGGCCAGCTCCTTGGCCGTGCTCTCGCCCACGTGGCGGATGCCCAGCGCGAAGAGGAAGCGCGGCAGCGTGGTGGACTTGGAGTGTTCCAGCGCCGCCACCAGGTTGGCCGCCGACTTCTCGGCCATGCGGTCCAGCGCCGCCAGCGTGCTCAGGCCCAGCTTGTACAGGTCGGGCAGCGTGTGGATGGCCCCCCCGTCCACGAGCTGTTCCACCAGCTTGTCGCCCAGGCCCTCGATGTCCATGGCGCGCCGGCTCGCGAAATGCAGCAGCGCCTGCTTGCGCTGCGCCGGGCAGAACAGCCCGCCGGAGCAGCGGTGGTCCATGCCGCCGCGCTCGCGCACCACGTCGCTGCCGCACACAGGGCAGTGGCGCGGCATGCGGAAGTTGGGCACGTAGCCGGTACGCGGCTCCGGCACCACGCCCACCACTTCCGGGATCACGTCGCCGGCGCGGCGCACGATCACGCGGTCGCCGACGCGCACGCGCTTGCGCCGGATCTCGAACAGGTTGTGCAGCGTGGCGTTGCTGACGGTGGTGCCGCCGACGAACACCGGCTCCAGCTTCGCCACCGGCGTGAGGCGGCCGGTGCGGCCGACCTGGATCTCGATGCCCAGCAGCCGCGTCATCTGCTCCTGCGCCGGGTACTTGTGCGCCACGGCCCAGCGCGGCTCGCGCGACTTGAAGCCGAGCTGACGTTGCAGCGCGAGGTCGTCGACCTTGTAGACCACGCCGTCGATGTCGAAAGGCAGGCTGTCGCGCGCGGCGGCGATGCGTGCGTGGAATGCCGCCAGCCCCTCGGCGCCGTGGACGACCGCCCGGTCCTCGTTGACCGGGATGCCGAGCGCGGCCAGCGCATCCAGCGTGGCCGAGTGGGACGCGGGCAGGTCCCAGCCCTGCACGTCGCCCAGGCCGTAGGCGAAGAAGCTCAGCGGGCGCTGGCGCGCGATGCCCGCGTCGAGCTGGCGCACCACGCCGGCCGCGGCGTTGCGGGGGTTGACGAAGGTCTTGGCGCCGGCCGCGCGCTGGCGCTCGTTCAGCGCCTCGAAGTCGTCGCGCCGCATGAAGACCTCGCCGCGCACCTCCAGCACCGGGGCGCTCACCCGCTTGAGGTAGTTCGGGATGGCGCCGATGGTGCGGATGGTGTGCGTCACGTCCTCGCCCGTCTCGCCGTCGCCGCGCGTGGCGGCCTGCACCAACTCGCCCTGCTCGTAGCGCAGGTTGATCGCCAGCCCGTCGAACTTGAGCTCCACCGCGTAGGCCAGCGGCGGCGCATCGGCGGGCAGCTTGAGCGCGTTGCGCACACTCGCATCGAACTTGGCGGCGCCGGCGGGCGTGGTGTCGGTCTCGGTCTTGATCGACAGCATCGGCACCGCATGGCGCACGGGCGTCAGGCCTTCGAGCACGGCACCGATCACGCGCTGCGTGGGCGAATCGGGCGTGACCAGCTCGGGATGCGCGGCCTCCAGCGCCTCGAGTTGCTGATACAGGCGGTCGTACTCCGCGTCCGGCACTTCCGGATCGTCCAGCACGTAGTAGCGGTGGGCGTAGCGGCGCAGCAGCGCCCGCAGTTCGCGGGCCTGCGCGGTGAGGTCCTGGGTCATGTCAGTGGCGCCCGGCCGCCCGAAGGCACTGACGCGCCCCCTCGGGGGGCAGCGATACGCGAAGCGATGAGCGTGGGGGCAATTTCATTTCAACTGAAAAGACGCCGCGCCAGGGCGGAGCCCGCGGCCAGGTCGCGCTGCTGGAGCGTGTCGTAGAGCTGTTCGAGGTCGGCGCCGATGGCGTCCATGGTCTCCGTGCGCAGCAACTGGCCGTCGCCGTCGGTCACCACGCCGTCCATCTCGCGCGCCAGCGCCTCGGCGATCTCGCGCATGCGGGCGAAGGGCTCGGCGCCGCGGTCCACCTGCGGCACGTCCAGGCTCAGCGTCAGCTCGCGAATGGCCGACTGCGCCGGGTCGTCGGCCAGCGCCGCCTGCGTGTCGAAGGCCAGGCCGAGCACCGGCGGCGCGCCGGCGTCGCCGCCCGGCAGCACCATGCGGCCGGGGATCAGGCCGGCGACGAAGCCGTGGCGGGACGCGTTCTGCTGCACGTAGCCGGGGCTCCAAGCCGCGTGCCGGGCGCGCAGCACGAAGGCGAGCTGCGCGTCGTGCGCGCCGGCGAACTGGTCGAGCTCGCGCGCGCGGGCGACCTCGTCGAGCATCTCCGGGAACTCGGGGGCGCCGTTCACCGCGTCGGCAAAAGCCTGCGCCTTGACGACGAACTCGGAGTACTCGATCTCGTTGAGCGCACCGGTGCGGTTGGCGAGCTGCACGCCGGCCTGGAAGGCGCTGTAGCGCTGCCCGGCGGCCGGCGGCTCCCACTGGCCGGTGGCGGCGTTCAGGCCCTCGATGGCGATGGGCTTGCTGCCGGCGCGCCGCGTGGGCGGCAGCGCGGCCAGCGCGGCGGCGCCGGACACGGGCGCATCCAGCGCGACCGGCGCGATCACGTCGATCAGCGGATCGAGCCCGCCGCGCCGCTCGACCAGCACGCCCGGCGACTGGGCGGTGGGCGGCGGCAGGTCGGGGTCGAACAGCGGCTCGTGGCGGTCGGCGCTTGCGGCGTCGCCGGGATCGACCCGCAGCACCGGCTCCTCCGGGTCCGCTTCCGTTCCGCTGCCGTCGCCTTCCGGCGCGGCCGTGGGCGGGACGCCCGGCAGGTCGGGCTGCCGGGGCGCATTGCGGCGCGAGGTCCAGGTGTTGTAGGCGATCACGGCGGCCAGCACGAGGCCGCCCAGGATGGCGAGTGCGACGGTAAGGCTGCTCATGTCAGTGACGCCCGGCCGCCCGAAGGCACTGACACGCCCCCTCGGGGGGCAGCGATACGCGAAGCGATGAGCGTGGGGGGCAGTTTCATTTCAGGCGTCCGCCATGGACACGGCCGATTCCATGTCGACCGCCACGATGCGCGAGACGCCCTGCTCCTGCATGGTCACGCCGATGAGCTGTTCCGCCATTTCCATCGCGATCTTGTTGTGGCTGATGAAGAGGAACTGCGTTTCCTTGCTCATCGCAGTGACGAGCTTGGCGTAGCGCTCGGTGTTGGCGTCGTCCAGCGGCGCGTCCACCTCGTCCAGCAGGCAGAAGGGCGCGGGGTTGAGCTGGAAGATGGCGAACACCAGCGCGATGGCGGTGAGCGCCTTCTCGCCGCCCGAGAGCAGGTGGATGGTCTGGTTCTTCTTGCCGGGCGGCTGCGCCATCACCTGCACGCCGGAGTCGAGGATCTCGTCGCCGGTCATGATGAGCTTGGCGTTGCCGCCGCCGAACAGCTCCGGGAACATGCGGCTGAAGTGCTCGTTGACCGTGTTGAAGGTGCCGCCGAGCAGCTCGCGCGTCTCGCCGTCGATCTTGCGGATGGCGTCTTCCAGCGTGGTGATCGCCTCGTTCAGGTCGGCCGACTGGGCGTCGAGGAAGGTCTTGCGCTCGCGCGCGCTGGTCAGCTCGTCCAGCGCCGCCAGGTTGACGGCGCCCAGCGAGGCCACCTCGCGGTGCAGGCGGTCGATCTCGCCCGAGAGGCCGGCCAGGCGCACCTTCTCTTCCTCCACCGAGGCAGCCACCGCCGCCACGTCGGCCTGCGCGTCGGCCAGCAGCTGCTCGTACTGCTCGAAGCCCAGGCGCGCGGCCTGCTCCTTGAGCTGCACCTCGGTGATGCGCTGGCGCAGCGGGTCGAGGGCGCGCTCCAGTTGCAGGCGGCGCTCGTCACTGGCGCGCAGCTTGGCGGTGAGGTCGTCGTACTGGCTGCGCATGGCGCCCAGGGCCTGCTCGCGCTCCAGCTTGAGGGCCAGCGCGTCCTGCAGGCCGGCCTGCGCGGCGGCGTCCGACAGGCGCCCCAGCTCGGCCTCGGCACGCTCGCGCTCGTCGGCCAGCGACGTGGCCTGCTGCGCCGCCGTCTCGATGGCGCGCTGCAGCTCGGCGCGGCGCGCCTCCAGCGTGCGCTGCGAGAAGGCGGCTTCCTGCACCTGCCGCTCCAGGCTGCGGTGCTGCTCGCGCGCGGCGGCGAGCGCGCGGCCGGTCTCGATCACCTTCTCTTCGAGCTGGGCGTGGCGCTCCTGGCTGTCGGCCAGTTGCATGTCGAGTTCCTCGAAGCGGGCCTCGGCGGCGATGCGGCGCTCCTGCAGGTCCTCGAGCTGGGCATCCACCTCGCCCAGGTCGGCGTCGAGCTGCTGGCTGCGGGCGCGGGTCTGCTCGGCCAACTGGCCCAGGCGCAGGGTCTCGACCTGCAGCTCGTGCGCACGCGACTGCGTGTCCGCCGCCTCGCGACGCGCGGTGACGAGGCGCGAAGCGGCATCGGCGTACGACGCCTCGGCGCGGACCAGCGCGGTGCGCGCCTCGTCGTTGATCAGCGCCTGCGCCTTGAGCTGGCGCTCCAGGTTCTCGATCTCCTGCTGGCGCGCCAGCAGGCCCGACTGCTCCGAGTCCTGCGCGAAGAAGCCGACGCTGTGGGCGGTGACGGCATGCCCGTCGCGGACGTAGATCGTCTCGCCCGGCGCCAGGCGCTCGCGCTGGGCCAGGGCCTCTTCGAGGCTGTCGGCGGTGCAGCAGCCGTGCAGCCAGTGGGCCAGCACGGCCTGCAGGCCGGCGTCGTTGATGCGCAGCAGGTCGGCCAGCCGCGGCAGGCTGCTGCCGCCGGCCGCCGGGGCGGCAGCGGACGGCGGGCTGTAGAAGGCCAGCTTGGCCGGCGGCGCGTCGCTGCCGAAAGCGCGCGCCATGTCCAGGCGCGAGATCTCCAGCGCGCCCATGCGCTCGCGCAGAGCCGCTTCCAGCGCGTTCTCCCAGCCCGCCTCGATGTGGATGCGGCTCCACAGGCCCTGCAGGCCGTCGAGGCCGTGCTTGGCCAGCCAGGGCGCGAGCTTGCCGTCGGTGCGGACTTTCTCCTGCAGCGCCTTCAGCGCCTCCATCCGGGCCGACAGCTCGGCCAGTCGCGCGCCCTCGGTGTTGACAGCCTGCTGCCGCTCGCGGCGGGCCTCGTCCAGCTGGGGCACGCTCTCCTGCAGGTCGTGCAGGCGCGCGTCGGCCTCCTCGGCCGCCTGCTGCGCCTCGGCGAGCTGCTGCTGCAGCTCGGCCAGCCGGGCCTCGTCCGGCGCGGCCAGCGCGTTGCGGTCGGCCCGCAGGCGTTCGCTGCGCTGGCCGAGCTGGCGCGACTGCTCCTCGATGTTGCGCTGGTCGGCGGCCAGCACCTGGATCTGCTGCTGCACCTGCACGACCGAGCCGCGCTGTTCGTTGGCCTCCTCCTGCGCACGCTGCAGCGCTTCTTCCAGCTCGGGCAGGCGGGCGTCGTGTTCCTCGAGCTGGGCGGCCAGGATCGCAGCCTGCTCCTCGGCGTCGACGCCCTGCCCAGCCAGCGTCTCGATCTCGGCCTCCGCGTCGGCGCGGCGGGTCTCCCACTGCTGGATCTGCTCGGCCAGTTGCACCAGGCGCTGCTCGACACGCTGGCGACCCTCGACGACGAAACGGATCTCGCCCTCCAGCTTGCCGACCTCGGCGCTGGCCTCGTACAGGCGCCCCTGCGCCTGGTTGACCTGGTCGCCCGCGGCGTAGTGCGCCTGGCGGATGGTCTCCAGCTCGGCCTCGACGTGGCGCAGGTCGGCGGTGCGCGACTCGAGGTCGTTCAGCGCCTTGTCGGCGTCGGCCTTCAACCGCGCCTGGTCGGCCTCGGCCTCGCTGCGCTTGAGGAACCACAGCTGGTGCTGCTTCTTCGTCGCCTCGGCCTGCAGCGCGTTGTAGCGGGCGGCGACCTCGGCCTGCTTCTCCAGCTTGTCGAGGTTGGCGTTCAGCTCGCGCAGGATGTCTTCCACGCGCGTGAGGTTCTCGCGCGTATCGGAAAGGCGGTTCTCCGTCTCGCGGCGGCGCTCCTTGTACTTGGAGACGCCCGCCGCCTCCTCCAGGAACAGGCGCAGCTCCTCGGGCTTGGACTCGATGATCCGGCTGATCGTCCCCTGGCCGATGATGGCGTAGGCGCGCGGCCCCAGGCCGGTGCCGAGGAACACGTCCTGCACGTCGCGCCGGCGCACCGGCTGGTTGTTGATGTAGTAGCTGCTGGTGCCGTCGCGCGTGAGCACGCGCTTGACGGCGATCTCGGTGAACTGGCTCCACTGGCCGCCGGCGCGGTGGTCGGCGTTGTCGAACACCAGCTCCACGCTGGAGCGGCTGGCCGGCTTGCGGCTGGTGGTGCCGTTGAAGATCACGTCCTGCATCGACTCGCCGCGCAGCTCGCTGGCACGCGACTCGCCCAGCACCCAGCGCACCGCATCCATGATGTTGGACTTGCCGCAACCGTTGGGGCCCACCACGCCGACCAGTTGGCCCGGCAGCATGAAGTTGGTGGGCTCCGCGAAGGACTTGAAGCCGGAGAGCTTGATGGAGTTGAGACGCACGACGGGAGCCCTGATGCCAAGGCGTTGATTTGCAAGGAAAAATGCACGGAGCGGTGCGCTGCCGCCCGGGCCGGGAATGATAACGTGCGGCCCATGCGCTCCCTGCCCGCTTCCGTGACCTTTCCCCCGCGCCGCGCGCTCGTGTTGGCCGGCCTGGGCAGCCTGCTCGGGCTCGGCGGCTGCGGCGCCTTCAGCAACACCGAGCGGGCCGAGTCCTATTCCGGGCAGGAGTGGCTTGAATCCGGCGCCAACCGCATCGCCAACCTGGCGCTGCGCGACAACCTCCAGTCGATCCGCCGGGTGCAGCTCTCGCTGTACCGGCGCAACCCGCGCGAGTGGCGCAAGTGGGCCGCCAGCGCCGACGACGCCATCGCCCGCACCTGGGAGGCCGTCGAGCAGGACCGCCCCCTGCCCGAGCTGCGCGGCGCCACCAGCATCGACGCCGTGCGCCTGGCCTTCGAGACCGGCCCCGCGCCCGCCTACCAGGGCGACCGGGTGGCGGCGCTGGTGATCGGCTGGGCCGCCATGCTCAAGCAGGCCAACGGCGACACCTGGCGGCAGACCATGATCGACGGCGTGAGCGCCGAGAACGCCTTCCGGGCGGCGCGCAACTTCGAGATATCGCTGTGGCTGCTGGCCTCCAAGGCCGGGCCGGACGGCCAGCCGCTGCTGCTGTCGACCGAGATCAGCGGCCGCGGCCGCAACCTGGTCGTCGACCGGGAGCTGTCCAAGGTGGTGGCCCGCCTCGACCTGCTGGCCGCCCAGGCCGACGAGAAGTACCGCCGCGCCGCGCTGGACTTCAGCCAGAGCTGGCTGCTGGGCAACCTGGGGCCCTTCTTCGCGATGGTCTCCCGCTAGGAAGTATCTTTCCTTTTTCTTTCGATTCGGTATTATGTTTCCGTGAATAAGCGGGAACTCATCGAACAGCTCGCGCGCCGGCGCGAGGCACTGGGCCTGACGGCGGCCCAGCTCGCCGAACGCTCGGGCCTGACGGAGCGCTCCATCCGCAACGCGCTGGGCAGCCGCCAGGGCAACCCGCAGCTGTCCTCGCTGCTGGCGCTGGTGGGCGCGCTGGACATGGAGCTGCAGCTCGTACCGCGCGGCTTCGGCCCGGCCCTGGCCGAGGGTGCCGAGCCGGGCTACCGACCGGTGGTCACGCGCATCGGCCAGGCGGTGGCCGATGGCCTGCCGCCCCAGCCCCCCGCGCCCAGGTCCAAGCCATGAACGTCAAGATCCTCGAAATCGCCCTGGCCGGCCGCCGCTGGGGCAAGCTGTTCCAGTACGGCGACCTGTGCCGCTTCGTCGCCGAGCCCGGCGTGGTGGCCGAGCCGCCGCCGCAGGTGCTCTCGCTGTCCATGCTGGCGAGCGATGCCGCGGCGCAGTCCGCCCTCTGGGCCGACGTGCGCAACCCGCTCTTCAACGCCCAGGGCGGGCGCCTGCCCACCTGGTTCCAGAACCTGTTGCCCGAGGGCGTGCTGCGCACCCACATCGCACAACTGCGCGGCTGCCGCGAAGACGACCACTTCGAGCTGCTGGCCGCCTGCGGCGGCGACCTGCCCGGCGCCGTCACGGCCCGGCCGGTCGAGGTGGACCGCGCCACGCTCCAGCGGCTGGTGACGCAGGACCAGGACGCGCTGGAGATGTCGGTGCTGGCCGACCCGCTGCCCCAGGGCATCTCCGTCTCGGGCGTGCAGCCCAAGCTGGTGCTGGCCCGCCAGGGCCGGCGCTACACCGCCCGCATGCGCACCGGCCGCGGCGTGCGCGTCATCGCCAAGCTGCCGGTGGCGGGGCGGCCGCACATGCCGCGGCTGGAGATGCTCTCGCTGCACCTGGCGCGCGCGGCCGGCGCCGACGTGTGCCATGCCGAGCTGGCACCGCTCTCGGCCATCGACGCCGAGCACGGCTACGCCTTGCCCGACGAGCCCGAGTTCCTGGCCGTCACTCGTTTCGACCGTGTCGGCGCGAAGCGCATCCACTTCGAGGACTTCGCGCAGATCCTCGCCGTCGACCCGCAGGACAAGTACGCCGGCAGCTACCTGGCCATGGCACTGGCGATGCGCGCCTTCCCCACGCTGGGTGAGGAGGCGATGCTGGAGCTGCTGCGCCGCCTGGCGGTCAACGACCTGCTCGGCAACCCCGACGCGCACCTGAAGAACTTCGGCGTGCTCTACCCCGACGGCCTCGTGCCCAGGCTGGCCCCCGCCTACGACATCGTGGCCTACGCGGCCATGCAGGGCGCGGAAGGCCATGCGCTGCCCCTCATGCCGCCCGCGCCCGGCACGACCGCCGCCGCCGCGCGCCGGGGCAGCCTGTTCACCCCAGCCGGCGTGCGCGACTTCTGCTTCGCCACCGGCCTGCACGAGCCGCGCGTGCGCCGGCTGGTGGCCGACACCGTGCGCCTGGCGCGCGAACACTGGCCGGCGCTGATCGAGGCCGCCGCCCTGCCCGCCGAATGGAAGGCGCGGCTTTCGCGGCGGCTGGCCTCGCATCCGCTGCTGGACGGCATGGCGCGGCGCGGGCGATGACGCGCCCTCCTCCTAGAATGAACCGCACCTCTTCCGGCGCCGCACGGCGTGCGCGCGGCGGCCCTTCCTCCACCGTTTTTCCTTCCCGAGTCCATCCATGAGCTCCCTGAACTTCATCGGCGGCGAAAAAGGCGGCGTCGGCAAGTCGGTCACCTCGCGCCTGCTGGCGCAGTACTTCATCGACCACAGCCGGCCCTTCGTCGGCTTCGACACCGACCGCTCGCACAACTCCTTCACCCGCTTCTACGAGGGCTTCGCCTCGCCGATCGTGGTGGACAGCTTCGAGGGGCTGGACAAGGTGGTCAACGGCTTCGAGCACAACCCGGCGCAGAGCGTCATCGTCGACATGGCGGCGCAGACGCTGGCGCCGCTGGCCCGGTGGATCGGCGAGTCGGACCTGTTCACCGTCTTCAAGGAGCTGGGCGTCCACGTCAACTTCTGGCACGTGATGGACGACGGCCGCGACTCCAGCGACCTGCTGGGCAAGCTGGTCGACACCTTCGGCGACCGCGCCCACTACATCGTGGTGCAGAACTACGGCCGCGGCAGCGACTTCGCGATGATGCTCGGCTCGCAGTCGCTGGCCAAGGCGACGGCGCTGGGCGCGCAGGTCATCTCGCTGCCGCGCCTGCAGGAAGCGAGCATGCGCAAGATCGACGCGCACAACAGCAGCTTCTGGAAGGCCGTGAACGACAAGGAAGGCCCCGACGCCTTGGGCCTGCTGGAGCGCCAGCGCGTCAAGAGCTGGCTGGCGACGGCCTATGCGTCGTTCGACACGCTGCCGCTCTGAACGGCCCGGCGCAAGAAAAGAGAAGCCGCCCGAGGGCGGCTTTCTTCATGGTGCGCCGCTCAGGCCGCGGCGAAGGACGGGCCCGAACGGCCCCTGCGGCTGAGCAGCAGGCCCAGGATCGCCACGCCGAAGACGGCGAAGCAGATGAAGGACCAGTTGGCGATCGACAGGCCGAGGAAGGTCCAGTCGATCTGGCTGCAGTCGCCGCTGCCGCGGAAGATCATCGGGATGGCCCGCTGCAGCGGGAAGGATTCGATCATCCCGTAGATGTCGCGCCCGCAGCTCACGAACTCCGGCGGATGCCATTGCAGCCAGCTCTGGCGGGCCGCCGTGTAGGCGCCGCCGACGGCCGCGACGAGGGCCAGCAGCCCCCAGGTCTTCTGCAGGCCGGTGCGGCCCGTGGCGCCGGCCAGGCCGGTGAAGACGGCCACCAGCACGAGCGCATAGCGCTGCACCACGCACATCGGGCAGGGTTCGAGCCCCACCACGTGCTGCAGGTACATGCCGAAGGCCAGCATCGCCACGCAGGCGGCGCAGATGAGGGCGTAGGTGCGGCGCGGCGCGCCAAAGAGGAAGTTCAAATCCCGAGTCCTTGATCGACGAACACACGTGCCCTGCGCGGGTTGGCGACCACCGTGTCGCCCTCGCGCAGGCCCAGTTCCCGGAACTGCTGCGCAGGGATCTGCGCCTCGATGATGTTCCCGGAACCCGGATTGTCAGGATTCGTTTCGACCGGCTCCAGTTCCATCCGCGCGATGGGACCGACCACGATCGCCCGGCCGATGGTCGCCACGATGCCCTGCGGCTTGCCGCCGCCGGCCGCGAAGCGGGCGATGTCGAAGTCGTGCGGGCGCACGTAGGCCAGCGCCTTGGCGCCGTCGGCATCCTGCGCGTCGGCGGAGGGGAAGCGCACGCCCTGCACTTCCACTTCGCCCTCGTGGGCGCGGCCGTGGAACAGGTTCACGTCGCCCAGGAAGCCGTAGACGAAGGGGCTGGCGGGGTGGTCCCAGACCTCCTGCGGCGAGCCCACCTGCTCGATGCGGCCGGCGTTCATCAGCACCACGCGGTCGGCCACCTCCAGCGCCTCCTCCTGGTCGTGGGTGACGAAGATGGAGGTGACGTGCAGCTCGTCGTGCAGGCGACGCAGCCAGCGGCGCAGCTCCTTGCGCACCTTGGCATCCAGCGCGCCGAAGGGTTCGTCCAGCAGCAGCACCTTGGGCTCCACCGCCAGCGCGCGCGCCAGGGCGATGCGCTGGCGCTGGCCGCCCGAGAGCTGGGCCGGGTAGCGCTCGGCCAGCCAGTCGAGCTGCACCAGCTTGAGCAGGTCCATCACCTTGGCCTTGATCTGCGCCTCGCTCGGGCGCTGGCCGCGCGGCTTGACGCGCAGCCCGAAGGCCACGTTGTCGAACACGCTCATGTGGCGGAACAGCGCGTAGTGCTGGAACACGAAGCCCACCTGCCGCTCGCGCACGTGCACGTCGGTGGTGTCCTCGCCGCTGAACAGGATGCTGCCGCTGTCGGCCGTCTCCAGCCCCGCGATGATGCGCAGCAGCGTGGTCTTGCCGCAGCCCGAGGGGCCCAACAGGGCGAACAGCTCGCCCGAATCGATGTTCAGGCTGACGTCGCGCAGCGCGTGGAAGTCGCCGAAGCGCTTGCTGACGTTGCGGATCTCGATGCTCATGCGCTTGCTCCCGATGCCGGCTGCGGCCGCTCGGGCGGCAGCTCGGCGATGGCTTTCATTTCACGTTCGTGGCGCCATTCGGCGACCGTCTTGATGACCAGCGTGACCAGCGCCAGGATGGCCAGCAGCGAGGCCACCGCGAAGGCGGCGACCGACTGGTATTCGTTGTAGAGCACCTCCACGTGCAGCGGCATGGTGTTGGTCTGGCCGCGGATGTGGCCCGACACCACCGACACCGCGCCGAACTCGCCCATCGCCCGCGCGTTGCACAGGATGACGCCGTACAGCAGGCCCCATTTGATGTTGGGCAGCGTCACGTGCCGGAAGGTCTGCCAGCCGGTGGCGCCCAGCACGATGGCGGCCTGCTCCTCGTCGGTGCCCTGCGCCTGCATCAGCGGGATCAGCTCGCGCGCGATGAAGGGGAAGGTCACGAACACGGTGGCCAGCACGATGCCGGGCACGGCGAAGATGATCTTGATGTCGTGCGCCGCCAGCCACGGGCCCAGCCAGCCCTGCGCGCCGAAGACCAGCACGTAGATCAGGCCCGCCACCACCGGCGACACGGCGAAGGGCAGATCGACCAGCGTGGTGAGAAAAGCCTTGCCCTTGAACTCGAACTTGGCGATGGCCCATGCCGCGGCGACGCCGAACACCAGGTTCAGCGGCACCGAGATGGCGGCGGTGATCAGCGTCAGGCGGATCGCGCTCCAGGCGTCGGGCTCCTTCAACGCCTCGACGTAGGCGTCCCAGCCCTTGCGCAGCGCCTCCGTCGCCACCGCGGCCAGCGGCAGCACCAGGAAGAAGAACATGAACAGCAGCGCCGCGCCGATCAGCGCCCAGCGCACGGCGGCCGATTCGGTAGTGCCGGCCTGAGCCCTGCCCAGGTTGGCGCGCATTCCCGTGCCTCCGCTCATGCCGAGGCCCCCCGCTTGCGCTGCCAGCTCTGCAGCGCGTTGATGACCAGCAGCATCAGGAACGAGAACACCAGCATCACCAGCGCCACCGCGGTGGCGCCCTGGTAGTCGTACTGCTCCAGCTTGCCGATGATGACCAGCGGCGTGATCTCCGAGACCATCGGCATGTTGCCGGCGATGAAGATGACCGAGCCGTACTCGCCGATGGCGCGCGCGAAGGCCATCGCGAAGCCGGTGAGCAGCGCCGGCATGATCGACGGCAGGATCACCAGCCGGAAGGTCTGCCAGCGCGTGGCGCCCAGCGAGGTGGCGGCCTCCTCCAGCTCCTTCTCGGTGTCTTCCAGCACCGGCTGCACGGTGCGCACCACGAAGGGCAGCCCGATGAAGATCAGCGCCACCACCACGCCGGCGGGCGTGAAGGCCAGCTTGATGCCCATCGGCTCCAGGTACTGGCCGATCCAGCCGTTGCCGGCCAGCAGCGCCGTCAGCGAGATGCCGGCCACGGCGGTGGGCAGCGCGAAGGGCAGGTCCACCAGCGCGTCGACGATCTTCTTGCCGGGGAACTTGTAGCGCACCAGCACCCAGGCCACCAGCAGGCCGAAGAACAGGTTGGCCAGCGCCGCCAGGAAGGAGGCGCCGAAGGTCAGGCGGTACGAGGCCAGCACGCGCGGCGCCGTCACCGCCACCCAGAACTGCTCCCAGCTCATGGTGAAGGTCTTGAAGACCAGCGTGGTGAGCGGGATGAGGACGATCAGGCACAGGTACAGCAGCGTGTACCCGAGCGTGAGATGGAAGCCCGGCAGCACCCGCTTGGCGCCGCCGGAGCGGGAACGTGAAACCGGCGCTGCCGCGGACGGCAGCGCCGGCGAGGCGGCACTGGTCATCGGGTTACTTGGCGCCGGGCGTGTAGATCTTGTCGAACTGGGCGCCGTCGTTGAAGTGCACCTTCTGCGCTTCGCTCAGGCTGCCGAACAGCTCCTGCACGGTGAACAGCTGCAGCGGCTTGAAGGTGTCGGCGTGCTTCTTCAGCACCGTCGGCGAGCGCGGGCGCAGCGCATGCTTGGCGGCGATCTCCTGCGCTTCTTCCGAGTAGAGGTAGTCGAGGTAGGCCTTGGCCAGTTCGCCCGTGCCCTTCTTGGCGGTGGTGCGCTCGACCACCGCCACCGGGTTCTCGGCCAGGATGCTGATGCTCGGGTACACGGCGTCGACCTTGCCGGCGCCGAAGTCGCGGTCGATGGAGACCACTTCCGACTCGAAGGTGATCAGCGCATCGCCGATGTTGCGCTGCAGGAAGGCGGTGGTCGCGTCGCGGCCGCCGCGCGCCAGCACCGGCACGTTCTTGAACAGCTTGCCCACGAACTCGGCGGCCTGCGCGTCGGTGCCGCCCTTCTTCTTCACGTAGCCCCAGGCGGCCAGGTAGGCGTAGCGGCCGTTGCCGCCGGTCTTGGGGTTGACGATCACGACCTGCGTGCCGGGCTTGACCAGGTCGTCCCAGTCCTTGATGCCCTTGGGGTTGCCCTTGCGCACCAGGATCAGCATGGTCGAGGTGGTGGGCGCCGCGTTGTCGGGGAAGCGCTTGGCCCAGTCCTTGGCAACCACGCCCTTGTCCGCCAGGAACTCGATGTCGGTGGTGGTGTTCATCGTCACCACGTCCGCGTCCAGCCCGTCGGCCACGGCGCGCGCCTGGGCGCTGGAGCCGGCGTGCGACTGGTCGACCTTCACGTCCTTGCCCGTGGTCTTCTTGTAGTGGGCGACGAAGGCGGTGTTGTAGTCCTTGTAGAACTCGCGCGCCACGTCATAGGAAACGTTGAGCAGCTGGTTGGCCTGCGCGAAGGCGTTGCCGGCCAGCGCCGAGGAAGCCACGGCCAGCGCGGCGGCGATGTTCTTGATCTTCGAAGTCATAGGGTTGCCAGGTTGTCAAAGGTCTCGCGCCGCACGCTCGGGCGCACGGGCGCATCCGTCAGCGATCCGAGCAGGGCCAGGCCCAGGGGCCAGTCGCCGTGCCCGGATTCGACGTTGATATGGCCCGCATTCTGCATGCGGACGAATTCGCTGCCCCACGAACGGGCATAGGCGCCGGCGCGGCGCACCGGGCAGAAGGGGTCGTTGCTGCTGGCCACGACGATGCTGCGGTACGGCAGCGGCGTGCTGGGCACCGGCGCGAAGTCGTGCAGCACGGCGCGGCGCTCCGGGTCGGCCGGCGCCACCAGCAGCGCCCCGGCCACGCGCGCGGCCGCGGCCGGGCCCAGGTGCACGGTCGTGATGCAGCCCAGGCTGTGGGCGGCGATCACCACCGGGCCGGGCTGGGCCAGGACGAGCTTTTCCAGCGCGCCGACCCAGGGCCCGCGGTGCGGCGCGTCCCAGTCGTCCTGCACCACGCGCACCGCGCCCTGCATGCGCTCGGCCCACAGGCTCTGCCAGTGGCCGGGCCCGGAGTCGCGCCAGCCGGGGACGATGACGAGGGTGGGCTGCACGCCGGGGCCGCCCTGCTTACTTGTTGGGCTGCGGCGTGATGCGCAGGTAGGGGCGCACCGCGTTCCAGCCCTTGGGGAAGCGCGTCTTCAGCTCTTCCGGGTCCTGGATGCTCGGCACGATGACCACGTCGTCGCCGTCCTGCCAGTTCACCGGCGTGGCGACCTTGTGGCTGTCGGTGAGCTGCAGCGAGTCGATCACGCGCAGGATCTCGTCGAAGTTGCGCCCCGTGCTCGCCGGGTAGGTGATGGTGGCGCGGATCACGTGCTTCGGATCGATGATGAACACGCTGCGCACCGTGGCCGTGGTAGAGGCGTTGGGGTGGATCAGGTCGTACAACTCCGACACCTTGCGGTCGGCGTCGGCCAGGATCGGGAAGTCGACCGTCGTGTTCTGCGTCTCGTTGATGTCGCCGATCCACTTCTGGTGGCTGTCCACCGGGTCGACGCTGATGGCGATGGTCTTGACGCCGCGCTTGGCGAACTCGCCGCCCAGCGCCGCCGTCTTGCCCAGTTCGGTGGTGCACACCGGCGTGAAGTCGGCCGGGTGGGAGAACAGCACCACCCACGAGTCGCCCGCCCATTCGTGGAAGCGGATCGGACCCTTGGAGGAGTCCTGGGTGAAGTCGGGGGCGGTGTCGCCCAGTCGCAGCGTGGCCATGGCGGTCCTTTCAGCAATCGGGAACGGGATTGTCGGAAGCCCGCCACGGATAACAAACGAATATCTTCTTGTTTGAATATACCGATAGCACCATATGGAACCCGGGCTGCCGAGCGCCCATCCGTAGGGCGGAAGCGCCCCGGAAAGCGGCTCCTCCTCTATATGATGTGCCTTCGAACCAACCGGCGGGAGAAGGATATGGGTCGACGAAGTCTCATCGCGCTGGCTCTCGCCTGCGGGTCCGGGGTGGCCCAGGCGCAAGCGGACGCCGTGAACACGCTGGGCAACGCGGCCTGCGGGCTGGCGGGGCTCCAGAACTATCAGTACAGCCTTTTCCATGGCTGCCAGTCGCCACCGGCCTTCCCGGGACGACAGCCCGGCGGCGTGACGGTGAATCCGGCCGAGTTGTCCATGCTGCTCGCGGCCCGCCAGCTTCAGGTGCAGCAGGCGTTGCTGGTGGAGGTCCAGCAGTTGCGCAGGGATTTGAACGCCAATACGGTGAAGCTGGAAGAAACCCGCAAGGCCTTCGGTGACGCCAGCGCAACCGTGCAGAAGGCGCAGGAGCAATGGCGCGACACCGCGTTGGCCACGCTCGTCGATGACGTGAAAAAGGTGCCGACCGTGCTGGCCGCCAACGCGCTGCTGCACGAGGCCCTGCTGCCCCTGGTGAGGACCAGGCTGCTGGATGACCCTCTGTTCCTTCAAGCCGTCCAAGACGCCGCGCGCTCCCGGGTGACAGAGCCGGGGCGATGAAAGCGGCCCGGCCCAGGAAGACGCTGCGCGCGGCAGCGCTGGTCGCCGCGACAGCAGCCATGTCCGCCGCCGTGGGGGCCGATCCGCCTGCATCGGCGCAGGTGAAGGCGCTGCCGGATAAAGCCACGATGGCCCTAGCGGTCGCCGGTGTGGAGTTCGCCACCGGGACCGTGGCATACATCGCCGACACGCAGACGCCCTTCGTCTCCGTACCGGAGGCAGGCCGGATCGGACACCAGGGGGCTGCGCTGCTGGAGAACTACCACGATCGCATGCGCGACATCCGCTTTGCGGCGGACCTCCTGCATTCGTCCTTCAACGTCGCCATCGTGGCGGGAACAGCGATGGGAAGCGCCACCGGCGCCGGCGCGGCGATGGCCATACCTACCGGGGCCCTGGCGTCGCGTGCCAACGACATGGCGCGCGACTATCTGATCGCAGATGTGCAGGCCAGGGCGTCGGCAACCCTAAGCCGGGGCCTCGACGAGATGACGGAGGACCAGCGCCAGACGTTGGATGCGTTGCTCGGCGCCAGCCGGTTCGACGAGGCGGCGAAGCACTTCGAGCAATCCACCGACGTCGTGGCGCGGATGAAGCAAAAGATGGCAGGTGATGTACAGGCCGCACGCCTGCTGGATGCGACGCTCACGAGCGCGCTGGCGCAGGGCTCCGTTGCGGCCATTCGTGCGGCCGGCGCTGCCGCCTCGAAGGCCGCCGACGTCGAGGACCGCCTGGTGGACCATACGTTGGGCTTCAGCAAGTTCGCAGCCAAGAGCCTGAACGCCGCCAAGCGGCTGGAACAGTCCGCGAACGGGCTCAGGACCGACCTCGACAAGCTTACGGGCAGCGTGACCGACCTTGCGCGCGACCAGAAAGCCACGGCGGCCCAGGTCCAGATCATCCAGGACGTGCTCTTCGACCAGCAGTCGCCCGCCGTGCGTCTGAAGATGCTGGACCAAGGTGCGAAGCCCGGCTTGACCGCTGCCCAGCGGGAGCACCTCAAGGCGGCGCTGCAGGTGCAGGTGCGACAGCAGGAGATTTCCCAGGCGGCCGCGCAGGTGGTGAACTACGCCAGAGATCTCGGCACCATCATGCAGGCTGCAGGTGTCGACAGCAAAGAACTCAGCATGGCGATCCAGTATGGCTCGGCCGCCTCTACGGCGCTCAACCAAGCCTTCAGCGGAAACTACCTGGCTGCCATCGCTTCGGTGGCCGGCGTCTTCGGCGCCGGCAGCAAGCCGGATCCCATGGCGCTCTACATGCGCCAGATCATGCAGGCCTTCGAGCAGGTCAACGTCAAGCTCGACAACGTCATCAAGCTCCAGGTTCAGACCCTGGAGGCCATCGATGCGCTGTCCAGGGATGTCGCCACGCTCAAGCGCGAGGCACATGCACGCTTCGATCGCATCGACTTCGAGCTGGCGCGGCTTTCCGCCCTGCAGCGAAACCTCGTCTGGAAGGACATCCAGGACTGCGACAGCGCCTGGGACGCCCAGAACGGACACCTGATCGGCGGGGCGCACGCAGGAGACGAGCACGCCCGCTACGACATCCGGCTGCATCGCTTTCGCGATCTTGGCGCCGTCCTCAGCTATGCGCAATCCCATGGCGACAAGGCTTACCGGTGCTCCATCGCCCTGGACAACAGGTTCTCCAGCTTCAAGAACCCGCGAGGGCTGGCAGGCAATCCCCTCACGATCGCAGCGGTGGAAAGCGAATTCGCCAAGCACGGTGCGCTGCTGCCCGAGCCCCGGCCGGATGCGACGCCAGGGGAAGCAGGCCTGGAATACGGCTTGCCCGCACTCGCCTACTACAAGCGGCTCCTGTACGAACCCTCGCTTTCCGTCGTTCGAAGCGCATGGGCGCGGGAAGCCGGCACCAGGCCCGGCTGGGGCAGCATCGCCAACGCCTATGCCTTGTTGACGCGACCGGCCGCCAACGTCCATTCCTTGACCGGCCGGATCCGGGCGCTGAACGGGCTCGCACCACAGCAGGCCCTGCATTCCTGCCGCGGACCGGGCCTGCTGGGCAGACGTCTGCAAGACTATCTTTGCACCAACGCCTCGCCCTACCGCGGAGCAGGCGATGACGATGCGGCCTGGAGGCAGGCCGAATTGCTGGCGATCGAGCGGGCGTCGGCCTTTCTCTCCGATCCCCTGATCCGTGACCAGATCGGGGAACTGGTGCGCTACACCCTGTTCGTCGAACGCCCGATCAACTTCGCGAAGGGCGCCGATGCGCCAGGGGCCCACACGTTGGAGGAAGTGGGCGGCTTCAAGCGCGACCACCACGGCAAGCGGCTCCTGACCAATGCCATGATGGTCGTGGACGTGAGCATTGCACAGCAATCCATGCTGTACGGCGACCTCGGCGCGTGGTTCATCTATTCGCTGCTCTGGGACGCCAAGGCCCACGCCTGGAGGCAGCAGCCGCAGCCGGGAGTGAGTCAGCCCGTTTTCGAGACCGCGCGCAAGCTGCTCAAGGAGAACAGGAACAATCCATGGATGCAGCGCAACGTTCTTATGCTGATCCTCAAAGGGCAGGAACAAGGCTGCCCGGAGTTGATGGCGCGGGAGCAGGCGTGCACTCTAAATGATCTGATCTATGGCGTCATCTACGACCGCCTTCATGAGGTGACAGACGCGGGCGCCTACGTGAGCCTGAGCGAAGCGCAGCTGGCTGCCGCGCAGGCCACGCTCGTTCCGCGCTTCCGCTGGGCACATCCCCCCAGGCTGGTGGTTCGGGACTCCGCGACGACGGGAACGCGGCAGTTGATGATGGACCTGCAGGGTGTATTGCTTCCCATGCCCTCGCCTGCGGAATGGAGGAGCGGAGCCTTCATCTATCCACCCCAACTGATGGAGCGGCTGGACGATCGGGAGATGCTGGCCAGCCGCCTGGCCGGCTATGCCGCGCTTGACCAGATGCCGCAGCAGGAGCAGGCCAGCCTGCTCACCGTGCTTGCCAACTCCCAGCCACCGGATGCCAGGCCTTGAGCCCGGACACGGCCGAAGGTCTCCGACGCGCAGCGCCCTGCCCTATCCGCAACTGCCCATGTAGCCGCACTGCGTGCAGTAGTCGCAGCCGTCCTTGCGGATCATGGCGTGCGCCCCGCACTCGACGCATTTCTTGCCTGCCATGACGCCCGGCATCGGGACGGCGGCCGATTCCGCCGCCGCTGGCGCCGGGGCGGCGGGCAACTCGTCCGGCTCGAACAGCGAGCCCTGGGCCGCCTGCTGCCGGCGCGCGATCAGGTTCTGGACGGCATAGGCGATGGCCGCCACCTCGCTGTCGTGCCAGCGCGGCACCTGGCCGCCGTCGGCCTTCTCGTAGGTGCCCAGGCGCACCGGGCCGCGGTCCCAGGTGACCTTGCGCATGTCCGACAGGGCCCGGTCCAGGAAGCCGCCGCGCGCCGCCAGCGACAGCATGCGCATGGTGGCGGTGATCCACTGCTGCGACTCGCCGCTCTGCCCCACCGGCATGAAGAACTCGATGGCGCGCTCCATGTGGCGCCCGTCCTCGGTGACGATGGGCAGGAAGGACACCACCAGGTACAGCCGCTGCTGCCCTTCCTGCGTCCAGTACTCGACCTTCTCGGCCACCGCGTTCAGCGCGCCACTGGGCCGGCTCTCGATGACGGTGCGCATCGGATCGACCGGCACCGGTGGGACTGCGGACGGCGGCGCCTCCTTCGCGGCCGGCGCCGTGGTTTCGAGCACCGCGCCGAGGATGCTGTTCGGGCGGTAGGTGGCCAGGCCCTTCAGCCCCGCCTCCCAGGCCGCGCGGTACAGGGTCTTGAAGTCCTCGTAGGGGTAGTCCTCGGGGATGTTGACCGTCTTGGAGATGGAGGTGTCCACGAAGGGCTGCACCGCCTGCATCATGGCCACGTGGTCGGCGGCGCTCATCTGCAGCGCGTTCACGAAGTAGTCGGGCAGCGCGCCGTCGGTGGTCGCATCGGCGTCGACCAGCGCGCGGTATAGGCGGAAGGCGTGGTCTTCCACGGTGTAGCTGCTGCGGCTGCCGTCGGCCTCGCGCTTGTTGCGCGTGTAGCCCCAGCTGAACGCGGGCTCGATGCCGTTGCTGGCGTTGTCGGCAAAGGCCAGGCTGACGGTGCCCGTCGGCGCGATCGACAGCAGGTGGCTGTTGCGGATGCCGTGCTGGCGGATGGCGGCCTTGAGTTCCGCCGGCAGCCGGCTGGCGAAGGTGCCTTCGGCCAGGTAGCCCTCGGCACGGAACTTCGGGAAGGCGCCCTTCTCCCGCGCCAGTTCGACCGAGGCGGCATAGGCCGCGTCGCGCAGGGTGCGCGCGATGCGCGCCGCCATGTCGCGGCCTTCCTGGCGGTCGTAGCGCAGCCGCAGCATGGTCAGGGCGTTGCCCAGGCCGGTGAAGCCCACGCCGATGCGGCGCTTGGCCGCGCTTTCCTCGCGCTGCTGGGGCAGCGGCCAGAAGGTCAGGTCCAGCACGTTGTCCAGCGCCCGCACCTGCGTGGCGACCACCTGCGCGAAGGCGTCGAAGTCGAAGGCCGGCTCGCCGCCCTCGCCGAAGGGGTGGCGCACGAAGTTCGTCAGGATGATCGGGCCGAGGTCGCAGCAACCGTAGGGGGGCAGCGGCTGTTCACCACAGGGATTGGTCGCCTCGATGCGCTCGCAATAGTTGAGGTTGTTGTCCCTGCCGATCTGGTCCAGGAACAGGATGCCCGGCTCGGCGAAGTCGTAGGCGGACTTCATGATCGTGTCCCACAGCTCGCGCGCCGGCAGCCTGCGGTACACCCACTGGCCGTCGGCGCGCTGGTAGGCGCCCTTCGCCATCAGCTTGGGGCCGGGCGCGGCCTTGTGCGCCAGTTCCCAGTCGGCGCCGTCGATCACTGCCCGCATGAAGGCATCGGACACGCCGACCGAGACGTTGAAGTTGTTCCAGCGTCCCGGCGTGCGCTTGGCGGTGATGAACTCCAGCACGTCCGGGTGGTCGATGCGCAGCACCCCCATCTGGGCGCCGCGCCGGCTGCCCGCGCTCTCGACCGTGGAGCAGGACTGGTCGAACACGTTCATGTAGCTGCACGGGCCGCTGGCGATGGAGTGCGTGCCCTTGACGTCGGCGCCCTTGGGGCGGATGCGGCTGAAGTCGTAGCCCACGCCGCCGCCGCGGCGCATGGTCTCGGCGGCCTCGCGCAGCGCCTCGTAGATGCCGGGGTAGCCGTCCGCGTCGCGGCCCTGGATCGCGTCGCCCACCGGCTGCACGAAGCAGTTGATCAGCGTCGCCTGGATGTCGGTGCCGGCGGCGCTCATGATGCGGCCGGCGCCGATGGCGCCCGCGCGCAGGTTGCCCAGGAAGCGGCGCTCCCACTCGGCGCGCAGCGCCGGCTGCTCCACCGAGGCCAGGGCGCGGGCCACGCGGGCATAGAGCTGGTCGGCCGAGGTCTCGCCCGCCTTGAGGTACTTCTCGGCCAGCACGTCCTGGCTGATGGGCTGGGTGGCGAGCCGGACGGGGCCCGGCAGTTGATCTCTTTTCATGCAGTGGACTCCAGGGCGGCCGCGTCGGTGCGGACGCCGACCCGGCATTGTCCGCCTCCCGGCCGGGCCCACGATGCCGGCGCGGGCATCGGTGTGTCGCGAGACGCTACCGCCCCGCCACGGCGCGGGCCTTGCCGCCGGTCAAGATGCCGGCAACGCGCAGCCGGCGCCGCGCTCGTGCGGGTCGCGCAGCGGATCGTCCTCCGCCAGGTGTTCGGACAGGAAGTCCAGCAGCGCCCGCACCGCCGGCACCCGCGCGCGGCGCGGCGGGAACATCGCATGCACGATGCCGCCCACCGGCGCCCAGCCCGGCAGCGCCTGCACCAGCCGGCCCTCGCGCAGGTCGTCGCGGCACAGGTAGTCGGGCAGCATGCCCGCGCCGACGCCGGCCAGCACCGCGTAGCGCAGCGTCGCCAGGTCGCCGGCCATGTAGCGCGGCGCCTGGACGTAGTGGAAGGTGGCGCCGCCGGGGCCGTGCAGCGTCATGCCCGCGCGGCCGTCGGCGGCCGTCATGGCCACGCTGTCCAGCCGCGCGAGGTCTTCCGGCCGCGCCGGCGGCCCGCTGCGGGCCAGCAGTTCGGGCGCGGCCAGCAGCAGGGCACGGCTGTGCCCGAACACGCGCGCGGCCAGGCTGGCGCTGTTCTCGACCTGCGCGCGCACCCGCAGTGCCATGTCCATGCCCTCCTCGACCGGGTCCACCGGCCGGTTGACCACCAGCATCTCCACCCGCACCTGCGGATGGCGCCGCATGAAGCGCGGCAGCAGCACGCCGAGGCTGCTCTGCGCCAGCGTCACCGGGCAGCTCAGGCGCACCGTGCCGCGGGGCTCCTTCTGCTCGCGGGCCACGGCCTCCACCGCGGCGCCGGCCGCCTCGCGCACGTCCACGCAGTGGCGCAGGAAGGTTTCTCCCGCCGGCGTGAGCGACAGGCGCCGCGTGCTGCGTTGCAGCAGTTGCACGCCCAGCGAGGCCTCCAGCTCCGCCACCCGGCGCGACAGGCGCGACTTGGGCACGCCCAGCGCCCGGCTGGCGGCGCTGAAGCCGCCGCGCTCGGCCACCTCCGCGAAGAAAAGCATGTCGTTGAGGTCCTGCATAGCGGTCATTGTCCTGAATTTGGGACAAGTCGTCGCACTTTCAACGACTTATCGAGAGATTGATCCATTCATAGACTACACCCATCGCTGCTGCTTCCTTCTCGCGGCAGCCCCAACCAAGGATTCCGACATGAAACTGCTCCACATCGATTCCAGCGTCCTGGGCGCCAACTCCGCCTCCCGCCAACTCACGGCCGGCATCGTGGCCCAGTGGCAGGCCGTCCACCCCGGCACCAGCGTCGACTACCTCGACCTGGCCGTGGACGCGCCGAGCCACTTCGGCCCCGACGCGCTGGGCATCAAGGTCGGCCAGCCGGCCGAGCCCACCGAGGCGCAGAAGCGCGAGAACGAGGTCTCCGAGCGGCTGATCAGCCAGTTCCTCGCGGCGGACGTGATCGTGGTCGGCGCCCCGCTCTACAACTTCTCGATTCCCACCCAACTCAAGGCCTGGATCGACCGGCTGGCGCAGGCGGGCCGCACCTTCAAGTACACCGACAAGGGCGCGGTCGGCCTGGCCGGCGGCAAGACGGTGATCGTCGCCTCCACCCGCGGCGGCCTGTACTCGACCACCGAGGCCGGCCAGGCGGCCGAGCACCAGGAGAGCTACCTGAAGGTGATCTTCGGTTTCTTCGGCATCACCGACGTGCGCTTCGTGCGCGCCGAGGGGCTGGCGATGGGTGATGAGGCGCGCAAGGCGGCCTTCGACGGCACGCGCGCGCAGATCGCGGCGGCCACGCGCGAGGGTGCGGCGAACCAGGACCGGGCGGCGCTGGTGGCCTGAGGGGCCGGCTCGGCGCCCTCTTCCGGGTCTTCCTTCCGGGCTTTCACGGAAGCGCGTTCAACCACCTCCACCGTTCACGCTGAGCCTGTCGAAGCGCGGCGCGAGGCTTCGACAGGCTCAGCCCGAACGGTGGGTGTTGATCAGACGCATATCTGCATCAACCGGCCGGGCGCACGCGCGCCTGCGCTCGCGCGTGCCGCGCCAACGTCTGCTCCGCCCGCTTGAGCACGGGCGCATCGACCATGCGCCCGTCCACCACGCACACGCCGCCGCCCGCCTCGCGCAGCGCCTGCTGCACGCGCCGCGCCTGCGCGACGGCCGCCTCGTCCGGATCGAACACGCCATGCAGCACCGGCACCTGCGCCGGGTGGATGCACAGCTTGCCGCCGAAGCCCATGCGCCGGGCGCGTTCGGCGTCGGCGGCCATGCGGGCGGCGTCGCGTGTGTCCACCGTCACGCCGTCCACCGGCGCCTGCAGCCCGGCGCGGCGCGAGGCCAGCACTAGGCTGAATCGACATTCAGGGCGACGAACATGGGAGATGAGACGATACGGGCAGGAGGAAGCCAGCCTGAATGTCTCGCCCGATCCGCTACGAACTGACAGATCACCA
>Ga0164243_10001735_pt1 | contig 36534 bp, 31 predicted proteins | sample OricompcompostOP_FD_108781 | JGI IMG/M metagenome (GOLD analysis project Ga0164243, IMG submission 108781) | Organic Plus compost microbial communities from Emeryville, California, USA - Original compost - Organic plus compost (OP) | ecosystem: Engineered > Solid waste > Mixed feedstock >...
GCGTTTCCCCGCGTCTCGCTCGGGCAACGGCTGCTCGGGGGCGGGTTCGCACGGTTCCAGACGGGTGACCTGATCGGCATTCTGCCCGAAGGCGGGACCGTCCCGCGGCTCTATTCGCTCGCCTCTGGGCGCCGCGACGGCTTCATCGAGATCGTGGTCAAGAAGCATCCCGGCGGGCTCTGCTCGGGTCAGCTCACAGCGCTGGAACCTGGCGACACGGTGAGCGCCTTCCTGCGCCCCAACCCCGGCTTCCGTCCGGGCCGAAGCCGGGCGCCCCTGATCCTGATCGGCGCGGGGACCGGCATCGGGCCGCTAGCGGGCTTTGTGCGCGGCAATACGCGCCGCAGGCCGATCCACCTGTTCTTCGGCATGCGCCATCCCGACAGCGATTTCTTCTACGGCGAGGAGTTCCCCGGATGGCAGGACGAAGGGCGTGTAAGCCGGCTGGTCACGGCCGTCTCGCGCGGGGCGCGTCCCCATTACGTCCAGGACGCGCTGCGCAGCGAGGCCACTCAGGTCGCGGAGCTCATCCGCAATGGGGCGCGCGTGATGGTCTGCGGCGGACGAGACATGGCCGCCGGCGTGGCCGAGGCGCTGGCCGAGATCCTCGCGCCGGCCGGGCTGACACCAGCAGTCCTGAAGGCGGAGGGGCGGTATGTCGAAGATGTCTACTGAGCGGGCGCGCATCGCGCTGAACGGGCCGACGATGGGCACGAGGTGGTCGGCGCTGTTATTCGCGGACCCCGGTTTCGACCCGGGGCCGGTCCGCTCGGCATTGCAGGCGGCCGTGGATGAGGTGGACGGACAGATGTCGACCTGGAAGCCGGACAGCGACCTTATGCGGCTCAACGCGGCACCGATCGGTGAATGGATCGCTGTTCCTGCACGATTGCTCGAGGTGCTACGCCTCGGCCTGGAAATTGGCCGCGCCTCTGGCGGAGCCTTCGACATCGGCATGGGCGACGCGGTGATGTCCTGGGGCTTCGGACCGGAGGCCGCCGCGCCGGATGGCATCCGCACCGCGATGGCCGCCTCGCGCCGCCCGGCGCATGACGTGCTCGAGATCAACGGCGAACACGTGCGCAAGGCCGCACCCATCGCGCTGGACCTGAATGGCATCGCCAAGGGCTACGGCGTGGATCGACTGGCCGAAATCCTCCGCAATCAAGGCATATCCGACGGACTCGTCGGGATCGATGGCGAGATGCGTGCAATGGGCCTCAGGCCGGACGGTGAAGCCTGGACCATCGCGGTCGAGGCGCCGGACGCCGAGCGCCGGACGCCGCATTCGATCCTCGCGCTTCAGGATGCCGCCGTCGCGACCTCGGGCGACTACCGTCACTGGGTCGAGGTGCAGGGGCGCCGCCTGTCGCACACGATGGACCCGAGGCGGGGAGCGCCGCTGATCGCGTCGCCGGCCTCCATCACGGTCGTGGCCCGCAGCTGTGCAGAGGCAGATGCCTGGGCGACGGCCCTCATGGTGCTTGGGCCAGTCAAAGGCGCGACGCTCGCAAAACAAAGCGGCCTCGACGCCCTGTTCCTCTTGCGCGATGATGTTGTCAACGTAAGGGGCGTGGGAGTCGGACGACTATTTTCCGAAGAGCCAGCGGCAATCGCCTCAGCCGAGGGGAGATGAGCCGCATGGAAACGACACGGACCGACCGCTTCAAGACCGCTATCCTGCTCATTGCCGCGACCGGCCTGATTGCGGGACTTGCCTTCTACTTTTCCGGCGAACCCGACGTCGCGAACGCGGTCTGGATCGCGGGCGTCGTTCCCGCGCTCGCCGCGCTCGTGGTCGAGATCCTGCGCAGCCTGCGTTCCGGCGAAGTGGGCCTCGATATTGTCGCCGCGCTCTCCATGTCGGCGGCGCTCGTCTTCGGCGAGACCCTCGCCGCGGCGGTGGTCGCCGTAATGTATTCCGGCGGCACCTTCCTCGAAGCCTTCGCGGAAGGGCGTGCCCGCCGTGAAATGCACGACCTGCTGTCCCGTGTGCCTCGGACCGCGACAAGACACCGGAATGGCGGGCTGGAGGAAGTGCCGCTGAACGAAATTGCGCCCGGCGACCGCCTTCTGATCCGGCAGGGCGACGTGGTGCCGGTGGATGGCACCGTGAGCTCAGAGACGGCCTTCGTCGATACCTCGGCGCTGACGGGGGAATCCCTGCCCGTCCGGCTCCGTTACGGCGCCGAGGCCATGAGCGGATCGACCAATGCGGGCGAAGCCTTCGACCTGATCGCAACTCACGAGGCCAAGGACAGCACCTATGCCGGGATCGTCCGGCTGGTGGAAGAGGCGCAGGCCTCCAAGGCGCCGATGTCGCGGCTGGCCGACCGTTGGTCGCTGGGGTTTCTGGCGGTCACGGTCAGCATTGCCTTCGCGGCATGGTGGTTCACGGGCGATCCGATCCGGGCCGTCGCCGTGCTCGTCGTCGCAACGCCATGTCCCCTGATCCTGGCCGTGCCGGTCGCGCTGGTCGCAGGCCTGTCGCGCGCGGCGCATTTCGGGGTGCTGATCAAAGGCGCGGGACCGCTCGAGACGATGGCGCGCATCCGCACGCTGATCCTCGACAAGACCGGCACGCTGACGGACGGCCGGCCGCAAATCGTCTCGATCGACAGCCATGACGGCATGGCCGAGGGCGACATCCTGCGCTTCGCTGCCGCGCTCGATCAGGCCTCCAAGCACCCTGTCGCGCAGGCCATCGTTGCGGCCGCGAAGGCGCGGGGCTTCTCGTTGCCCGTGCCATCCGAGGTTGCCGAGTTTCCGGGTGAAGGGGTCGCGGGTCATGTCGAGGGCCACAGCGTGATCGTCGGCGGCGACGGTTTCGTTGTGTCCCGCGTTGGGCGAATGGGAGACGATCACCCCGCCAAAGGCGCAGGATCGGTCCTGGTCGCTGTGGCAGTGGACGGTCACCTGGCGGGGTATCTGGTGATGTCCGACCCGTTGCGCGACGGCGCGGGCGCCATGCTGGAAGGCCTGCGCCGCGAGGGGATCGCGCGGATCCTGCTCGCGACCGGAGACCGCGCCGACGTGGCCGAGCGTGTCACCGAGGGGCTTGGGCTCGACGGTCTGAGGGCCGGGCTGACGCCGGACCAGAAGGTCCTGCTCGTCCTCAGCGAGCGCAAGCACGGGCCCGTCATGATGGTGGGCGACGGCGTGAACGACGCGCCCGCGCTTGCGGCGGCCGATGTGGGTGTCGCGATGGGCGCACGCGGGGCCGCAGCATCGGCGGAGGCGGCGGATGTCGTGCTGCTTGTCGACCGTATCGACCGGCTCGGGCCAGGGATCGAGATCGCGCGCGGCGCGCGCCGCATCGCTGTCGAAAGCGTTGTCGCCGGGATCGGCCTTTCGGTCATGGGCATGATCGCGGCGGCTTTCGGCTATCTCACTCCGGTGCAGGGGGCGCTCCTGCAGGAGGTCATCGACGTTGCAGTGATCCTGAACGCCCTCCGCGCGCTGCGCATCGCGCCCCATGAACCCACTATTCCGAAACCAAAGGCTGTCTCCTCCGGGCAGGATGACATCGCGCAAGGAGCCACGCCATGAGCCGCCTCTCGCATTCCGAAATCCACATGGTGCATCGCATCGGCTGGCTGCGGGCCGCCGTTCTCGGCGCGAACGACGGGCTGGTGTCGACGGCAAGCCTCGTGGTCGGCGTCGCCGCAGCAGGATCGGGAAAGCCGGAGGTCCTTATAGCGGGGCTGGCTGGCCTCGTGGCCGGCGCGATGTCCATGGCGGCAGGCGAGTACGTCTCAGTCAGTTCTCAGACTGACGCGGAAAACGCTGACCTTGCGCGCGAGACCCGCGAACTGGCGGAAACACCCGAGGCCGAACTCGAAGAACTTACCCAAATCTATGTCGAGCGAGGGCTGGACCGAGACCTTGCCGAAAAGGTGGCCGTGCAACTGACCGAACGTGACGCGCTCGGATCGCATGCCCGCGACGAGCTTGGCATCTCCGAGACCGTGACAGCCCGCCCGATCCAGGCCGCCTTGGTGTCGGCGCTGACCTTCGCCGTGGGTGCGGTGCTGCCCTTGATCGTCGTACTGGTCGTCCCGGATGCACGGATCGTTTTCTTGGTCGCCGTGTCGACGATCCTCGGCCTCGCGGTTCTTGGTGGATTAGGCGCTTCTGCTGGCGGTGCTGGTGTTATTCGAGGTGCTGCAAGGGTCACGCTCTGGGGTGCACTCGCCATGGCGGCGACCGCTGGAGTCGGTGCGCTGTTCGGGGTCGCCGTAGGCTAGGGAGTAGCCGAGGTCTCGGGCGGAAGCTTCCACGTTGGCGCGGGCTTCCACCTTGTGCCGATCTTCGAATGTGGCAATCGCTTTGGCGACGTCATTCTGCATTTTCTTCAGCTCGCTGAGCGACAGTACGTCGAGATCGAAAGCAGCCGTTGGTGCGGTCCGTGTCCTGAATATTCCGGTATCGATAGCCCGTCGCGGCAAGGCCCTGCATTCCGCAGCACGGAAGGGCAGGGGGGCGAGAGCCGGTGATAGCCACTTGGGCCGCTAGCGGCGTGCTGGGCTTGGGGTAAAGCAGTCCCGATGGGCAAGGGGACATGGTCTGGCATGGGCTCCCCGTATCTCTCTGTCTCCTGGGCCATCCCTTCGACTGACAATCCCCTAATCCCGTTCGATCTCCTGCGCGCAACCCCGCGTCAGTCCGGGCCGTGTTGGCCGCCTTTGGCGTCCTGCCCGCTCCACCCCGGTCCTCTGGGGGTGTCCGGTGTCCATGCTGTCCACCGTGCACGCGTCACCCGACGGGCTTTTTCAGGGTCTTGTCGAAGGGACGGTCCCGAAGACAGGAAACACAGGAGCTTATCATGCAGAACATCGTCATCCTCGCCGGCAACATCGGTCAGACCCCCGAAGTCCGCACCACCCAGAGCGGCACCAAGATCACCAACTTCAGCCTCGCCACCTCGCGCCCCCGCCTCTCGGAAGGCCGTGTGATGCGCGACGAGAACGGCTACCGTGTCATGGACACCGAATGGCACCGCATCACCTGCTTCAACGGTCTCGGCAAGACGGTCGCGGAGCATTGCGAAAAGGGCATGAAGGTCCTCGTCCACGGTCGCATTCACTACACCAAGTGGATCGACAGCATGGGGAACGACCGCTACGGCTGCGAGATCATCGCCGAGAAGGTCGACTTCCTGAGCCGTCCGAAGTCGGCCGAGAACGAAAACCCCGAGCTGGTCGACCGCGACGACGAGATCCCGTTCTGAGGAACGGGGTCTCCCCCTCGGGCCCGGCGGGTTAAACCGCCGGGCTAAAAGTCTCTTCGGGCCACTGGAAAAGGCACCCACGCCTGCCTTCCAGTGCTGAGCGCCTTGAATGCGCCTAATTGTTCAACATGCGCACGAGCTAGATTTCGTCTTTAGTTCTGGTCGCGCCGTGACTGCGATACGCGTCGAGCATCAACCGCGTATATTCGGCCGTGCTCTGGGTCACGGTGCCCAAACCGGGCCATGCGAACAACGGATCCGACCAAGTAACTTCCAACTCAATCTCGATCCCAAGCAGTGCGGCCACTTTGATCGCAGCGGTCGGCTCCTTGTCCTCGGGCCAGTAGTGATCCTCGAAGGAAACAACCACGTCGAGATCGTCATCAACCCAGATTTCGGCCAGACTTGCTCCCATGCGTTCGCTGGCATTGGTCGCATCCTCGAACAGGGCAGCCCGGATCAAATGGGTCACCTGGTCATTGTTGAGGTCAAGCCTTGGCCGCGGATCTATAACTGACACGATGGGTTCAATCTCTTGCCTTTCGGCGCGGGATTGGACTGGCACTGGTTTTTCATCGTTCGGTCCCAGCCAGAAGGCTTCTGGAAGAATGTTGATTGGTGATGCGCCGCAGCTGGGACAGTGCCATTGGTTTCCAGCGATCTGTGGGCCGGTGATCTCTGAGTTGCAGTGAAGGCAGTACCAGAGGTTCGATTCCTCCATCTCCAAGAACGGGTGCCGCACATTTCCTTCCGCATCCGGCTTTGTGGCGCGCCGTGGCCAATCGGCAAATCGCTGCGCCTTGACGCTCTGCATCAATTCCCTCGCAATCCCGATGGCTTCTTCACGTAGCACGCGATCGTTCATCGGGCTGGTCTGGGCATGCTTGATGTCGATCTCGACACGAGGGGCGGCCAAAGGGTTTTCTGGCAGCACGATCTGCCAACCCTCACCATCCATGCGGACGTCACCAAGCATTGTTTTCAGTTCGTATGGATGCCCCCGTACTTCTCCTCGAGTGACGGCATCGGGGCTTCCGAAGATATGGTCGAAGGTCGCACCCTCGTAGGAAGTGATCCGTTCCACGAAGGCCTTGATCGTGGCAACTTGTGCTTCGGAGGGAACCCACTCTCCTTTGGCGCTGCCTGTCAACGCATTCCAATGAGCAAAGCCCATTCGACTGGCAACAAAGTCGAGCGCTACGTGCTGTGGATGACCCGTCGCCCTAGCGTAACGCTTCGCCAGGAGTTTCAAAGTCTTAAGCTTAGTGTTCTCTGTCATGATCCATGTCCAAGCCGGATCTGACTAGGTGCCCGCTGCTAATCAGACCCGCCGATGGCATGAGGTCTGCTGTTCGAAATCAAGATCGCTGCAAAGCTTCGCGTGGCGGGCACACCGGCCTGCGAGAAAGGCCATGTTTAAACTCTGCCATTTTTGAACGCAGGTCAACACCAGCGAGTTGCGGGCGTGCGGCGCCTCCGACTTAGCGCCGTTTGCCCGAGAGAGTTTGAGGTTGGCCGGTTTTCCGGTGACGGGTTGAGGGCTGGGAGAGTGGCTCCCGGCGCCTGTCACGGAGGAATACCGATGGGTGTTGTGGAAGTTCTGGATCCGGTCGCACCGGCGCGGGCTGGTGGCTGGAAGGTGGACGCGAGCCGGGGTGAGCGGAACGGGCGGGTGTCGTCCGAATGGTTCAACCGGCCCGATGATGAGAGGTATCTGTCGCTCGATGATCTCTGGGCCAGTGTGAAAGGCCGCTCCGAGCGCAGCCGCAGCCGGGTGGTCCAGACGGCCGACATCCGGGTCGAGGCCGCGCGCGACAACCCCGAGCGATTGCACCTGATGCTGCCGAAAGCGCATGAACCGGTCGCGCCGACGCACTGGGCCTTTGGCCAGCTTGCCAGCATCGTCGGCGCTCCGGCGTCTTACCTGCGGCAGCTGCCCGCGCCGCTGGCCGGGATCAACCTGCAACACGGCCTGACCAACCACCGCGCCGAGCAGGTGAAGACCTTCGAGACCGAGGATGGCCGCACGGAGTTGCGGGCAGTGACCGGTCCGGACTATGGCCGCATCCACGATTTCGAGCTGGTCGAAGCGGTGCAGCGCATCGCGGGCAATGGCACGGGCGATACGCGCTGGAAGGTGCCGGGTGTGCTGGACTGGTCGACCGGGGTCTACAATCCCGATGTCGAGATCAGCCGTGACACGACCACGCTCTATGCCTCGGACCGCGACGTCTTCCTGTTCCTGGTCGACGATCGCAACCCGATCGAGGCGGGCAAGTTGGCGGACGGCTCTCCCGATCTCTATTTCCGGGGCTTCTATTGCTGGAATTCCGAGGTGGGCGCGAAGACCCTCGGCATGGCGAGCTTCTACCTGCGGGCGGTGTGCCAGAACCGCAACCTCTGGGGTGTCGAGGATTTCCAGGAGATCAAGATCCGTCACTCGAAATACGCCGCTTCGCGCTTCGCACATAAGGCCGCGCCCGCGTTGACGCGGTTTGCCAATTCCTCGCCGCAGGGGTTCGTGAACGGGATCAAGGCGGCGCGGCAGCAGATCGTGGCGCGCAGCGATGAGGACCGTGCGGATTTCCTGCGTAAGCGCGGTTTCTCGAAAGCCGAATCCGGCAAGATCATCGAGAAGGTGCTGATGGAGGAAGGCCGCCCGCCCGAGAGCATCTTCGATTTCGTGCAGGGCATCACGCGGCTCGCCCGCGACAAGACTCAGCAGGATGCCCGCCTTGATATGGAAGGGCGCGCCAAGAAGCTCCTCGACCGGGTCGGCTGACGCGAAGCCCGGCACAGCGACCGCCTGCATCCGCGGCGGTCGCGTTTTCCTCTTCCACATGCACGCCACTGGCCCCGCCCCGAGAGGGCAAGGGGCTTCGGCCTGCGCATTTCAGCGAGACCCCCATGACCCCCCAGGAAGAAACTGTCATCCTCGAGGCCCGCGACATCCTCGGCCGCTATCTCAGCCGAAACCCCGTCATCGACAGCTGGCAGGCGCTTCTTGACTATTGCGCGCTTACGGTGCGCGGGCCGATCGAGCGGTTCCACGTGCTCTATCTCGACCGCAAGAACCGCATCATCGCCGATGAGCTCTTGTCGATCGGCACGGTCGACCATGTCCCGGTCTATCCACGCGAGGTGATCAAACGGGCTCTGATGCTGAACGCCAGCGCCCTGATCCTGATCCACAACCACCCGTCGGGAGATCCAACGCCGTCGGAGGCCGATCTCAGCATGACCGGGGAGATCCAGAATGGGTGTAAGTTTTTCGGCCTGACGCTGCATGACCACATCATCGTCGGCGCCGGGACGGAACTGAGCCTGCGGGCCCTGGGCAAGCTGTGACGCGCCTTGCGAGCCTGCCGCCGTCACCCTTCCGAGGAAGAGGGCGGGGGTTTGGTCTTTGACGGTTTGAAGCGGGGAGAGAGGCTCTCCGCACCGTCGGAGATATGCCCATGTTCGACCTTCCTCTCCAAACTCAGCCGGAAACGCAGAAGACAGGTTTGCCGCCGAGCCTCCTGACCGTTTTTGCAGATCAAGACTTACCGTTCGCACTCACGACGGCTTGCCATGCGCCCGCAGCTCTCATGTCCGGGCAGGCACACCCCAAGGTACTGGAGCGGTTTGCCACGCTGGCCGAGGCCATGCAGGGGGCAATCATTCACGCCGAAGATATCACACCTGAAGACGCTCCGCGCATCCTGGCAATCCTCGATCGGGAGGGCCGTCTCGTTCTGGCCGGAGCTACCTGTGATGGCGGGGTCGCATGGTGCCACCCGGTCTCGGATGCCGCCGAAGCCCGCGCCGTCGTGTCCGAGGCCAGCCAGACCCGCGCGCAGGCCATGCGGGCGGCCGAGTGGCATGAACATGGCCTCGCGCGAAGGCTGCGGCACCACGCCGACGTTCTCGATTCCCGTCTTGTCGATCCGCTCTGGCGTGTCTTCGCGTCTCGCGCCCTGCAGATCGCGGCGTGACGCCCGAGAGTCAGAGAAGGGCAGGGGAGGATGTGAGCCTACGAGGACGAGAGAGAGCCTCGGGGTTCAGATCCTTTCCCTCATTTCGGAGTTTCCAATGTCCAATATCGAACCCACCCTGGCCGCGCCGATGGCGCCGTCCAGGATTGATTTCGCCGCCGTGCTGGCTCGGCAGTCCGAGCGTGACGCGCGGATCGCAGCTTTGCGTCCGGCCAACAAGGAGCGCCTCTTCGATGGCCTGACTGCCGCGGGCATCACCCATGTGACCGTGACCTTCGATGGGGCCGGGGACAGCGGCCAGATCGAAAGCATCGGCGCGTGGTCCGGGGAGACCGCCGTCGATTTCCCCGCGACCGAGATCGACTACGCCGCGCTGACCTCGGACGACCCCGAGGTCGAGATGCGGCAGCTCTCGCTCGAAGATGTCGTCGAGCAACTGGCCTACGACTTCCTCTCCGACACCCATGGTGGCTGGGAGAACAACGACGGTGCCTGGGGCGAGTTCTGCTTCGACGCGGCCGCCCGCTGCATCCACCTTGAGTTCAACGAGCGCTTCACCTCGTCTGAACTCTACACACACGATTTCTGAGGGGGCGGCGATGGCACATCCCTATCACCACGCCCTGTCCTCGGTGAAAAAATGGGGCGGCACGGTCGACGATTTCATGGCGGTGCATGCCTGGTTCGACCAGAGCAAGGAGATTACTGCGGACTTCCGGCACCGGGCTTTACGCCACCATGCCGAGGGCATCTTCATGGCCGAGACGATTTTCGGGCAGACCCTCACGCTCTCGACCGGGCGCATCATCCCGACCCGCTGGGTCGGGGAACAGCATGTGAAGGAAGACCTCGGCTTCATCCCGAGCTTCGCCGACTGGGTAAAGGCGATCCGGCCCGAACCCTGGATGGGCCGGGCCGAACGGATCGAGGCACAAGTCGATCCGCATCTCGCCTCGCCCGTGGTCGAGGTTACCTGACATGACCGACCCAGCCTATCAGCGCCTCGGGCTGCCAGCGACCGCTTCGTCCTTTGCCGTCCTGCGCGCGGCGGCCCGGGCGCTGCACCCCGACACACGCGCTGTTTGCGGCCTCCGGACCGCGCGCAAGCGTTTCTACCGGCAAATGCTCTGCGCGCATGCCGCACGAAAGGCGGCAGACGACACGTCGATCGGCTGATCGCTCCCGGCCGACCCTTCATCCCGATTCAGTACCCGGCCTCTTGGCCGGGTCTTCCCCATTAAGGAGGTTCCCATGGCAGATTACTTCACCCATTTCTCGTGCCTGCTCGACGTCGGCAGCCCCGACAAGGCTGCCCGTGCACTCGCGCTGTTCCAGGAACTGCGCGCTGCGGATCAGGACGCCGACGACCCGGATGTCGCGGGCTTCGATCTCATGCGCCAGGACGCGCCCGAGGGCAGCAGCCTCTGGATCCATGATGACGGGAACGGCGATGTCGAAGCCGTCATCCGCTTCGTCCTGCGTCTTGCTGAAGAGCTCGACCTCACCGGCCCTTGGGGGTTCCAGTATTCTCTGACCTGCTCTCGGCCACGACTCGACGCCTTTGGTGGCGGCGCGCATGTCATCGATCTCGGTGCGCGCAAATCCATCGGCTGGTCCAGCACGCAAGAATGGCTGGCCGCCGCATTGAACGGGGAGGACATCGATGCCTGAGGTGATCTGCACCACCGTCTACCAGTTCCCCGAACTCTCGGATGCCGCCAAGGAGAAGGCCCGCAACTGGTATCGCGACCTTGGACCCCACGACGACTGGTGGGATGCGGTCTATGAGGATTTCGAGCGGGTCTGCGAAATCCTCGGCATCCGCCTGAAGACCACGCCCGTGCGGCTGATGGGCGGCGGGACGCGGGCCAAGCCTTGCATCTGGTTCTCCGGGTTCTGGAGTCAGGGCGACGGGGCCTGTTTCGAAGGATACTGGTCCCACGCCAAGGGCGCGGCCGCGCGCATTCGGGACTACGCGCCCAAGGACGCGACGTTGCACGGCATCGCCGACCGCCTGCAGGCCATCCAGCGGCGAAACTTCTACAAACTCGCCGCCGAGGCCAGCCACCGCGGCCGCTACTACCACGAATACTGCATGTCCGTGGACGTGACGCGCGACAGTCCGACGTGGCAGCCGCCGACCGAGGACGCGGAAAAAGTCGTGACCGAGGCCCTGCGCGATCTGGCCCGCTGGCTCTACAGCCAGCTTGAAGCCGAATTCGACCACCTCACCTCGGACGAGGCCATCGAGGAGGGGATCATCGTCAACGAGTATACGTTCACGGAAGGAGGGCGGCGGCTCGGGTAACAGAGATCAAAGCGCAAGGTTCATTTGATCTTTACAGTAAGTCCATATGGACTATATTGAAGCCAATGGAGGACGCCATGTACGTTGCAGAGAAAATCCGGGAACCCGCACAGATCAACGCCGTCGCGTTGAAAGCTTATGCACGCGTGGCCGATGCTTGGGGTCTCAGTCTCAAGGAAGCGGCTGGCCTTGCCGACATGTCAGAGAGCACGTGGAAGCGCGCCAAGAAGCCGGATTTCGCTGGGGAGCTCACCAAGGACCAACTGCTGCGGCTCAGCGCTGTAATTGGCATCTTCAAGTCGCTTGAACTCTACTTTTCGGAGCCTCTGGCAAAAAGCTGGTTCACCCGACCGAACAAGGGGCCGCTCTTTGGTGGAAGCCGACCAGTCGACACCGCCATCGACGGGGGTTTGCCGCAGATCCTCGCGGTTCGGACCTATCTTGATGCGTTGCGTGGTGGGGCATGAAGCAGACCGAGATTTCCGATCGCGGTCTCGTTCGTCTCCTGCCCGCCACCTACCACAAGCCACCATCGCTGCGCGGTCTCGTCGATACCGATGACGAGATGGAGATCTTGGCAGAGATCGAGGGCCTGACCAGTGGACGTCTACAGGCCGAACGCGGGCGCAACCCGCATCTGGACCCGCGCGAACTCGCTTGGCAACGCCGCAGCCGCGATCTGCGCATCTATGGGGACAGTCACGTCAACGCAGCCTTCACTTACACCCGCGCCGGCGGAAACCGCTTCAACGCCGAGGAGCGCGGCGCTTGGTACTGCGCATGGGATGTGATGGTTTCTGTCAGCGAAGTGGCCTGGCACCGCACACGCGAACTCGGCTTTACCGGCAGCTTCCACGAAAGCGCCCGCTATGTGGAATTGCTGGCCGACTTCATCGGCGTCTTCAACGACATGACCGATGAGGCAGGTCATCCGGCGCTGCATCCGGATCCGGCTGTCGGGTATCCCGAGGGCCAAAGCCTGGCACAGCATCTGCGTCGGGGCGGATCCAAGGGCCTGATTTACCCTTCGGTCCGGGCTCCTGCACCGGGCGGGAATTGCCTGGTCTGCTTCGAGCCCCACGCAATTCAGAACGTTCGTCCGGGCGCGTCTTGGGATCTTGTTTGGGATGGGACACCGCACTACTCGATTGCGGCTGTCAGCTAATCCGCAAAACCGTAATTGCCCCGGAGGCCTATAAGGATGGCAACGCCTGATATTGAAAGCCCTGACCGCACCGATCTCAAGCAGATCGACCATGCGCACTTCTTTGAAGCGATGGACTCGCCGCCTTTGCCGACCGAAGCACTGCGCTCTGCCTTTCGTCGGGCGAAAACGCGGTCATTTCAGCGAAACACAGGGCTTGGAAGCGCCGACTGAGTTCACCCGTCTTCGGCGCCTCCCATCGACGCGATGAGGACGGCCAACGCAAAGCGCCCCTCACGACGGTGATGGCCGTGGCTCAACCCAGGAGCTTCAACAAGGCGTCGCGCTGCGCTGCGTGCTTTTCGGGGTTGTCGCGCTTCAGTTTGTTCAGGTTGAGAAGTTTCCACTTCACGGCCGGTAGGTCAGCGGCCTGCGAACGGTCGATCGCCGCGAAGTCAGGCTCGCCGTCCTGAAGCGTCAGGAGGAACTGCCTCGCCTTGTCATCGAGCCTCGATTGCAGATCGGCGACCAACTTGAGGCGCGTCGCCAAAAGCGTAGCGAGCGGGACGGGTGTTCTGGTCATGCCTTCGAATTCCCGCGCGTAGGGTTGCTCGAGATCGATCAGGTTCGGATCGAGAAGCTCATGCGCCGGTCGTGGCGAACTGGCGACATAGATCAGGAAGGTGTGGAAGAGGTCCTGCGTCAGTCCCTCGTTTTCGTAAAGGAGCGTGACGTCGTAGAGATCCCGGGGATGCTGCCTGTCCAGGGCGGCGTGCAGCTTGCCAGCGAACAGATCCTCGAACGAGACGATCTGCATTTCGGCATAGCCATAGGCATCCTCCACGGCGGCAGATACGGTCCGGACTTCCGGGTCGTGGACTACGCCCCGGGTCACGGGCGAGGTTTCGATCTTGATCTCGGCATTCCCGAGGCGCGCCAGGAGCCGGGTGGCTCCGCCGCCGCCCCCTTGGATGCGCTGAGTTTTTGCCCCGCGGATACCGGTCTCGATGGAAGCCGCGATGCGATCCATCGCGGCGTTGATCTCGTCCAGGCTCTCGGCGCGTTCCTTGATTGGCAGGTAGGTCAGGTCGATGTCGACCGACAGCCGAGGCAGGTCGCGGTAGAAGAGGTTGATGGCCGTCCCGCCCTTGAGCGCGAAGACGCTTTCGCCCGCGACATTGGGCAGGACGCGCACCAGGAGCGCAACCTGGGCTTCATAGGTCTCACGCGCCATTTTCGGCCTCCGGTTTCACGAATTCTTCTGGCACCATGATCCGATAGCGCGGGTGGATCTTGCCGCCCTGGATCAAGGCTCGGTCGCCGCTTCCGAGGTCGAATGCCTGCGGGTCGATCCGTTTGCGCCAGGGATGATCGTGGCGGTCCGCGAAGACGAAGAACAGGCGCTTGACCTTGATTTTCTGGCACGCTTGCAGGAGGTCGGAAATCAGCCTTGGGCGCAGGGTTGTCAGGCTCTCGAAGACCATGTCGAGCGTGTGGAAACTCTCATGGTGGGGCAACTCGTCCATGGCTTCCAGGATTGCGCGCTCCGGCGTCGACATCGTCAGACCCCAGTCCCATGGCAGGCCAGAATTCTTGCCCTCGATCACGCCCAGCTTCGGATCGGTGAACAAGGAACGGGGGCGGATACTGAAAGGGGCATCCGTCGGCAGTTTGATCAGCCAGTTCGGGACCTTGTCCCCATAGACCCAGACTGGAGCGCTTTCCCCCAGGCGGAGGTAATGGGCATGTCCTTGTTCACCGAGTGCCGTTGTGCTCCCGACATGCAGATCATGACCCATGATATGTTGCATCGAAAGGATGCAGGTCTTCCAGTCGATGCTGTTGGACGCCTGCATATTCGGGACTGGTCGGCGGAAGACACCGCGTGCGATGCGCTCCAGCCAGCCGCGTTTCACATAGTCACGGAAGCTCTCATAGGCGATGCCCTGCGAGACGAGCCATGCCGCGTCGACCAGATACCCGGCGGGTACGGCATCGAGCACTTTCTTCAGATTCTGTGACCTTGCGGTGTCCATGATACCTAAAGTGACAGATTTTCAAAGAGACATCTACAGTTTTCTTTGATGAAAATGCTTTTCCTGCGTTATGGACGCTCCTATCTCACCATTTCCAAAGAACTTAGGGACTAGCCCCAAGGGGAGGGAGATCTGAAGACGCTGGGTTGAGAGACGGCTACGACTTGCGGTGGTTACCGAAGGTCGCAGCGGTGCACCTCCCGGCGTGCCGCCGGAACCAGACCTTGGTCCTTCGGACAGGAGCTTGACCGAGGCTGATGTCCCGAAGGTCCAGTCTGCCAACCTACAGCTTGGCAGCTGCGCTCGGTTTGCCAAACCGCGGTATGGCAGAATCTCCGGCAGGTCGGAGCCAGCCGGTGCCGTTCTCACCTGTTCCCGTCGATCCACTTCGACATGAGCCCCCTGTCGCGAAAGCATTCGTCCGGAACGGCGCGCCTTTTGATCCGGGCGAGTTTCTCAGCGAAGGCCACCTGCTTGGACGTGGGCAGCCGGTCCATGTCCGATACCGGTTTCAGCTGGGCCTGAGCCTCGATCCAGGCGCTCAAAGATCGCCGGTCTTGCTGAACCTCCCAGGGCAGGAGCGTCCGGTTGCGCAGGGCGAGCGACCGCGCATAGGCAATCTGCTTGGGCGTTGCGGGCAGGGCGTGCTTGGTGCTTTCCATGGTGGAACCCCCTTTCTGACTTGGCTCTGAGCATAGAACATAACAAGAACAAAATCAAGCCAAGCGTCGGGAACACCTTGGTGCGAAAGGGAGAGAGGGGCCGGGAAAGATCAGGTCCGAGGCTGCCCGAGAGAGGGTGTCCGGGCCTGATCCTGTCCTTCATTCCGGAGTTTCCCGATGACCCACCTTGCCCCCGTTGCGCAGGCGTCCTTGCCTGCGCCCATTGTCCCGTTGGCAGCAAATCCCGCCCCTGCGATCGTTGCTGTTGCCGAAGCGCTGCAGCCCGATCTGGCGCAAGGGCTTCAGATCGACGCGCTGCGCCTGCGCCGCGAGATGGAACATGCCTTTGGCGGTTCCGATGCGACCGGTGCTTGGGACTGGAAGCTCGCCTATGAGGCCGGCGAGGTGGCGCTGGTTCTGTTCTTGCGGAAATTCGGCCGCGCCCTTCTCGCCCGGGCGGGCTCGCCTGCGGCGCTCTTGCCGATCCTCGCCAAGGTGGCAGGCCTCTTGCCCACGCACACCCGGCGGTCGGAAGAGATGGAGCGCTTTCAGCAATTCTCGACGCCGCTGCCCATGGGGCTCGCGGCTGTGGCGGCAGCACAGATCACGGCCCGTGATCTTGTCCTAGAGCCGTCTGCCGGGACCGGGCTTCTGGCGATCCTCGCCGAGATCGCCGGCGGCACTCTGGCTCTGAACGAGTTGGCGGACACTCGCGCCGATCTTCTGCGCCTGCTGTTCCCGGCCCGACCGGTCAACCGGTTCGATGCCGCGCAGATCGATGATCATCTCGACGCCTGCTCAAGCCCGAGCGTCATCCTGATGAACCCGCCCTTCTCGGCCCAAGCCAATGTCGATGGTCGGTCGACCGAGGCGACGGCCCGGCATCTGCGCTCGGCCCTCGCGCGTCTGGCCCCCGGCGGACGGCTCGTCGCCATCACCGGAGCCGGTTTCGCGCCGGATGCGTCGGCCTGGGCCGAGACATTCGGCCGTCTGACCGAGACGGCCCATTTCGTCTTCACCGGCGCGGTGTCGGGAGCAGCTTTCGCCAAGCACGGCACCAGCTTTGAGACGCGGATTTCTGTCTTCGACAAATGCCGTGGCGGCGAGCCGGGCGGCACCACCGCAGACCTGCGCCAACCCATGTCTAGGGACGTGGCGCATCTGATGTCCCGGGTCACTGCAGAGGTTCCCCCGCGCCTCGAACTAGAACAGGCCGCAAATGCGGGTCTGGGCCACTCTTCCCTCTTCCCGGGAAATTCTCACCTCACCACCCGCAAACCCGTCAGCCGATCCCGTGCGACGTCTGCGACTCTACCGGCGAAATCAGACACACCGATCGAGGCCGAGGAACTAAACTACGCAACTCGCGATGCCGCCGAGGACGAAGATGCCGCACGGCTGTCCGACGCGATCTACGAGACCTTCCGTCTGCAGGCGATCGACATCCCAGACGCCGCATCGCACCCGACCAAGCTTGTGCAATCGGCGGCCATGGCCTCTGTCGCACCTCCGAAACCCAGCTATCGCCCCAAGCTTCCGGCGACCATCCTGCGCGACGGCCTGCTGTCCGACGCGCAGCTTGAGACCGTCATCTACGCGGGGGAGGCGCATGGCGCGCATCTCGCCGGATCGTGGACCGTGGATGAAACCGGCGATATGGTCTCGGCCGCTCCCGAGGATGCCGCTGACGCAGTCCGTTTCCGGCGGGGCTTTTTCCTCGGCGATGGTACGGGGGCAGGCAAGGGCCGTCAGTCGGCCGGGATCTTGCTCGACAACTGGGCCCGAGGAAGACGCAAGGCGCTGTGGATATCAAAGAGCGACAAGCTGCTGGAAGATGCACAGCGCGACTGGTCGGCGCTCGGGCAGGAGCGCCTGCTGGTGACGCCGCTGTCGCGTTTCGCGCAGGGCCGTGACATCCCTCTGACCGAGGGTATCCTCTTCACCACCTATGCGACGCTGCGCTCGGAAGAACGGGGTGCCAAGAAATCCCGCGTCGACCAGATCGTCGACTGGCTCGGGGCGGATTTCGACGGGGTGATCCTCTTCGACGAAAGCCATGCCATGGCGAATGCTGCCGGCGGCAAAGGCGAGCGGGGCGATACCATGGCCTCGCAGCAGGGCAGGGCGGGCCTGCGCCTGCAGCACAAACTGCCCAATGCCCGCGTGGTCTATGTCTCGGCCACGGGCGCAACGACGGTCCACAACCTCGCCTATGCTCAGCGGCTCGGGCTCTGGGGTGGTGAAGACTTCCCCTTCGCGACGCGGGCGGAATTCGTGCAAGCCATCGAAGCTGGCGGCGTCGCCGCGATGGAGGTCCTCGCCCGCGACCTGCGGTCCCTCGGCCTCTACACGGCGCGCTCGCTGTCCTATGACGGTGTCGAATACGAGATGCTGGAGCATGCGCTCAGCCCCGAGCAGCGCGGCATTTATGATGCCTATGCCGGGGCCTTCGCCATCATCCACAACAACCTGACCGCGGCGCTGGAGGCGGCGAACATTTCCGGCGCGGCCGACGGGCCGAGCGGGTCGGGCACACTGAACCGTCAGGCGAAATCCGCTGCGCGGTCAGCTTTCGAGAGCGCCAAACAGCGCTTCTTCGGCCATTTGCTCACCTCGATGAAGACCCCCACGCTGATCGCCTCCATCGAGGCCGATCTCGCGGCAGGTCATGCCGCCGTCATCCAGATCGTCTCGACCGGCGAGGCGCTGATGGAGCGCCGCCTGTCGGAGATCCCGACCGAGGAGTGGAACGACATCCGCGTTGACATCACCCCGCGGGAATACGTCCTGGATTACCTCGCCCATTCCTTCCCGGTGCAGCTCTACGAGCCTTTCACCGACAGCGAGGGCAACCTCTCGTCGCGACCCGTCACGCGCGACGGCCAACCGGTGGAGTGCCGCGAAGCCGTCCGGCGTCGTGACGCGCTGATCGAGAAACTGGCTTCGCTTCCGCCCGTGCCGGGTGCACTCGACCAGATCGTCCAGCGCTTCGGCACCGATCTCGTGGCCGAAGTCACAGGGCGCTCACGGCGCGTCGTGCGCAAGGGCGAAGGGCATTCGGCACGGCTCGTGGTGGAGAACCGGGCCGGAGCCGCGAACCTCACTGAGACCCAAGCCTTCATGGATGACGAAAAGCGTATCCTGATCTTCTCGGATGCCGGCGGCACCGGGCGCAGCTATCACGCCGATCTCGGGGCGAAGAACCAGCGCCTGCGGGTTCACTATCTTCTCGAACCTGGTTGGAAGGCAGATGCGGCGATCCAGGGGCTCGGGCGGACCAACCGCACCAATCAGGCACAGCCGCCGCTGTTCCGGCCGGTGGCCACCGATGTCAAAGCGGAGAAGCGGTTCCTGTCGACCATTGCGCGACGTCTCGACACGCTTGGCGCTATAACGCGCGGCCAGCGCCAGACCGGCGGGCAAGGGCTGTTCCGGCCCGAAGACAACCTCGAGTCGCCCTACGCCCGCGACGCCCTGCGCCAGCTTTACCGCCGCATCTATCGCGGCGATTTGGCCGGATGTTCGCTCGGGGCTTTCGAGGATGCGACCGGGCTCAGTCTGACCGATGATAACGGGCTGAAGGATGACCTGCCGCCGATCACGACCTTCCTCAATCGCCTGCTGGCGCTGACGATCGACATGCAGGCCGTGCTGTTCGCGGCCTTTGAGGAATTGCTAGACCAGAGGATCGAGGGCGCCATCGCCGCCGGGGTCTATGATCTCGGGCTCGAAACACTCCGTGCCGAGAGCTTCCGGGTGACCGACGCACAGGTCATCTACACCCATCCGGGCTCCGGCGCGGAAACCAAGCTTCTCACCATCGCGGAAAAGCGCCGCAACACGCCGCTGTCGCTGGTTGATGCGCTCGACTGGCTGGATGATCCGAAGGCGCGTCTTCTCATTAACAGCCGCTCGGGCCGGGCTGCCGTGCAGGTTCCCGCCACCAGTCACATGCTGGACGATGGGACCATCGAGCCGCGCCTGCGCCTGATCCGCCCGCTTGATGCCAGCACGGTCCCGGCCAAGGTCATGGAGGACACCCACTGGCTCGAGGCCGACCGCGCGGCCTTCACTGCGGCGTGGACTGCGGAACTGGCCGAGGTGCCGGAGTTCTCCGAAGCCACGCTGCACATCGTGGCAGGTCTGCTGCTGCCGATCTGGAAGCAGCTTCCCCAGGATGAAACCCGCGTCTACCGCCTGCAGACCGATGACGGGCAGCGCATCATCGGCCGCCGCGTCTCGCCTGCCTGGGTCGCGACCACGCTGGCCGCCGATGCGCCCAAGCTCTCGGCCGCGCAGGTCCATGCCCTCGTTCTGGAGGGCAAGACCGTGGTGTGCCTGTCCGAAGGGATGGAATTGCACCGCTCGCGCGTCATGGGCGCGAACCGGATCGAACTGTCGGGCTTCTCGGAGGCAGCCAAGGATCGGCTCAAGGCCGATGGCTTCTTCTCGGAGATCATCAGTTGGAAGCTTCGGCTGTTCTGCCCGACCGACGCCGATGGTGTCGCGATACTGGATCGTCTGCTTGCACGTTGTCCTGTCGCAAGGCTACATGATCGCGGAGGTTGTTAACACATGTATTCCGAGACCGAAGACCTCGTGCGCGATCTGGCAGAAAATGCCGAAGGCGTCTGTCGCGCCTACCTTCCCGCCGGACGGCGGGAAGGATCCTACTGGATCGTGGGTGACCTGCAAAACAATCCTGGCCGCTCGCTCTTCGTGCGGCTGACCGGGCCCGCGTCGGGGCCGGGGGCAGCGGGCAAGTTTACGGATGGGGCCACAGGCGAGCATGGCGATCTCCTGGACATCATCCGCGCCCGGACGGGGATCACGCGCTTCCCCGACCTTCTCGCCGAGGCCCGAGCGCATCTTGGCCGTCCGCAGCCGGTCGTCCCGGATAGGCAAGAGCCTAGGAAGGCCAAGGCGCCCGGTGGCACTCCTGCGGCGGCGGCGCGCTTGTTTGCTGCCTCGAAACCGATCACAGGCACGCTTGCGGAGACCTACCTCCGTTCCCGAGGCATCACCCAATTCGGGGCGAACGGCGCCTTACGCTTCCACCCAAAGTGCTGGCATCGGGAAGAGGGGCAGACCCGGAGCATCCCCAGACCGGCGATGATCGCGGCGGTTACCGATGGGGCAGGGGCCGTGCAGGGCGTGCATCGCACCTGGTTGGCAGCTGACGGGCAGGGGAAGGCGGCAGTGAATCCAGAGCGTCGGGCTATGGGTCACCTCCTCGGCAATGCTGTCAGGCTGACCCAGCAGGATGACATCCTCGTCATCGGCGAAGGCATCGAGACCATCCTGTCCCTGTCCGAGGCAATCCCAGGTCTGCCCGTCTGGGCGGCGCTCTCTTCGGGTCACCTCGGGGCGGTCCTGCTGCCAGAGGGGCTGAAGCGCCTCTACATCGCGATCGATCGCGATCCGGCCGGGCAGCGCGCGGCAGAGAAGTTGAGCGCCAGAGCCTCCGAGGTCGGGGTGCGCGTGCGGGTGCTGGAACCGCGGCTCGGGGATTTCAACGATGATCTTCGGGCGAACGGCAAGGACGCACTGCGCCAGCATCTGGCAGGTCAGATCGGGCCAGAGGATCGGCATCGCCTGCCCAGCTGAGCTGCATCGCGCAGGGGGGGCTGGGAGTGCGGGGCAGGGGGCAGCATCCCAGTCGTGGCTCTGGATCGTCGTCCTCACCCCATCCCGGGCCTTGCTCATCCACCTGTCACCCGAGCGGCCTTCAAGAGATGGGCAGGCCGTCAAAGCGGTTGCCCCTGCAAGGTCGGAAGGGAAGCTATTTCCGCCGGCGGCAAAGCCGCCTTTGCATCGCGAGACAAATAGCTTCCCTGCCGACCTCCTCCACGCTGTTCCGGCCCCGGTGAAGCCGGGGTGAAGGGGCAACCGCCCCGACGGCTCGGGTCTGCCCATGAAGGCCGCGCGGGATGACGCGCGGACGAGACAGGCCCGGAGGCAAGAAACCGATGACGATCCATACCCACGACGACGCGTATGAACCCGCCCATAGCGCATCCCAGACCGCCCATGCACTCGACGAGCTCCAGCTCTACGGCTACCGCCCCTTTGACGAGCCCGATCCGCGCCCGATGCCCGATCGGCAGCGCCTCGCCGTCGCCGTCGCCGACATCTTCGACGCCCTCGTCGCGACCCTGGAAGACACCCGTATGGAACCCGACCTCGAAGAGGTGCTCTGGGGCCAGGTCAACCTCTTCCACCGCGCGACGGCACGGATCGAGCGGTCACTCGATGAGAACGAGCAGGCGCAGCGCCGCCTCCAGCGCGAGCAGGACGGCTCCGAGGTGAAATCCGTCGAACTCGAGCGCCTGACGGCTGAAGGCCTGACCCTCGTCGAACGGCGCAACTGCATGGACATGATGCGCGATCACGCCGCCACCGAGTTTGTCCAGCACACGGGATCGACCTGGCGACCCCGCACCGGCTCGATGGTGAACCGCCAGCACATGACCGCAGCGCTGATCGACAGCCGCGATTTCCTCGCCGCCAAGCGCCGCGCCGAGACCGAGGTAATGCTTCCCGCAGGCCCCAAGGTCGCCCTCACCGGCGGGACCGATTTCAACGATCACCGCCTGATCTGGGGCAAGCTCGACCAGGTCCGGACCAAGTATCCCGACATGGTCCTCCTGCACGGTGGCAGCCCGAAGGGCGCAGAGCTCATCGCCGCCAAATGGGCCGAAGCCCGGGGCGTGACGCAGGTGGCCTTCAAGCCCGACTGGACCAAGCACGCCAAGGCCGCGCCCTTCAAGCGCAACGACGCGATGCTGGATGTGCTCCCGGTCGGGGTCCTTGTCTTCCCCGGAACCGGTATCCAGGAAAACCTCGCCGACAAGGCCAAGAAGCTTGGCATCCCGGTCATGAAGTTCGAGAAGGGGGCGTGAGCCCCCGACTTCAATCCGGGACAGAACATTGTGGAAACGTCAAAGAGCGCTTGATATTGTGGCCTGGAGAGAGGCGCCAACAACATGTTCGACATATCGCAGCAAATGGAAGTGTTCCCGACAACGGTCGATCTCAAGCGGATCGACCCGTCTCTCAACATGCGCCGCTTCTATCGAATGAGCGTTCAGCCGGACCTGTTTGGCGGCGCATGCCTTGTGCGGGAATGGGGCCGCATCGGGTTTCGAGGGCAGATGCTAATCGAACAGCACCCGGACGAGGGGCATGCTGTGACCGCCCTATTGAAGCTCGCAGCGACGAAGCATCGCCGAGGATACTTACGTTCTAGCTAGCTGATCCTTTGGGCTTTGATAGTCCAAGACCAGTCCATGGGGTATCTACACCTGAATGGTCGACTTCCAAGGCAACGCCTTGAAATTCGATTGATAATCTCGGTGTCACTCCCTAAGGTTGTCGCAGGCCCAGAAAATGGGCGCGCATAGTTACAATGCGCATTGGGATACCGGGAGGCCAGGGTGGATAGCGACAGGTCAGAACTTCGATGGGGAGTCGAGCAACGTCTCGAGTTCATAGAGTTCCGCTTGTTCTGGGAGGGGCATGTAAACCGGAGTGACCTCATGGATCAGTTCGGTGTCTCGGTCAACCAAGCGTCCACTGACCTGAATCGCTACATCGGCTTTGCTCCGGCGAACATGGTCTACGACAAGAGTGCGCGGACTTATGTGCGAGGCAGTGCTTTCCAACCACAATTTCTGGAACCTGATGCCAGTCGCTATCTAGCTCAGCTACGGTCCGTGGCCGAAAATATTCTTGACCGTGAAGACTCTTGGATCGCTAATCTTCCGTCCTTTGCCTCTGCGCCGACGCCGGTCCGTGGGGTTGACCCCGTGACGCTTCGGTCCGTTGTGGGAGCGATCAGGCGATCCGAAGAGATAGAGATACGATACCAATCCCTTTCCAGCCCAGATCCGCGATGGCGGTGGATTGCGCCTCACGCGATTGCCTTCGATGGATTTCGCTGGCACGCCCGCGCGTTTTGTCTAACCGACGAGTGTTTCAAGGATTTCCTTCTCTCCCGGATGATTGAGATTCGTGGCTCACGCGAAAGCGGGACATCGGCCGATGATGATCTCGACTGGAATTCAGAAGTCGTCCTCGAAGTGGCTCCTCATCCCGAACTGTCAGAAACGCAGGCTAAGGTCATTGCCCTCGACTACGGGATGCGTGGCGGCAGCGCGAAGATAAAGGTGCGCCGCGCGCTGGTCTATTACGCGCTGAGGCGCTTGGGATTGGATACAGATCCCGCCGCCCGGCGCCCGCAAGACCAACAGATTGTCCTGATGAACGCCCCCGAAATCGGACACTCGACACCGAGGGTCTCGGCGCCGGTGAGCGGAGGCGTAAACGGATGATCGAGGCACTTGAACGCGTTGTTGACGATCTTGCTGTGGTGAACAGCAAACTATTGCTGCTGATAGGCGCGCCAAATTCCGGGAAAAGCGACTTGCTTCGCCAACTGGCTGGACGTCGAAAGCTGCACATCCTCAACATTGGAGCTGCCCTCGGGCGAGAACTGCTGACAATCCCGAGCCCCAGGAGACACCTTCAAGCAGCCGACCTTCTGAAAGGGTTGGCGGATGAGTTTTCGCGGGAAGGGCTTCTCCTCATGGACAATCTCGAACTCCTGTTCGACCAGGAGTTGAAGCTAAGTCCGCTCGATTTGCTCCGGCGGCACTCTCAAGCGCGGCGCGTTGTTGCGGCTTGGCCGGGGACGCTCACAGACAACAGGCTGTCGTATGCAACGACAGGACATCCAGAATATCAGGACTACAGCTGTGATGGCGTGGTTCCGTTCAGAGTAAATTGAAAGGAAATCTCGAGATGGCAATGCGTTACGGCGATCTCATTCAATTTGAGCCCATTGAATCGGTTATTCAGCTTCTCGATGCAGATCGTCCTGATGAAGCCAAGAAGCTTGTGTCCACCTATGTCATCTCGGATGACATGGCCGACCGCATCGCCAAGCTCATGATCCCGCAGCTCTCCTTCGATGAGGCTGTGGACCACAAAGGCGTCTTGGTGGTCGGGAACTACGGCACTGGTAAGTCGCACTTGATGTCGGTGCTGTCACTTGTCGCTGAAGATGAGGCATATCTGCCGATGATCCAGCACCCCAAAGTGGCCGAGGCTGCAAAGACAATTGCGGGCCGCTTCAAAGTGCATCGGATTGAGATCTCGAGTCAGATGTCATTGCGCGACATCATCACCCAACAGCTTGAGGTGTTCCTGGAAAAGCACGGCGTGACATATGCATTCCCTCCTGCCGACAAAGTTATCAATAACAAGGCTGCGTTCGAGGAGATGATGTCGGCTTTTGCGGAGGTTCACCCTGATCAAGGTGTTCTCCTCGTTGTCGACGAGTTTCTCGAATACCTGCGGTCGCGAAAAGACCACGAACTGGTACTCGACTTGTCCTTCCTCCGCGAGATCGGAGAGGTTACCAAACATCTCCGGTTCCGTTTCGTTGCCGGCGTTCAGGAAGCGATCTTCGATAGCAGCCGCTTTCAACATGTGGCGGATAGCCTGCGGAGGGTGAAGGACCGCTTCACTCAGGTTTTGCTGGCAAGACAAGATGTCAGTTTCGTTGTCGCGGAACGTCTCTTGAAGAAATCCGCGGACCAGCAGGACAAGATCCGCGCTTACCTTGCGCCATTCTCGAAATTCTATGGCTCAATGAATGAGCGGATGGACGAGTATGTGCGTTTGTTCCCAGTACACCCAGACTACATCGGGACGTTTGAGCGCCTGGTTTTCACCGAGAAGCGGGGCGCGTTGGTGACCTTGCGTGATCAGATCCAGGCAATCCTTGACGATGAAGTTCCTTCAGATCGGCCTGGTCTAATCGGCTTTGACAAGTTTTGGGACACTGTCGCAACAAACTCCGTCTTGCGCTCAGATCCGAATATCGGGCCAGTGCTCAAGGTCTCAGAAGTACTTGCGGAGAGGGTCTCCAAGGCGTTCACTCGACCGGCCTATAAGCCGATGGCACTTCGCATCATTGACGGTCTTTCGGTCCACCGCCTGACGACGGGCGGGGACATCTATGTGCCGGTCGGACCGACGGCCGAGGAACTGCGCGACACGCTTTGCCTGTTTCAGCCGGGTATTGAAGACATGGGTGGCGACCCGTCTGACGACCTACTCACCGCAGTCCAGACCACGCTTCGAGAGACCCTCAAGACGGTAAACGGTCAGTTCATCTCCAAGGCGCCAGACACCGAGCAATACTATCTCGACCTGAAAAAGGACGTCGATTACGACGCGCAAATCGAGAAGCGGGCCGAGGCTCTTTCGGAGGATGCGCTCGATCGCGCGTACTACGGCGCCATTCGCCAACTCATGGAGCGCACGGACGAGTCCAGCTACGTGACGGGACACCAGATTTGGCAATACCAGATCGAGTGGCAGGAGCGTCGCGTCGAACGGATTGGCTATCTGTTCTTTGGCGCGCCGAACGACCGGCCGACCGCTCAGCCAGAGCGGGATTTCTATTTGTACTTCATCCAGCCCTTCGATCCCCCGCGTTTCCGTGATGAGCAGAAGCCCGACGAGGTCTTCTTTCGGCTGAAAGCACCAGACGAAACCATCAAGCGATTGCTGAGCTTCTACGCCGCCGCCCAGGAACTGGCCTCCACGGCAAGTGGTGGCGCGAAAGGCGTGTATCTCGACCGCGCTCGCGATGCGCTACGAGAAATGAGCAAATGGCTTCAGGAAAAACAGCTGGAGGCATTCGAGGTCACGTTCCAAGGCAAGTCCAAGACACTTCGTGACTGGACCAAAGGTATTTCACTCAGGGACAAAGCGCGCTTGGGGCCGGACGAGCGCATCAACTTCCGCGACGTCGTCAACGTGATCGCGGGGATCGCGCTAAGCAGCCGGTTCGCCGATGTTTCGCCCGAATACCCAACATTCTCGGCGCTCGTGACGGAGTCCAACCGAAAGCAGCTCATTGGAAATGCGCTTCGTGCTCTCACGGGGAGCAACCGTACGAAAGACGCTGTGATCGTCCTGGATGGCCTCGAAATGCTCGATGGTGATCGCATCGATCCGGTTCAATCTCGATACGCTCAGGAGGTTCTCGCGCGGCTGAAGGCCAAAGGTCATGGGCAAGTGCTTAACCGCAGTGAGTTGCTCGTTGGAAATGCGGATATCGAATATTTCAGCCCTGACAAGTACCGGCTCGAGACTGACCTATTGGTCACGGTGCTTGGGTCACTGGTCTATTCCGGTGACATTGTCCTCGCGATTACCGGGGACAAAATTGACTCCGGCAAGATCGGGCTTCTCGCGGATCGTCCGCTCGATGAGTTGAAGCAGTTCAAGCATGTTGAAGCGCCGAAGGAGATCAACGTTGCCGTGCTCCGGTCACTCTTCGAGATGCTGGAGTTGCCGCCGGGTCTGGCGCAGCAAGCCACCCAAGGCTCGGACGAGCCAGTCAAGGCGCTTCAGGAAGAAGTCAGCAAGCTCACAAAACGTGTGCTTGCAGCTTCCACCGACATGGCGAACCGGCTTAGCTTTTGGGGCCAGCCTCTCCTGCGCGAGGAAGAAATCCGCGACTGGAGATCGAAGCTCGACGAGCTCAAGGCCTTCTCGGAAAGCCTGTCGCCCTACAACACGGTCGGCAAGCTCAAAAACCTGCGCATTGGGTCTGACGATATCGCAGCCCAGAAAAAGAACCTTGAGGTTCTAAACTCCGTCGAAGGGCTCATCAGCCTGATCGGCGAACTCGGGAACACGGCAAGCTATCTTGGCCAGGCCGAGATGGTGCTGCCGTCTGACCACGCATGGGTGAAGCAGGCTCAGGACACGCGCAAGCAGGTCCTCGATGCATTGGCGACGAGTCGAACTGGACAGAATGGATCCGAACACCGGCAGACGCTCGCCAAACTCAAAAAAGACTATGTGACGGCTTATGTCAGCCTGCACAGCAAGGCGCGTCTCGGAGTGTCCGAAGACAAGACGAAGACCGCGCTGCGCAAAGATTCTCGGCTCGTCGCCATGCGGGCTTTGGCGAATATCTCGCTGATGCCGACAAGCCAGCTCACCACCTTCGAGGAGAAGCTCGACAAGTTGAAGAGCTGCGCCTCGCTGATCGACTCCGAACTGGCGGCCAGCCCGGTTTGCCCGCACTGCAACTTCCGCCCGGCGAATGAGCAAGGCGACATGCTGCCCGCGGCCAATGTGCTCAAACAGCTCGATGACGAGCTCGATCAACTGCTGGACGGGTGGGTGCAGACGCTTCTCGACAACCTCGAGGATCCGATTATCCAGTCCAACTTTGAACTGCTGAAGGAAGGGTCGCGCAAGATCGTCACCGGCTTTGTCGACAGCAAGTCATTGCCTGATCCCGTCACGCCCGAGTTCATCAGCGCCGTGCAAGAGGCGCTGTCCGGCCTCGACAAGGTCGTCGTCTCGGGCAGCGACATCCGGCAGGCCCTGCTTCAGGGGGGATCGCCCGCGACACCCGAAGACCTGCGCAAGCGGTTCGAGGCATTCCTGACCGACCGCTGCAAGGGCAAGGACACCACCAAGCTGCGCTTCGTGGTCGAGTGAACTTCCGCCAACCGATATTGAGATGAGACGAACCGATGACTGAACAACTGAAGATGGATGGCGGCAAGAACGGCGGACCGGTCGAATGCCTGGGTATGACGTTCCCGAACGATGACGCGCGCCGGGAGCACTTCCTGAAGCTCTTGGCCGAGAAGCTGAAAGAGCCCGAGTTCCGAGCTCAGGAAGGTTTTCCGCAAGGATCAGATGACGCGATCTTGGAGTTATCGGATCCGCCATATTACACGGCTTGTCCGAATCCTTGGTTGGGTGACTTTGTTGCTGAATCGGTAGATCCGAAAGATACAGACCATGAATACAGCCGAGAACCTTTCACGGCGGATGTTTCTGAGGGTAAGAATGACGCAATTTATAATGCGCATGGCTATCACACTAAGGTGCCGCACAAGGCAATCATGCGATACATTCTTCACTACACTGAACCAAATGACATCGTCCTGGACGCGTTCTGCGGCACCGGCATGACGGGTGTCGCATCTCAGTTGTGCGGTGATCGTTCTCAAGTGCAGTCTCTGGGATACATGATAGGAAAAGATGGGGAAATCCTCCAAAAAAGAACTGATAAAGATGGTTCGGGTTGGGAAGCCTTCTCCAAGCTTGGTGCGCGCCAGGCATTTTTAAGCGATCTATCTCCTGCGGCGACTTTTATTGCTCACAACTATAACGCCCCCAAGAATATCGCGTCGCTCAGAGATGTCGTGAATGCATCGCTTAAAGAGCTGAATTCCAAATTCTCGTGGATGTATCAGACGCTACACAGCCCGTCTGATGACGAAGTGGCAAGTGCACAAGAGATAATTCAGAATAGCGAAAAGCCTGATCTGTCTGAATCGGGGCGCCGTGGTGCGATCAACTATGTAGTCTGGTCAGACGTCTTTTCATGTCCTGAGTGCGCAGGCGAAATAGTGTTCTGGGACAGCGCAGTCGATGTGGATAACGGAAAAGTTCGGCAAACATTCCCATGTCCGCACTGCAACTCTGAGCAAACAAAGCGTAGCCTTGAACATGTAATGTCGAACATTTTCGACCCTGCTTTGGGTGAGAACATAAGGCAGGCAAAAATCCATCCTGTTCGAATAAATTACACCTACTCCGGAAAGCGCTTCGACAAGAAACCAGACGCGGCCGATATAGCACTCGCGGAGAAAATCGAGCAGTCCCCAGTCTCCGGTCAATTTCCACGGCAGAGACTCATGCCAGGCCAAGAAACGCGGCGAAATGATCCCATTGGCATAACTCACGTACACCACTTTTATACCAGAAGAAATCTGAGCGTATTTTCCTATGCGTTCAATGAGCTCCCATATGAATTGAAGTGGGCGGTTACAGGAAGCATTCAACGCGGATCAAAGCAGCATCAAATAGCAATTACGCGCGTCGGCGGTGAGAAGGCCGGTGAGGGTGGCGCAACTGCAGGTCATAGACGAGGAACGCTCTATGTTCCATCGAACCAGATCGAAATGAACGCAATCGGTCTTATCCGCGACCGCCTTTCTGCTTTCGAGAAATCCGCTCTGGGTCAGAGCAAGAAGCGACCCGTCATTTCTACACAATCCACCACAGCTCTGTCGCTCCCCGATGCTTGTATTGACTATCTGTTCTTCGATCCTCCGTTTGGAGCAAACATCACATATTCAGAGCTTAACTCATTGATGGAGGGATGGCTCGGGGTGATGACAGATCCGGACAAGGAAGCGATCGAAGATCGCCACCAAAAGAAGGATGTGGACGCATACCGAGAGTTGATGATCCTTTGTTTTAAGGAAGCGCATCGCGTGTTGAAACCTGGTAGGTGGATGACCGTTGAGTTTTCCAACACAAAAGCGAACATCTGGAATGCGATTCAAACAGGGCTTCAAGAAGCCGGATTTGTTGTCGCCAACGTTTCGGTGCTCGATAAGAAGCGTGGTGGCTTGAATGCCATTGTCGGGGTGACGGCAGTCAAACAAGACTTGGTGATTTCGGCATACAAGCCGAACGGCGGGCTGGAAGAGAGGTTTAAGAAGAGTCACGGTGCGGTTGACTCCGTTTGGGATTTTGTGCGCACGCATCTAAGCTATTTGCCAGTTCATATTGAAAGGGATAGTTGCCTTGCGTTTATTCCGGAAAGAGATCCGCGAATAATTCTCGATAGAACAGTGGCTTGGTTTGTCCGTCATGGTTTTCCGGTTCCCATTTCTTCTCAAGAGTTTCTGGCGGAGATTTGGACAAGGTTTGTCGAACGCGATGGCATGGCCTTTCTGCCCGAGCAGGCGAGTCAATACGATAAGATGCGCGGGCGCTATGAAAACGCGCCGCAGCGTGAGCTTTTTGTTTTTGATGAGCGGAGCGCTATTGATTGGGTTTCAGACCATCTTAAGAAGAAACCGTCCACGTATCAGGAATTGCAGCCAGAATTTTTTGGTCAACTGGGTGCAGGCTGGAAAAAACATGAAAGTAGGCCTGAGCTTGAGAACTTGCTGGAAGACAACTTCCTGCGCTTCGATGGGAACGGCGACGTGCCGAGCCAGATCCACAGCTATCTCTCGTCCAACTTCAAGGATCTCCGGGGTCTTGGGAAGGAAGACCCGCGCCTGAAGGCAAAGGCGAAAGACCGCTGGTATGTGCCCGATCCGAACAAGGCGAAGGATCTGGAACAAAAACGCGAACGGTCGTTGCTGAAGGAGTTCGAAGCCTACAAGACCGCGAACAAGCGCCAGCTCAAGGAGTCGCGCCTCGAGGTGTTGCGCGCCGGCTTCAAAACGGCCTGGGCCGCGAAGGACTACAAGACGATCATTGGCATAGCCGAGAAGCTGCCGGACGAGACGCTGCAAGAGGATGAAAAGCTCCTGCTCTGGTACGACCAGGCGCTGACCCGTACGGAGGCTGATGCGTGACGCATGCCTCCCAAGACTTTGGCATTGGCGCGTGGTGCTGGCATGAACGACATGCCGCACCCTGCCGCGTCGTGGACCGGGAGGAGATGTGGGGCGAAACTGCGTACCGCGTCTGGCTCCCGGGCAAGGATGCCGTTGTCCGTGCCAGGTCTCGGGAGCTAGGGCCACTCGACGCAGTCCGAACGACAGTCGACCAGATCCTGCACACGGCCGCCGCGGCAAAGCTCCTGGATGCGCTGGAAGACAATCTGCTTCTGGCGCCGATCCAGTCGAGCGTCGTTCCTTTGCCGCATCAGCTCTATGCCCTGAACCGCGCCATGAGCCGGGATCGGATCCGTTATCTGCTTGCTGATGAGGTGGGGCTCGGCAAGACCATCGAAGCCGGTCTGATTCTTCGGGAGTTGAAGCTTCGCGGTATGGCCAAGCGGATCCTTGTTGTCGCGCCCAAGGGTCTGGTGCGGCAATGGCAGGCCGAGATGCGCCTGCACTTTGGTGAGAACTTTCAATTCATCGAGCCGTCAGAGCTTTCGGCATATCGTCAGTTCCGAGATGATGAGGAGAATCTCTGGCGGCTTCACGATCAGGCGATCTGTTCGCTGGATTCGGTGAAACCGCTCGAAGGGCGGCGCGGATGGAGCGCGGAGCAACTCAGCACCTACAATCGTGAACGGTTCGAAGACCTGATTTCGGCCAACTGGGACCTTGTGATCATCGACGAGGCTCACCGAATGGGAGGCAGCACGGATCAGGTTGCGCGGTACAAGTTGGGCGCGGCACTTGCCGAGGCCGCCCCGTACCTTCTGCTTTTGTCGGCAACGCCGCACCAAGGGAAAACGGATCAATTCCACCGTCTGATGCAGCTGCTGGATCGGGATTCTTTTCCCGATGAGAACAGCGTCTCGAGCGACCGCGTGCGCCCGTTCGTTGTGCGGACAGAGAAGAGGCTTGCGATCGATGCTGAAGGCAAGCCTCTGTTCAAGCCACGAATGACCCGCATTCAGGCTGTCGCCTGGCTTGACCGACACAAAGCACAGCAAGGGTTGTACGAAGCGATCACTGAGTATGTTCGCCACGGCTATAACCAAGCCATGGCATCGAAGCAGCGGCACATCGGCTTCTTGATGATCCTTATGCAGCGTTTGGTGACGTCCAGCACCGCAGCTATCCGCGCAACCTTGGAAAAGCGCCTCCTCGCTCTGGACGACGACCAGCGACAGCTTCAGCTCTTTTCCACCGAAGGTGTCGGAGACTGGCATGAGCTAACGGGTGATGACCAGATCGATATCGCCGTGGCCTTCGATGCCTTGGATGACGAGCGAAAAGACGTTGAGGCACTCTTGTTCCTCGCTCGTGAGACAGAGGCGCAAGGCACAGACGCAAAAGCCGAAGCACTCCTTGAGCAGATCTACAAGATTCAGCAGGAGGAAAACGATCCTGAACTCAAGGTTCTGGTTTTCACCGAGTTTGTTCCGACCCAGGCCATGCTCGCGGAATTTCTCGAAAGCAGGGGGTTCTCGGTTGCAACGCTCAATGGGAGCATGGACCTTGAGGCGCGTGGCCGCGCGCAGCGGGCATTCTCGAAGGATGTGCGTATCTTGATCTCGACGGACGCTGGCGGCGAGGGCCTCAATCTTCAATTCTGCCATGTCATCATCAACTTCGACATGCCGTGGAACCCGATGAGGGTCGAGCAACGTATTGGGCGCGTGGATCGCATCGGGCAACCGCATATTGTGCGAGCCATCAATTTCGTACTCGAAGACACCGTCGAGCATCGGGTGCGCGAAGTTCTCGAAACAAAGCTCGCTGTGATCGCCGAGGAATTCGGCGTGGACAAAGTTGCCGATGTGATGGATTCGGTCGAGGCGGAGCCACTGTTCGACGAACTCTTTGTTCAGGGGATCCAAGACCCGGCATCGATCGAAACAGAATGCGATGCCGTTCTGACGCAGCTTCGATCCTCGTTGGCAGAGAACCGGAAGAATAGTGATCTGCTCGCCGACGGACATGAACTAGAAGCCGATGATGCGCGCAAGTGGCGAGACCATCCGGCACAGTTTTGGCTGGAGCGGGCAATCACAACTGGCCTCCCTGCGCGGGGGGGTGAAGCCAAGAAGGAAGGCGATACCTGGCGGATACGGTGGGCCGATGGCACAGAGTCATCTTCGGTGTGTTTTGATGCGCGCACCGCGGGAGATCGGCCCGAAGTAGAGTGGGTCACGCTGGAAGATCCAAGAGCGCAGGCTTTGATTGCCGATCTTCCGCGTTGCATCGCCGGTCAACCCGTCCCCGCTGTCCGCATAACAGGCCTGCCTGATAGTGTGAAAGGCGTTTGGTCGCTTTGGGAAGTCAGTCTGGCAGCTGACGATTTCAGCCGCCGCCGCTTCCTATCCGTTTTCGTCAATGATGAAGGGCGCGCCTTCCAACCAACGGCAAAACGCATTTGGGATGTGCTTCTGACGGAGCAGATCGAGCCGATTGTTGCGCCTCAGATCGAGGCGCCGCGCGACTGGTTCGAGAGATCGAAAGGGGCTGCGGTCACGCAAGGAGAGCGGGTGTTCTCCGATCTTGTGACAGAGCACAAGGCTCGGATCGATGAAGAACGCGAACGCGCACTCTACGCTTTCGAAGCTCGACACCAGGCGATTGGCAGAGTGGGTCTTCAGACTGTTCGCGATTATCGACGGAAGCGGCTGCAGAAAGAACATGAAGCTCGGATGGCGCAGCTCGATGCTGCGGCCTCCTACTCGCCCGATCTCAATGCCCTCCTCGTGTTGCGAATTGGCGAAACGGTGGCTGGTGCACGATGAGTATTTGGGCCGATCGTATCCTGCGGGAGTTTCCCGCAGATCTGTCTCGCTTCTGGATCGCCTTGGATCCGGATGGCCTGCTCTTGGATGAGACCATTCTGCTCGGGCTCCGCGAACGCGATTTTGAGGTTCTCCCGTTCGAAGATTCTGTTTCGTTTAGAACCGAGTATGAAGAGCGTTATCGATCCGCATGGGATGTGGGTCAGAAAGGTACCGCGAAGGCGCTGATCCTGCAGTGGCGGGGCGCGGACATCAATTCCATCCCTTGGGACTACGTCAGGGCAGCACGACAAGTCAGCCTGAGCTTGGCTGATCTTTTCCCCAATCTGAATTATGGTGTCGTCCGCAAGCTTGACGCTGAACACCATGAAGGGCTGTTCCAAGCCTACCAGAAGCATGTGACGCAGCTGCTCGGTGAGGCTGAGACCAAGAATTTTGTCCTCACGCACATCTTCAGGCTTAGCCCTTATCTGCTGAATCGACCGGAGGATTTCTGGCGAGAAGCTCTGCGGCTTCACTATCGCGGGGCTGGCCTTCCCAGCCTATTTGCAGACCATGTCGCAACCGTTCTTCGGGACACATCTCTTGGCAGTCTTCCGATTAGTGAACTGCTCGCCTCAAAACCCTTTATGCTCCGCGCGATACAGGAATCTTGGGCGCGTTTCGTCGCAAAATATGGCGTTGAACCTGATGCCCGCGGCAGGGATCAGGTGCCGGTCGAAGGCCATGCGTATGACGTGCCCTTTGATCACCCCGACGTAAGGGTGATCATAGATACCATGTTCCTCGAGGGAGCCCTTCAGCCTATTGAGGCAAGTGTCCGTCCTGAGCACCTTCCCGATTGGATACAGGTTGGTCTGATAGATGACCCTCAGGCACTTGCGCATTTGGTGTCGGAGGGAGCGAAAAGGAACGCAGCGAGTCTACCCTCGGAGGGGGCGTCGCATCGAGACTGGGTAGAGGCGGCGCGCCGCCTTGGAGAACTCATCTACCGCTTCAACGAACTGAAAGCGGCGGACGCAGATAACCTGCAGGGGCAGCTCCAGAGTTTGCAAAGAGAGGCCGATGCCCGCCTCAAGGATTGGGTGCTTCAGCATTTTGCCGACTTGCCGTCCCTACCCGTCGCAAAAGCGCCGGTGATGGTACATCACGTGCCGCGCTATCTCGCGATGCGCAGGGGCTTTGGCGAAGATCGAATTGCTCTTCTTGTCTTTGATGGTTTGGCATTGGACCAGTGGGCCCAGATCAGGGACCACCTGTCGACCAAGCTTCCCGACTTTTCCGCCGACGAGGGCGGCTGCTTTGCGTGGCTGCCGACGCTGACGCCAATCTCTCGCCAGGCGCTCTTTTCGGGCCTCAAGCCACGGGAGTTTCAAGGCTCAATGGATTCGACGGCACAAGAGCCGTCTCTCTGGACGAAGTTCTGGCAGGAAAACGGCCTCCGGAAGCCAGAGGTCGTTTTCCAGAAGGGGCTCAAACGTTCCGACCAATTGGCTCTACTCGAGGACGTACTTTCAAAGCCGACGACCAAGGTCGCGGGCCTTGTCGTTGATATGGTCGATGAAATTGTCCATGGAGCAATGCTTGGGAAACGTGGGATTGCTGGCCAAATTCGCGAGTGGTGCGATACCGGCTTCATTGAAAAGCTGTTTCTCATGCTTGCTCAGCACGGCTATCATATCTACCTGACTGCGGACCATGGCAATGTTGATGCCGACGGCATTGGACGGCTCAGCCAGGGCGTTGTCTCCGAGATGAAGGGTGAGCGCGTCAGGGCCTATCGCAGCGAGGACCTTGCTGCATCCGTTCCGCCCGATATCGATGCATTTCAGTTTAGCGGTCCAGGGCTTCCGTCCGACTTCTTGCCAGTTTACGCGAATGAACGCGGCGCGTTTGTGCCACGAGGGAACAAGATCGTTGCTCACGGAGGAATGGCGTTAGAGGAACTGGTTGTGCCGTTTGTGAAGATAAGAATGAAGAAAGAAGAACATGCGACCGACAGCACCTCAGATAGGATTTGACCGCTTCATCCGCCTCGAGTGGGCGAAAAAAGCGCTGGAAGTCAGGGCCGGTCTCGCTGACATCATCGAGCTCGATGCTCTGTTGGATGAAGCCCATTCAGGGCCTGCGGCTAGGAAGAAGACCAGAACCGTACTGAACCGCCTTTGGTTGGAGCCGCGAAAGGATCTGGAGCCTTTTGCTCAACGCGGCGTGGAACTGTTCCAATCGGCACCATCTACCTCGCCGGCGGCCCTGACATGGGGCATGGCTATCGTGACATATCCCTTCTTCGCTAAAGTGGCCGAGATCGTTGGCAGATTGACCTCGCTTCAAGGCGACTGCACGACCGCTGAAGTGCATCGTCGGATGGCAGAAATCTATGGCGAACGTGAGGGGACCAGACGGATGACCAATATGGTCCTTCAGTCTCAGATAGACTGGGCGCTGCTTGATCGAAGCGACAACGGCAAGACGCTAACCCGGAAGAAAGCCTGTGAGTTGGAAGGATCGGACCTCGTGCGTTGGATGACAACTGCCGTTTTGGAAGCCGTAGGTCGTCCTGTCGGACTCGGAACGCTAGAGGCCCAACCTGTGATTTATCCCTTTGGCCTCGGCGACAATCTTGGCTTTGTCCTCTCATCTGCGTCTGATCTTGACCTGCGCGCGGATAGTGCCGGAAACCAATCTGTCTCGCTCAGAGAATAGGCAACGCCTTTGACGCTGCCTCACTTCTACGCCAATCATTGTAGCTGGTTCGACGCCCGTGGGTTCAGGTTCAACCAGTACCTCGTATGGCGTCGCTCACCAGTTCGGCTGAGTGTCAATCGGCACGCAACTTTGACCCCCTTTCGGCGCCCAATAATGACCCCGCTTGGTCAGCACGGGTAGCTGGCCCGATGCGGTGTAGCCTCCATACAGCGCAACCGGATCGGGCCAGC
>Ga0164243_10001736_pt1 | contig 36528 bp, 32 predicted proteins | sample OricompcompostOP_FD_108781 | JGI IMG/M metagenome (GOLD analysis project Ga0164243, IMG submission 108781) | Organic Plus compost microbial communities from Emeryville, California, USA - Original compost - Organic plus compost (OP) | ecosystem: Engineered > Solid waste > Mixed feedstock >...
GCTCCCGTGATCTCCGAAACCAGCTTTGCCCGTTCGGTATTCCGGTCGGCCACGAGCAATGGACCATCGTGAAGGCGCGAAAGCAGGAGCGCGGCAAGGCCGCCGATCGGGCCGCAGCCGACGACGAGGATCGGCGCCCCCGCGGGCAGGGCTTGCCTGCGGATTGCGTGCAGGGCGACGGCGAGCGGCTCCGCCATGGCGGCGATCGCGGGATCGAGGGACGGGTCGTGCTTCACCAGCAATTTTGCCGGAAGCGAGACCTCTTCCGCGAAACCGCCCTCGCAGACCTCGCCGACGAAGCCAAGCTCCGTGCATACGTTATGCAGGCCGCCGAGGCAGGCCGGGCATTTCCCGCACCAGTAGCGGCTGTCCGCCACGACATGGTCGCCCGGCATCAAGCCGCTCACTCCCGCACCGATCTCCTGCACGATGCCGGCGAATTCATGCCCCGCCACGGAAGGCGAGCGACTGATCCACTGGCCCGTGCGGAAATTGTGCAGGTCGGAGCCGCAGATGCCTGCCGCCGTCACCCTCAGGCGGACCCAGCCCGGCTGCGGCGCCCCCGGCGGGTCGATGTCCTCGACCCTCAGATCTCCCGCTGCATAAAGCCGTGCAGCCTTCATTCCGCGACCTCTAGAGATAGGACTTGCGAACGTCGGAGACCGCATGCTCGTGAGAGGAGAAGCCCTCGTAGCGTGCGAGCGTCCAAGCGGTCTTGGCGAATTCCGGATAGGCCGATGCCGTGACGTAGCCGATCGAGGAGCGTTTCACGAAATCCATGACCGAAAGCGGCCCGAAGCTGCGGGCCCAGCGGCTCGTCGGCAGCACCGCGTTCGGCCCGAGGCCGAAATTCGCAATCGCAACAGGCGTGTGAGGCCCCAGCAGGATTTCCGCCGCCTCGGTGATCCGGCCAAGATGGGCGAACGGATCGGTGGAGAGGATTTCCAGATGCTCCGGCGCGTAATCGTTGACGAAGCGATAGCTCTCTTCCACCGAGGGAGTAAGCACGATACCGCCATAGCTTCCGGTCAGCACAGCCTTGGAGAACTCGACGCGCTGATCGGTCATGCGGGCCCAATGTTCCGGCAGAGCCACGAGCGCCTCCTCCGCCACACGCCGGCTGTGGGTGACGAGATACGCTGAGGAATCGGGACCATGCTCGGCCTCGATCAAAAGGTCGAGCGCGGCAAGCCCGCCCTTTACCGTGTCGTCCGCGAAAATGATGGCTTCCGAAGGCCCGGCGGGAAGACCTGGATCGATCACGCCTGCGAGCAGGCGCTTGGCGGCGACAACCCATGGGCTGCCAGGCCCGACGATCTTCAGCGCAGGCTTGACCGTCTCCGTGCCATAAGCGACGGCGGCGACCGCCTGGGCCCCGCCGACCTTGTAGACGGTTTCCACGCCCGCGAGGCGGGCTGCGACCAACGTCGCCGCATCCACCGATCCGTCCGGAGCGGGCGGTGTGACGATGGCAAGATCCGGCACGCCCGCCACAACGGCAGGAACGGCGGTCATCATGGTGACGGAGGGGAAAGCTCCCTTGCCGCGCGGAACATAGAGCGCCACGGACTTGATGGGCGTGAACCGATCGCCTGCATAGGCGCCTGGCCGCATCTCCTTGAGCCACATGGCTTCCGGTTTCTGCTCTTCGTGGAAGCGGCGGATGTTGTCGATGCCGAAACGGATCGCCTCGATCACCTCGGGGGCGACCTTTTGGAAAGCCGCGTCGAACTCCGCCTCGCTCGCCCTGATGCTGCCGGCGTGGAGCTCCGCCTTGTCGAGATCACGGGCGAAGCGGACGAGCGCGGCATCGCCCTCATTGCGCACCGCCTCGATGATGGGCTTCACCTTTTCGATAAACCCCGAAAGGTCCGTCTCCGAGCGGCGCAGGAGCGCGGCGCGACCGGCTTCATCGAGTTTTGCGAGTTCGTGAAAGGAAACGTCCGTCATTCTTTCATCCGTTCCGCCGGTCCCTGCCGGCCTTCATTTCGATTTGAGGAAGATGTCGAGCCCGACAAGCCGGTCGAGAAGGAGGACAGCCGCGGCCGCGCAGGCGATGAAGACCACCGAGATCGCAGCCAGATCGGGCGTGATGATCGAGCGTATGGAATTGTAGATCTGCACCGGCAGCGTCACGATCCGGGCATCCACCAGAAGCAGGCTCACCAGGAATTCGTTGAGCGCCAGGATAAACATCAAAAGCGAGCCCGAGATGACGCCCGGCATGACTGCGGGAAGCGTCACGTGGAAGAAGGTGGAAAGCGGCGGCGCGCCGCAATTGGCGGCGGCCAATTCCAGATCGGGATCGAGGCCCGCCGCACTCGCCGTCACGGCCCAGATCATGAACGGCAGATTGATGACGCAGCAGGCGACGCCCACCGGCCAAAGCTGCCCCAGAAGCCGTGCCTCGCCGAAGATCAGCATCAACCCGATGCCGGAGCCGATAAGCGGGATGGTGAAGGGCAGGAGGAGGTAGATCTGGATCGTCTTCTCGAAACGCAGTGCGTATTTGGACAACGCAATTCCAGCGAGCGTGCCCACGGGGATGGCGATAGCGGTACAAACCGCCGCCACATAAAGCGAGCGAAGGAAGGCGTCGCGCAGATCACTCGCACCGGCGACCCGGGCGAACCATTTGAGCGAGAAGCCCTCCGGAGGGAAGGTGATGATGTTGCCGGCTGTAAAAGATGCGCCGAGCACGACGATGGTGGGGGCGGAAAGCATCACCAACACCACGATGACCGCGGTCCAGAGGACGATCCCCTTGCCGAGTGAGCCCGTCATCGACGTGCCCTCCCCATGGCAAGGGTGCCCGCTCCAAAGAGCGTAAAGACAAGGCCAACGAGCAGCGAGCCGACGGCCACGAGCAGCAGCGCCAGCGTCGAGCCCAAGCCCTGGTCCGAGGTGCGGAAGAACTGGTCGTAGATGGCATTGGCGATGAAATCCTGGCTGCCGCCGCCGAGGATGGCCGGCATGGCGAAATCGGTGAGCGAAAGCGTCAGCACCACGATTCCCGCGCCGATCAGGCCCGGTCGGGCGAGCGGCAGCACGATATGCCTGAACGTACGCACCCAGCCGGCGCCGAGGGAGCCCGCTGCCAGCTCAAGTTCCTCAGGAATAGCGGTGAGCGCCGGCGCGAGCATCAGCACCGCGAACGGAAGCATATACTGAACCAGGCCGAAGAGCACGGCCGGATAATTATAGAGGAGCCGGAGCGGCTCGACCCCGATCAGCCCCAGCGCCTCATTCACCATGCCCTGGTTGCCCAGGATGATGAGCCATCCATAGGCGCGCACCACCTGCCCGATGAAGAACGGCAGGAACAGCGCGATCAGAAGCAGCTTTCTCAGCAGCGCCGAGGGCGTGCGCACCATCACATAGGCGTAGGGAAAAGCAAGGATCAGCGTTACAACGGTGACGATAAGGGAGCCCAAAAGGCTGCGCGTCGCGACGGTGGCGAACAGCGATTCCGTCAGCGCCCGCCGGTAGTTGGCGAGCGTGTAATCCTCCGACATGAGGAAGGTTGAAGTATCCAGGGTACGCAGGCTCGTGTCTGCAATCTGGATCAGGCCGAGCACGAGAAGGCCCACCAGGAGCAGAGCCGGCGCGAGCATCAGCCACGGCACGGCGCGTTCGAACCGCGCCGGCCAAATGGCGGCCGCGAATGCTTCCAGCGCATCCATGATGCGCCATGTCAGAGGATAGGCGGTTTTCGCCGCTCGCATCGCAATTCCTCGGCAAGCGGGCCGCCGGATCACCGGCAGCCCATCTCAACATTGCTGTGCCAGGATCGGCAAGCTCAGCCCTGCATGATGGCCTTGAACTTGGCGAACCACTCGCTCTCGTTTTCGACCTGGATCTTGGACGAGATGCGGATGAGTTTCGCGAAGTCCTCTTCCTTGGTCGGATATGAGGGATCGTCGACGAGGTCCGCAGGCGGTTTCAGGCCAGGCACCACGCCGGGCAGGCCGAGTCCGTCGAGCCATACCTGCTGCGCCTCCGGCGTCAACGCGTGATTGATGTACTCCTTCGCCCAGTAAAGCTCGTTCTCCGGCAGGCCCTTCGGGATCCAAAGCCCGTCGGTGTCGAACTTAGCTCCCTCCTCGGGCACCACCCAGGCAATGTTGATGCCGTTCTTCTTCGCCTCGCGGGCGTTGGTGGAGATGGTGCAGGCAACATCGATCTCACCCTTCTGGAACCAGGTGGTGAAATCCGGATCTTCGCCGAGCAGCGGCTGCTGCTCCTTCACTTTCGCGATGAAATCCCATGCCGGCTGCATGTTTGCCGGGATGTCCTCAAGCTTGCCGCCACCCGCTACCTGGGCGGGGAAGTGGAAACCGATGCCGTCATTGTAGAGCGCAATCCGCCCTTTGAACCGCGGCTCCAGAAGCACCTTCCAGGATGTGGGCGGGCCGTCTGGGAAGGCTTCCGGCCGGTAGGCCAGCACATAGACATAGCCATAGGTGTTGACGATCGGGTAACCGTCGAGCCCTACAGGCTTCGCAAGCTCCGTCGTGTTCTTGAGGTTGGGCAGATCGGAAAGATCCTCAGTCACACCGCGCAGTGCTGATTTCGTGGCGTTCGTGGTGGTGTCCCAATTGATGTGGATGGGCGGCACGCGCCCTTGGGCAACCGCGGCCCAAATCTTGGGCTGAATCTCGTTGTCCTCCGTCAGGTCGTGACGGACGGCGATGCCGGTCTTTGCGGTGAAGGTATCGGAGACACCCGCCTTCAAGCTTTCCACCCAGCTTCCGCCCCAAGCCCGAACGATGAGTTCGCTCGGCTTCTCCGGTTCCTGGGCGAAGGCGCGCGGAAAGCCTATGGTGGATAGCCCCGCCGCAGCTCCCGCCGCGCCCTGCAGAAGCCGTCTGCGGCTCAGTCCGTAGGTAAGCAATTTTCCTGACATGCCGTTCTCCTCTGGTCTGCCGGCTTATCCCCGGCTTAGTCGCTGAACACAAGAACATCCCGTTTATTCCAGCCGAGGTGCACGGCGGCACCCGGCTCGAATTGCATGTGGCCGGCGGGATCGTGGTCGAAGACGCGAAGCACCGCATCCCCAAGCGCGGCAACGCGCACTTCATAGACGACCCTCTCGCCCTCGAATATGGCATCAGAGACGACGCCCTGCGTGACAGTGTCGAGCCCCGACAAAGTGCGGCCGTCGGAGGACAGGCGAATCTGTTCTGCGCGGATTGCGCCCGACGCCGCAGTGCCTGCTTCGGGCGAATTGCGCGGGTCCGCGACGATGCCGGGAAGAGCAAGACCGCCCTGCTCGATCACCACTTCACCGTCCGATACCAGCCGCGCCCTGCCACGAATGAAATTCGTCACGCCGATGAAACTGGCAACGAAGGCGTTGGACGGGCTCCGGTACGTTTCCGCAGGCTTCGCCTTCTGCTGGATCTCACCGCCCTCCATGACGATGATCTCGTCGGAGACGACGAGCGCCTCCCGCTGATCGTGGGTGACGTTGATGGTTGTTACGCCCAGCTCGCGCTGAATACGGCGGAACTCGAGCTGCATTTCTTCCCGAAGCTTGCGGTCAAGCGCGGCAAGCGGCTCGTCCAGAAGGAGCAGGTCGGGCTCGAAGACCAGCGCGCGGGCGATAGCAACGCGCTGCTGCTGGCCGCCCGACAGTTCGTGCACTCGACGATTTCCCAATGCTCCGAGCTTTACCAGATCGAGATATCGATCCACCTTGTCGGGGATCGTGCGCGCATCGTGCCGCCGCATCTTCAAAGGAAAGGCCACGTTTTCGGCCGCCGTCATGTGCGGGAAGAGAGCGAGGCGCTGGAAGACCATGCCGATGGATCGCCTGTGCGGCGGAACGGCGCTGACCTTCTGGCCATTGATCACGATCTCGCCGCTGGTCGGCCGCTGGAAGCCGGCGATCAGACGAAGAAGCGTGGTCTTGCCCGAGCCGGATGGACCCAGGATCGTAAGGAACTTGCCTCTGGGCAGCTCGAAAGAAGCATTCTTCACGGCAAAGAAGCCATCGTAGTTCATGCTGACATTCTGGACGGCAACGGCTATTGCCTGCCGGTCCGGCACTTCATCCACCCGGGCCTCCCCGCCAGCATACTGCATTCCATTCCCCATATAGATCGCGAGATCGGTCGGCCGTCAGTGGTATAGACAACCATATACAAACGCCGGTCACAAGCGACTTCCACTTTCCGCGCGGAGGCCGCTGCAGCGCGCTTATATCGAAGCCAAAAAGCCTCCGTCCACTGGGATGCACTGACCGGTCACATAGGCCGAAGCATCGCTCGCCAGGAACAGAAGGGCCCCCGACAAATCCTCCATCCGGCCGAAACGCCGCTGCGGGATTTTCGCCAGCATCGCCTCCTGCCAACCGGCATCCTGGTAGAAGACATCCGTCATAGCCGTGCGGAAATAGCCCGGCGCGAGCGCGTTAACGCGGATGCCCAGCGGCGCCCATTCGACCGCAAGCGCGCGGGTCATTCCGAGCAGACCGGATTTCGAGGAGCCATAGGGTACGGCCGTGGGCACCCCGACATAGGAGGTGAGCGAACAGAGATTGACGATTGCACCACGCTTCTGCTTCGCCATGACGCGGGCCGCTGCCTGGGCGCAAAAGAAGGCGCCTTTGAGATTGGTCGAGACGATTCGTTCCCAAAGCGCGTCATCCACTTCAAGAGAGGGCCGGATCTCCTCATAACCGGCATTGTTGACGAGGATGTCGAGGCCGCCAAGCGCTTCCGCGGCTGTCGCGATCACATCCCCGATCGCCTCTGTGTCGAGCACGTCCAGCGAAAATCCCCTCGCCTTGCCGCCAGCCGCCCCGATCCTGTCCAGCGTTTCATGGAGCGAAGCAGCATCTCGCGCAGTGAGCGCCACCTCCGCGCCTGCAGAGGCCAGCGCTTCGGCCATCGCCTGGCCAAGGCCCCGGCTTCCACCTGTCACGATCGCCCTGCGGCCCCTCAGATCGAACAATTGCAGCGCGCTCATGAGACCTCTCCTCTTCAATCCGGCTCTTTCGGCTTTATTCCATTCGAAATCGATCGGACAGGGCTTTTGCGTGGATAGAAGCCAGTAACAAGCGTTTAATGGATACATGCTTTTGCTGTTGACACGGCAGACCCAAGCGCGGCTTCTGTGCGGCCACGGGACGAAGCATCTCTTGGGTGCAGCGGAGGCGACCTGTTCACATGACCATCATTCCTGTCATCATCAGCGGCGGCGCTGGGTCACGGCTGTGGCCATTGTCGCGCGAGGCACGCCCGAAGCCATTCATCGAGCTTCCGGACGGAAGCACCCTTATCGGACGAACCTATTCACGCGCCGTGGGGCTCGAAAACGTTCGGTCTGTGATCACCGTCACCAACCGCGAGTTCCTGTTCCTCACCTCCGATTCCTATGCCCAGGTTGAAGCACCCGGCGTCGAGAACATCTTCCTTTTGGAGCCATTCGGCCGCGATACGGCTGCAGCCGTTGCGCTCGCAACCGTTCATGCCGCCTCGGCACAAGGCGACGATGCAATTCTCCTCATCCTTCCCGCAGATCACCTGATCCAGGACGAGCAGGCATATGCCGCGGCTGTCCAGCGGGCAGTCGAACAGGCCGGAACGGGGCGCATCGTGACCTTTGGCATCGTACCCGAGAGGCCGGAAACGGGCTTCGGCTACATCGAAGCGCAGGGGGAAGATGTGCTGCGCTTTGTCGAGAAGCCGGATCTTGAGCGGGCGAAAGACTATGTGGCCAGCGGCCGCTTCCTCTGGAATTCCGGCATGTTCTGCTTCACCGCAGGAACCATGCTCAAGGCCATGGAAAGCTACTGCCCGGACACGCTCGCAGGCGCACAGAGGGCATATGACGCAGCTCGCAAGAATGAGGCCGACGGTCGGACGGCGTTCGAGATCGATCGGGAGGCTTTCGCCGCGACGCCGTCGATCTCCTTCGACTATGCGGTGATGGAAAAAGCCGAAAATGTCGCCTGCGTGCGTGTGGACTGCGGGTGGTCCGACATCGGCTCCTGGGCCGCCCTCGCAGAGCTCTACCCGGCGGACGAAAAGGGTAACCGCTCAAGCGGGGAGACGGTGCTGCAAGACGCCGAAAATTGTTTCGTACAGGCGCAGGACCGACTTGTCGGGCTGGTGGGTGTTTCCGACCTTCTCGTGATCGACACTCCCGACGCGCTTCTCGTCGCACACAAGGACAAGGCGCAGGACGTCAAGCATCTTTTCACCCGGCTGAAGAACCAGGGCCATGAGGCGGCAAAACTGCATCGGACTGCCCATCGTCCATGGGGCACCTACACGGTGCTGGAGGAAGGTAGCCGCTTCAAGATCAAGCGCATCGAGGTGAAGCCCGGGGGGCGGTTGAGTCTTCAGGCGCATCACCATCGCTCGGAACACTGGGTGGTCGTTTCCGGTACGGCTCGGGTCGTGAACGGAGAGCGCGAATTCCTCGTTTCGACCAACGAATCCACCTATATTCCCTGCGGCCACAAACACCGGCTGGAAAATCCCGGCATTCTGCCTCTCGTCCTCATCGAGGTGCAGAGCGGCGAATATCTGGGTGAAGACGACATCGTCCGGTTCGACGACGTGTACGGCCGTTCCTGAGGTGCGCAGCGCTTCCGGGGCCCTATTCCATGCGGCGGCGGAACAGCCACGCGGCTGCCCCGAGCGTGACCAGAGCTATGATGGCGAGGGGCACGGTGTTGCGGAGAACCTCGCTGAAGGGCGGATCCTTCAGAAACACACCTTTGACGATAACCAGGAAGTAGCGCAGCGGGTTGGCGAAGGTGACCGGCTGCAGCCAACCCGGCATGTTTTCGATGGGCGTCGCGAAGCCGGAAAGCAGCATGGCCGGCACCATGAAGAGGAACGCGCCAAGGATGGCCTGCTGTTGCGTCATGGACAGCGCGGAAATGAAGAGCCCCACACCCACCACGGACAGCAGGTAGAAGACGCCGCTGCCGTAGAGCATGATGAGCGAGCCCCTGAGCGGCACGCCGAAGACAAAGACGGCGGCCAGGATGTAGATGGTGAGGTGGAAGGCGCCGATCATCATCGGTGGGACGACCTTGCCGATCAGGATCTCGTGGGTTCGCAGCGGTGAGACCATGAGCTGGTCGAAGGTGCCAAGCTCCCGTTCACGCGCGATCGAGAGCGCGGTGACGACGAGGCCAATGAGAAGCGCCACGGCCGCGACGAGATTGGGCACCATGAACCATTGGAAGTTCAGGTTCGGGTTAAACCAGTTGCGCGGGACCACGCCCACCGTGGGACCTGCGGGGCGGCCTGCCGTCACGTCCGCAGCGAGGCCGTTGACGATCTGGTTCAGGTAGCCCGCCACGATCTGCGAGGCGTTGGAACGCCGGCCATCGAGGATGATCTGCACGTCCGCGGAACGGCCGGCGGCGATGTCGCGCGAGAAGGTGGGGCCGATGTGGATGGCGGCGATCGCGCGCTGCCGATCGATTCCGTTACGCAGTTCCGCCAAGCTGTCGACCCCAGTTATGCTGCGGAAAGTGGGGGCGCCGTCGATGCGGTGGATCAGCTCCTGGCTCCATTTGCCCGCGTCGCGGTCGAGCACGAGCACGTCCACGTTCTTCACCTCCAGTGTGGCAGCATAGGAGAAGACGAGGAGCTGCACGATGGGCGGGCCGACGAGGATCAGCCGGCTGCGCGGATCGCGCAGGACCGCGAGCAGTTCCTTGACGATGAGGGCTTTCAGCCGCGTCCACCACATGGGCTTAAGCTATCCTCTTGCGGGTGTTGCGCGCGGCAAGGAGGAACATCAGCGTGCCCATGAAGAGCATCACGCCGATGGATTGCAGGAACATCGGCCATATGTCTCCCGTCAGAAAGACGCTCTGAAGGCTTGGAATGAAATACCGCGCCGGCACGATGACCGTGACCATCTGGATGATGCGCGGCATCGAAGCGATCTCGAACAGGAATCCCGAGAGCAGGAAGGCCGGCAGAAAAGCGGAGAGCAGCGCGAGCTGTGACGCCAGGAACTGGTTCTTCGTCGCTGCCGAGATGAGCAGTCCCTGGCCCAGAGCCGGCATGAGGAAGCTTGCGGACAACGCATAGAGCGCAAGCACCGAACCACGGAACGGCACGCCGAAGACAAAAACGGCTATCAGCACGCAGAGCGTCATGGAGGCGAGGCCCAGGATGAAGTAGGGCAGGATCTTGCCCGCCAAAAGTTCCGCCGCCGTCACAGGGGTGGCCATCATCGCCTCCATCGTGCCGCGCTCCCATTCCCGCGCGACGACCAGCGAGGTGAGCAGCGTGCCCACCAGCGTCATGACGATGGCGATCGAGCCGGGCACAAGAAAATTGCGGCTGGCGAGTTCCGGATTGAACCAGAAGCGCTGCTCGACCACGATCGGCGGGGTGCGCGCGGTCACTTCCGCGGCGCGCTGCGCCATCCAATTGCCCACCACGCCTTGCGCGTAATTCTGCACGAAATTGGCCGTATTCGGATCAGAGCCATCAACGATGATCTGGAGCTGCGGCGAGCCTCCGCCTGCCCCTTCCTCAACGAAATTGGCCGGAATGACGAGTATGCCGCGGATGCGGCCGAGCACGAGGTCCTCCTCGAACTCGCGGCGATCGCGGCCAACGACCACATCGAAATAGCGGGAGGCCTGGAAACTCGCGGCCAGATCCTGAGCAATCGGCGTGGAATTCTCGATCACAAGGCCGATCCGCGTTCGGGTTGCGTCGAGCGAGACGCCATAGCCGAAGATGACGAGCAGGATGAGCGGCAGCACGAAGGCGATCAGGATGCTGCTCGGATCCCGCATCACCTGCAGGCTCTCCTTGCGCACAAGCGCCGCAAAACGGCGTCCACGTCCGGTGGACCTGGCTTGTCTCTCCGCGGCGAGGTTCATCGTGCTCATGCCGCCTCCGCCAGCTCCGAGTTCTTCACCAGAGCGATAAAGGCGTCTTCCATGGTCGGGTCTGGATTTTCAGCACCGGCCACGCTCGCCTTGAGTTCGTCGGGCGAGCCCATGGCGATGGACCGACCGCGATAGATGAGCGAAATGCGGTCGCAATATTCCGCTTCGTCCATGAAATGGGTGGTGACGAGCACCGTGACTCCCTTCTCCACCAGGCCGTTGATATGTGTCCAGAATTCACGCCGGGTGATCGGGTCAACGCCGGAGGTCGGCTCGTCAAGGAAGAGCGCTTCGGGCTCATGCAACGTGGCGCAGGCGAGCGCCAGGCGCTGCTTCAGCCCGAGCGGCAGATCCTTGGCCGATAGGGAAAGATGCGGGCCGAAATCGAAAATCTCCGTCATGAGCTCGATGCGCTCGCGCTTGCGCCACCCGCTCAGGCCATAGACGCCGGCAAAGAAGCTGAAGTTCTGCGCCACGCTCAGATCACCGTAGAGCGAGAACTTCTGGGCCATGTAGCCCAGCCGATTGCGCGCTTCCGCAGTGTCGCGACGAAGGTCGAATCCCGCCACCCGCCCCTCGCCTTCGGTCGGCTTCAAAAGGCCGCAGAGCATCTTGAAGGTGGTGGATTTACCGGCACCGTTAGGACCGAGAAGGCCGAAGATCTGGCCGCGCGGAATGGCAAAGGTGATATCGGAGGCGGCCGTGAAATCGCCGAAGCGTTTGGTAAGACCCCTTGCCTCGATGACGGGGCGGCCGCCTTCCGCCGCAAGCGGGGCGGCTGCCTCCGCAAGTTTCGATCGGCCGCCGGGACCGCCGCCCAGCATGTCGACAAAGGCATCCTCGAAACGCGGCTCCGTAGGCTGAAGCTTCGCGTGAGGGCCGGCAATGTCGGCGGTCTGCCATTTCTCGTTTCCTCCCGGCTCCATCACAAGCCGGATCGCCTCCCCCTGGATCACGCCGTCCAGTACGCCCTCCTCGTCGAGTGCCTTGGTGAGGATCGGCCGGCGGCGGCCCGTCATACCGGAGAGCTTGTAGACCCGCCCGGCCACCCGGCCAGTGAGTTCTGAAGGCGTGCCGGCGAAGAGGAGCTTTCCCTGATTAAGCAACAGCACCCTGTCGCAGGCTTCGGCCTCATCCAGATAAGCCGTGGACCAGACCACGCCGATCCCCTCCTTCGTCAGATCCTCGACCATGGTCCAGAGATCGCGGCGGGAGATCGGATCAACGCCTACGCCCGGCTCATCAAGCAGCAGCAGCCGCGGCTTCTTCAAGAGCGCACAGGCAAGGCCGAGCTTCTGCTTCATGCCGCCCGAAAGCTTGCCGGCGAGCCGGCCGGTGAAGCGCTTGAGATCGGTAAAGGTGAGGAGCTCATCGAAGACCGCAGGCCGTTCCGCAAGCGGCAAGCCTCGAAGGTCCGCGTAAAGATTGAGATTTTCCTGAACTGACAGATCCTCGTAGAGCCCGAAGCGCTGCGGCATGTAGCCTATGGATTCCTGTATCCGGGCCGCATCCGTGCGCGTATCGAAGCCGAGAACTTCGATCGAGCCGCTATCGGGGAGCAGGAGCCCGGTCATCAGGCGGATCAGCGTCGACTTGCCGGCACCGTCCGGCCCGACAAGCCCCGTGATTTCGCCGCCTTGAATGGAGCCCGACACGGCATCGAGGGCGGGGAACGCGGCTCCGAAGCCCTTGGTGACGTCCCTTATGCGGACAAATTCCCCGGCCATGTCCCCGGCTCCCTAATCGATCGCCGATGTACGGACCGTCTCTTCCGGAATTCGCACGGAAACCGGCATGCCCTGCCGAAGGGCCGTATCGGGCTCGTCCACCACGACGCGCAGCCGATAGACGAGGTCCGTCCTGAGCTCGGGAGTTTCGACCGACTTCGGCGTGAACTCAGCGACGGGAGAGATGAAGCCCACGCGGCCGCGATACGGCTTTTCCGGCGCCGTGTCGGTCGTAACCTCGACTTCCATGCCGGGGTGGATACGGCCAAGATCAGGCTCAGAAACATAGGTACGAACCCAGACCGGATCGTCGAGCGACAGCACATAGACGACGTCGCTTGGCGCGACGATCGCCCCCGCTTCGCGCACGCGCGATAGGATCACGCCGGCTGCAGGCGCATGCAGTTCCGTGTCTTTAAGGGAGGTCTTGGCGGTGGCGAGATTGGCTTGTGCGGCCTGGAGGCTTGCAAGAGCGGCGGCGATGTCTTCTTCGCGGCTGCCCTCCTCCAGAAGGCGGAGGGCTTCGCGCGCCGATTCCACGCGGGCGGACGCCATGTCTTTCGCCGCCTGGGCCTGGTCGAGCGCGGCCTGCGAGATCGCGCCGCTAGGACGCAACTGGCGCGCCCGATCAAAGGCCTGCTCGGCATTGGCAAGATCGTAGTTCCGCTCCGCGAGCACGGCACGCGCCTGGGCGATCTCCGCCTCGCGCGGACCGGCTTCGAGCTTGGCAAGGTTCGCCTCCTGGCTTGCCACCTGCGCTTCCGCGGCACGAACCGAATCCTCGTAAGGCTGGGCGTCAAGACGCGCCAGAGCCTGCCCGGCCTCTACGCGGTCACCCTCGTCCACGAGCATCTCGGCGATGCGGCCGCTCACGCGAAAGCCGAGCTGGACCTGGCGGATATCCACATTGCCATAGAGCGTGAGCCCCCGGTCTTCCTCACCACCCCAGCCGAGGCGGCGAGGGACGTCAAACCACCAGGCAGCGGCTGCGCAGGCGACCACAAGGAGCACGATCGCGCGGATCAGCTTGTGTTTCATGTCGACTTTCCCGATGTCACGAGCGACGCCACGATTTCACCCGCAAGCCGCTGGACATCTTCCGTTTCGCGCGGCCCAAACTTCCCCCACTTAAGCTCGGCCAGCACGGCGGCGTGGGCCATACGGAAAACCATGACACCGCCGAGCAAGGTGAAGGTCCTGAGCTTCACATGGTCCGTCTCCGGATCCTCCCCGAGGATGATTCCGACGAGGCGGCGGCCAACCTCCAGCATAGGCTTCATCACCCCAGCATAAACCCGCTGGAACGCTTCCGTCGGCTCCATCTGCTCGCGAATGAGAAAGCGGGCCCAAGGCGCCGATTCGTCGCTCACGAAAAGGGCCGCCATGGTCCGGAGGATCCTGGTGAGAAGATCCGCCGCCTCTTCCCTCCCGAGCGGCACACTGCCCTGATCGGCAGCCGCGAGGCGGCTCCGCACCGCATCGCGCAACTCTCCAATGTGAGAGGCGATGAGTTCGCCTATATGTTCGGCCGCAGCCAGATAAAGACCCTCCTTGCCGCCGAAATAATAGGGAATCGCCTGCAGGTTCACCCCTGCCGCATCGGCAAGCGCGCGCGTGGTGGCGCCATCGAAGCCGTAGCGTCCAAAAACCTCGATGGAAGCCGTCAGCAGTTTTTCACGCGTTGGATCGCCACGCTCCGCGCGGGCGCCGCGCCGCTTTTCAGAAAGCCGCGGGGACATTCATGCACCCTTTCTTCGAATTTCAGGATAAAGTATACCATTCGAATGATTAAGTCAAACGAATGAATGTAAAGCGGATGATTCATATGGATGGGTGCTTCAGGCGCATTGCGCCGATTCCGGAGCGGGCGAACGTTCTGCTTCCCGGTGTTGCGAAGGCGCGACCTGGCTGGCAGAAACCCTTAATCGACCTTGCTGTCGCGCTGGAAGATCCAGTCGTGGCCGGGATGGTTCTTGAAGCGCCAGGCGCGGCGCGGGCCGGCCATCACATTGAGATAATACATCTCATAGCCGTATGGCGCGCCGCAGGGGTGATGCCCGCGCGGCACCAGCACCACGTCATGGTTGGAAACCGCCATGGTCTCGTCGAGGCTGCCGTCCTCGGTGAAGACCCGCTGGAAGCCGAAGCCCTGTGGCGGGTTCAGCCGGTGGTAATAGCTCTCCTCCAGATAGGTCATGTTGGGGAAATCGTCCTCGTCGTGCCTGTGCGGCGGATAGGACGACCAGTTGCCCTGAGGCGTGTAGACCTCGGTGACGAGCAGGCTGTCGGCGACGTCGCGCTCTTCCATGGCGATGTTGTGGATGTAGCGCGTGTTCGCCCCCTTGCCGCGCTCCATGAGCGAAATGCCGGCGGGCCCGATTACCTGTGCCTCATGCCCGCCCTTGCCCGGCGCCGAGCAGACCGCAAGCGTGCAATCGGTCGTGGCGCTCGCCGACCAGTGCGAGCCATTCGGAACATAGACCGCGTGCGGCGGAAGACGCTCGAACACATCCATGCGCTCGCCCAGCTCGCCGAAGCTCTTTCCTCCGGCGGCGATCTCCGCCTTGCCCTCGACAAGAACGAGGATCACCTCGCGGTCGCCCGTCTCCTCCTGGGCAGTCTCGCCGGGTTTCAGGCGGTAAAGGCCAAAGCCCACATAGCTCCATCCGGCCGAGCGCGGCGTGATGTCGTGCACCTTGCCGGCCGTACCGGCGGGCTTCACCAACAGGCTTGGCATGATCTCTCCTACTCCGTCTTGCTGTCGCTTTCGGTGCGGGGCCTATAGTCCAGCAGAAAGCCCCAGATGCAGTAGACGCCGAGGCCGGTAAAGAGCGTGCCCCAGAAGGGGTTGCCCATGACGAACTCGAACACGCCCCAGCCGAGGCAGATCGCAATGACGGCGAGCCGCCGCCACAGGGGCCGGAAGAACGGGTGGTCTAGGTCGAAGAGCTTGTGCATCCGCCGACTATAGACCGCGCTTACGCCCGGTCCAGCCCGACCGCCTTCGCCGCCTCCTTCAGCGCTTTCAGCCCCATGGACTGGTATTTCACCGGGTCCGCCTTCAGCGGGTCCTGCTCGGCCTCGATGACGAGCCAGCCCTGATAGCCCTTTTCCGCTGCTATCTTCAGCACCGGTTCGAACTCGACGCCGCCTTCCGGATCGCCCGGTACGGTGAAGACGCCGCGGCGCACGCCTTCGAGGAAGGACAGTCCCTCCTCCTCCACCTCCTTGCGGATCGCCGGGCGCACATTCTTGGCGTGCAGATGGCGCACGCGGTCCATATAGGCGCGCGCAAGTTCCACCGGATTTGCACCGCCGAACCAGGCATGGCCGGTGTCGAGCAGAAGCTTGGTGGCGGGGCCGGTGCCTGCCATCAACCGGTCGATTTCCTCATGGGTCTGCACGATGGTGCCCATGTGGTGGTGATAGACGAGGTCGATGCCCTGCCCCGCGCAATATTCGGCAATCGCCTCGACGCCGGCGCAGAAGGCCGGCCAGCGGTCCTCCTCCAGCACCGGCTTGTCCTTTAGCGGCACCGCATCGTTGCCATGGATGGCGTTCGAGGTTTCGCAGACAATGCAGACCTTGCAGTCGTTCGCCTTCAGCATGTCGAGATGCGGCTGGATCGCGCGCTTTTCCGTCTCGATGTCGTTGACGAGCAGGTTGAGCGAATGCCAGCCGGAGATGAAGACGAGGCCATGGGCGGCCAGCACCTCTTTCAGCTCCTTGCCGTCGGAGGGCATTTTGTGGCCCTTCTCGATGCCGTCGAAACCGATCTCGGCCGCCTCGCGCAGGCACTGCTCCAGCGGAATATGCGCGCCGATGGTCCGGTCGTCGTCGTTGGACCAGGCGATGGGGTTGGTGCCGTAGCGGATCATTCAGTTCCTCTCCTTGAGCGCGGCCTCATAGGCCTCGCGCGCCTTTCTCACTTCCTCCCGCTGCGACACCTCGGGCACGGCCACATCCCACCAGTGGCCGCCGGCCTCGGTGGAGGGATAGGGGTCGGTATCGATGACGACCACGAAGGGGCCGTCGGCCTCGCGCGCGCGGGCGAGCGCATCCTCGAGTTCGGCGATGGAGCCCGCCTTTTCCGCATGGGCGCCCATGGAGGCGGCGTGGGCCGCGAAATCGATACGGGACGGGTTCACGTGGCGGGCGTGGTCGAGCAGATTGTTGAACTCGGCCCCACCGGTCGAGCGCTGGAGGCGGTTGATGCAGCCGAAGCCGCGATTGTCGGTGATGACGACGGTGATCTTTATGCCCATCATCACCGCCGTGGCCAGCTCCGAATTCATCATCATGTAGGAGCCGTCGCCCAGCATCACGATCACGTCCCGGTCGGGCTCGGCCATCTTGATGCCCATGCCGCCGGCGATCTCGTAGCCCATGCAGGAATAGCCGTATTCCATGTGGTAGGAGCGCGGGCGGCCCGCCTTCCAGAGCTTGTGCAGCTCGCCCGGCATGGTGCCTGCAGCGCACATGACGACGGTGTTTTCCCTTGCCGCGCGCTGCACGGCGCCGATTACCTGCATGTCGGTGGGCAGCGCGTTGGTGTCCTTCGGCGCGGCGGTGACCGCGTCGGCGGCGGCGAACCACTCCGCCTTGAGCTGCGGCGCCGGTGCCTCCGCCCTGAAATCGCCAAGGGCGGCCGACAGTTCCTCAAGCCCGATCCGCGCATCGGCAATCAGCGGCCGCGCTCCATGCTTCGTGCCGTCGAAGGCCTGCACGTTGAGCGCCAGGATCTTGCGCTCAGGATTGCGGAAGAGCGCCCAGGAGCCGGTGGTGAAATCCTGAAAGCGCGTGCCCACGCCGATGACGAGATCGGCAGTCTCGGCGATCGCATTGGCACTCGACGAGCCGGTAACGCCGATCGGGCCGAGATTGAGCGGATGATCCCAGGGCAGCGCGGACTTGCCGGCCTGCGTCTCGCCGACGGGAATCGAGTGGCGCTCGACAAAGGCCTTCAGCGCATCGCAGGCGCCTGAATAGTGCACGCCGCCGCCGGCAACGATCATCGGCTTCTTCGCCGCGCGGATAAGCCGTGCCGCCTCCTCCAGCTCGGCAGTGTCGGGCCGCGGGCGGCGCTGGCGCCACACCCTGGGCTCGAAGAAGCTTTCCGGCCAGTCATAGGCTTCCGCCTGCACGTCCTGGCAGAAGGCGAGCGTCACCGGGCCGCAATCGGCCGGGTCGGTCATCACCCGGAAGGCGCGCGGCAGGGCCGTCAGCAACTGCTCCGGCCGCGTGATGCGGTCGAAATAGCGCGAGACGGGGCGGAAGCAGTCGTTGGCGCTGATCGTCCCGTCGCCGAAATCCTCCACCTGCTGCAGCACCGGGTCCGGTCCGCGATTGGCAAACACATCGCCCGGCAGGAACAGCACCGGCAGGCGGTTCACATGCGCAAGGGCGGCGGCCGTCACCATGTTCGTGGCGCCGGGCCCGATGGAGGAGGTCACCGCCATCGCCCGCCTGCGGCAAAGCTGCTTGGCGTATGCGATCGCCGCGTGCGCCATCGACTGCTCGTTATGGCCACGGTAGGTGGGCAACGTCTCGCGCACGGCATAAAGCGCCTCGCCGAGGGCGGCCACATTGCCGTGGCCGAAGATCGCCCAGACACCGGCGATGAAGGGATCGCCGTCCTCGTTCAGCTGCGCCGCGATGTAACGGGCGGCCGCCTGCGCGGCCGTAAGCCGGATGGTTGTCATGCGGTCCTCCCCTTCCTTGCGCGGTCCCAAACCTCGCAAAGGCTTCGATAGTTCTCGGCCATGGCGGCGACAGCTTTCTGGTCCGTCATCTCGTCCTTGAACCAGCTCCGCGCGGCATCGGAAAAGATTGTACGCCCGACGGCAAAGCCTTTCACCAGGTCGAAGCCTGCGGCAACAGCAAAACTTTCTTCAAGTTCTTCCTTCGGCGCATCACGACCGAGAACGACAATGCCCCTGGTATACGGATCATGCCGTTGGATCGCCTCGCAGGCATTGGCCCATGCCTCCTTCGAGATCATGGGTTCCAGCTTCCACCAGTCCGGAAAAACACCGAGCTCGTAGAATCGCTCAATCACCCTGGCTGTGGCCTGATCATCAGCCGGGCGTACCTTTGAGGGGATGATCTCGAGGAGGAATTCAAGCCGGTTGCGTCGCGCCGCGGCAAAGAGCCTCTGCACCACGTCCTCCTGCTTTTGCTTCATCTCGGCATCGTCGTCCGGATGATAGAAGCACAGCACCTTCACCACGTGTTCCAACGGCCATTCCACGAGCCCGCCCATATCCGGCCCGATCTCCGGCTCCAGTTGCAACGGGCGCGAGCCCGGCCACTCCACCGGCCTGCCGATCCATAGTCCGGTGCCCGCCGCGCGGAAGAGAGCCTCACGCCCCAGCCGACTGTCGCAGAGAATACCGAATCCGTGCCTGCCACCCGCCACCTGACGGGCAGCTTTAAGGCAGAGCACCTTGAAATCACCGATGCGTTCGGAAGGCGCCCCGACGTCTGTCGCCATGGCCTCAAGCGGCGCGCGGTGATCGAAAGCGAAAATGCGCACCTCCGGCCATTCGCCATTGCGGTTCGTCGACCAGTGGACCTGCTCCAGTGCCGCATCCTTGCGCAGTGCGCTGTTGCGAATGCCGGTGCGGAAGAAATATTGCAGTTCCTCCCAGGAGGGGTAGGAGGGCGTGCAGCCATGGCGCGAGACGGCGAAGGCGCCGCAGGCATTGGCGTATTTCAGGGTCGTCGGCCAATCTTCGCCCGTAAGCCAGCCCTTGAGCAGGCCGGCCATGAAACCGTCGCCGGCCCCCAGCACGTTGAAAACCTCGACGGGGAAATGCTGGCCCATGATCCCTTCGTCGAGCGTTTCGGGAATGCCGCCGGTGAAGGCGGAGGCCCCCATCGGCCCGCGCTTGCAGACGAGCACCGCATCGGTCAGCCGGCGCACGGCGCTGAGCGCCTCGATCGTATCGGTCGAGCCGCCGGCGATGTGAAACTCCTCTTCCGTGCCGACGATCAGGTCGAAGAGCGGCAGCGTTTTCTGTAACTTCGCCGTCACGCGCTCGGATTCGATGAAGCGGCTCTCGCCCGCGCCGTGCCCGGCGAGACCCCAGAGATTGGGCCGGTAGTCGATGTCCAGCGCGGTCTTCGCGCCGCTCTCGCGCGCGAGCCGGAGCGCCTTCAAGACCGCCGCCTCCGTGCGCGGATGCGACAGGTGCGTGCCGGTAACGCAGACGCAGCGCGCCTCGGCGATGAAGGCCGGATCGATGTCGTCCTCGCACAGCGCCATGTCGGCGCAGTTCTCGCGATAGAAGATCAGCGGAAACTGCTCCTGGTCGCGGATGCCGAGAAGGACGAGCGCCGTCAGCCGCTCCGGGTCGGTCTTCACGCCGCGCACGTCCACGCCCTCGCGCTCAAGCTCCTCGCGGATGAAGCGCCCCATGTGCTCGTCGCCGACGCGCGTGATCAGCGCCGACTTGAGCCCCAGGCGGGCGGCACCAGCGGCGATGTTGGTGGGCGAGCCGCCGATATATTTGTTGAAGGAGGCCATGTCCTCGAGCCGGCCGCCGACCTGCGCGCCGTAAAGGTCGACCGACGAGCGGCCGATGGTGATGACGTCGAGGGGTTTCGTCACATCGCTCCTCCCTGCCGGTGCGCATCCTCCTGTCCAGAGGCCATTGCTTGCCGCATATCCCGCTGCCGCTGAAAGGGCCGTGAATGCGCTGAACACAGCGGCACTGCACCACAATCAGTGGAAGATATGTTCTATTTTTTTCTTCAGATCAATCTGAAATTCCATTCTTACGGCCGATTGACGGTTCCGACTGCCACAACCAGCGCCACTGCCAAGGAGAGTGTTGCGGAAAGGGACCGGAAATCGCCGAAATCCGCTTCCTGCACGGTGAGAAGCAGGGGCGTGACGGCGCGCAGCGGGCTTGCAAGGGAATCCGTTATGGCGACGATTTTTGCACCGGCGCTACGGCCCGCTGCGGCAAGGTCGACCGTTTCGGGCGAATAGGGTTCGAAGGTGATGGCAATCACCGCGTCTCCCGCGCGGATCGCGTGACGGCTATCAAGCTTGCCCACGCTGTCGTGCAGCATCGTCGGCACGCTCATCTTCTCGAACGCATAGGCAAGGTAGGATGCGACAGAGAAGGCGCGCCGCATGCCCACAATATGCACCATATTCGCTTCCGATAGCGCCTTGATGGCCGCATCGAGTGCGCGAGGATCAATGGACTTGGCCAGGTTTTCGAGAGACAGCCGCCCGGCCTCCACGAATTCTGCCAGAAGGGCCGACGGGCTTCCCGCACCATTCTCACGCAGCTTTTCGAGCCGGGTTGCATAATCCGGCCAGTTTGGCGCGTAGGACTCGCGAAAGAGGCGCTGCATCTGGGAGTAGCCGGAAAAGCCGAGCACCTGGCAGAACCGCATGAAGGCAGACGGCTGCACACCTGCTCCCTCGGCCATCTCAGCCACCGTGGAGACCGCCACGCGGTCTGGATTGGCGGTAAGGTAATCCGCGCACTGCTTAAGCCGCTTCGGCAGATCGCCCGAGATCTCGAGGACCCGGTCCAGAAGTTCCTCGAGATTGGCCGGTGCGGAGGTTACGTCCATATGTGTTCTTTCAATGCTTGACAAAATAGATGTCCCAATTCTAACCGACTTGGAATAAAAATTCCACCGCAGTCACCCAGGGAGGAGTAGCATGCGTGCGATCGGGATCGGCCTCATCGGCACCGGTTTCATGGGCAAGGCGCATGCGCTCGCCTACCGCGCGGCGAGGGCCGTGCTCGGCGACGTGCCGCCGGCGCGGCTCGAGCTTCTGTGCGAGGTGCCGGCCGACAAGGCAGAGGCCATGGCCGGGCAGTTCGGCTTTGCGCGCGCCACGGACGACTGGCGCGCGGTCGTCTCGGACCCGCGCGTCGACATCGTCTCGATCACGACACCCAACCGGCTGCATCGCGAGATGGCGCTGGCGGCGATCGCCGCCGGCAAGCACGTCCATTGCGAGAAGCCCATGGGGTTGACGCTCGCCGAGGCGGAGGAAATGGCCGCGGTGGCTGCGAAAGCGGGCGCAAAGACCATCGTCGGCTACAACTACATCAAGAATCCCGCCTTCCAGCATGCCTGCCGGCTCGTGCGCGACGGCGCGATCGGTCGCCCCATCCACTTCCGCGGCTGGGTGGACGAGGATTACCAGGCCGATCCGGACCTGCCGTGGACATGGCGCGCCCGGCTGGAAGAGGCCGGCCTCGGCGCTTTGGGCGATCTCGGCTGCCATCTCGTCTCCATGGCCTACGGGCTGATGGGGCGGATCGAAAGCCTCGTTGCCGACATGCAGACCGTGCACGAGACGCGCGCCCTGCCGGACGGCAGCGAGCGCAAGAAGGTGGAAAACGAGGACGTGGCCACGGCCCTCGTGCGCTTCGAAAACGGCGCGCAGGGCTCGCTGTCGGCCTCCCGCACGGCCTGGGGCCGCAAGAGCAAGCTTGCCTGGGAGGTGCACGGCACCAGCGGCATGCTCGCCTTCGACCAGGAGCGCATGAACGAATTGCAGCTCTACCAGAACGACGGCGACCGGGCGCTTCAGGGTTTCAAGACGATCCTCACCGGCCCCGCGCATCCGCCTTACGGGCTCTTCTGCCCGGCCCCCGGCCATCAGCTCGGCTTCAACGACCTGAAGGTGCTCGAAGCCGGCGCGTTCCTGCGCTGGGTCGGCGGCGGCGAGAAATCCTCGCCGGATTTTGCCGAGGCGCTGGAGTTCGAGAAGGTCATCCATGCCATGGCAGCTTCAGCACGCGAGGGGCGGAGGGTCGAGGTTTAGTGCACCCTCCTCATCGCCATCGCACCTGAAACTGTCGATTCTGCCGATCCGTTCTTACTCCAGCACCTCCACCACCTTGACCGCCCTGCCCTCGCGGATCGACTTATAGGCCGCATCCGCAAGCGCCAACGCTTTCAATCCGTCCTCACCCGATGGTGAGGCGGGTCTGCCGCTCGCCAGCGCCGCGATGAACGAAGCGATCTCGGCCGCGTAGGCTTCCGTGTAGCGCGTCATGAAGAAATCGTGCAGCGGCGGCCTGAGATAGCCCTCCGCCGTCGCCACCTCGATCGAGACGGGCCGCTGGTTCTCGGCCGCAACCGCGCCCTTCGAGCCGTGCACCTCGATGCGCTGGTCGTAGCCGTAGGTGGCGCGCCGTGAGTTGGAAATGGTACAGTGCTTCCCCGAGGCCGTCGTCAGGATAACCGAGACGCTGTCGTGATCTCCCAACGCGCCGATTTCGGGATCCACCAGCACCGAGGCCGTGGCGAACACCGTTTCCGGTTCCCCGCCCAGAAGGAAGCGAGCCATGTCGAAATCGTGGATCGTCATGTCGCGCAGGATGCCGCCCGACGACTTGATGTAGGCGGGCGGCGGCGCGCCCGGGTCGCGGGAGATGATCTGCACCATTTCCACGTCGCCGATCCGGCCGTCGTCGATTGTCTTCCGCACTGCCGCGAAATGCGGGTCGAAGCGGCGGTTGAAGCCCACCATGAGGGTCGCGCCGGTCTCCCGCACCACCTTCAGGCAGGCCTTCACGCGGGAGAGGTCAAGGTCGATGGGCTTCTCGCAGAAGATCGCCTTGCCGGCGCGGGCGAAGCGCTCGATCAGTTCGGCATGGGTGTTGGTCGGCGTGCAGATCACCACCGCGTCGATGTTGCCGGCCGTCTCGATCTCCTCGATTGTGCGAATATCGCAGCCATATTTAGCCGCGATGTCGGCAGCCGCCGCTTCCGCGGCATCGGCCACTGCCACGAGCCTCGCATCGGGATTGGATGTAATCGCCTTGGCATGGACCTTCCCGATACGCCCGGCACCAAGGAGGCCGAATTTCACTGTCATGGATTCCTCGTGGATATGATGAGAAGCAGGTAAGTGGATGCCGGCGGGCCATGCTGCTTGGCGATGCGGCACAGCAACACCGGCTGCGGCTCGACGCGGGCGCCGTGCCGCGACGGATCAAACGAAGACGGCCTCCTCGTCGACGCTGGCCTTCACGCCAGTGATCAGCGAAACGATTTCGTTGCCGTCGGTCTTGTCGCGATCCACCGCGCCAACAATGCGGCCGCGACGGAAAACCCAGATGCGGTCCACGAGGTCGAAGACCTGTCTGAGATTGTGACTGATGAGGATCAGGGGGATGCCGCGTCTTTTGAGGCCGCGAATGATGTTCTCCACCTGCGCCGTTTCCTGGACGCCGAGCGCCGCGGTCGGCTCGTCCATGATGATGAGTTTCGAGGCGAAGCTCGCCGTGCGGGAGATCGCCACGCATTGCCGCTGACCGCCCGACATGTTGCGGATCTTGTTCCTGAGGTCCGGGATCTTCACGCCGGTGGCGCGCAGCGCCTCCTCGGTGCGCTCCATCATCCTGCGCTCGTTCAGAAAGCTGAACGGTCCGAGGTTGAAATAGATTTCCTCACGGCCGAGGAACAGATTGGCGGGGACGTCGAGATCGTCGGCCAATGCCAGGTTCTGGAACACCGTCTCGATGCCCGCATCCCGTGCCTCGATGGGGCTCTTGAAGTGCACCTCCTCCCCATCGAAGAAGATTTTGCCACCGGTCGGCTGCTCCACGCCTGTGATCTGGCGTACGAAGGTGGACTTGCCGGCGCCATTGTCTCCGACGACGGCGACATGCTCGCCTTCGCGCAGCTGGAAATTCGCATCCTCCAGCGCGCGCACGCCGCCATAGTGCTTGGTAAGCCCTTCCGTGCGCAGGATGACCTTTCTGTCTTCCATCTCTCGCCTCCCTCAGATCCGACCACGCAGGCGCTGGCGATAGACGTCGAGCACCACCGCGGTGACGATGATGATGCCCATGATGATCTCCTGGTAGTATGCACTCACGCGAATGAAGGTGAACCCGGAAGTGATAACGCCGAAGATGATCATGCCGAGCGTGGTCCCGATGATGGAGCCGCGCCCGCCGGTCAGCGACGTGCCGCCGATGACCGTCATGGCGATCGCCTGAAGCTCGTACATCAGGCCCATGCCGCCCTGCGCAGTCTGCCCGCGGGCGGAGAGCACGATGCCCGCAAGAGCCGAAAGGCCGCCGGCGATCGCATAGACGAGCATCAGATGCCGCTCGACATTGATGCCGGACACGCGCGCGGCCTGCTCGTTGGAACCGATCGCATAGGTGCGCCGGCCATAGAGCGTATATTTAAGCAAGATGTGGAAGAGCACGGCGACGGCGATGAAGATGATGACCGGCATCATACCCTGGCCGATAGCTGCATAGCTCTCCGTCGGGAAGGAGACGGGCTGGCCGCGCGTGTACCAGTTGGCTATTCCGCGCGCCGTCACCATCATGCCGAGCGTGGCGATGAAAGGCGGTATCTTGGTGTAGGCGATTAGCGAACCATTGATCAGGCCCGCAAGAAGCCCTACCCCCAGCCCGATCGCAACCGGCACGATAACCGGCAGATCCGTCAATGACGGGTAGACTGCCCGCTCATTGGTGGAGACCTGAGCGAAGCTCATCGCGATGAAGGCCGTCATCGCCAGCACCGAGCCGGACGAAAGGTCGATTCCCCCGGTGATGATCACCTGCGTCATGCCGACGGCGATGATGCCGATCACCGAGACCTGCAGAATGATGATGCTGACCCGTTGGAAATTAAAGAGAAAGCTGTCGCCGCGCACGAACCATCCAAGCAGTTCGAAAATGGCGGCGATGACGACAAGGCCGATGAAGACGTTGAACTCCGGCGGCAGGGCACGGCGCTTCGGCTGATCCGCCACGGTCGTCGTCGTTGCTGTTGTCATGACTGCCTCCCAGAGCACATCGAAACCGCCGGGCCGGCCCGGCTCAATCACCTCCCAAGCCGAGAACAGTAGGCTCCGGGCTCACCGTTCACGACCCGAGGGGCGGAGTTCGCAACTCCGCCCCTCGGTCCCGGTTATCAGTTCTGGCCCATGTACTGGTCCATATTTTCCGGCGTCACCAGTTCGAAGGGCACCCAGACCACGTTGCCGAGCTTCTCGCCCTTGGCGAGCTTCAACGCGGCATCCACTGCGCCGCTGCCCTGTGCAGCAGCGTTCTGGAAGACGGTCACGTCCAGGTCGCCGGCCTTCATGGCGGCAAGCGCATCCTGGGTGGCATCCACACCACCCACGATCACGTCCTCCATGGACATGCCGGCGGCCTTCATGGCCTGGATCGCGCCAAGCGCCATCTCGTCATTGTTGGATACCACAGCGTCGAACTCGACCCCGGCCGAAAGCCAGTTGTTCATCAGGTCCGTCGCCTCGGTGCGATACCAGTTGGCCGTCTGCTCCTCGACGATCTTCATGAAGGAGCATTCTTCCGTAGCGATCACGTCGTGGATGTCCTGCGTGCGCTGGCGGGCCGCCTGGTTGTTGAGCTGTCCCATCAGCACGACGATGTTGGCGCCGTCGCCCTTGCCCTTCTCCTTGAGAAGACGGCAGACTTCCTTGGTCTCCAGCGTGCCGGAGTCGACCTCATTGGAGCCTACGAAGGTCTGGTTTTCGGGCAGGCTTTCGAGATTGGCCGGCTGCCGGTTCACGTAGACAAGGGGAATGCCGGCGTCGGCGGCCAGCTGCGATTGCGCCGCAGTGGCGTCCGTGTCCACCGGATTGACGATGATCGCATCCACACCCGAGGCGATGAAGTTCTGGATCTGACTGAGTTGCTTGGCCGGATCCTTTTCCGCCACCTCGATCTGCACCTCGACTCCCTGCTGCTGGGCGTAATCTGCAATGCCGTTGCGCAAAACGGTCAGGAAGTTGTCGAGCTCCGACATGGTGACGCCGATCGTCTGCGCGAAGGCCGACGTCGTCATCAGGGCCGAAAACGCAGCCCCCAACAAAAGCTTCTTCATCTCTTTGCTCCTCCACATAACGGGCGTCCGGCGCACCCTTTTCTCCGACCGGAAATCCCTCTGAACGCTGCGGCCCGCTCTCCAATTCAGGCCCCGGCCCATTCGCAAAATGGAATACACCCACTATTCAGCGGGAATTATGAAATATCTATTCCATTTTCACCCATACAGTCAAGGCATGTTCCATCTCGTCAGGCGGCCTGCCGTGAGCTGCGTTGCTTGATGTGGGCCATGCTGCGCTCCAACGCGCGTCTGATGTCGGGCAAACGATGCACGGTTTCGGCGAAGGGCTCGAAAGAAAGCACTCCGCCATATCCGCCAGCAAGGAGAGAAGCGATCTGACCTACATTATCGAGCCGGTCCTCCTCGTCGATGAGCACACGATGCCCATCGCGCATATCGGCAAGGCCCACAGCGCGGTCGGTCACGCCGGAAATATGCACGAGGCCGGTGTGAGCGGGAAACAAGTGCTCCTCCCCGGCAAGGAAGTGGTGGAAGGTGTCATGCACGATCCGGAAGACGCTAGCCGCATCAAGTGCATCGATCGCCTCGACCGCCTCCGTTTTGCGTCGCAGCGAGCAGGTTTCGAAACCAAGCGGCTCCACGAAGCCCAGCACGCCTGCGTCCTCCAGGATGGGCCGCAAGCCCTTGAGCGCAATCCGCAGATTTGCCTGCCGCTCTCCATTCGCCCGGCCCGAGCCATCGTTGGTCGGCACCAGTACAAGTGCTTCCGCACCACAGTTGCGGGCATAGGCCGCAAGCTCCCGTGCCTCTACCTCGCGGGTAGCGTTCCACTCGTTGAAGCGCTGCAAAGCGTTGATCGAGATGATCCGTAGGCCACGGTCCCGTGCGGCGCGCGCAATGAAGGCAGGCCGGGTGCCGTCCTTGATTGCATTTCCTTCGATGTCGTTGCGGATTTCAACGCCGACGGCGCCGATCGCCTTTGCAAGATCGAAAAATTCGGGAATCGGCAATCCGGGCGCGCTCATATGATTGAGCGCGAATACCGGGCTGACTGCCTTCATGATGCACTCCTGAGTAATGACAAACCGGGTTTTGTCCCCGAAGTTTGGAGGATGAGGGTGCAACGAGGGTCGGTCAACGCATTCCTGCTAGGAAATCTATCATCTCTGATAGATTCTTATCTTATCCGCCTCGGAAAGTCGCAGCGCCCGTTTAAATGCTCTCGGGCACATGCAGGGAAGGTGGCAGGAAAAGCTGGCCCGGCGTTTCAGACGGCCCGGTTCTGACCGCATTGGCCATGAGGTCGATGAGCGAGCGGCAAAGAAGCGGCAGCGGCGTGGCAATCGCAGCGGTGATGATGTGATCCTGCAAGGCAGCCGTGGAATCGGGTGTCAGCTCGTTGACGACGACCGAAGGCAGGGGATTCGGCTTTTCTTCCCTCAAAGCGGCGATGGCACCTTCCATTCCGCCGCCGGCAACATAGAAGCCGGCGATATCCGGATGGCGGTCGAGGAGATTGAGAGTCGCCTCGTAGGTGACTTGCCGCGTCTCAAGATTGACCAGCGTTTCGAGGATCTCGAACTGCGGCGCATATTCCCGGAAATAGCTGCGGAACCCGGTCTCCCGCAATTCGTGCCCATGCCAGCGGTGGCTGCCGACGAAGATCGCCACCTTGCCGGGCCGCGGCGCGGTACGGGAGATGAGCCAGGCTGCGGTGCGCCCTACCTTGAGATTGTTGAGGCCCAGATAGCTTTCACGCACGCCCTGCGCAAAATCGGAAAGAAGCGAAAAGACCGGCTTGCCTTCCGCCCTCAGTGTCTGGACCACCTGCGTCACCAGGTGATGGTCGAGGCTGGTGGCCGCGATCGCCTGCACGCGGTGTGCCATCGTCTGCAGCCGCTCCGCGACCTCCGCCGGGGTCTGACTTTTCACGAACTGGATGTCGGCGCGAACGCGGATGCCCGCGGTGCTCTCGGCGGCCTCCTGTATCGCCCTTGCAAACGCCTGGTAGAAGGGTTGGCTCTCCTTCTGAAGAAGGAAGGCGAAATCCATCTTGGGCAGGTCGGCGGTGATCCGCTGATGGATGAGCGCCGCCGCATGATAGCCGATCGCGCTTGCGGTCTCGTAGACGCGGCGCGCCGTCTCCTCGCGTACCGGATGGCGCCCGTTCAGCACGCGGTCCACTGTGGCCACGCTGACGCCAGCCTTCTTCGCCAGGTCGGCTATCGTGGGACGCCGGCTCATAACCTCTCCCTTGCGGCAAATTCCTCATGGTTTCCAATCACAGAATGATAGGAAATGATAGAAAAACTTTCAGGATTCTTGAGTGATCCACGACTTGTGAATAGCCTCTGGGCCGCTCACGGAGGAGAAGACATGGGAAAGCGCGACTACAGCCTCATCGGTCCTGACGCCAAGCGCGCGCTTGAAACCGGGCTGGCCTCGGCCGAGTGGTATCACACGGATGTTCCCCGCAAGGAGATGAAGGCGCTGATGCAGCGCAGTGATGGACCAGCCATCCGCGACACCATCATCTGGCTTGGCTCGATGGCCGCCTTTGCCGGCGCCGCCGTCTGGCTGTGGCCGTCTTACTGGTCGATCCCTTTCTTCCTGGCCTATGGGGTTCTCTATGGTTCCGGTGGCGACTCGCGCTGGCACGAATGTGGTCACGGAACCGCCTTCAGGACCCGTTGGATGAACGACGCCGTCTACCAGATCGCCTCGTTCATGATGATGCGCAATCCGGTGACCTGGCGCTGGAGCCACGCGCGGCACCACACGGATACGATCATCGTCGGACGCGATCCGGAGATCGCCGTGATGCGCCCGCCGGATCTGCTGCGCCTCATCCTCAATTTCTTCGGCATCATCGATGTCTGGCATGCGGTCATCGACCTGGCGCGCAACGCTGCCGGCATCATCAGCGCCGAGGAAAAGACCTTCATTCCCGAACAGGAGCAACCGAAGGTCGTCCGCATCGCCCGCATATGGGCTTTGATCTACGCCGCTACCGCGGCCGCAGCGGTCCATACAGGCTCGGTCCTGCCGTTCCTCATCATCGGCGGTCCACGCCTCTATGGCGCCTGGCACCATGTCATGACAGGGCTGCTCCAGCATGGAGGGCTTGCCGACAACGTGACCGACCACCGGCTCAACAGCCGCACGGTCTACATGAATCCTGTCAGCCGCTTCATCTACTGGAACATGAACTACCATGTGGAGCACCACATGTTCCCGATGGTGCCCTATCACGCGCTGCCGAAGCTGCACGAGATGATCAAGCACGATCTGCCGGCGCCCAACAGGTCGATCCTCGACGGCTATCGCGAGATGATACCGGCCTTCCTGCGACAGCTCCGCTATGAGGATTATTTCATCAAGCGAGAGCTGCCGCCCACGGCCCGGCCCTACCGGGCTGAGTTCCATGACCTGGCGCCGCAGGCGGTGGCGGCGGAATAGATCAGCAGATAAGAAGAACGCTCCAAGGAGGTTTCGAATGCCCCAGTGGGTGGATGCGTGCGCCGTGGGCGATATCGACGAAGAGGACCTGATCCGGTTCGATCACGAAGGCCGCACCTTTGCGATCTACCGCAGCCCGGACGACGAATTCTTCGCAACCGATGGCGTGTGCACGCACGAGCATGCCTTTCTCTCCGACGGGCTGGTGATGGACTACATCATCGAATGCCCGAAGCATAACGGCCGCTTCGACTATCGAACCGGTGAGGCCAAGGGAGCGCCGGTCTGCGTCAACCTCAAAACCTACCCGGTGAAGGTGGAAGATGGCCGCGTCTTCATTGATGTGGCCTGAGCAGGAATGGACAATATCGTCATCATCGGCGCCGGGGAATGCGGGGTGCGCGCAGCCTTCGCGCTGCGGGAGGAAGGGTTTAGCGGCCGCATCACGCTTGTCGGCGAAGAGCCGCATCTTCCCTATGAGCGCCCGCCCCTCTCCAAGAATTGCCCGGTCGCAGTCAAACTGATTGCGGAGGAATCCCGCTATCAGGATGCGGGCATCGAGCTGCTGCTGGGACGGCACGTCGAAAGGATCGATCGCGGCGATCGAAGTGTACACATTTCGGGGGGCGAGCGGCGACCCTATGACAAGCTTCTGATCGCGACGGGTGCCCGCGCGCGGTGCTTTGCGGGCATGGAAGCGGCGCTCACCCTGCGCAACCTCGACGACGCTCGGCTGATCCTCGATGCGCTACGGCCGGGCCTGCGCCTTGCAATCATCGGCGGCGGTTTCATCGGGCTGGAACTTGCCGCCACCGCCCGCAAGCTCGGCGTGGAGGTGACGGTGATCGAAGCTGCGGATCACCTGATGGCGCGCATCGTGCCCGGGGAAATCGCCGCCGTTGTGCTGAAGCGTCATCAAGCGGAAGGCGTAAAGATCATCGTCGGTGCGGGGGTGACGACGGTGCGGGAAAAAGCCGTCCGGCTATTCGATGACCGTGTCGTGGAAACCGATCTCGTCGTCGCCGGTGTGGGCGCAGAGCCCGAGACGCGCCTTGCGGCCACGGCTGGGCTTGCAATCGCCAACGGCATCATGGTCAACGAGCGCTTTGCCACCAGCGATCCCGACATCTTCGCCGCCGGCGATTGTTGCTGCTTTCCCTTCGGCGGCGAGCGGGTGCGGCTTGAAAGCTGGCGCGCCGCGCAGGATCAAGGCGAACATGCCGCCCGCGCGATGCTGGGAAAAGCAGCATCCTATGCGCGGGTGCCCTGGTTCTGGTCGGATCAGTACGATCTGACGCTTCAAGTGACGGGCCTGCCGCGGCAGGGTCTTCCCCATATCCGCCGGAACCTGAGCGACGATGCATTCGTCCTTTTTCAGCTCGATCAGTCCGGGAGGATCGTATCTGCGAGCGGGATCGGGCAAGGCAACGCCGTCGCCAAGGAGATCAAGCTCGCAGAGATGATGATCGAAAGAGAATTTCGACCGCCTGCCGGCGAGCTTGGCGATCCTGCAGTGAATCTGAAAGCGATCCTGAAAGCGTCATCCTAGGGCGCTTTCGCTGTTCCGCCATTGGCTTACATCGCGGTAATGATTAAAAGCGACGGGTCCAGGGGTACTCGTCGTGATGCCCGACGCCGGACCAGGCAAGCCCAGCACAGTTGGAACCAGCTCATGATCGAGAAGACCTTCGACATCAATCTTTCCTGCGAGGACCGGCCAGGAATCGTGGCCGCCGTGACGACGGAGCTCGCAGCGCTTGGCGCAAACATCGCAGAATCCAATCAGTTCTGGGACCGACAAACCAACCGCTTCTTCATGCGCATCTCCTTCACGGTGCCGCAGGAGGTCGAACGGGACACCATCACGCGTGCGCTGGAGCCGGCCATCGCCCGCTTCGACATGAAGACGGCACTCACCGACCGCTCGCGGCGGCCGAAGATCATCATCATGGTCTCCAAATTCGACCATGCGCTTTTGCACCTTCTCTACCAGATTCGGGTCGGATGGCTCGACGCAGAGGTGACGGCGATCGTGTCGAACCATGAGGAATCGCGGCGCACAGCGGAGGCTGAGGGAATTCCGTACTACCATTGGCCGGTCACCAAGGAGAACAAGGCGGAGCAGGAAGAAAAGCTGCTCGCGCTCTTCCGGGAGACTGGTTCCGACCTTATCATTCTGGCCCGTTATATGCAGGTGCTCTCGAACGAGCTTTCCAACCGGCTCTTTGGAAAGATCATCAATATTCACCACTCCTTCCTGCCGAGCTTCAAGGGCGCGAAGCCCTATCACCAGGCGCATGAGCGCGGGGTGAAGCTCATCGGAGCCACCGCTCACTACGTGACAGCCGACCTCGACGAGGGACCGATTATCGAGCAGGAGACCGAGCGCGTGAGCCACGCCATGAGCCCCGAGGATTTCGTGGCTGCTGGCCGCGACATCGAAAGCCGCGTGCTGGCGCGCGCCGTCAAGCTGCATCTGGAAAGCCGGGTGATGCTGAACGGCCGAAAGACCGTGGTGTTCGCGAAGGGGTGAGGCTTCACCCGATCTCGATCTCGCACCAATGGCTGTAAGGCTGCTCAGGCGTGATCACCGGCGAGGGGAAATTGGGATGATTGATCGCATCCGGATAATTCTGGTCTTCAAGGCATAACCCGCCAAAACGCGGATAGAGGCGGCCGCCGAGGCCCGGAACGGTTACGTTCATCTTGTTGCCGCTGTAGACTTGCAGAGCCGGCTGATCGGTCTTGAGCTTCAGGGTCAGGGAACTGTCCGGGGCGGTGACGATTGCCGCCGGCTCGGAAAGGTCGCGGCCGGCCGTAAGCACGAGATTGTTGTCGTAAACGATCGGGTTGCCCGCCTCGTCACGCAGGAGGCGCGGCTTGCGAAAATCCAAATGCGTGCCGTCAACAGGCAGGACCTCTCCCGTGGGGATAAGGTCCTCGCGAAGAGCGGTGTACGCATCGGCATCGACCTGGAGCATGTGGTCACGGATCGAGCCCTCGCCCGCCAGATTGAAATAGTTGTGCTGAACGATATTGACCGGCGTAGGAGCATCGGTTTTGGCGGCGAAGTCGATGCGCAGCGAATTGCCCGTGAGGCGATAGGTGACGGTGACGTCCAGCCGGCCGGGATAACCCATCTCGCCATCGGGGCTTGTCAGCGAAAGGCGGATGGCCTCCTCGGAGAGGACCTCCATGTCCCAGATTTGCTTTGCGAAGCCCCTTGGTCCGCCGTGCAGGTGGTTTGGCCCTTCATTGGCCGGAAGCTTATATTCCCTCCCGTCCAACGAAAATCGCGCGCCGCCGATACGGTTGGCGACACGGCCCACGATCGCGCCGAAATAGGGGCTGTGGGCCGGATAATCCTCGAACCGGTCGAAGCCCAGCACCACCGGACGCATGGCGCCTGCGGCCGGCACCTGCCAGTCACGAACGATCGCGCCATAGCTGATGATGGAGACGCGCACGCCGGACGCGCTCGAAAGCATCGCTTCCAACACATCGCGGCCCTCGAAGGTGCCGATCTTCTTAGGTGTGTTCGCCATGTTCCCCTCCTCGCTTCCGAATAGCCGGGTGAGGAATCGACGAGAATACTGATGGCGTCAATTCCTAAAGCGATGCGGCGGCAGTCCGTTCTTCGCTGCTCCACCTCCTCTTGAGAGACGTGCCGAGAGGATGCCTGCTTTCAAAGCGCATCGAGCCGCGTCCAGGCCGCATCGTTCTGCGAGGAAGTCACGCAGGCCTGGATGAAGCGCATGCCTTCCAGGCCGTCCTCCACCGTTGGCAGCACGAGATCCTGCGGCAAGGAGCCGCCCTCACGGAGCGAGCGGATCGCACCTGCGGCTTCGGTGTAGAGCGTCGCGAACGCCTCGAGATAACCCTCCGGATGGCCGCTCGGGATGCGCGTGACCGCAGCCGCAGCCGGATTGGCGCCCACGCCGCCGCGGGTCATGAGGCGCTTCGGTTCACCCAGAGGCGTGAACCAGAGGTAGTTCGGGTCGGCCTGCACCCATTCCAGCCCGCCCTTGGTGCCGTAAATCCGCAGCTTCAGCCCGTTCTCGTTGCCCGGCGCGACCTGGCTCACCCAGATTGTGCCCTTGGCGCGCTTGCCGTTGCGCTCGGCAAAGCGCAACATCACATGGGCATTGTCGTCGAGCTGCCGGCCCGGCACGAACCGGTCCAGATCGGCCGCCACGCTCTCGGCGTGCAGCCCCGTCACGAAGGTGATGAGCTGGTAAGCGTGAGTGCCTATGTCGCCCGTCGCCCCGCCTACTCCGGAGCGTTTCGGGTCCGTGCGCCAGGCAGCCTGTTTCTGTCCCGTCTGCTCGATCGGCTCGGCCAGCCATTCCTGCGGATACTCGGCCTGGCAGAGAATGATGTCGCCGAGCGCCCCTTCCTGCACCATCTGGCGTGCCTGGCGGATCATCGGGTAGCCCGAATAATTATGGGTGAGGACGAAAAGCCGGCCGCTTTTCTTCACCGTCTCCGCCAGCGCCTTTGCATCATCAAGACTGGACGTCAGCGGTTTGTCGCAGATGACATGGATCCCGGCCTCAAGAAACGCCTTTGCCGCCGGATAATGCATGTGGTTGGGCGTGACGATGCTCACCGCCTCGATGCCGTCCGGCCGTGCGGCCTCCTTTTCGGCCATCTCCTCGAAGCTGCCGTAGGAGCGTTCGGGGTCGAGGCCGATTTCGGCAGCGGACGCACGGGCGCGCTCGGGATCGGAGGAGAGAGCGCCCGCAACCAGCACATAATGCCCGTCGAGGCGCGCGGCCATGCGGTGGACGGCGCCGATGAAGGCGCCCTGCCCTCCTCCCACCATGCCGAGGCGGATCGGCGCCGTGGCAGGTGTTGTCGCAGAAGCGGAAACCATTTTACTCTCCCTATGCAATACCCAGCATGGCGCGGAGGCTCGACCGATCGCTGGTGCCGGCGGCGAAATCGTCGAATGCCTTTTCGGTGACGCGGATGATGTGGTGCTCAATGAAAGGCGCACCCTCCGCCGCGCCCTGCTCCGGGTGCTTCAATGCGCACTCCCATTCCAGCACCGCCCAGCGGTCGTAATCGTATTGGGCGAGCTTGGAGAAGATGCCGGTGAAATCCACCTGACCATCGCCCAGAGAACGGAAACGGCCCGCGCGCTTCACCCAGGGCTGGTAACCAGAGTAAACCCCTTGGCGGCCGTCCGGATTGAACTCGGCATCCTTCACATGGAAGGCCGAAATGCGCTCGTGGTAAATGTCGATGAAGGCGAGATAATCGAGCTGCTGCAGAAGGAAATGCGAGGGGTCATAGTTGATCATGCAGCGCTTATGGCCGCCCACCTTGTCGAGAAACATCTCGAAGGTGGCGCCGTCGAACAGATCCTCGCCGGGGTGCAGCTCGAAAGCCACGTCCACGCCGGCATCCTCGTAGGCGTCGAAAATTGGCTTCCAGCGGCGGGCAAGTTCCGTGAACGCCTCGTCGATCAATCCGTCAGGACGCTGCGGCCATGGGTAGAGATAAGGGAAGGCGAGCGCACCTGAGAAGGAGACGCTCACGTCGAGACCGAGATTGCGCGAGGCCTTTGCGGCGTAAAGCATGTTCTCCACCGCCCATTCCTGGCGCGCCTTCGGATTGCCGCGTACGCCCTCGGGCGCAAAGCCGTCGAAAGGCATGTCGTAGGCCGGATGGACGGCCACGAGCTGGCCGATCAGATGCGTGGAGAGCTCGGTGATCTCGACGCCAGCATCCCTGCAGACACCCTTCACCTCGTCGCAATAGGCAGTGGATTCCGCCGCCTTTTTCAGATCGAACAAGCGTCCATCCCATGACGGGATCTGGATGCCCTTGTAGCCCAGCCCTGCGGCCCAACGGGCGATGTTCGGCAGGGTGTTGAACGGCGCGTCATCGCCGGCGAATTGCGCCAGGAAAATTCCGGGGCCCTTCATGGTCTTAGGCATTTCTTCCTCCAATTCCCTCTTGCGCGAATGGCAGCACCTCGTTTCAGGGTGCTTCGACGCGGATTTGGCCTCGATGTTCCAGGCGTCGCAGCTAACCCACCATCAGCCAACCTCCGGCATGTACCGGAAACGGGTGAAATCGGCCGGCAGGCCCGTGCCGCTGGTATCGAAACAGAGCATCCCCACGAAAGCACCAGTGAAAGAGCCGTGCTCGCCGCGCCCGCCCTCATCCGAGATCACGCTGGCGTCGAGCACGGGCCCGACCGGCCGCCAATCACCGTCAGTGCGGTAAAAGAACTGCAGATCGGCCCCTTTTACTTCCACGGCGAGGCCCACCAGGCCATTTTCCGGCAACGGCACAGGTTCGGCAAGAGGGAAGGAAAGCTTGCCGTTGGGCCAATCGCCGGGGCAGCTCAGGATGGTGAGGCAGCGGCCCGCCCTCTCATGCCAGGTGACGGCAAGGAAGTGGAACTTGTGGCGGTTGTAATAGGCGGTCAGCCCCGCCGCCTGCTGGAACGTGGCGGGCTCGAAGCTCACCTCCGTTTCGGCGCGATAGCTCAGATGCTCCTGCCTGCGCGCAACCAGCGACTGCTCGAACCAGCTGCCGACGGATTCGCGGCCATAGAGCCTGAGTGCCGAACCGGTGAACGTGAAGAGCCGCTCCGGATAGGGCGTGCGCAGCCAC
>Ga0164243_10001737_pt1 | contig 36527 bp, 32 predicted proteins | sample OricompcompostOP_FD_108781 | JGI IMG/M metagenome (GOLD analysis project Ga0164243, IMG submission 108781) | Organic Plus compost microbial communities from Emeryville, California, USA - Original compost - Organic plus compost (OP) | ecosystem: Engineered > Solid waste > Mixed feedstock >...
CAGGCGGCGGCCGGGGTCTGCGGCTTCAAGTTCTCGACCTTCGGCACCGACCCCGAGCGGTTTCCGCGCATCCCTCCGGCGCAGCTGCGCGATTGCTTTGCCGCGATCGCCGCCACCGGGCTGGCGGCGGGCGTCCATAATGAGGACGACGCCTATGTCCGCGCCGCCATCGCCGCCGTCGAGGCCGCCGGGATCACCGACTGGCGCGCCCATGGCCTGTCGCGCCCCGAACTGTCCGAGACGCTGGCCATGTTGCAGATCTATGAGATCGGGGCCGCGACGGGCTGCCCGGCCCATGTCGTGCATTGCTCGGTCGGGCGCGGCTATGAGATCGCCGAAAGCTACCGCCGGCAGGGGCATCGGGCGACGGTCGAATGCTGCATCCATTATCTGACGCTCGACGAGGAAAACGACGTCGCCCGTCTTGGCGGCAAGGCCAAGATCAACCCGCCGATCCGCCCACGCCGCGAGGTCGAGGCGATCTGGCGCCATCTGGCGGCGGGTCGGGTCTCGATGGTCTCGACCGATCATGTGAGTTGGAGCGAGGATCGCAAGACCGATCCCGACATGCTGAAGAACGCCTCGGGCGTGCCAGGGCTCGAGGTGATGGTGCCGCTGTTCGTCAAGGGCGCCATGGCCCGGGGCCTGCCGCTGATCTGGGCGGCGCGGCTGATGGCCGAGAACCCGGCGCGGCATTTCCGGCTGGACCACCGCAAGGGCGGGATCGCGGTCGGCCGCGACGCCGATCTGACCGTGCTGGTGGATCGCCCCGCCGTCTATGACGCCGCCGATAGCCGCCATTCGGTCGCCGGTTGGTCGCCCTATGAGGGTATCGATCTGCCCTTTACCGTGGCCGCAACCTGGTCGCGCGGCCGCATGGTCTTTGATGGGCAGGAGGTCCTGGTCCAGCCGGGCAGCGGCGGATTTGTCCGCCCGCCCCAGACGCTCGGCCCCCGGCCGGAGCTGATCGGATGAAGCGCAACCTGGATGCCTCGGCGGCGGACATCGCGGCCGATATCGAGGCGCTGGCCGTCATCACCGACCCGGACCGGCCATGGACGCGCCGCGCCTTTTCGCCACTTTTCGATCAGGGGCGGGCATGGCTGAAGACCCGGTTCGCTCAAGCGGGGCTGACGGTTGCGACCGATGCCGGCGGCAACCTGATCGGCACCCGCCCCGGACGCGAGACCGGGCTGGGCACGATCATGCTGGGCTCGCATTCCGACACCGTGCCCGATGGCGGCCGTTTCGACGGTATCGCCGGGGTGGTGGTCGCGCTGGAGGTGGCGCGCATCCTCGACCGGCGCGGTGCGGGGCTGCGCCATGACCTGGCCGTGGCCGATTTTCTGGCCGAGGAAGTGTCGATCTTTGGCGTCTCCTGCATCGGTTCGCGGGCGCTTGCGGGCATGTTGCCGCCCGACTGGCTGGCACGGGAAAGCGGCGGGCGCGATCTGCGCCAGGCGCTTTGCGATGTCGGAGGGCAGCCGGGCGGCCTTGGCGGCCCGCTGCGCGACGATCTGCGCGCCTTTCTGGAACTGCATATCGAGCAGGGCCCGGTGCTTGAACGCGAAGGGATCGGCCTTGGCATCGTCACCGCCATCGTCGGTATCACCCGGGTCGAGATGGTGGTGACAGGCCGCCCCGATCACGCCGGCACCACGCCCATGGGCGCGCGCGCCGACGCGCTGGTGGCCGCCGCCCGCATCGTCACAAGGATCGAGGCGAAGGCCGCGGCCCTGGCCGCGGGCGGCCGGCATTTCACCGCGACGGCCGGCGAATTCGACATCTCGCCCAATGCTGCCAATGTCGTGCCGTCGCGGGTGCGGCTGCTCATCGACATCCGTGCCGAGGATGAGCGCGACCGGGATGCCTTCACCGACTGGCTTTCCGCGCTTCGGGCGGGCGAGGGCATCGAGATTTCCGCGCGTCGCATCTCGGACAACCCGCCCGTGCGCATGGATGCGGGGCTGGTCGCGCGGCTCATGCGCGCGGCAGACGGGCTTGGCTGCGAGCATCGGCTGATGGTGTCGGGGGCGGGGCATGACGCCGCCTTCATGACGCGGCTTTGCCCGGCGGCGATGGTTTTCGTGCCCTGCCGCGGCGGGCGCTCTCATTGTCCCGAGGAATGGGCCGAGGCCGGCGACCTGGCGCTGGCGGCCGAGGGGCTCGCGGACACGGTCATGGCATTGGACGAGGAAATGGAGGGATAGGCATGGGCCGGATTCTGACGGAAAAGGATGTCGAACCCGCCGTGCGCGGCGGCGCGGTCTATGCCGCGGGCGGCGGCGGCTGGGTCGAGCATGGCCGGATGCTGGGGCGCGCGGCGGTCAATGCCGGCGCGCCGGAGCTGGTCTCGGTCGAGGAACTGGACGAACAGGACTGGGTGGCCACGGCCGCCGCCATTGGCGCCCCGGCCTCGACCACGCCATGGGAGATGCGCGGGGTCGATTACGTCAAGGCGGTCGAGCTGCTGCAAGAGGCGCTGGGGGCCCCGGTCGCGGCGCTGATGGTCGGGCAGAACGGCAAGTCTTCGACGCTGAACGCGTGGCTGCCCTCGGCCATCCTGGGCTGCAAGGTGCTGGACGCGGTGGGCGACATGCGCGCCCATCCGACCGGCGACATGGGCGCGATCGGCATGGCCGGCAGGCCCGACCCCTCGATCCAGACCGCCGTCGGCGGAAATCGCGGGCAGAACCGCTATATCGAGCTGGTGGTGCGCGGCGCGACCGGGCGGATCTCGCCGATCCTGCGCACGGCCTCGGACATGTCGGGGGGGTTCATCGCTTCGGCCCGCAACCCGGTGCGTGCAGGCTATGTCGCCCGCAACGCCGCGCTTGGCGGCATCTCGAAGGCGCTGGAACTGGGTCACGCCATTCTCGCGGCCGAGCTGAAGGGGCCGGCGGCGGTGCTGGAGGCGATCCTTTTCAGCACCAGGGGCTCGATCCTGACCGAGGGCGAGATCACCGCCAAAAACGTGACCTATACGCCCGAGGCATTCGATGTCGGGACCGTGACCATCGGCCGGGGCGATCAGGCCATCACGCTGCATGTGATGAACGAATACATGGCGGTCGAGGATGCCGGCGGGACGCGGCTTGCGACCTTTCCCGATATCATCACCACGCTTTCGCCGCAGATGGAGCCGCTGTCGGTGGGCGAGTTGCGCGTCGGCATGCGGGTCCATGTGCTGCATGTGCCGAAAAACCTGGTGCCGCTGAGTGCTGGCGTGCTGGATCCGGCCGTCTATGTCCATCCCGAAAAGGTCATGGGCATCGATCTGGCCAGCCATGCGCTGGAGGGCTGAGAGATGCCAAGGGACAACCCCCGCCATCCCCGCTTTCCGATCCCCTCGGGGTCCGAGCTGCGCGCGCGCGGCTGGCGGCAAGAGGCGCTGTTGCGGCTGATGGAGAACGTCCTTGCCGTGGGCGAGGACCCGGAAAACCTGGTCGTCTATGCCGCGCTTGGCAAGGCCGCGCGCAACTGGGCCTCTCATGCCGCGATCCGCAAGGCGCTGCTTGCGATGGACGAGGATCAGACCCTGATCATCCAGTCCGGCAAGCCGGTCGGCCTTTTGCGCACCAGCTCCGAGGCCCCTCTCGTCATCATGGCGAACTGCAATATCGTCGGGCAATGGGCCAGGCGATCCGCGCGGCGCTTGAGGGCAGCTATCTTTGGCACCCCTCAGAGACGCGGGCGCTGCAGGATCCATTGAGCTTCCGCACCATGGCCTATGTGCTGGGCGGCGCCCGGCAGGCCGATCGCGAACTGGCCGAGGCGCTGGAGATCCAGATCAACCATGGCGACGACAACCCGGCGGTGATCGTCGGCGATCCCGCTGCCGATGCACCGGCGCAGGTCGCGGGCTATTTCATCTCTGGCGAGGTCTCGGGCGCGATCTATCCCACCGCGAATTTCGAGATGCTGCCGGTCGCCGCGCGCATCGAGGCGATGAACCTCGCGCTGGTGCGCCTGTCGCAGGCGATCGCCATGCAGACGATCCGTTTCGAGAATCCCGACATGACCCATCTGCCGCGCTTTCTTGCGGCGGAAAGCAACGCCGGCCACGCCTTCGGCGCGATTCAGAAGCCTCTGGTGGCGCTGCTGGCCGAGAATGTGCAGATCGGCGCGCAGGCTCCGGTCGGATCGCTGGCCATGGCGGGGAATATCGAGGACCTGAACAGCAACGCCCCGCTTTCGGTCGCCAATCTGGGGCGGATTCTGGACAATCTCTACCACATGTCCGCGATCCAGCTTTTCCACGCCGCGCAAGCCGTGGACCTGCGCAAGCCGCCCGCGCTTGGCAAGGTCTCGGGCAAGCTGTTCCAGGACTATCGGCAGGTCGTGCCTTTCGTGGACAGGGACCGGATATATTCCGCCGATTTCGCCGCCGGCTATGCCTTCCTGCGCAAGGCGGAATAAGCCACGCCCAAGCCCGGTTCCGCTCAGCGGCGGGGCGGGGCGGGGCGGCCCTCGATGATCGCGCGGGCGAAACGCTCGGTCTTGGGGGTCCGCCGCCATGTCAGATGCAGGGACTGGTCGAATCCGGGCGGCAGCGGCAGGACCGTCACCCCGGCAAGGCCCGTCCCCGCATGACGCGGCAGGATCGAATTGAACCTGCCGCTTGCCACCATGCAGACCAGGACCGGCAGCGAGTCGACCTCGATCAGCGGGATGCGCTTGCGCCATTCGGGGCCGGCATATTGGTCAAGGAAGGTCTCGGCGCATTGCCTGAGCCCGCTGCGGCGCGATTGCAGGACGAAGGGCCGCCGCGCCAGTGCCCGGGTCAGCGTGTCGCCATGGCCAAGACTTTGCGGCAACTCATGCCCGACCAGCGCCACCGGGTTGCGCGACAACTCGTGCTGGCGATAGGCGGGGTCGCGCAATTCCGCGTCGATCAGCACCGCGTCGAAGCGCCCGCTGTCAAGTCCGGCCAGCAGTTCCTCGGCAATGGCGGCGGCAACGCTGAGCGTCAGCCCCTGTTCCAGATATAGCCGCGCCACGGTATCGGCCACCAGGCGCGCCAGATCGCCATGCGCGGTCGCGGGCACGATCGAGCCCAGCGAAAAACGCCGCGAGGCCAGCGAATGCAGCGGCTCGGCCATGCCTGAAAAGGCGCGCCACTCGGCCTCGAGCCGGTCGATCAGGGCCAGGGCGCGGCTGCCCTCGGGCGTCGGAACGATACCGAGACGCTCGCGCCGGATCAGGGGACCGGCAAGGTTTTCCTCAAGCTGTGCGATCTGGCGGGTCAACTGCGGCTGGCCGATGCCCATGACCGCGGCCGCGCGACGGATCGAGCCCAGCCGCACCGCCGCGGACAGCCGGAAAAGCGAGCCGAGCGTGGCGGGCCGGGCCGGGATCCGCTCCCGCTCGATACGGTAGAGATCGCGCAATATCTCGGCCATGCGCGCAAGGGCGGGGGCCAGGCGGGCGGCCTCGACCGTGGGGATCATGCCGGTTTCGCTGCGCCGCACGAGAGTCACGGACAGGCTCTCTTCGAGCCGCGACATGGCGGTCGAGACGGTGGCGACGGGGACCTGCGCCGCGCGCGCCGCCGGACGGACTCCGCCATGGCGCAGGGCGAGATCGGCGAGGATCAGGGTCGAGATGCGCAAGGTTCCGTCTCTGCTCGGCCCCCGATGGCGGGGCGTTGCGATTGTTAGAGCAGCGCCGGCCGTGTTTCCAGTGCGGCTGCGCCGGAAACCGCCGCGGCCTTTTCCAGCGCAGCCTGCGACATGCCGACATGCGGGCACATCGGCCTGGCCCGACACCTGGCTGGCGGTCGGATCCGGCGGGCGTGCCGTCAGGGGATGACGGCGCCGCGATCATCGGCGCCATCATCCCGTTTCGGATCAGTCCTCTTCGCCAAGAATGACGAGCCGCGATCCGGCCTTGTTGACGTCGCTGGTGATTGCCACGCGCTTGCCGTCCGGCGAAAGGAACGCCGCATTGAAGCCGGAATCGATCTTGTCGCTGGGCAGTTCGATGATGCCGTCGTCGGAAACCGAGCGGTCGAGCTGTCCATCCGCAGTCAGGATCATCGCGGCGGGAATGCCGGCATAAAGGCCGACGTTGACGGACCTGCCATCCGGCAGCATCACGGCATCCGCGATGTCTTCGCGCGGCTCGGCCGCATCGGTGCCCTCGCTTTGCACTGCCTGGACGCCGTCATTGCCCCAGGCCCCGTGCAGCCCGTCCTTGTCAAAGGCCATGGCGACGAAATCATTCGCCTGCGAGCCCTTGTAGCCCAGCGATGACCCCTTGCCTTCGCCCGTCGCCTCGCCCGGACCGCTGCTGATCCAGATGCCGTCGCCGGCCGCCATGGCGGCATAGCTTTCCGCGCCGCCGCCATCGGCCAGGAACGGATTCATCACCGCGACGCCCGGCTGCGGCGCAAGCCCCAGCTTTTCGCCGGCTTCTGCGGGATGGACAAAGCCGCCGAAACCGGGGTCGAACCTGCCGTCGGGCAGGATGCGGGTGATCACCGCGAAATTACCATAGCCTTCGCCGAAATCGGTCCATCCGGCGGACAGAACCGAACCGTCGGCCTCGACCTTGCCGCGGCGGTTGTTGTCGGCCAGATCGCCCATGCTGTTATAGCTGACCGGCTTGCCGCCGTTGAAGGCCGGGTCCGGCGAGCCGTCAGAGGTCTTCAGCGCCACGACATAGCGGTCCAGCTTGGTGCGGCCGCTGCCCTCGGGGCCGGGACCGTGGCCGATGACATAGACCCGGCCGCTGTCGGTCGGGTCGATCCACAGGTTCCAGGCGCTGTCGACCGGGCCGACCTCTCCGGTGAACTTGCCATTGTCGGCATTCGGCCAGCCGAAGACGACCTCGACGCGCCCGCGCTCGTCGCCCCATTCCGGTGCGACCTTCTGCTTGCCGTCATGGTCAAAGCGCAGCAGGTAGATCGACTGCCCGCCTTGCGGGTCCAGCGCATGGACCGTGGCCAGGACGTCACCATCCTCCAGCTCGACGATGCCGAAGGACTGCTGCCGGCGCCGGCCCTTGGGCAGGGGCGCGTCATCGGCAACGTCCAGCCGCACGGCGCCGCCGTCGCCGAAGCTGTTGTCGAAGCTGCCATCCGAATTGAAGCGGAAGATGATGGTGGTCAGCTCGGCGCGTTCAAAATGCTCGTTCCCGGATGCGTAGATCTTTCCATCCGCGCCAAAGGCGAGGCTGCGCAGATCGGTCGCCAGGTCGGTGGTCACATCGACGACGGCATGAATTTCGGCCTGTGCCGCGGTCGAGGCCATCGCGACCACGCCGGCGAGCAGTAAAGCACGCATTCCCATGAAATTAACTCCTCCCGTTTCAAGATATCAAGATGCGCCCGCTCAAAGGGATTCCTTGTCCCTGACGGGTAAGGTGGTGCCACTGGTCAAGCATCCGGACGATTTCGGTGCGCGCAGCCGGAACGGCCTTGCGGTGATATGGCCGTTCGGCTGCGCGACGATAGCGGCGGTGCGCGGGAACGCTCTAATCATTTATGCCGCCGGATGTATCATTAATGGCTATATCGGCCATGCCGGCCATCGGCGGGACCGCGGCCGAAAGGCTCGGGAAATCGCGCGTCGCATCGTGGCAAGGCATCATCCGTTTTGATGTTGCAGCACGCCCGCTTGCCCGGGGGATGCAGCTCCATGGACGTTTCGGCCGTCAATGTTGCCAGCGGGGTCGTGGGCCGGTTTAACCATATTTTATGCTTCCATGCAGTAATTCTATTGGTCACGATTCTTTTATTTGTGCCACATACTCCCAAGGAGGAAGCCGCTGGAAGGGTGGTTATCTGGGAGGAGCCAGATTCGCGCATTATCCGTATCGTCTGACGGAGCATCGCCCGTGCGCATGCCATCTTTCCGCATACAGAAAACCGGGGTCGAATCCGGTGGAAAAGTAAAGACAGGGACAGGTTAGCTTTCACGATTTCCTTTGCCTGACGGCAAGGGGTGAACGGTCGCATCGGAAATTTCCATCAGCTTGCTGACTGGTCGAATATTTCGGCCGGGCGACCGATTTTGCGCAACGATTTCCAATCGCCGCACCCGCCTTGGCTGGTGCGAATATTGCGCCCTGGGCTCAGTCAAAATGACGGAAGGGGGCAAGGGAATGTCCCTCCCCAAGAATATGAAAATAGCGGAGGAGAGAAGATGATTCATTCTATCACTGGGCGCGCTGCGCTGGGCATGATGTTCATGCTGGGAATCGCCGGTGCGGCAAGTTCCGAGGTCGCGATTTCCGGCTATGGCCGGACCGGCATCATGTATATTGAAAACGACACGCCCGAGTTGAACGAAACGCAGATCGTCGGGCGGTTGCGGATGGATATAGACGCCTCGACCTCGACCGATGGTGGTCTCGAGTTCGGGGGGCGCCTTCGCCTGCAATGGGATCAGAACAGCTCCAGCCGGGGTGCCGCAGCCGCGACCAATCCCGGCCTGTTGTGGATGGAAAGCAATGGTTTGCAGATAGCGGTCGGCAATATCGAGACCGCGTTTCATAAGACGGGACTTAGAAACGACCCCGATCTTGGCGTGTTCGACCGTTCCGTGGGCTTCAACGGCGTCGTCGGCGGGTTCTTTACCTATGACTCGGACCAATATGCCCTGGCAGACTATATCGGTATCGGCCTGACCTATAGCCGCGACGATCTGACGGTTCGCGCTTCCTATGTCGATCCGAGCCAAAGCGGCCTGAACGAGGGCGACGGATTCGCGGAAGAATTCGGCATGTCGGTAGACTATACCTGGAAAGACGTGCTGGAGTTGAGCGGCGGCTTTGTGACAAATGGCGGCGGCACCAAGGACAACGACCAGTTTCTGCTCGGCGCGCGCTATGCCGTCCTGGACGACGCTCATGTCGGCATGAACTATTACAGCACCGAGGACTGGGTGACCGGCGACACCGTCGCTCTCTATGGCGATTACACCCTGGCGGACAACCTGACCAATATCGAGGCATATGCGGCGCGCAATGACAGCGATTGGGACGGAAAGAAAACCGATTATGCCTTTGGCATCGGCGTCAACTACGATCTGGGCGGTGCCCGTCTGGGGGCATCGCTTCAGCGCGACTATGATGAACGGATGACTGCCGACATGGGTGTCCGTTTCAACTTTTAGATCTCTTGATGGCGTCCGATAAGTTCTGCGAATTTTCGGACGCCGGCACCTCCGGCCGATTTCAGGAATCCAGCCGCGCCATTTCGGGTTCGACGCGGCCGAAATAAAGCCGAAAAGAATGCCCCGGGATGGAATGATGCCTCTGGCCGCAGGGTCGGGGGCGGGCGCAGCCCCGGCGATAACGGCCCTATGGCCTGGAATGCGCCAGGGCCTTGTTCTTGAAGCGCCGGTCCTCGGTCACCTCTTGGCCGAACCAGTCCGGCGGGACAAAGGCCCGGGCGGCAGCTTCCGAGGCGAACTCGACCTCCAGCAGCATCAGCGGCGCCAGATGCCCGGAAAATATGTCCAGCTCGAATGCCTGGCCCCCGGGCAGGGTTCCGCGCCGGCGGTTCTTCTCGACGCGCCGGCCTTCGGTCGCGGGCCACAGGGCCTCGAACTGCGCCGCGCCGATGGCGATTTCGCGTTCCTCGCGGATCAGCCCGCCATCGGATTTCAGCGTCAGGGAATGGGTCTTGCCCTCTTGCCGCAGGCGGATCTCGACCGAATCGGCGGCGGTGGTCAGATAGCCCTGACGGATCGGCCGGGCCGGCAATAGCTCCGGGCCGGGGCCGGCCGGAATCGGGCCGTCCATCAGGAACTTGCGCTCGATCTCCTTCATGGCTTTGTCCGCCCGTCGATTTCCGCGAACAGGGACCGATAGGCCCTGCCGGCCCGGCTGTTCGGCGCGGTCGCCAGGACCGGGGCGCGGGCCAGGCCCATGCGCTCGATCTCGGAGGCGAAGGGGATCGTCGCCCGCATGAAGCGTTCGGAATGCGCGCCGGTCATCTCGGCGATTATTTCGCCATGCAGGCTCTTGATGCTCTGGACCATCGAGAAAAAGGCATGGATCCTTTCCTTGGACAGGCCGGCATCGCCGAAGAATTCCAGCAATTGCTCGAAGGTTCGCTGCGACAGCGTGGTCGGGATCACCGGGACCACCACCGCATCCGCGGCATGGAAGACGTTTTCGGACAGCATCGAAATGTTCGGGGGACAGTCCAGGACCACGACGTCATAATCCGACCTGACCGCCTTGAGCGTCTTTTTGAGCCGCGACTGGCTGTTTTTCATCCGCGACAGGAACAGGTCGAAATCGCGAAAGCCCATATTGGCGGGCAGGATGTCCAGGTCGTCGTAATCGCTGCCCCGGATCGCCTGGGCAAAGCGGTCGGCATCCTCGAAGAACCGGGCCTCGGTCAGCTTTTCCGAGGGCTTCACCCGGAAATAGAAGCCCGACGCGCCCTGCGGATCAAGGTCGCAGAGCAGGGTCCGCCGCCCCGACGCGGCATAGGCAAAGGCCAGGTTCACGGCGGTCGCGGTCTTGCCGACGCCGCCCTTGTTGGAATAGCAGGCGATGATCTGCATCAGGCTCCCTTTCCGTCATGAAACAGCTTGCGGATGATCCGCTGCATCTTGTCGCTGTTGAAGCGGGCGAAGGCGGCGACGATCCTTTCGCGCTCGGCCTCCTGTTTCTGGTGCAGCACGATGACCAGCGCACCGACGCTCTGGGCGATTTCCAGCTGGTGCGGCCGGTCGTCCAGCCCCTCGGCAAAGGCTTCGAGCCATGCCTGCTGCACCGCGTAATCATTGAACAGGCCCAACGAGTCCTGAAGGCTTTTCAGCGGCTTGAGGATGCTGCGCAGATCGTCTTGCGCAAAGACCGGGCCAAAGAACTCCATCAGGTAGCGCAGTTTCTTGCATTCGATGCGCAGCTCGTGAACCTCGTCCTGGGGCGTCCTGGCGGTCAGCTCCGCGGCGATGCGGCGGATCCGGCGATAGCGTTTCCAGATCAGCTCGCAGGCCAGGTCAAACGAGGCACGGCTGGCATTCGGCCCGGGCAACAGCTTGCGGCGCTTGGCAAAAAGCTTTGCCAGCGCCTTGATTTCCTTTTGATAGGCCTTGCTGCGCAAATGGGCGGCAAGCCTTTGCTGTTCGGCGGTGCGCCTGTCGCGCAGCAGCGCGAACATCCTGTCCAGCCCCGCCTGCATCCGTTCGGGAACCAGATCGCGAAAGCCCTGCTGTTCCAGCAGATAGACGTCAAGATCGCGCAATGGCCCGGTCGGCGCCATCAGGGCGGAAAAACGCGCCTTCAGTTCAAGCGTCTGCTCGGGGGCGTAGACGCCCTTGAACAGGCTCAGGACCGAGCGGATCTTGCGCAGGGATACGCGATAGTCATGCAGGAATTCGGTATCCAGATCCGCGATGATGCCCTGTTCATTGGCACGGATGACGGGCAGATAGCCGTCGATCAGGTCATTGGCGGCGTCGAAGGCGGTTTCCTCGCGCCCGACCTCGATTTTCGGCTTGGCGTCGTATCCGGTGCCGGCCGGGTCGATCATCCGGTAAAGGTTGCCGGCCGCAAGCGGCGTTCCCCCGCAGTCGCGGATATGGGCGACCAGATCGTGCAGCGCCCCGTCATAGCCGCGCAGCCCCTGCGGCGTCACCAGGATCACGGTGATGCCGTTCGCCGCCTGCAACTCGCGCAATCCGGCGCGGGCGCGGGTCTTGCCCTCGTCATCGACCAGGGCCAGCAGGCCCGAACGCGCGATGCCCGAGGCGACGGGCAGCAGCGCCCGCAGGGGGGACAGATGGGCAAGCGCCGCCTTGACCGGCCCTTCGGAGAATTCCGCGACGAAGCGGGCCTGGGGCGTGGCGGGCTGACTCAGCACCCTGCCGGAGCCCGATATCAGCTCCAGCCGGCTGCCATCCTCCAGCAGCAACGACCGCGATGCGCGCAGGCTCTGGTCGAAACAGTCGCGGATCGCAAAGGGGCGGCTGCCCTCGGCCCATTCCAGCACCGGCTTCAGGCCATGCACTTCGCGCCCGGTCAGGTCGGCCAGCCGCGCGGCTGGCAGGTAGCAGGTTTCGCCCCTGGTCATGTCTTCGGCTTTCGCGGTTGGCCGAGATAGTCCTCGATCAGTTTCTCGATGATCTTCTGCACGCTCGTCTCTTCTTCGATTGCACGGATCTTCAGGGCCTTCAGCGTCTTGCCGGAAAGGCGCAGCGAGGTGTTCTTCTTGCCGCCATCGTCTTTCGCTTTCTTCGTCTTGGCCATGGCCCAATCCCGTTTTTGTGACGTCATGATGTCATGTTTTTCCCGGCATGACAAACGGCAACGGCCCGCGCCATCCGTTCCGGCCGGGGCGGGCGGGTTTTTCACCCCATCCGCCGGCCGCACGGGCGTCCGGCCTGCAATGCAAGTTCGTCCGGCAAATGTCACGCGAATGTCATCCATCCCGTTTAGTTGCCCCACGAGATGGCTTCGAGATATCCGTGACGAACGACAATTCCGCCCAATCGCCCACCGCCGCCGTTTCGACGCGGGCGCTGCGCCTCTCATATGGCAGCACCCCCATCCTGCGAGGGATCGACCTGTCATTGCCTGCGGGTCGGACGCTGGCGCTGCTTGGTCCTTCGGGATGCGGCAAGACCACGCTGTTGCGGCTGGTGGCGGGGCTTCTGGCGCCCAGTTCCGGCGAGGTGGCGATCGACGGTCGCGTGGTGGCCGGGCCGGGGCTGTTCCTGCCCCCGGAAAGGCGCGGCCTTGGCGTGGTGTTTCAGGACTATGCGCTTTGGCCGCATCTGAGCGTGGCCGGCAATGTCGCCTTTCCCCTGGAAATGGCCGGTGTCGCCGGCAGGGAACGGGACCGCCGCACCATGGCGGCGCTGGAGCGCGTGGGCCTGGCCGCCATGGCGGCGCGCAGCCCCGCGGCGCTGTCCGGCGGACAGCAGCAGCGCGTCGCCATCGCCCGCGCCATCGTGGCCGAGCCGAAGATCGTGCTTTTCGACGAGCCGCTGTCCAATCTGGACCGCGAATTGCGCGAAACCATGGTCGAAGAGCTGGGGACGTTGATCCGCGGCCTCGGCCTGACCGCGATCTATGTCACCCATGACCAGTCCGAGGCGCTGACCCTGGCCGATCAGGTCGCGGTGATGGAGGCCGGGCAGATCGCCCAGCTGGCCGCGCCCGAAGAACTGGTCGAATACCCCGCCAGCCCCAAGGTGGCCGAGTTTCTGCGCCTGGGCACCGTGCTGGACGTGACCCGCCGCGGCACGGACTGGACGGCCGGCGCCCATTCCCTGGGCGCGGTCGGCGGTCCCGATGCCGATAGCGCCCGGGTGCTGGTGATGCCGCGCGCCCTGCGCCCGGCCGAGGCAGGGGCCGCCCGTCTGGTCGGAGAGGTCGCCGCCGTCCACTATCGCGACAGCGCCTTTGCCGTGACCGTCCGCCTGGAGGGGCAGGGCGCCCCATCCTTGCAGATTTCTAGCAATATCCGTCCGCGCATCGGGGAGCGCGTCGGATTGGAGATCCTCTCCGAACGCCTGCGCTGGTTCCCTGCACAGGCGCAGGCCCCGATTTCCTGAGGTTGTCCATGCTCAAGACCACGCTCCGCGCCGGCGTTGCCGCCGCCACCCTGTTCACCGCCGGCACCGCCTTGGCCGATGTCACCGTCTATTCCGCCGGCCCCGCCGCGCTGATCGAGAATCTGGCCGCGGGCTTTACCAGGGAAACCGGGATCAAGGTCGATTACTTCCAGGCCACCACCGGCAAGGTGATGGCCCGGATCGAGGCCGAGGCCGCCAATCCGGTCGTCGATGTGCTGATCTCGGCCTCTTGGGACACCGCCACCGATTTCGCCGAACGCGGCTGGCTGCTGTCCTATGACAGCCCGAATGCCGCGACGGTTCCCGATTTTCTCAAGACGGACACCGCGGTTGCCCAGGGCGTCTCGGCCCTGGCCATCGCCTGGAACCCGGCCTCGGGTGCGCCGAAGCCCGCCGAATGGGCCGATCTGGCCAAGCCGGAATACAAGGATCTGGTGACCCTGCCCGATCCGGCGCAATCGGGCGCCACCTTCGAGCTGGTCGCGGCACTGTCGGGCACCCAGGGCTGGGGCCTGTTCGACGAACTGGCGGCCAATGGCGCCATCGTCGCCGGCGCCAATGCCGAGGCGCTGAACCCGGTGCTGCAAGGCGCCAAGGCGGCGGTATTCGGTGCCGTCGATTACATCTCGTTCAACGGCAAGGCCAAGGGCGAGTCGATCGAGGTGATCTTTCCCGAATCGGGCACGGTGATCGCGCCGCGGCCGGTGATGATCCTGAACTGGTCGAAAAACCAGGATGATGCCAGGAAATTCGTGGATTACATCCTCTCGGACGAGGGCCAGGCCATGGTGGCCGCCACCAATCTGATGCCGGCGCGCAGCGACATCGCCGCCGACCGGCCGCTGATCGCCGATCTGAAGATCCTGCCCGTCGATGGCCAGACCGCGCGGGCCGAGGTGCTGGAAACTTTTGGCAAGACCTTCGCAAGGTAAGGGGCAGGGCATGGCACGGGCACGCGCAGAGGTCAGCCCCTCCGTCATCATCGCGGCGGGCGGTCTGATCCTGGTGGTGGCCGTGCCTTTCCTGTTCATCCTGTTGCAGGCCATCTTTCCCGAACTGGGGCGCGGTTCCTTTGCCGCGCCCTTTTCGATGCTGGCGGGGGCGCTTGGCGATGCCCGGCTGGTCGGCATGACCGCGAACACGCTGGCGCTGGGCGCGCTGGTCGTGGCGCTGTCGGCGCTGGTCGCCGTGCCGCTGGCCGTGCTTCGGGCGCTGTTCCGCGTGCCCGGCGCGGTGGCCTGGGACCTGCTGTTCCTGGTCCCCTTCATGATCCCGCCCTATATTGCCACGCTCGGCTGGATCATGACCCTGCAGCCGCGGGGATATCTGGCGCAGGTGCTGGGCTTCGACCTGGCGGCTTTCCTGTTCTCGGTGCCCGGCATCGTCTTCGTGATGACGCTGAACACCTTTCCGGTGGTCTATTTCGCCGTCTCGCGCACCATGGAAACCGTCGGGTCGCGCTATGCCGATGTGGCCCGCGTCTTTGGCGCCAGCCCCGCCCGGGCCTTCTGGCGGATCACCCTGCCGCTTTCGGCCCCAGGGCTGGGGGCCAGCCTCCTGCTGGTCTTTGCCATGGCCATCGAGGAATACGGCACCCCCGCCGCCCTTGGCCGCCGCGCCGGTTTCGAGGTGCTGGTGACCGCCATCGACCTGCGCGTGTCGGACTGGCCCATCGACCTGCCGGGGGCGGCGATCCTGTCGCTGGTGCTGGTGGTGCTGTCCTTTGGCGCCTTTCTGCTGCAACGCTGGATCCTGGCGCGCCGCTCTTACCAGACCACCACCGGCAAGCCGCAGGACAGCACCCGGCGCGAGCTGGGGCGCTGGCGGCTGCCGGTGATGGGCCTTTTCGCATCGGTGGCGGTCGTCGCGACCGGGTTGCCGCTGCTGGCGATCCTGCTGACGGCGCTGTCCAGAACCATTTCGGGCGGGATGGCGCGATCCAACCTGGGCCTGTCGAATTTCGCCGCCATCCTCGGCGATACGGGCGGGGCGCTGCGGGCGCTTGGCACCAGCCTGTCGCTGGGGCTGTCGGCAGCGGCAGTGACCGGCATTCTCGGTGCGCTTTCCGCCTATGCGGTGGTGAAAAGCCGCGTGCGCGGGCGGGGCCTGCTGGATGTGCTGACCATCCTGCCCAATGCCCTGCCGGGGATCGTGGTCGCGGTCGGGCTGATCCTGGCCTGGAACCAGCCCTGGTTGCCGGTCACGCCCTATAATACCGTGCTGATCCTGCTGCTGGCCTATTGCTGCATCCTGCTGCCGCAGCCGGTGCGCTATTCCACCGCGGCCTTCCACCAGATCGGCGACAACCTCGAGGCCGCGGCCCGGGTCTTTGGCGCCGGCCCGCTGACCGCGTTTCTCCGCATTCTCCTGCCCCTGATCATGCCCAGCCTGCTGGCCTCGATGCTGCTGGTCTTTGCCGTCGCCACCCGCGAACTGGTCGCCTCCGTCGTGGTGGCGCCGGTCGGGGTCTCGACCATCTCGACATATATCTGGCGGCAGTTCGAGCAGGGCTCCATCGGGCTTGGCATGGCGATGGCCTTCATCACCATCCTGATCACCACCGCCCTGCCGCTGATCGTGCTCAGCCTCATGGGGCGGCGGGGAAGCCTGTTGTGACCCCGCCCGCCCCGCCGGTGCGTGGCGGGTGCCGGCGGCCATGCTTGGCGCGGCGGGGACGGCGCGACCGGTAAGGGGACGGCCTGCCGCTGCCGTCGCGATGCCGCCGGGTGCGCGCGACACCGGGGCGGGGACGGGACGGGCGGCGGACGCACCGTCTGGTTTTTCCGCCGACAGGCAATAGACTGCCTGACCGGAGGGCGCGATATCGCGCCCCGGCGTCCTTGCGGTGCCGGGAACGAAGATGGGAGGACGGTCCTTGAACCACGGATTCGGGCGGATGATGATGCCGGGACGCAGCTTGCCCGCTTGGGGCCTGCCGGCTCCTGCGGGGCGGCGCGCCGGCCCCGCGGGAGCCGGCGGCATGCCGCGCATGTGCCGGGCGACGGCCTGCCGGCGCGGCGATCCGGGGCGCTGTGCGCGCCTGCGCGCCGCGGCCTGCCCCGCCTTGCCGGGGCGGCGGGGCGCGGACCTCCGGCATCGCGCGGCCACCCGCCCGGCGGCGGCGCCGCCGCCCTTCATCCCCGAAGGTTCTGCGGCCGCGGATCGGAAATGACCGAGCGCATTTCCCGGCGCGACCCCCTTCGCGGGATCGGTCCCGTGGCGGTGATCTCGACCGCCCAGCTTTTCGGCACTTCGCTGTGGTTCAGCGCGAACAGCGCCGCCGACAGCCTCGTGCAGGGCTGGGGCATCGGCGCATCGGGGATCGGCTGGCTGACGAATGCCGTCCAGGCCGGTTTCATCCTGGGCACCCTGGCCATCTCGCTTGGCGGCATTGCCGACCGTTATCGGGCCAGTTCCATCTTCGTCGCGGCGGCGATCGCCGGGGCGCTTTGCAATGCCGGCTTCGCATGGCTGGCGCAGGATGTCGCCACCGGCGCCCTGTTCCGTTTTCTCGTCGGGATGAGCCTCGCCGGCATCTATCCTATCGGGATGAAACTGGTCGTCAGCTGGGAGCCGGAGCGGACGGGGCAGGCGCTTGCCCTTCTGGTCGCGATGCTGACCCTGGGCACCTCGCTGCCGCATCTCTTGCGGCTGACGGGCGGCGCATGGCCGTGGCAATGGACCGTCACGCTTTCCTCGGCCCTTGCATTGGCGGGGGCGGGCCTGGTCTGCATCCTGGGCGACGGCCCGCATCTGCGCCTTCCTCCGGCCGGGCGGCGGGGCGGGCGCAACCCTCTTGCCGTCGTCGCGGCATTCAGGGTCAGGGCGTTCAGGGCCGCCGCCACCGGCTATTTCGGCCATATGTGGGAACTTTACGCCTTCTGGACCATCACGCCGATTCTTGTCGCGGCCACGGGTCTGGCCGACCGATACCCGGCCTGGGGCGTATCGGGGATTTCCTTTGCGATCATCTCGGCCGGCGCCCCGGGCTGCCTGATCGGCGGCAGGCTGTCGCGGGCGATCGGCAGCGACAGGGTCGCCCTTGGCGCGCTGGCCCTGTCGGGCATATGCGCCCTGCTGTTCGTGCTGCTGTGGCAAGTCCTGCCGGCCGCGATGCTTCTTGGTCTCTTGCTGGTCTGGGGCGGGGCGGTGGTTGCCGATTCGCCGCAATTCTCGGCGCTGTCGGCCAATTCCTGTCCCCGCGATGCGGTCGGCAGCGCGCTGGCCATCCAGAACGCCATCGGCTTTGCCATCACCACGGTGTCGATCGCGGGATCGACCGCGCTTGTCGAGCGGCTGGGACCGGGCGCCGTCTGGCTTCTGCTGCCGGGCCCCGCCGCCGGGGTCGCCGGCTATATCGCCGCGATCCGTGCCCGGCATTAGCCGCGCAGCCCCGGGCGATGTCCCGATGACTGCCGCATTTTCCGCCGTTCATGCCTGCAACATGCGCCGGATCGCGGCCCGGAACCTTTCGAGCGAGCGGATACCCTCGGCATAGACGGCGATCACCTTGGTCGCCTCGTCGCGGGCGTAAAAGCCGATCAGCGCGGCCAGGTCGATATCGGTTTCGTTTCCGGTCGGGGCAAGCTTGGCAAAGCCGATTCCCCGGGCCGCGCCGCGCGACAGCAGCGCGCCCAGGATGCCGCCGCTTTGCGAGGCGAGCGAGATGCCGCCGCGGGCGAGCTTTCCGCCGTCGAGCGCCCCCGAGGCAGAGAGGAATATCCCCGCATGCAGGTCCATCGCGCCGATGGTGTTGGGGCCGAGGATGCGCATGTTGCCGGCGGCCTCGCGCAGCGCCGCCTGCCGGGCCCGGCCGGCTTCGCCCGCCTCGCCGAAGCCGCTGGCCAGGACGATGGCCAGTTTCGCGCCCCGCGCGGCAAGCTCGCGCAGGGCCAGATGGGCGCGTCCGGCCCCCAGAAGTACGATGGCGGCATCCGGCGTCCCGGGCAGGTCAGCGACCGAGGCATAGCATTCCAGCCCCCCGGCCGGGACGCGCTGGCGCAGAGTTTGAAAATCCGTCCCCAAGCCGGCCGGTGCCGAAATCCGCCGCATGCCGCAATGGCCCGGCCGGTTGACCTGGATCAATTCGGCGGGGCGCGATTCGTGCAAGCCTTGGCGCAGTCCGAGCAGCGGCCAAGGAACGGCCCCGCGATGTTCCGGCAGGGGGAACCGGGGGTCCAGCCGCCCTTTTCCGCATATGGCGGCCGGCAGCGCGGCCAGCCGTCATCCGCATCTTTCCGGAGGCCATCATGGACAAGACGCCCGACAAGACCGCGAAACGGCAATTCCGTTTCCCCACCGCATTCACCATCCTGTTCGGCCTGATCGTCCTGGTCGCGGCGCTGACTTGGATCGTGCCGGCCGGGCAGTACCAGCGCGAAATGAACGCGGCGCTGGAGCGCGAGGTCCCCGTGGCCGGCACCTATGCCGAGACCGAAGCGAACCCGCAGGGCATTGCCGAGGTGCTGAGGGCACCCATCGCCGGGCTTTACGATCCCGACAGCTATCAGGCGAACGCCGTCGATGTGGCGGTTTTCGTCCTGGTCATCGGCGGTTTCATCGGCGTCGTGGCGGCCAGCGGGGCGATCGACGCCGGCATCGGCCATGCCATGACCGCGCTGGCGGGGCGCGAGAAATGGATGATCCCGGTGCTGATGGGGCTGTTCGCCCTGGGCGGCACCACCTATGGCATGGCCGAGGAGACGCTGGCCTTCTACATGCTGCTCATCCCGATCATGATTGCCGCGCGCTATGACGCGGTGACGGCGGTCGCGATCATCCTGCTGGGCGCGGGCGTGGGGGTCCTGGGCTCGACCGTCAACGCATTCGCGACGGTGATCGCCTCGGATGCGGCGGGGGTGCCCTTCACCCAGGGGATGGCGCTGCGGCTGGTGATCCTGGCCCTGTGCTGGCTGGCCTGCGTCGCCTATGTCATGCGCTATGCCGAAAAGGTTCGCCGCGATCCGACGAAATCGCTGGTCCATGACATGAAAGCCGCGAACGAAGCGCATTTCCTGAGCGGGCATCGCGGCGAAAAGACCGCATTCACCGCCGTCCACAAGGTCGTGCTTGCCATTTTCGGGCTGACTTTCCTGGTCATGGTCTGGGGCGTGCTGGCCGGCGGCTGGTGGATGGGCGAAATGAGCGCGCTGTTTCTGGGCTCGGCCATCCTGATCGGATTGGTGGCGCGCCCCGGCGAAAGGGCCTTTGTCGATTCCTTTGTCGATGGCGCGCGCGACTTGCTGGGCGTGGCGCTGATCATCGGGCTGGCGCGGGGGATCGTCGTGGTCATGGATGCCGGGCGCATCACCGATACCGTCCTGCACTGGGCCGAGCTTTCGGTGGCCGGGCTGGGCGAGGTGGCCTTCATCAACGTGATGTATTGGCTGCAGGTGCTGATGTCCTTTTTCGTGCCGTCCTCGTCGGGGCTGGCGGTGCTGTCCATGCCGATCATGGCGCCGGTGGCGGATTTCGCCGGCGTCGGCCGCGACCTGGTGGTGACGGCCTATCAATCGGCCAACGGGCTGGTGAACCTGGTCAACCCGACCTTTGCCGTCGTCATGGGCGCGCTGGCCATCGGGCGCGTGCCCTATGAACGCTGGCTGCGCTTCATGTGGCCGCTGCTGCTGATCCTGACGGCCATCATCATGGCCTGCCTCAGCATCGCCACCCTGATCGCCTGAAAACAAAGGAAGACCCAATGTTCACCACCTATGGCGTCCATTCGGAAATCGGCAAGCTTCGCCGCGTCCTCGTCCATCGTCCCGGCCAGGCGCTGGCCCGGCTGACGCCGTCCAATTGCCACGAATTGCTGTTCGACGACGTGCTCTGGGTCAAGCAGGCGCGCACCGATCACATGGAATTCGTCGATGCCATGCGCTATCGCGGCGCCGAGGTCGTCTTTCTGCGCGAGCTTCTGACCGAGACCTTGCGCATCCCCGAGGCCCGCGACTGGCTGCTGCGGCGGCGGGTGAACGAAAATACCGTCGGGGTCGGGCTGGCCGACGACCTGCGCGCCCATCTGACCGAGATCGACGCCGATCCGCTGTCGCTGATCCTGCTGGGCGGGATGAGCCGGGCCGAACTGCCGCTGGAGCGGGGCGGGCTGTTTCCCGCCAGCCTGCGGCCGGGGGATTTCGTGCTGCCGCCCCTGCCGAACCATCTGTTCACGCGCGACACCACCTGCTGGATCTATAGCGGCGTCACGCTGAACCCGATGCGCTGGAACGCGCGCAAGCTGGAAACGGTGAACCTTGCCGCCATCTATCGCTTCCACCCGGATTTCCGCGATGCGGGTTTCCCGATCTGGTGGGGCGACCCGGACCGGGACCACGGCCAGGCCACGCTGGAAGGCGGCGACGTCATGCCCATCGGCAACGGCATCGTGCTGGTCGGGATGGGCGAGCGCACCACCCCGCAGGCCGTGGACCAGCTTGCCCGCGCCCTGTTCGCACAGGGCGGGGCCGAGCGGGTGATCGCCTGCAAGCTGCCGGCCGAGCGGGCCTCGATGCATCTCGACACCGTGTTCAGCTTTTGCGACCACGACCTGGTGACGGTCTTCGGCGAGGTCGCCGAGCGGATCCGGCCCTATTCGATCCGTCCCGGCGACAAGGACTGGACGCTGGACATCCGCGAGGAAAGCCGCCCGCTGGTCGAGGTCGCGGCCGAGGCGCTTGGCCTGCCTAGGCTGCGGGTGGTCGAGACCGGCGGCGACGCCTATGTGGCCGAGCGCGAGCAATGGGACGACGGCAACAACGTCATCGCGCTGGAGCCGGGGGTGGTCATCGCCTATGACCGCAATACCTATACCAATACCCAGCTGCGCAAGGCCGGGGTGGAGGTCATCACCATTCCCGGCGCCGAACTGGGCAGGGGCCGCGGCGGTGGCCATTGCATGACCTGCCCGCTGATCCGCGATCCCGCCTGAGGAGGGCCAGAAATGTCCGTCAACCTTCTGGGGCGCAGCGTCCTCAAGCTCATGGATTTCACCCCCGACGAGATCCGTTTCCTGCTGCGGCTGGCCGCCTCGCTCAAGCAGGCCAAATATGGCGGCTACGAGCAGCCGCGGCTCGGGGGGCGCAATATCGCGCTGATCTTTGAAAAGGATTCGACCCGGACCCGCACCGGATTCGAGGTCGCGGCCTATGACCAGGGCGCGCATGTGACCTATCTGGGTCCCACCGGCACCCAGATCGGCAAAAAGGAATCGATGAAGGACACGGCCCGGGTGCTGGGCCGCATCTATGACGGCATCGAATATCGCGGCTTTGGCCAGCAGCAGGCCGAGCTTCTGGCGCAATGGTCCGGGGTGCCGGTCTATAACGGGCTGACGGACGAATTCCATCCGACCCAGATCCTCGCCGATTTCCTGACCATGCGCGAATTCACCCGCAAGCACCTGTCGCAGCTTGCCTTCTGTTTCCTGGGCGATGCCGGCAACAACATGGGCAATTCGCTGCTGGAGGGGGCGGCGCTGATCGGTATGGACGTGCGGCTGGGCGCGCCCCGCGATTGCTGGCCCGAAGCGGCGCTGGTCGACCGCTGCCGCGAAATCGCCGCCGCCACCGGGGCAAGGATCACCCTGACCGAAGACCCGCTGGAAGCCGCCCGCGGCTGCGATTTCGTCTATACCGACGTCTGGGTGTCGATGGGCGAGCCCGAAGAGGTCTGGGCCGAACGGATCGGCAAGCTGACCCCCTATCGCGTCACCCGCCGCGTCATGGAGGCGACCGGCAATCCCCATGCCAAGTTCATGCATTGCCTGCCCGCCTTTCACAACCGCGAGACCGAGATCGGCGAGCGGATCTATCGCCAATATGGCATCGACTGCATGGAAGTGACCGAGGAGGTGTTTGAATCCGCCTCTTCCATCGTCTTCGACCAGGCCGAGAACCGCATGCATACGATCAAGGCGGTTCTGGTCGCCACGCTGGGGGGCTGAACCATGCGCGTCGTCGTGGCCCTGGGCGGCAATGCGCTGTTGCGCCGGGGCGAGCCGATGACGGCCGAGGCGCAGCGCGCCAATGTGCGCAAGGCGGCCCGGGCGCTGGCCGAGTTGGCGCGCGACCATGATATCGTGGTCGCGCATGGCAACGGGCCGCAGGTGGGCTTGTTGGCCCTGCAGGCGGCCGCCGGCGCCGGCAAGACGGTCTGGCCGCTGGATATCCTGGGGGCCGAGAGCGTCGGCATGATCGGCTATCTGGTCGAACAGGAATTGACCAATGCCCTGCCGCGCCGGGCGGCGCTGGCCACGCTGTTGACCCAGATCGAGGTGGACGGGGACGATCCCGCCTTTGCGCGGCCCGAAAAGCCCATCGGGCCGCTTTATGACGCCGATGAGGCCGGGCGGCTGCGCGCCGCGCATGACTGGCCGATGATCGAGGAATCGCCCGGCAGGTGGCGGCGGGTCGTGCCTTCGCCCTTGCCCCGGCGCATCACCCAGATCCATGCCATCCGCCTGCTGGTCGAGGCGGGCGTGACGGTGATCTGCGCCGGCGGCGGCGGCATCCCGGTGCTGCGGCGGGCGGATGGCAGCCTGCATGGCGTGGAAGGGGTCATCGACAAGGATCGTGCCGCGGGGCTCCTGGCCCGGGAACTGGCCGCGGATGCCTTTCTGATGCTGACGGATGTGGATGCGGTCTATGAAGGCTGGGGCGGGCCGGACCAGCGCCCGATCCGCAGGGCGCGGCCGGATCAGTTGGACCCGGGCCGCTTCGCCGCCGGCTCGATGGCGCCCAAGGTCGAGGCTGCCTGCCTTTTCGCCGCCCGGCCGGGCAGCATGGCCGGGATCGGGCGGCTGGAGGATGCCCGCGCGATCCTGGAGGGAAGGGCAGGGACCCTGATCCTTTCCGGGGATCGGTGAACCAGGGCCCGGCGCGGGCGGGGCCGGCGCCCGAAACGGCCGGCCTGTGCCGGTTCGGACCCCGCCTCGGCCCGCTGCTTGAGAAAAACCGGAACATCCGTCCTGTCCGCCTGTTGAAGGGGCTCACATCAGGAGGACCGAGATATGGCCGATCAGAACGAAGGCAGAGCCGAAGGGGGACGCAACTCCGGCGGCAATTTCAAGAATGACCCCGAACGCGCGGCCGAGGCCGGGCGCAAGGGTGGCCAGCACAGCCAGGAAGACGCCGGCCAGGGTGGTCAGCAGGGCGGCGGGAATTTCGCCGACGACCCCGAGCGCGCCGCGGAAGCGGGGCGCAAGGGCGGGCAGATGTCGGGGGGCAATTTCAAGAACGACCCCGAACGTGCCGCGCAAGCCGGCCGCAAGGGCGGCGAAAGCTGAGGAACGGGCCGCTTCGGCGGCCCTTTCCCGCCGGCCGGGGGCGGGGCGTTGCCGCGGTCCCTTGCCGGCCATGCTCTTGGCCGCCTTGGGAAAATGCCGGCCGGCCGGGCGGGCAGGCCGGGCGCCGGGCGCCATCCGGTCCCGTGTCTGGCCCTGTGCCTGGCCCCGGCGTGATCGGCCTCTCACGCGGCATTCAGAAAGGCACGCAGCCGCGGTGTCATGAAATCGAGAAAGGCGCGCACGCGCTGCGGCATGCGCTCGCGGCCCAGGAAAAGCGCATGCACATCCTCGTGGTCGCCCTCGGATGCCCCGGCCAGCACCTCGACCAGGGTGCCGGTGCGCAGATCCTCGCGGATATGGAACTCGCCCATCCTGGCCAGCCCCATGCCGGCAAGGGCCATCCGGCGCACCGTTTCGCCGTTATTGGCCAGCAGCGGCCCCGAAACGCCGCGGTCGACGATCCGGCCGCCGTCGCGCAGCGGCCAGACCGGGATCGAGCGGCGGAAATTCAAGCCGAGGCAGGCATGCCGGGCAAGGTCCGCGACGCTTTCGGGCCTGCCGTGGCGCCGCAGATAATCGGGGGCGGCCACGATCTTGCGCGGTGCCGTGCCCAGCTTGCGGGCCGTCAGACTGGAACTTGTCAGCACCCCTACGCGAAAGGCGACATCGGTGCGGTCCAGATACAGGTCCACGATCTCGTCCGACAGCGACAGGTCCACCGCGACATTGGGATATTCCGCCCAGAAGGCCGGCAACAGCGGCTCGACCGCGACCATGCCGAAACCGACCGAGGCAGAGACCCGCACCGTTCCGGCGATGCTGGCCGCGCCCTGCGACAGGTCGCGCTCGATTTCCTCCAGATCCGCCAGCAGGGACTGGCTGCGGTCGTAATAGATGCGCCCTTCCTGGGTCAGCGACAGTCGCCGGGTCGAGCGTTCCAGCAATCGCACCCCCAGCCGCGCCTCGATCCGCCCGACCAGCTTGCTGACCGAGGACGGCGTCATCCGCAATTGCCGCGCCGCTTCGGAAAAGCTGCCCGTCTCGACCACGCGTAAAAAGACCTGCATTTCGCCGGTGCGATTGTCCATGCCTGTCCCCATCTGTGAAACCCGTTCACAGATAACATGCCCCAGGGGCGAATTATCAAGCCGGGGCCGGGGCTCTATCTGCTTCGGCAGGGACCGGAAGCGCGCGATGGCCCGGACCTGGCCGCCGCGCGCAGCCGATGCCGGCCCGCGATGCCGGTTCATGGATCCCGGTCCCCGATCAGGAGAAGAAGAATGCAATATGTGAAAGCCCATGGGGCAGATATTCCGGCGCTGGGCCTGGGCCTGTTCCGCATGTCGGATGCCGAGGTCGCGGCGATCGTTCCCGCCGCCCTCGAGGTCGGATTCCGGCATTTCGACACCGCCCAGATCTATGGCAACGAGGCGGCCCTGGGCCGGGCGCTGGCCCAGGCGGGCGCAGCGCGGCAGGAACTGTTCCTGACCACCAAGGTCTGGGTGGACAATTACCGTGCCGACCGCTTTGCGGCCTCGGTCGATGAAAGCCTGGAGCGGCTGGAGGTCGACCGGGTTGACCTGCTTCTGGCGCATTGGCCGGGCAACGAGGTCGCGGTGGCCCGGCAGGTCGAATGGCTGGGCGAGGTGCAGGCGGCCGGAAAGACCCGCTTTGTCGGGGTCAGCAACTATAATCGCCGGCAGCTGCGCGAGGCGCAGTCCCTGGGCGTGCCGATCCTGACCAACCAGATCGAGATGCATCCCTATCTGGACCAATCCGCGATGATCGCGCTGGCCAAGGACGGCGGCACGGCGCTGACGGCCTATTTCGGCATGGCGGATGGCGCGGTCCCGCGCGATCCGCTGATCGGCGCGATTGCCAGCAGGCATGGCAAGACCGCCGCGCAGGTGGGGCTGCGCTGGCTGGTGCAACAGGGCTTCGTCGCGCTGTCGAAAACCGCGCGCCCCGCGCGCCTGGCCGAGAATTTCGACATTTTCGACTTTGCCCTGAGCCAGGACGAAATCGCCGCGATCGGCGGGCTTGCCCGCCCCGATGGCCGGCTGGTCAGTCCCGAGGGCCTTGCCCCGGACTGGGCCGCGTAAGGAGCCGCAGGGATGGAAACGCGCAAGTTCAACTGGCCGCTGCTGGCCCTGGCCGTCGGCGCCTTCGGCATCGGCGTGACCGAATTTTCGCCGATGGGCATGCTGCCGGTGATCGCCGAGGGGGTGGATGTCTCGATCCCTTCGGCGGGGCTGCTGGTCAGCGCCTATGCCGTCGGCGTGATGCTGGGCGCGCCGGTGATGACGCTCTTGTTCAGCCGCCTGGGCAAGCGCATGGCGTTGATGGCGCTGATGGCGATATTCACCCTGGGCAACGTCATGTCGGCCCTGTCGCCGGATTACTGGACGCTGCTGCTGTCGCGGGTGGTGACCAGCCTGAATCACGGCGCCTTTTTCGGGCTGGGCGCCGTCGTGGCCGCCAGCGTCGTGCCGCAGGAAAAGCGGGCCAGCGCCGTCGCCGCGATGTTCATGGGCCTGACCGTTGCCAATATCGGCGGGGTGCCCGTCGCGACATGGGTGGGCCAGCAGATCGGCTGGCGCGCGGCCTTTGCGGGCACCGCCCTGCTCGGCCTGGTCACCATTGCCGCGCTGGCCCTGGCCCTGCCGGCGGGAAATCCGGGCCAGCGCCCGCAGATCCGGCGCGAGCTGCGGGTGTTGACCCGCCCCGAGGTGTTGATCGCCTTGCTGACGACCGTGATGGGCGCCAGCGCAATGTTCGCCCTCTATACCTATATCGCGCCGGTGCTGACGGCCCTGGCCGATGCCTCGGACAGGTTCGTGGCGCTGTCGCTGGTGCTGGTCGGGCTGGGCTTTACCATCGGCAACTGGCTGGGTGGGCGCGTCGCGGACTGGTCGCTGGACGGGGCGACGGCGATCTTTCTTGCCGCCCTGTCGGCGATTATGCTGGTCGCGCCGCTGTCCCTGGGCAGCCTTGCCGGCGCGGCGGTGACATTGCCGGTCTGGGGCGCGGCGGCCTTTGCCATCGTGCCGCCGGTCCAGATGCGGGTGATGCAGGCCGCGCATGAGGCGCCGGGCCTGGCCTCGTCCATCAATATCGGTGCCTTCAACCTGGGCAATGCGATGGGTGCGGCCCTGGGGGGCGCGGTGATCGGCGGCGGCCTGGGCTATGGGGCGGTGCCGGTGGTCGGCGGGCTGGCCGCGGCGGCCGGGCTGGCGCTGGTCTGGCTGGGCCGGCAGCGGGCCGCGGCGGGCGCAAGCCCCTGCGGGGCCTGACCTCCGGCCCGGCACGGCCTGCGGTCCCGGCGGCGGCCCGGCCCGCCTTTTGGGGATGCCGGGGCCGGTTCTGACGCGGTTGCGATCAACCGTGACGAAACCCCCTGCGGATGCGCGGGGTTTCGTCCCCGCAAGCATGAAGGAGGTAGAGCCATGCTGAAATACGGCATGACGACCGCCCTGACCGGCGGAAAGATCCTGGCGCTGGGTGCCCTGATGGGCTCGGCGGCGCTGGCGCAGACCGGCAGGGTGATCGAAGGCGATACGACCCTGGTCGAGACGCCTTCGGGCAATGCCGTGATCGTGCCGGGCGAGGCGGCCGAGCCCGCCACTCCCCAGGGTGCGGTGACCGAGCCGGATTACCCGCTGCTGGAGCAACTCGACAATGACGAAGAGATTGCCCGGACCCTGATCGCGCAGGGGTTCACCGACCTGCATATCCTGCGCGAAGGGCCCATCCTGACGGTGAACGCACAGCGCGGCGGCCAGCCGGTCGAACTGGTCTACAGCATCGCCAACGGGTCGCTGATCTCGGTCGACGGGGTGGAGCTTCGCCCTGCGCCGGACGATAGCGGCCGCGGCGGACCTGGCGCTGCCGGCGCTCCGGCCGCGCCGGACGATGCCGCCGCCCCCGGCGAGGAAAGCGGCGCCGCCGGCGATGACGGCGCGCCCGGTGAAACCGGATCCGCGGGCGAGGCCGGGGTAGGGGACGGCGCGGATGGCGATGCGGGCGACGGCTCCGACGGTGCCGCTGCCGGGGCCTCCGGCGGCAGCGCGTCCGATGCAGGTGCGGGCGATGCCGGTGCGTCCGACGGTGCGGACGGCGGGTCCGATGGCGCGTCCGATGGCGGCGGGGCCGGCGATTCCGGGGCGGGCGCCGACGGGGGCGATGCCGGCCAGGACGGCTGATCCGGGCCGATTTCCCTGCCTTTCCCGGCGGACGGGCGCCGACCGCAAGGCGCGCCCGCCTGTCTGCCGCTTCCCGGTCGCGGGCGGCCGACCGGTCCGGACCGTGCCGGCGCGGGTTTTCGCCCTGGCCAGGTTTTCGGCAGCCCTGGCGATTCTTCCCCCCTTGGGCCTCGCTGGACGGGTGCGGGCCGCGGCCTTGTCCGCGCCGGCCCGGCTTCTTGCCCCTTTGCGGGTTTCGGGGCTTGACCTGCGCCGCTTCCGGTTGGAGCCTGCGGGGTGGAACCCTTGCCCTCTGCAGGAAATCCGATGTCCGAACACAGACCCATCATCCTGTCCGACGATCACATCGCCCGCATTTCGCCGGCCGAGGGATTGCTGCACGATCCGCGCTGGCGGATGCTGGAGGACGCCGACCTGGACCGACTGGCCGACCGGCTGACGCGGGGGCGGCCGCGGCCGATTCCGGTCTTTGCCTATGGTTCGCTGATCTGGAATCCCGGCTTTGCCATCCGGGCGCGCCGCCGTGCCACCGCCATCGGCTGGCATCGCCGCTTCTCGATCTCGCTTGAACATTTCCGGGGAACGCCCGACCGGCCGGGGCTGATGCTGGCGCTGGCCTCGGGCGGCAGCTGCGAGGGGCTGATCCTGGAAATCGCCCAGGAGGCCGAGACGGAATCGCTGCGCGCCGTCCTGCGGCGCGAGCTGGTCGCGCATGAACTGTCCGCCAATGCCTGCTGGATCGAGGTCGAAACCGAACGCGGCCGCGAAGAGGCGCTGACCTTCTATGCCGATCCGGTGGGCACGCAGCTTGCCGAACTGACGGTCGAGGAACAGGCCCGCCGGCTGGCCCGCGCGGCGGGCGCCGCCGGGTCTGGCGCGGAATATCTGCTGCGCACGGTCCGGGGGCTGGCGGAAATCGGCATCCACGACGATTACATCTGGACGCTCCAGCAATTGGTGGCCGAGGAGATCGAGGCCGAAGCCGATCCCGGCGCATGCCTGGCCATGGCCCGCGCCGCCGGATCGGCCAGCCGGCCGGGCGAATGAGGCCGGCCCAGCCGTTGCGGCCGCGGCGTGACGGCAGGGCGGCGATGGTTGGGATTGTAGCGGGCGGCAGGGGCGTGACGGGTGGCGTCAGGGGGCACGGGGCGCGCACCGGGTGTGGCGCGGATGCGATGGCTGCCCCTGCGTCGGGCAGGATCGTGACATGGCGCAAAATGGCACTATAGTCCCGCGCATGAGGAAAATTCCGCAATTCGGGCTGCGGCCGGCCCGCCGTGACGAATTCGCCTTTGCCGAGGCGATCTATATAAATGCGATGCGGCCCCTGATGCTGCTTCTGGACGCCTGGGACGAACCCCGGCGGCGGGCGGCGATACGGCGGTCCTTCAAGGCGGCGGATTCCCATATCATCACGCTCGACGCCACGGATATCGGCTGGATGCAGGTGACCGAGCGCGATGCCGATTACAACCTGGCGCAAATCCAGATCGTCGAGGAATATTGCGGCCTTGGCATCGGCACGCGGATCATCCTGGACTTGCAGCGAAAGGCCGCGCAAGAGGGCAAGACCGTCTCGCTTTCCGTGGTGCGGACCAACCGGGCGATCGGGCTTTACCGCCGGCTGGGGTTTCGCATGATCGACCCCGACGCGACGCCGATCATCGACATGGTCTGGACCCCGCCAGACGCGGCAGCCGCCCCCCTCGGCGCGTCCTGAACCGCCCCCGACACCCGCCGATCCGCCCTGTCGGTGGGCGAGCGGGTCCGCGGCTCCGCCTCCGCCCCCTGCCTGGTGCTTTCCATGGCTCGGCGGCGCGGCTATCCTTGCGCCGCTTAAAGGGGAAGGGATGGACGGATGAACCCTGTGCAGGATGTCCCGCGCGCCCCGGCATGGCTCTTTGATCCGCAGCTGAACGATGCCAAGCGCCATTTCCACGGCTGCCACCGTGCCCTCGCTCCGTCCGAGACGGTGGCGCGGGTCAGGCCGCTGATGTCGCGGATGGGGATGACGCGCATCGCCAATGTCACCGGCCTCGACCGGATCGGCCTGCCCGTGGTCATGGTCTGCCGGCCGAATGCGCGTTCGCTTGCCGTATCGCAGGGCAAGGGCAGCGATCTGGCCGCGGCCACCGCTTCGGGCCTGATGGAGGCGGCCGAGCTGTATCACGCCGAACATATCGAATTGCCGCTGAAACTGGGCAGCCTTGCCGAACTGGCGCATTCCCATGCCTTCGTGGATACCGACCGCCTGCCGCGGATTTCGGACAGGTTCCGGTCCGATCTCGTGACCCTGTGGGTCGAGGGCTGCGACCTGATCTCTGGCGCGTCCTGCTGGGTGCCCTATGAATCCGTGCGGGCGAATTTCACCCTGCCGCCGCCGCCGGGCAGCGGCTGCTTCGATTGCAGCAGCAACGGGCTGGCCTCGGGCAATACGATGATCGAGGCGGCCTGCCATGCGATCTGCGAGGTGGTCGAGCGCGATGCGACGACCCTGTGGAAGGCGGCGACGCCGCAGGACCGGGCCGCCACCGGGCTGGACCTGGACAGCGTCGGCGACCCCGCCTGCCGCGAGGTTCTGGACCGCCTGGAACGCGCGGATTTCGACGTGACCGCATGGGAAACGACCAGCGACACGGCCATCCCGGCCTTTTTCTGCCTGATCTCGGACCGGCGCGACCCGCTGCAGCATCATGGCATCGGTGCCGGCGCCCATCCGGTCCGCGCCATCGCGCTGCTGCGCGCGCTGACCGAGGCGGTGCAGGTGCGCACCACCTATATTTCCGGCGCGCGGGACGATCTTTCCCCCGAGGAATATGCCGCGCCTCGCCGGGCAGAGCGGGCGCGCATCGCCGCCCGCTGGCGCGGCGAACATCGCCCGGTGCGGGATTTCGCCGCGATCGCCGAATTTTCCTCGTCAAGCTTTTCCGCGGATCTGGACTGGCTGCTGGGCCGGCTGCGGGCCGCCGGCGTCGAACAGGTGGTGGCTGTCGATCTCAGAAAGCCGGGGCTGGGGCTATGCGTCATCTGCCTGGTCATTCCGGGGCTGGAGGGGCCGGACGATCACCCCGCCTATATGCCCGGCGAAAGGGCGCGCAAGCTGCGGGCCGGCCGGCCATGAGCGGGGCGGTGATCTTTTGCGGCCCCAGTCTGCAGGACGGCGACCGCGACCGCTGGCCGGAATTCCGCTTTCATCCGCCGGCCCGCCAGGGCGATCTTTACGCTGCCGCGCGGGCGGGGGCGGCGGCGATCGGCCTGATCGACGGATATTTCGACGGCGTTCCCGCGGTCTGGCACAAGGAGGTTCTCTGGGCGCTGTCGCGGGGCGTCGCGGTGTTCGGCGCCGCCAGCATGGGGGCGCTGCGCGCGGCCGAGCTGTGCAGTTTCGGCATGCGGGGCGTCGGGCGGATCTTCGAGGATTACCGCGACGGCAGGCTTTGCGACGATGACGAGGTGGCGTTGCTCCATGGTCCGGCCGAAACCGGCTATCTGCCGCTGAGCGAGCCGATGGTGAATATCCGCGCGACGGTGGAACGCGGCCTGGCCGACGGCGTTCTGGATGCCGAGGCCGCCGAGATCCTGCTGGCCGTCGCCAAGTCGCAATTCTACCAGGAGCGGACATGGGGCAGCACTCTGGCCGCGGCGCGGGATCTGCCCGCGCCCATGCGCACAGCTTTTCGCGCATGGCTGCCTGCGGGCAGGCAGGACCGCAAGCGTGCGGATGCGCTGGCGCTGTTGCGGGCGGTGGCGGACCATGTCGCGGCCGGTATCGGTCCCCCTCTCCGCCCCGCCCCCGATCCCCGCCCCGCCAGCTTTTCCTTTGAATGGACCGAAGCCTGGGCCAATGCGCCCTGGCTGGGCGAGCCGGGGCAAGAGGGGTCCGGTCGGGATGCCGGTCACGAGCGGATGATCCTGGACGAGTTGCGGCTGGCCGGCGACCTCTATCTGCAGCTTCGCCGCGACGCGCTGTTCCAGGCCCTGGTGAACCGGGCCGTCGCGCAGGACCGGGCCGAGCCGCAGCGCGACGAGATCGCCGGCGCGGCGCTGGCGTTTCGCCTGCCGCTGGGCCTGCTGCGCCAAAGGGATGTGGAAAGCTGGGCGGCGGAAAACGGCATCGACATGGCCCGATACCAGCGGCTGATGGCCGAGCGCGCCGCAGCGGAAAGGCTGGCCCGGTCGCGCGATGCCGAACTGGGCCCGCAGATTCTGGACCAGCTGCGCCAGCGCGACGGCTACGCCGCCCTGCGGGCGCGGGCGCAAGCCAAGGCCGAGATGCTCCGAGCCGGCGCCGGCGGGGCGGTCCCGCCGCGGCCGCTGCTGCTCGCATGGTATTTTGAAACCCGGCTCGGGCGCCGCATCCCGGACGATCTGGTGCAATATGCCGCCGATTTGGGGTTTTCGGGCCTGGAAGATTTCCACCGGGCGCTGACGGCGGAATATGCCACCCATGACGGCGCCCCCGGACGCGACGGCGCGGCACCCGGCCCGCATGGCGAAACCCTTGCCGGCGGCCCCGGCTTGCGGATCGTGCCGCCGCCGTGACGGCCCCTTCGCTGCCGGCCGTCCCTTCGACGGCCGGTCCCGCATCAAATGCTCGACAGGAATTCGGGCCTGGGCTATTGCTGAACCGATCCCGCAGGACCTGCCGGCGGCCATGGGGCGCGGGGCCCGCAGGGCGGGCGACAGCACGATATCCCGATGCGCCGCGGAGGTTCGTTGATGCCAGAGACTTTGCTCAGCCCATCCGACATCCTGCTTTTCGGGCGCGTGGTCGAGGATCTCCGGATCGTCGCCCCCGGTGCCGCCGCCGGCGGCGGAGGCAAGGATGCGCGGCCCGAAGCCGGCGACCGGGTCGCCGATCCAAGGCACGGCCCCTTTGCCCAGGCGCGCAAGGGGGCGGCCGGCCAGCTTGAGCGGCAATTGTGCAGCGACGGCGCGAATTTCGCGCGGATCTACGGGTTCAGCCATGAGGGGTTCTATCACGCCCTGCCGCGCCCGGCCCTGTTCCTGGTTCATGGCCCGGGGCTGCCCGCCGCCGGGGCCATGGCCGATATTTCCCCGCAATGCCCGGCTGACGAGGGGCCCGATGCGATGCAGGGGGCCGGCGGGCCGCATGGCATCTCGCTCCCCGGGGATCTGATGGTCTGGTCCTATGACAAGGGCGATTACACCATCCGCATGGATGTGCAGAGCGGCATGTTCGAGCAATTGCTGCTCGGCGGCCAGCCCGGACCCGGCGGGCCGGATGCCCATGGCATGAGCGTCCGCGGCATGAGTGCGCCGGGGATGAGCGTCCGCGGCGGCAAAAAGGACTGACGCGCGCAGAGGACGCCGGCCCGCACGGCGCCCCGCTTGCCCCTGCGCGGTCTTGGCAAGACGGTCGGGGCCGGCGGCGGTGCAGGGGCAGGGCTTCATGCCCGCCCCCGCCGCCCTTGCATCGGGGCATGGCGGATCGCATTCGCAGAGGGGGGCCGCGCCATGGCGCCGGCGCAGGGACCGGGGTTCAGTGTGGGGCTCAGGGATGGACGCGGCGATGATCTGTTCAGGCGCGTGTCTGGATGGGCGCTGCCCGGTGCCATTCGCCGGCCCGGACCGTCCCGCCGGCCAGACCGGGGCCGGGATCGGAACCGGGTTCGGAGCTTGGGACCGGCGCCTCGCCGGCAAGCGCCAGCGGCTGCGCGACCGCCTCGGCCATTGCCTGCCATAGCGGGGCGTCGGCGCGCAGGCGCTGGCGCACCACATCCTTGCCAGAGCCGCACAGGGCCAGTTTCGCCAATGCCTGGTAATCGGCGGCCAGTTCGGCCAGCCGCTGGTCCAGTTCCTGCATGCCCTGTTCCAGCCGCGCGGTGACCGCGGATTGCGCGCCCGCCTGGGTGGCGATGGACAGCGCCGCCGCCACCTGCGGCGCAGTGGTGCCAAGCGCGGCATATTCCGCCACCAATTCCCCGGCCAGGGCGACGATTGCGGGGGTCTGCCGGCCCAGCGGGCCGAGCCGGGCGGGAATATCGGTCACGCGCACCTGTCCCGCTGCCGCATCGGCGGCGATGCCGACCAGCGCCAGGCCGAGATCGTAGCGCAGCGGCAGGGGCGCCTCGGTGCCGGTTTCCAGCAGATCCCCGATCGCCCCGGCAAGGTCCAGCTCGGTGCCCTCGATGCGCGAGCAGGCGCGGGCGATCGGGCCGTCCGCGCCTTCGATCCGGTGCAGCTCGACCGCCAGCGCCCCCCAGAGCCGCTGTTCGCTGAGCCGCAGCATGCCGGCGCCGCGCGGTGCCGCGCGGCCCTGGCCGCGGTTGATGGCGCGCCAGCGGTTCAACCCGCCCGCGACCGCGCCCAGCCGCGCCGGCAGGTCGGGCGCGTCGCCCTTGCCGGTCCCGCAGACCGATTCGGCCAGGCTTTCGGCCTGGGCCATCAGCATCCGGGCGCGTGGCGTCAGATATTGCCGGCAATAGCGCGACATCGAACGCAGATCGGTGCGCGCCTCGTCGGCGGCGCGGGCAATGGCACCGTCTTCGCCGCGGGGGCCGGGCGCCGGCCGCTCCTGCAGGGCTGCCCTGGCTTGCAGGTGCAGTGCCTGCGCGCCGATCCCGCACAGGGTTTCGCGCAGCATGGCAAGCTGGTCGGTGCTGCGACGGGCAGGGCTTTGCCGTTTCGACATCTTGCCGGTTCCTCCTGTTGCGGCGACTGGGCCGCTTTTGCCCCAGGGGCCCGAGCGTATCTGTGTGCGGGCGCACAAGACCGGCGATTTCTGGCCCCTCCGGCCCGCGGGACATGCCGCCACCCCTGCCGCTTTGCCGGTCGGCTGCGGGATGGGACATGCGGGGATGGGCGTGGCGGCCGCTGATGCGCGGGCAAGCGGCACGGATCGCGGGCTGGTCGTCCGGCCCCGGATTCGCGGCGGTTCAGCCGTCGCCCTGGGCCGCCGCCCGCTGCGTCTCGCGGCGCGAGCGCAAGAGTGTATAGACCCCCGAGCCGACGATCACCGCGCTGCCGATCAGGGTCAGCGCATCGGGCCGTTCGGCAAAGACCAGCGCCGCCAGGATCAGCGCAAAAACCAGCCGCGTATAGCGAAAGGGCGTGACCACCGCGACCTCGCCCAGGCGCATGGCCGCGGTCAGGGCGTAATATGCAGCGGCGCCGACCACCGAGGCCGTCGCGATCAGCCCCAGCGCCGGGCCCTCCGGCCATGCCGCGGGACCGCCGAAGGCCAGCAGCAGCGCGCCGGTCGGCACCAGCGCCAGAAAGCCATAGACCCCCAGCACCATGTTGCTGAGGCTTTTCGGCGCCGCCCGCGTCGCCAGGTCGCGCAGCGCAAAGCCCAGCATCCCGGCCAGCGCCGCCAGCGCCCCCAGGCTCAGATCGACGCCGGGCCGCAGCACGATCAGCACGCCCAGGAACCCGACGCCGATCGCCGTCCAGCGCCGCCATCCCACCTTTTCGCCAAAAAACAGCGCCGCACCCGCCACCACCACCAGCGGCGAAGCCTGCAACAGCGCGGAAACCGTCGAGAGCGGCGCCATGGCCAGGGCAAGGGTAAAGAACATCCGCCCGCCGATCTCGGCCAGGGCCTTGAGCCCGACGACGGGATGGAACAGGTCGCGGCTGACCAGCCGATCGCCGCGGGCCAGGGACAGGATCGCGAACCACAGCGTCCCCAGGCTGCCGAAGATGACCAGGATCGCGCCCACCGGCACCTGCAGGGCGGCGCGCTTCAGCAGCATGTCCTCGACCGCGAAACCGGCCATGCCGGCGACCATCAATGCCGCCCCGCGAAAATTGCCGCTCATTCCCGTCTCCTCCCTGGCCTCCGGGGCCTAGCCTGTCGGCATGGCCTTGCCAAGCCGGCTTCGTCGCAAGGGCCGGGGGGGGGCAGCGGACGGCGGATGGCGGCCGGGCAGGAAACCGGCGGGGGCGGCAAGGGGCTGTCCGCGGCCCAAGGTCGCGCCGGGGTGGTCCGGCGGCCGGAATTGTTGCAGGATGGGACCATGCAACAGATCTGCGATAGGCAACCCGGTCGAGGACGCGTCCTCGCCCCCGGTCAATGGCGCCTGAACCGTCTCGGCGACGGTTTCGTGCAAGCTGATGACGAATCCACGCAAGTTGCAGCCGTTTCAACCGCGCTATGCCGGGATGTCGCCGCTGGGCCCCCGGCGCCCGCCCGAAGAAAGGAGGGACATGGAAATCCTTAGTTTCATTGCGGATAACTGGCTTACGATCCTGCGTCTGGCGGGCGAACATGTCTCGATCGTCGCCGTGGCGGTGGGCCTGGCCATCCTGACCGGCGTGCCCATCGGCATCGCCATCACCCAGAACAGGCGCATCGCCGATGCGGTGCTTTATGTCGCCGCGATCATCGTCACGATTCCCTCGATCGCGCTTTTCGGGCTGATGATCCCGGTCCTGTCCCGGATCGGCCAGGGCATCGGCTGGCTGCCGGCGGTCATCGCCATCCTGCTCTATTCGCAACTGCCCATCGTGCGAAACACCTCTACCGCCATCACC
>Ga0164243_10001738_pt1 | contig 36521 bp, 38 predicted proteins | sample OricompcompostOP_FD_108781 | JGI IMG/M metagenome (GOLD analysis project Ga0164243, IMG submission 108781) | Organic Plus compost microbial communities from Emeryville, California, USA - Original compost - Organic plus compost (OP) | ecosystem: Engineered > Solid waste > Mixed feedstock >...
CCCAGGCTAAAGAGCTTGCTCAGTTGGCGCTGAACATCGAGAAGCTGGCTCAGTTTCGGCAAATATTGTCTGATTTGAAAAAGGGTTACGAAATTTTATCTGGTGGGTATAACACAATAAGGAATATCAGTCAGGGGAACTTTCAACTTCATAAGGTCTTTCTGGATGGGCTAATGGAGGTGAACCCAGCGATAAAAAAGTACAGCCGCGTGGCGGATATTGTAGAGTATCAAATTGCGCTGGTGAAAGAGTATAAGAAATCCTTTCAGTACGCGAAATCCTCCGACAGCTTTACGATTGCCGAAATTGAGTACATGGGCAGGGTTTACGGTCGCTTGTTTGATGCTTCGTTGCAAAACCTCGATGATCTGTTTACGGTGATTACTGCAAGTAATCTGCGTATGTCGGACGAGGAAAGATTGGCCGCGATTGATAAAATCCATTCGGAGATGCTCGATAAGTTGACCTTCTTACGTCATTTCAATAGCTCCAATACTGTCATGGCGGTGCAGCGGATGAAAGAGCTGAGGGAGGTGGAACGGATTAAGGCTATTGAGGGAATGAAACAATAATTTTAAGGATTTCTGAAAATGTGGTGTATGAAAGTGTGGTTAAAATCCTTGTGTGTAGCCTTGCTGCTATTGGCGGTGCCATGCCTGCTGCCGGCGCAATCAGGAGGGGTTGCAGATGATCTTAAAAGTCTGCATTCGGTACTTGATGAGTTGTATAAAAAGTTAATGCCACTATGTAAAGAACTGGTGAGTGTAGGCAGGGCTATTGCCGGATTTGCTGCCTTGTGGTATATCGCGGCGAGGGTGTGGGGCCACTTGTCCAGGGCAGAGCCTATTGATTTTTATCCTTTATTCAGGCCGTTTATTCTCGGTTTTGCCATACTCGTTTTTCCTTCTGTTATCGCGTTGATAAATGGGGTGATGCAGCCAACGGTGACCGGTACTGCAAGAATGGTGGATAAGGCCGATGAATCGGTAGCTGCATTGTTGAAGCAGAAGGAAGAAGCAATCAAGAAAACTGATGTTTGGCAAATGTACGTTGGGCCGACTGGCGAGGGAGATAGAGAGCGGTGGTATAAATATACTCATGATGGGCAGTCTAGCGACGACGAGGGCTTTTTTGCCAGTGTTGGCAATGATATTCGATTCGCGTTTGCTAAAGCATCCTACAATTTCCGAAACGCTATTAAGGAGGTTATAGCCGAAGTATTACAACTATTGTTCGCAGCAGTGTCTTTATGTATCAATACCATGCGAACGTTTAACCTCATTATTCTTGCAATTTTAGGCCCGCTAGTTTTCGGACTATCGGTTTTTGACGGGTTTCAGCATACCATAAAACATTGGCTGGCCCGGTATATCAATGTCTTTTTGTGGTTGCCCATCGCGCAAATATTCGGAGCTGTTATAGCTACAATTCAGGCAGAGATGCTGAAAATAGACCTTACACAGATTGGGCAAACTGGTGATACGTTTTTTAGCAGGACTGATTTGGGGTATATGGTGTTTCTAATTATTGGCATTTATGGGTACACCACTATTCCCAGTATTGCCAACCATATCATGTTTGTCGGCGGTGATGCGCTAACCGGTAAGATGACTTCTGCGATGGGTGGCGTTGCAGGTGCTGCTGGCGGGGCCGCAATGGGTGCGGCTGGCATGGCTGGAAAAGCCACTGGTGCTGCTGCCGATGGTTTCGGACACTTGATGTTTGCTGACAACAATTCCGTAGAAGCAGGTTTGAAGAATTTATACAATGCGCCGGATAATATCAAAGAAGGCTACGATAAGGGTGGTACAGGAAAGGGCATTGCAGCCAGTGTGGGGCGTGCATTTGGTCACATGGCAAACAAGCTGAAAGGAGGTGATACCTCTTGATAGCGGCATGGGTGCTGTTGAGGTTTGAAACGATGTGTTGAATGAAAATGTGAGTTTGTATGTTTCAAAAAATGAAGAGTATTCAAGGCGCATTCGCGCATGTGCGGTTGTTCACGTTGGTTATTATCGTATTAGCATTTGGCTTGTGTGTGTTCACTATTTATAAGTCGATGCTGCTGGCTTCAAAGACGCAGGATAGGATTTACGTTCTCGCTAACGGTAAGGTCATTGAAGCGTTTGCCAGCGAAAAGAAAGATAATGTAGTGGTGGAGATCCGGGATCATGTGAAGATGTTTCATTTCTATTTCTTTACGTTAGACCCCGACGAAACGGTAATAAAGAACAACATTGTACGGGCCTTATATTTAGCGGATATTTCTGCTAAAAGGCAGTACGAAAACTTAAAGGAAAGTGGGTATTACAACAATGTGATTTCCGGAAATATTTCGCAGAAGATCGAAGTAGATAGTGTTACTGTCAACATCGATCAGTACCCCTACTACTTCCGTTGTTATGCTCATCAAAGTATTGTTCGGGCAACCAGCATTGTAACCCGCAGTCTTACTACCGAAGGGTATATCCGGAATATCAGTCGGAGTGATAATAATTCGCATGGATTTTTGATTGAGCGGTGGGCGACGTTGGAAAATAAAGATTTGAATACAGTGACACGTTAAACTTTTATTATGTGGAAAATTTTCAGACGTAGGACGGGGCGAATATCACTAGTTCATGCTTTGTTTGAACGTTGCTCCGGCAGAGCAGAAGGTATTCAGCGACGCTTTGCAGATTACTTGAATACAAAGGTGTCGAGCTGGTCTGCTTTCAGGGTTAAGGTTGTGTTGATAGTGTTTATTTTTTGCTATGTTACCGTAACTGCCTTAATGCTGTTGTTTGCTGGCAGCAGTACTGACAACCGCCTACGGATTCAACCTATTTATCAGCCACGGAACGTTATAATACCCGACCAACGGGGAGATCGGCAAGGCCCAGTTTACATTTCAAATAGGTTAAGACAGTTTCGGTTATATCTCGACAGCTTGAAACAGGATGAGGAGGGCCGAAGGATTTACGATAGTATTTTGATGAAGCGGCCCGGGTTGATTGACAGTCTTATGAAACTGGAAACATTGGAAAACAGAAAATGAAGTTGTATGAAAAATGAGGAAAGTGTAGTAAATGAAAAACTGCGAAAACAAAAGCAGTTCCTGGTGATGGTTCCCGTTTTGGTAATTCCATTTATAACTATTCTGCTATCATCGTTTGGAGTAATTGGCGGAGAAGGAACGAAGAAAACCGCAGAAGTCAAGATGCAAGGAATTAATACAGATTTGCCGGGCGCTAAAGCCTCTGCTGACAGCAGTTGGAATAAGCTCATGTATTACGAAAACGCAGATAAGGATTCTGTAAAGATGCGCGGTCTGAAAGAGAAAGACCCTTTTTATAGTTCTTCTGAAATGTCTGGTCGCATTTTTACGATGGACAGTTCCGGTTATGTGGGAGATGCGGGCATGAAGCACCTGTCCGATGGCTACGGTTACGCATCCAGAGATGAGAATGAAGAAAAGGTATATCGGAAGATAGCAGCCATCAACGAAGAACTGAATCGCAGTCCTGCTAAGGAACAGCCTGTGTCATCCTCTCCTGAAAGCGAGAAGAGTAAAATGGATATGCAGGGTATTGATCGATTGGAAGCGATGATGAAGGAAATGAGCGATGATAAGCCAGATAAGCAGATGGAACAAATTTCCGGAGTTTTAGAGAAGATACTCGATATACAGCATCCTGACAGAGTGCGGGATCGAGTGCAAGAAATGTCTGAGGCTAACAGGAATCAGGTATTTGCCGTGAAACCTTCGCGGGGGGATGATGTGGTTACCTTGATGGCACCGGATACAGGAAGGAGGATTTCTTTCCTGGATTCATTGAGGGCTGCCCGAGAAGGTTTATCGAATCGTTTTTTCTCTCTCGAAGACGATCAGGCTGAAGTGAAACAGAATACAGTCCGGGCGGTGGTTGCTGAATCGAAGGAGGTAATGGATGGCTCTAAAGTTCAGCTTCGCCTATTGGAAGACATTTTTGTTGCAGGCGTTCGTGTACCAAAGAATGCGTTTATCTGGGGAAAAGGAAAGTTGGCCGATGGCCGATTTGTAATCAATGTTACTTCTATCCAGTTTGGAAATAACATCTTGCCTGTGGATCTGAGTGTGTACGATATGGACGGGATCATCGGCATAGATGTGAATGCGAACATGGCGACTGAAGTTACTAAGCAAACTACCGATCAGGCAATCCAAAGTCTGAGTATAGCGAGCCTTGATCCGAGCATAGGGGCGCAAGCCGCAAGTGCAGGCATTCAGGCGGCGAAGTCCTTAGTGGGCCGCAAGCTGAAGGTTGTAAAGGTTAACATCCGTAGTGGTTACGATGTGCTACTGGTAGACAATAATGTGAAGAATCGATAATAGTAACATGCTTAAATAAGAGAATATGAAAAGGTTATGTGTGACAGCAATTGTGAGCTGTATTCTTTTTGTAACTGCCTTTGGACAAGGCGTGAGTGATCGTCCTGAAATGAAGGCCGAGAATATCGAACCTTACTATTTAAAGGTGAGCCTCAACAAAACGAGCAATCTTGTATTTCCCTATGAGATTAAAAGTGTTGATCGTGGCAGTGGCACTATACTCGCCCAAAAAGCGAAAGGAGCAGAAAACGTATTGCAGGTGAAGGCTGCCAGCGTGGATTTTCCGGAAACGAACCTTTCCGTAATTACAGCGGATGGTCGGTTGTATTCTTTTCTACTGCGGTATTCGGAAGAGCCGTCAGTTCTGAACCTTCGGTTTTACAGAATGGGTGATGAAAGCCGTAATGTCTTGATAAAAGGGACAGCGCACGGTAAAGAGTTTTATGAGTTGTCAAGTTCGGAGGTTCTCGACAGCCGTAATTTTTTGCGAAAGCGTGTTGCCGAACAGATGGTAGCGCTGTCGCTTGAAAGTATCTACATGCGTGAAAATACTATGTTTTTTAAACTTGCTATCCGAAATAATTCCTCTATTAATTACACACCGGATTTTATAAAGTTTATTGTTAAAGACAGGAAGAAGGCGAAGAAGACCGCTATACAGGAGAAGGTGCTTGCACCGGTATACGTTACCGATCAACAGAGCATTGCCGGTAATAGTCCGGGTGTTATTGTTCTTGCCTTTCCCTCTTTCACCATTCCGCGAAATCAGGAACTGCTGGTGCAAATGGGTGAGGAAAATGGAGGGAGGACACTCATTCTAAAAGTCAGACATAGGGTTTTACTGAAGGCTCGGCACCTGGTGGAGTAATTGGCTGGAACGTCCAGCCTTCCTAGATCACTAAACTTTATTTTATGGAAAGCTATGATGGTAACCTTACGCAAAAGCACTTCATGCTGATAGGTATGAAGGAAGCCTACGATCCCAATCTGATTACTAAGATGAAGGAAGGGCATTCGGTTATTGAACACCCCTTCAGGAAAGAGTATCCTGATGGAAAGAGCGATACTGTATTTCATCTGCGAAAGTCAGCGACAACTGGCGACTATTTCCTTAATAAGTTTACAATGTCGGCACAGAAGGCAGATAGCGGAGAAGTTCGCACGCATACTTTTTATTTGGATCACAAAAAGAATGTGGATGATGGCAAGAAGATAAAAGACAATTTCACTTATAAAATGGCCTATAATTTCCTGCAAGGGCGACCTGTTTATCATTCAAAAAGTGAATCATGGGAGCGAATTAAGCCCAAAGAAAAACTAGAAAACGGAAATTATGCGTCTGAGCGTTTTGATAAAGCCTACGGCTACGATCTGAATAAGGTAATAGATGAATATTCCGTGGTATATAAGTCATCCTTGAAAGAATCACTGGAACGGGGAAATCTGCAAAAAGAAAAGTTCCTTAATAAAGATGGGACGCTGGATGAACTCTACGTTTCACCGGCCTTGCGATCGGGTAGTCTGATTCTCTACGATCAGGACAAGAAACCTGTACCGCTTGATACGCAGATACAGAAGGGTTATATCAGTGAGGATTTGGGCCAAAAGTTGAAGCAGAGGCAGCAGGAACAGCAGCATAAGGCAAAAGCGGAAAATAAGGAAACAACCAACCAATCCGAGAAACAGGAGGTGGGAAAGAAACCGTCTGCGAAGAAAAGCCAGCAGCAAAGCAATGGTGAAAGCAAACCTCGAAGGAAAAGCCAAAAACAGGGTGCGGGATGATGGCCTTTGAGAATTATATCGCTGACTTCATGGATATGGTAGGGGAAGACCCGAAGATGGGGCCAACGCACGTAAGCCTGATGCTGGCCATCCTGTACTTTTTCTACCGGCAAGGTTGCGTTAACCCGATAATGGTGTTCTCCAGCCAACTGAGGGCACAGGCAAAAATACGGTCGGAGCGTGTTTATTACTATTGTATGAGGGATTTAAAAGATTGGGGATATATTAAGTTGACCCCTTCTTTTAGGCCGGAGGTTGCAAGCCTCATCACTTTGCGGCAGATCGGGAGTAAGGAGTAGGTAATGGAGCAGGTCGTCCCTGCTCCATTATAGCTTTGGTAGGGAAAAATCCTTGAAAAGTGGCGGCAATTAAGCCTTTGATTTAGTCCCAGCGGGAGATCAGTTTCGAGTTCAGTAAAATCGGTTATGATGTTATCAACCGGTACAGTACCAACGCCTTTTTCCCGTACACCAACGTGCTGCGGGTACACTGTATTGATGATTTGGAGCTGGAACAGACAGTGAACTGTTGGGGCAACAACTGCAACGTTATGGGTGAAATACCGCTATCCCGGTATGATCTGATGATCACCAACAAAATGCTTACCCGTATTACCATTAACAGCCACGAGTTGGAAGAGCACTACGGCAACCGGCTACACTGCAGGATGAGAGCCATGTTCAACCTCATCGCCTTTGATCCCGCCACCACAGACAAAAGACGATATCCTTAATGTCGAAAATTATCTACCCTTCTTTCATTACCTTTGTCAGCACAGATTCCAGCGGTACCTGGTAGCTGAATATCTGTGGTCGCGAATTTACAGGACAAAGTTACGACTGGTATATCGATGATACCACAACGCTGGCGAACCGCTGGCAGCCGCACCAGATAACTTATCGTCGGATTCTCCACTTGCGTACCAGGGTAAGGGAAAACTATCAGCATGGCCATGATATACCGTATACGCACATACGCAGTTTACCGGGTTGTAGCAACTGGGTTGAATGTGTTATTCACGCCGAATTCAAAGGAACAGCTGCGATGTTTAAAGAAACTTATCAGCAATAATTGACACAAAACAGAACCAACTTTTCATCCGTAGACACCGGCTAAAATGGTACTGATTGTGCCGTATCCGCTTAAAAACCTATCTCAAATGAACAGAAATATGCGTCTGAATGGCCACACATACTTAAGGTATGCAGTGGCTAGGAAGGATGAAAGCCCTTCTTGGCCATTGATCATCAACCTTTAACATATAGTGATGGCCAATTAAAGAAAATATTATATATAACCAAAATTATGTAACACTTTATTCGGGAATTAATGCTACTTTTGGTATGAGATGAAAAAAATCCTCGCACTCACATTAGCGGTCTTATACATCGGCACATCTACCGGTGCTACCTTTCACATGCACTATTGCATGGGAAAGCTGATAGACGTGAAACTGTGGCATAGCGAGGTGAAGAAATGCAGTAAATGCGGGAGCGCTCCCGGTACACTATGCGCAAAGAAATGCTGTAAGGACAAGCACAAGACAGTAAAACTGGAGAAAGACCAGAAGGCCGAGAATGCTGTTCAAGCTATGCAGCAGGTGGCTGTTGCTACTACCGTTTCTTTTGTAGATATTCCAAAGGTATATATCATTTCCCTGGTGGAAGCGTATCCTGTCAGCAATGCACCACCGCGAACCAGCAAAGTGCCGACCCATATCCTGAATTGTACCTACCGTATCTGATTTCCCCCCCAATCCCCGGCGTATAGCCCTACATTACTCCTTAGCTTTTACGCGCCGGTAATTTCCACTACATACAACTGATTTTTCTTACAAAAAATTATTGGTCATGAAATTGAGCCAACGCATTGCGATTGTAATGGCTTGTTCTATACTGCTCATTGCAGTATCTGTTACTTCCTGCAGAAAACACAAAATGGATGACATGGGAATGTCTGATAAAAACATCAGCTACCCGGCTGCATACATAGTAAACGGGGAAAGTAATACACTTTCCATCATCAATCTAAATACAAATACCGTTACAGACACGGTTATGCTCATGGCGGCCGGCAACAACATGCCTATGTGGCCTCATCATATTTATCATCATACTGAGGGTGGCATGCATCACCTGGCTATTGGTGTGCCGGGTGTAGACCTGAGCGCCGGCCACTCCGGGAATATGGGAAGCATGAAAGGTAAGGTGCTGGTGCTGGATGCGCAGAAAGGAACGATACTAAAGGACCTAGAAGTGCCGGCGATGAACCACAATGCCACCTTCTCTCCTGATGGTAAGGAAATATGGACTTCCCAGATGGAAATGAAAGGCAAAGTGCTGGTCTACGATGCACAAACCTACACACTCAAAAACAGTATCAGTGTCGGTACAGAACCAGCAGAAGTCACCTTTTCTGCGGACGGTTCCAAAGCCTATGTAGCCAATGGCGGAGACAATACCATATCAGTGATCGATCCGGCAGCAAAGACGATAATTGCTACCATACCCGTAGGGGCTAACCCTGTCGGCGCTTGGGTAGGTTATGATGGAAAGATGTATTTAGATAATGAAGATGGAAAGAGCATCAGTATGATCGATGTTGCCACCAACACAGTTGTTCAGACTATTCCACTTGGTTTCATGCCAGGTAGCGCGGCGCATAACGCCTCCCGTAAAGAATTGTGGGTGACGGACCCCGACAATGGCAAGGTGCATTACTGGACCTGGGACGCAACCACCAGTAAATGGACGCATGGCGGTGTTTTTGACGCCGGTGCCGGCGCTCATGCGGTTGGATTCACCAGCGAGGGTGGTACCGCCTATGTCACCAATCAGCTGGCGGCGAGTGTATCCGTCATTAAAGTAGCTGATCATTCCAAACTCAAAGACATACCAGTTGGCAAAAAACCAAATGGTATTATCATAAAACAATAACATCCAATCAAATAAAATAAAAAAATGAAAAAAGTATTATCTCTTTTAATCGTAATGATTTCTTTCCTGGGCGCATCCAAAGCATTTGCCCAATCCGTAAAAACAGACTCATTCAAAGTTTACGGCAACTGTAATATGTGTAAAAAAAGAATTGAAAAAGCAGTAGCAGGACCTGGTATTACAAAAGCCGATTGGAATGTTGATACAAAAGTAATGACAGTATCGTATGACCCGGCCCAAACCGGCAACGCAGCTATCCAGGATAAGATCGCTGCCGCTGGTCATGACACGGAAAAAGCCAATGCAACTGATTCGGTGTATGGCAAGCTGCCAGGATGTTGCCGGTATGATCGCAAAGGTGCTGCATCTTCTGGTCCGGCACACCAGCATCATAAATAAAGAAAGTCAGGGATTAAAATAATAAGCCTGATGCGGCGGACAGACGCCGTATCAGGCAATAGAAAAAAACAGTTATGGTACATCGCATTATAGAATGGTCATTGCGTAACCGATTTATCGTACTGGTGATGGCAGCTGCTTTATTTGCCTGGGGCGTCTTTGCCGTGAAAAAGAATCCCATCGATGCCATTCCGGACCTGTCGGAGAACCAGGTGATCGTATTTACTGAATGGATGGGCCGCGGCCCGCAGCTGATCGAAGATCAGATCACCTATCCACTGGTGACCAATTTGCAGGGGTTGCCCAAGATCAAGTATGTACGCGGTACTTCCATGTTTGGCATGAGCTTCATCTATATCATTTTTAATGATAACGTAGACATATATTGGGCAAGAGAACGGGTGCTGGAGAGATTGAGCACTATATCCCGGACCTTACCGACCGGCGTAACGCCGCAGTTGGGTGCTGATGGTACGGGTGTGGGGCATATCTTATGGTATACCCTGGATGCCCCGGGTATGGACCTGGGTGAACAACGCGCATTACAGGACTGGTACGTAAAATTTGCCCTGCAGAATGTTGAGGGTGTGAGTGAGATTGCCTCTTTCGGCGGTTTTCAGAAACAATATCAGATTACAGTAGATCCCAATAAACTACTTTATTATCGGCTTTCCGTTGCGGAGGTGATCAATGCCATCCGTGCTAACAACAATGAATCCGGAGGGCGCAAATTTGAATTAAGTGATATCGGCTATATCATTAAAACATCTGGTTATTTAAAGTCTGTTTCTGAGATAGAAAACATCCCGGTGAAAACGCAAAACAGTATTCCTATCCGAGTGACGGACGTAGCCTCCGTTCAAATGACGGGAGAAACCAGGCTGGGAATATTTGATCAGGATGGACAGGGCGAACGTGTAGGTGGTATCGTTGTAATGCGGTATGGAGAAAACGCGGCAGCGGTGATTGATAAAGTGAAAGCCAAGATGCAGGAAGTCGCCAAGGGATTCCCACAGGGAGTGAAATTCGATATTGTTTATGACAGAGGCGAGCTGATCAAGGAATCTGTGGATTCTATCAAACATACGCTGATAGAAGAAATGATAGTAGTATCCGTTGTAGTTATCATTTTTCTTTTCCACTGGCGCAGTGCATTGAGCATCATCATACAGATACCCATTACCCTGGCTGCCAGCTTTATTCTGCTGAATGCCTTTGGTATTTCCTCCAACATCATGTCGTTAACCGGTATCGCACTTGCCATCGGGGTGATTGTGGACAACGGGATTATTATGAGTGAGAATGCTTACAAGCATCTTGCCGAGCGATATGCACAATGGCAGGAACAGCAAAAAAATGACTAAGATCATGAATTGGCTAAAGAATATATTCAAGAAATCGCCTGACTGGATCACCGAAGAGGAACGGCTAAAGGTGATAGAACACTCCAGCAAACAGGTATCCCGCGGGGTGTTTTTTGCTACGATCATTATTATCACCTCATTCCTGCCAGTGTTTATGCTCACCGGTCAGGAAGGAAAGCTGTTTCACCCGTTGGCTTACACGAAGACCTTCATCATGATCGTGGATGCCCTTCTGGTGATTACCCTGGCGCCTGTGTTGATTTCTTTCTTTATGAAAGGTAAGTTCAGGCCGGACCATGACAACCCCGTTAACCGGGTCCTGGAAAGGGTTTATGAGCCTATTATAAAAGGGGTGTTGAAGTGGCGTAAAACCACCATTGCTATCAATGTGATAGCGCTGGTGATCACCATTCCCTTACTTAAAAGTCTGGGTAGTGAGTTTATGCCGCCGCTGGATGAGCAAAGTATTTTGTTTATGCCGGTTACCCTGCCTGATGTATCCAATGCGGAAGCAAAGCGGATTTTGCAGGTGCAGGATAAAATTATTAGATCGGTCCCCGAAGTAGATAAAGTACTGGGGAAAGCAGGGCGAGCCAGCACCGCCACAGATAACTCTCCTATCAGTATGATAGAGACCATTATCATGCTAAAACCCAAAGCACAATGGCGCGAAGGCAAAACCAAAAAAGATATTATCAACGAACTGGACGCGAAACTACAGATACCCGGTGTGGTGAACGGCTGGACACAGCCCATCATTAACCGTATCAATATGCTGGCTACCGGTATCCGTACGGACGTTGGGGTGAAAGTATATGGACAGAACCTGGATACTATCGCTGCTGTTTCAGAACGGGTAAAGAAGGCACTGGAAGGTACCTCCGGTATCGTGGATCTGTATGTAGAACCCGTAACAGGTGGGAAGTACCTGAACATCGACGTGCGCAGGCAAGACCTGGCACGGTATGGCCTGAGCGTGGATGATGTGAATCAGACGGTGGAAACAGCATTGGGTGGTGCTCCTATAGGCAATACTATCGAAGGGCGTCAGCGGTTTTCGATCAGCGTACGCCTGGCACAGGATTATCGTAATAGTGTGGAACGTATCAAACGTATCCCGATTATGTCAGCTTCATTGGGAGAAGTGCCGCTGTCTTCCGTGGCCGATGTGAAATTTGTAGATGGCCCACCAATGATCACCTCTGAAAACGCTATGCTGCGTGGAGCCGTATTGTTCAACGTGCGTGGCAGAGATCTGGGTGGAACAGTGAGTGAAGCCATCAATAAAATGAGCAAATCGAAGGGCATATTGCCGCAGGGCTACTATCTGGAGTGGAGCGGCCAGTACGAAAACCTGATCCGCGGCCAGCAAACCCTGATGTGGATTGCCCCGGTGGTACTGGTAATCATTTTCTTCTCTCTGTATTTTGCCTTCCATTCTATCAGGGAAGCCTTCCTGAGTTTGATCACCGTGCCTTTCGCATTGATAGGCGGCGCCTACATGATCTATTTCTGGGGAGTGAACCTTTCGGTTGCGGTTGCTGTCGGCTTTATCGCCCTTTTTGGTATCGCGGTGGAAACCGGGATTGTGATGGTTATCTACCTGAATGATGCCATGCAACAGCTGGTGAAGGAAAAAGGCAATACTGCGGAAAACATTACCAGGGAAGATTTGCGGAAGGCAGTAATAAATGGCGCCGCTAAACGGTTACGTCCTAAACTGATGACAGTATGCGTATCACTATTTGGATTGGTACCGATACTTTGGGCTACCGGCGTAGGCACAGACGTGATGAAGCCAATTGTGCTGCCCATGATCGGTGGTGTACTTACATCTTCTACGCACATTTTGCTGGTAACACCGCTGATCTTTTTAATGACGAAAGAATATGAATTACGTAAGTATGGAAAATTGGAGATTCATGAGGTACACCACTAAATACATATTCCTGTTGGTATTGGGCCTGCCATTTAAGCTGCTTGCCCAGCAGGGACCTGTGTTGCCGTTGGATAGCATCTTGCAGCGGGTGGACCGGAACAATATACTGTTGCAGTCCTATGGCCTGAAAGCAGAAAGCTATAAATACAGCGCAGATGCCGCTACCGCATGGATGGCGCCGATGGTAGGCGTAGGAACGTTCATGACACCCTACCCCGGCCAGATGATCATGGACCCCAGGGATAAAGGCAGCCTGATGCTGCAACTGGAACAGGACATCCCGAATCCGGCCAAGCTCAGCGCCAAAAAGAAATATATCGCCTCACAGGGAAAGGTAGAGAAGGCCACCAGGGATATCACCCTGAATGACCTGAAAGCGCAAGCAAAAAGGCTTTATTTTAACTGGCTGGTAGCAAAACAACGTATCGCTGTATTACGGGAAAATGAAAAGGTCATGGTAACCATGAAAAAGATTGAAGAAGTACGGTTCCCATATAATCAATCCCAGCTGAGTGGTGTGTTCAAGGCCAATGCGAAGATCGAGGATAACCATAATATGATCCGCATGCAGGAAGGCAACATTGCCAAGGCGAGGTCATGGCTCAACAGTCTGATGAATGCCCCCGGCAACCAGTTGTTTGAAATTGACACCACGTATCAACCGCAGTTCGAGATAGCATCTTCTTATGATACTGCTTCCCTTGCCACTGCCAGAAAAGACGTGGTGAAAATGGATGAGAATATCCACTCCATGCAGCTGAACATAGAAAGCATGAGGCGGGAAAAGAAGCCTGATTTTAAAATCAGGTTCGATCATATGTATCCCCTGGATGCCATGATGCCCAATGCTTTCAGCGCGATGGGCATGATCAGCATTCCTATTGCACCCTGGTCTTCCAAAATGTATAAATCAGGGATAAAAGCCATGCAATATAATGTGCAGGCCATGGAAATGGAAAGAGCTGCCATGTTACAGGAAACACAGGGTATGTTGTACGGCATGCAGTACGAAATACAATCCATGCAAAAACGTATTGAAGCAATGGAAGACAAGATCATTCCTGCTTTACGTCAAACGCTGGACGCCAATTTCCTGAACTACCAGGAAAATAAACTGGCACTTTCCAATGTAATTGATTCCTGGGAAGCGCTCACCATGATGCAGTCCAATGTATTGGACGAAAAATTGAAACTCTACGAAATGATAGTAGATTATGAGAAACAGTTATATCGTTAAAATATTGCTGGGATTGTCTTTTGCCTTTTTCGGGCTGGTTGCCTGTAAAAGTAAATCAGACAGAGCTTCCCATGCCGATCATAAAGCGGGTCGGCTTTATACCTGCCCCATGCATCCGCAGATCATCCGCGATCAGCCGGGTAAATGCCCCATATGTGGCATGGACCTGGTTCCCAAGGATGCAAATAAAGAGCTGGTGATTGACAGCAGCGTGGTGAGGCTCACCAGGCCGGTGAATGCACAGGTGATTGCCTCTATTCCTGCAATCAGCCCGGAAAGCGGCACCCGTATTTATTCATCCGAGGTGAATGGGACTGTAACATATGACACCCGTAACCAGACCAGCGTTTCCAGCAGGGTGGGCGGTCGTGTGGAGCGCCTGCTGATCAAATACAATTACCAGCCGGTAAAAAGAGGGCAGCTGATCATGGAAGTATATTCTCCCGACCTGGCTGCCGCACAGCGTGAACTGCTTTATGTGGCACATAATAGCACAGAGATGCTCGCCGGTGCGAAACAACGGTTACAACTGTTAGGCATGCAACCAGCCCAGATTGAGCAGGTGCTGAAAACCGGCAACATATTGTACCGGGTACCTGTTTACAGCAATAGCGACGGTTATATTCTGGAGAAATCGGCAGCAGCGCCTGTACAGGCGGCCGCTGTTATGGCTCCCCAGGCGGCCGCTGGCGGAGATGGCATGAGCGCTATGAGCGGCAGTGCATCAGCAGCCGCTACTCCGGCGCCAGCAGCTCCGGTAGCTACCCCCGTACTGTTGCGGGAAGGGCAGTACGTAAGCGCAGGGCAGTCTCTCTTTACCATCTACCAGGCACAAACACTCGTCGCAGAATTTGCTTTTCCTCCCCAATTGGCCGCGAGGATCAAACAGGGACAGAAAGTACTGTTCTTTCCTACCAGCGATGAAAATGCCATGCAATCCGGCAGCATAGGTTTAATTGAACCTGTTTTCAGGGGCAGTTTGAATTTTACCCTGGCCCGCGTATACATGAAAGACAACCATTTACAGGTAGGGCAACTGTTGACTGCCAATGTCCCCATGGTATACACGGAAGGCTGGTGGTTACCTAAGAAAGCTGTGTACCGGCTTGGAAACAAGTCTGTTGTATTCAGGAAGGAGAAGGATGTTTATGTGCCCGTTGTGGTGGAAACAGGTGTTGAAGCAAAAGATATGATACAGGTAAACACAAACATTGGTGACTGGAAGGTGGCTTCCAATGCCTATTACATGGTAGACAGTGAGAGCTTTATTAAAACCAATTAAATGCAACAATAAATGATATGGAAAGAAAGAATTTCTTAAAGACAGTTGCGTTTGTTTCACTTGTGCCGGTGTTGTTCCTGGCTGCCTGTAAGGAAACAGGTAAAAAAGAGGTAGATGGTGAGAAAAAGCAGACATACACCTGCCCGATGCACCCGCAAATTGTGCAGGATAAGCCGGGTACCTGCCCCATATGTGGTATGGACCTGGTACCGTTTGACAAAAATAACAAAGAGGCTTCTTTAACCCTTGGAGAAAGCCAGATGGCGCTTGCCAATATTACCACGATGGTAGTAGGCACCGGGGCATTGTCCAATTTCAAGCAACTGAATGGCCGGCTGGCAACAGATCCAGGAAAAACAGCGGTTATTTCCAGCCGGGTACCGGGGCGTATAGAAGTATTGTATGTAAAGGAAACAGGTGTGAAAGTAACTAAAGGGCAGCCTTTATATAAAATATACTCTGAACAACTGGCCTCCCTGCAGCAGGAGTATCTGCTTACTGTGGCCCAGGCTAAGCAGTTCCCTGATGATGAACGGTTCCGGCAGATTGAGAAAGCCGCACGTCAGAAACTGGTATTGTATGACCAGAGCGATGCACAGATCACACAGCTAGTGCAATCAGGAAAAGTAAGTCCCTATGTCACCTATCCTGCCAGTGAAAGCGGCATTGTATCTGAACTAACAGCAACTGAAGGGCAATATGTGGCGGAAGGTGGCGGAGTGATGCGCATCGAAGGTTATAACCAACTGTGGGTAGAAGCCGATGTATATCCTGCTGAAGCGTCGGCTATCCATGTAGGCCAACAGGTAAAAGTGATCGTATCAGGTTGGGAAAGTGAGCCGCAGATGATGACAGTGCAGTTTATCAATCCGGCGCTGCAAAGCGGTAGCCAGTTGATGCAGATGCGTGGAACGATTTCCAACCCGGACAACCGCTGGCAGCCAGGTCAACAAGTGAATGTTTTACTACCGATAAATAGCAAAGGGAATGTTATGAGTTTACCCGTTGACGCAGTTATCAGGGATGGAAAAGGAGCACACGTATGGATTGAGAAGGCCCGCGGAAAATTTGAGCCACGTATGGTCCGTACCGGCATGGAAAACTTTGATTCAGTAGAAATCACAGATGGATTAAAAGAAGGTGACACTGTGGTAATCACCGGTGCCTACCTGCTTTATTCAGAGTATATCCTGAAAAAGGGTTCAGATCCTATGGCAGGAATGCCCGGCATGTAAAATTTTTCTCGTTTTATAAAAATCAGAAACCAATGAAACAGTTAGTAAAAGTAGCAGTACTGCCCGCCCTGGCGCTTATTTTCCTGGCGGCTTGCAGCAATGTTCACACCAATGACAGCGGATCTAAGGAAGATAGCCAGGTGGTGGCAGCAGAAAATGCCACACCGGTTGCCGGCATACAGCTGAAAGACGATAAGCTAAATGCTTTGTATCAACAGTATGTGCAACTGACAACTGCATTAACCCAGGGGAACGTGAAAGAGGCCCGGTTTGCAGGCAATGCCATTGAAGCAGGCGCCAGGGAAGTAAAAGGTGGAGAAAGCCTGGTGGCGAGTGCAGCGAAAATTACTGCTACCGCAGATATCGAAGAGCAACGGGCTGCTTTCTCAGCATTGAGTAACGACCTGGTTGCGTTGATAAAACAATCGGGGCTACATAGTGGTCAGCTATATGTAGACTTCTGTCCCATGGCGATGAACGACAAAGGGGCTGTTTGGTTAAGTGGCGATAAAGCCATACAGAACCCATATTTCGGTGAAAAGATGATGACATGCGGAGAGGTAAAAGAAACTATTCAATAACATCAGCACTATTATCAATAAAATATATCGACGGATGTCCAGATTGAAACAATTGACAGGTATTTTTTCCCTTGCGCTCCTGCTTTTGGGAAGCTCTTTGCTGAAAGCACAGTCAGGAGAAGTTTGCTATAATCCAAATCTGGTAAAAGATACCAGTAAGCGCAGCATAAAATCTGCTGTAGTAGGGGTTATTGGCGGAGATTCTGTAAAGATCAACTACCATTCTCCGGGAGTACGGGGACGAATTATCTGGGGTGGGCTGGTGCCTTATGACGAAGTATGGGTAACCGGCGCGCATGACGCCACCACCTTTGAGATCAACAAATCTATGGTAATTGGTGGTAAAATGGTGGCTGCGGGTAAATATGCCCTCTTTACTATACCCGGGAAAAATGATTGGACTGTGATCATCAATTCCAAATGGAACCAGCACCTGGCAACTGAATATGACGAAAAAGAGGATATCGTCAGGCTGAAAGTAAAACCATTACGACATTCAGCCACTGAGCGGCTGCAATATTTCATTGAGCCTGGTAAAGCCGGGTCCGGCAAAATCGCCATGGCCTGGGAAAAGATACGTATTGAATTTCCTGTCACCGTAAAAAACTAACACATGGAAAACCAGCACAGCCATCATGAACACCATGAGCACCAACACAAGCCACCAGGCCCAGCTAACGAGGCACATCAGCATGGTCATGACGGCCACGATCACGCAGCGATGAGCATGCCTGCTCACCACAAGGAGCATGACAGCACCGGTGGCCATGATGAACACGCCGGCCATCATACCGAAGGCTTTTTAAAACGGTTCTGGGTATGTCTGGCGATCACTGTTCCAGTGTTGCTGCTCTCCCACATGATCCAGCAGTGGCTGCGTATTGAGTTTACTTTTCCTGGCGATAAATATGTACTGCTGCTGTTGAGTAGTTTTATTTATTTCTACGGAGGCTGGCCTTTTCTGGTTGGTTTGGTGCGGGAACTGAAATGGAAAAACCCCGGCATGATGACGCTGGTAGCGGTAGCCATCACAACCGCATACATTTATAGTGTGGCTGTGGTATTTGGTTTGCGGGGGATGGACTTTTTCTGGGAACTAGCTACATTGATCGATATTATGTTGCTGGGCCACTGGCTGGAAATGAAATCACAGATGGCCGCTTCAAAGGCCCTGGAATCACTAGTAGCTTTACTGCCCGCTGTCGTGCATGTGGAACGGAATGGCCAGGTATCGGACATCCCATTGCAGGACCTGCAAAATAATGATGTCGTACTGGTGAAGCCCGGTGAAAAGATTCCTGCTGACGGGATTATACTGGACGGTAGTTCCGATATAAATGAAAGTATGCTTACCGGTGAAAGTGTTCCTGTCAAAAAAGGGAAAGATGCCAAAGTGATCGGTGGCGCCGTAAATGGTAATGGAGCATTGAAGGTACAGGTAACCGGCGCTGGTAACGATAGTTACCTGAACAAGGTGATTACCATGGTCCAATCCGCACAGGGAGCCAAATCCAACACACAGAACCTGGCCAACAAAGTAGCTAAATGGCTGACGATTGTTTCTATTAGCGTGGGGGTGATCACCTTTATCATTTGGCTGACTGCCGGCAAGGAATTGTCATTTGCCCTGGAAAGGATGGTAACGGTGATGGTTACTTCCTGTCCTCATGCGTTGGGGGTAGCCATTCCACTTGTCGTAGCCATATCCACTACGCTGTCCGCTGTTCATGGCCTGCTGATCCGCAACCGTACAGCATTTGAGAACGCCCGTAAACTTACCACCATCATTTTCGATAAAACCGGTACGCTTACCAAAGGCTCTCACGAAGTGCAACAGGTCATTCCATTAACAGATCAGTATAAAGCAGATGAAATACTGCAATATGCCGCCGCCGTTCAACAGAATTCCGAACACCACATTGCCCACGGTATTATCAGGAAGCTGAAAGAAAAGAGCTTGCCATTGTGGCCTTCTGCTGATTTCAGGTACATGCAGGGTGTAGGTGTTACCGGTATTGTAAATGGTAAACAAGTGGTAGCCGCCGGACCTAACTATTTCAAACAGGAGAATATAACCGCACCAGCCATCCCCGCAGAAGTAGATCAGTCCACCGATACGGTGAATTTTGTGCTCATCGATAATACCCCTGTCGGCATCATCACACTGGCTGATAGTATCCGCGAAACCGCCGCAGAAGCAATCGCAGACCTGAAAGCCATGGGTATAAAATCATTCCTCCTGACCGGTGATAATGAAAAGATAGCAGCGGCCGTAGCCAAAAAACTCAATATGGATGGTTACCTGGCCAACGTGCTGCCGCATGAAAAGCAAAACAAGGTGAAAGAGTTCCAGGATAAAGGAGAGGTTGTTGCTATGACAGGCGACGGTGTGAATGACGCGCCGGCCCTTGCTATGGCCGATGTAGGTATTGCTGTTGGCTCCGGTACCGATGTAGCCGCCGAAACGGCCGATATCATCCTGGTAAATAGCGATCCCAAAGATGTGGTACAAATGATTTCTTTCGGAAAAGCTACTTACCGGAAAATGATCCAGAACCTGGCCTGGGCAGTGGGTTACAACGTGATCGCTATCCCGCTTGCAGCCGGAGTGCTGTACCCTGGGTTTATGCTAAGTCCGGCCATGGGAGCTGTGCTAATGAGCCTGAGCACGATTATAGTTGCCATTAATGCCAAATTGCTAAGGGTAAAATAAATCCGGAAATAATCTAACACTGATTTCTTCAAACATCAAAAAACAAAAAAATGAACAAAATCATCATCGGCGCATTAGTTATTGCCACCGTTACCTTTGCTGCCTGCAATAACAGCGGCAATCAATCTCATGAGGGCCATGACCATGACACTGCCGCTATGGCCGGTGAAGCCGGCAAACAGGAAACACCGGCGGCTGATAATTCAGTAGCGGAGGTGAAACCTCAGTTTACCAATGTAGATCCTAAAGTAGCAGCATCTTTGAAACTGGTAGTGGATCACTATCTGCATATTAAAAATGCGTTGGCGGGAGATAACTCCACTGAAGCGGCAAATGGTGGTAAAGCCATGGCAGAAGCAATCGCCAAAGTTGACAAAGCGGCCATGGCACCAGATCAGCAGAAATTATTTACCGATAATGAAGATGATCTGAAAGAGCATGCAGAGCACATTGGTAAAAACGAGGGTAACATTGAGCACCAGCGTGAGCACTTTGCGCAGATGAGTGAAGACGTATATGCGCTGGTAAAGGCTTTTGGTGGTGGACAGGCACTGTATCACGATCACTGCCCCATGTACGATAATAACAAAGGTGCATTGTGGCTGAGTGAAACAAAGGAAGTAAAGAACCCTTATTTCGGCAGCAAAATGGCTACCTGCGGATCTGTTAAAGAGGTGATCAAATAATTTGGGTGAGTTGCATTTGGACTTTCTGCAAACAGGTTGATGTTACAGCAAACATCTTCTTGTTTGTGGAAAGCCTCCATAAGCGTCTGATGAACATTAAAATTATCCTATGCGAAAAATCAAAATCGTCTTACTTGTCCTGCTGGGTGTTTTGGTACTGGTACAATTCATCCGTCCTGCAAAAAATCAAAGCACAGGACAGGAATTGACAACAGATATCTCGAAGATATATGTTGTTCCGGACGATGTACAAACCATATTGCAAAATGCTTGTTATGATTGTCATAGCAATAACACGCGGTATCCCTGGTATGTCAATATAGAACCCATAGGCTGGCTGATGGCAGGCCATATCAGGAATGGCAAGAAAGAATTGAACTTTAATGAGTATGGCACTTATTCATCTAAACGGCAACGCAATAAGTTGAAGCGGATGAAAGAGCAGATAGAGGAAAATAAGATGCCCCTTTCTTCTTACGCATTGATGCATCGGGAGGCCAGGCTGACGGCCTATCAGAAGGACCAGGTAACAAAGTGGATTGATAGTACTCTGAATTTAACAGAAACCGGATCAACAAACTAAAACCTACAGTTATATGAAACACCTCTTATTGCTGGCAATGATTATTTTCCCTTTTACTGTGTTTGCTCAACATAGTAATAATCTACATACCATGCATAACATGCCCTCCATTGATAGTAAAGGGGTAGTGGAATATGACTTGTATGTAAATGATACGGTAGTAAATTTTTCTGGTAATAAGAGCAGGCATGCCATGGCCATCAATGGCCAGATACCTGCACCCACTCTATATTTCACGGAAGGCGACACCGCCGTGATCCGGGTGCATAATCTCATGCACCATGAAACCTCTCTTCACTGGCACGGGGTGCTATTACCCAATAACGAAGATGGTGTTCCCTACCTGACCACCGCACCGGTCCGACCAGGCACCACTTATACATTTACTTTCCCGCTAAAACAGAGTGGTACCTACTGGTATCATTCTCATACCATGCTGCAGGAGCAGATAGGCATCTATGGCCCCATTGTAATACAACCCCGTAAAAAGATTATCCCGGTTGACAAAGATATAGTATTGCTCTTCTCCGACTGGACAAATGAAAAGCCCGGTGAAGTGCTGAAGACATTAAGGAGAAATGACCCTGCCAGCGAATGGTATGCCATCAAGAAAGGTTACCCGCAAAGCCTTGACAAGTTGTTGCAACACCACTCATGGGCCGAGCGCGTAAAATGGGGATGGAAACGAATGCCGCCCATGGATATGTCAGACGTCTATTATGATAAATTTCTGTTCGCAGGCAGCCCCCGGCTGGACCTGTCTAAATACAAACCCGGAGAAAAATTGCGCATGAGGATCATCAACGGGTCCTCTGCCTCTTATTTTTATTTACAGTATGCCGGCGGCAAAATGGAATTGATAGCTGCCGATGGTAATGATGTGCAACCGGTAATGATTGACAGGATACTGATCGGCGTTGCCGAAACCTATGATTTTTTGATAACAGTCCCTAATTCCGGTACTTATGAGCTGCGCGCCACCTCGCAGGACGTAGCCGGTTATGCTTCCGCATTCATCGGAAAAGGAGATACTACCTACGCTCAGGATGTGCCCCGTCCCAACGTATGGAAAATGGATTCCATGATGATGGATATGTCCGTGAATTTCCCGGGAAAGATGGGCCATAATATGAAGGGAATGAAGATGGATAATATGTATCCTGGAGAAATGAGGATGGACAATGATTCAGGGGATATGAAGATGAAGAACATGCCTGGAATGGATATGGATAAGATGAAGAAAGATACCACGATGCATATGAACATGCCCATGGACACTATGCCCGGCATGAAAATGAAGCGCGATACACTGCATGACATGAAAAAGATGGACCATACTGGCATGAACATGGAAAAGGATATGAAGGGGATGAAAGGTATGAAGGAAAAGCAGCCGGTGAAGGCAATGGACCACATGCACATGCAGCATCAAAAAAAGAATGAGGATGTAAAAGACAAACATAAGATGAACAAGGATTCCGGTGAGATGAAGATGGATGATATGCCCGGAATGAATATGAACCATAAGAAAGCCGATACTTCCGTGCCTATGCCAACTGATACAATTCCCAGAAGGGATATGAAACAGGATACGGCTCACAACATGGAAAATATGGATCATAGTGAGCATAATATGCAGGAAGCTGACAAAAGCGGCTTTGTCATGTTTAACTATGACATGCTGAAAGCCAGACACAGTACAGTGTTTGATAAAAGCAGGCCCGTAAGAAAGGTGGATTTGAAACTTACCGGTAATATGTACCGCTATGTATGGTCTATCAACAATAAAATGCTTTCAGAAGCCGATAAAATATTGATCAAAAGAGGTGAGATTGTGCAGTTCGTCATAGAGAACACCACCATGATGAATCACCCTATGCACCTGCATGGGCATTTTTTCCGGGTATTGAATAAAAATGGGGACTATTCTCCGTTGAAGCATACACTGGACATATCTCCTATGACTACTGTTACCATTGAGTTTGCGGCCGATGAAGACAAGGACTGGTTTTTTCACTGTCATATTCTTTATCATATGATGAGTGGCATGTCCAGGATTGTTCATTACGATGGAAGCGTGCGGGATACTGCTTTGGCGCCGTTTCCCCTGAAAAAATTACTCAAGGAGGAAAAGATGTGGTTTTTATACGGAAGTATTGCCGCTAAAAGCCATATGAGTGAATTACAGGCTAACTTTATCAATGCCCGCAATGCCTTCCGGGCAGAGGTGAACGCCAACTATAACGGTCAGTATGAAGCCAACGTAAGCTACGAGCGGTATATAGGCGACTGGTTCCGGCCTTATGTCGGATTCAGCACAGTACGGCAGAAATACTACAACGTATTCACCGGTAAGCAAACCTTTGAGCAGGATTTTGATCTGCCTGTATTGGGTGTGCGTTATACATTGCCGTTCTTCATCGATGCCGATCTGCGTGTTAACGCCAAGGGCAGGGTAAGGCTAGAGCTGGATGGGGAACAATGGCTGCTGCCGAAGATGTTCTTTAACTGGCGCGTAAATACCGATCAGGAATACCACCTTGATCTTGAATACCTGCTTGCCAAAAAGATTTCCCTGTCCGGCGGCTATGATTCCCGGTACAAATGGGGCGGCGGGATATTGGTACGTTTTTAATCAGTCAACTTTTATACTTTCTATTTTTCATGGCAAAAAGCAAGCATTATTACATTCGTAAATCGCATCGTTATCTGGGGCTTGTCCTGGGTATTCAGTTTTTACTATGGACTATCGGCGGCCTGTATTTCAGTTGGAGCAATATGGACGAAGTACATGGAGATTTCCAGAAGAAACCGGAACCACTGATTCCAGCTGGACTTTCACTTGTATCCCCTGCAATGGCGCTGGATAACATCCATAGAACCGCAGGAGTGGACTCGGTATCTTCGCTTCAGTTAATACAAATCCTGGGAAAGCCATATTACCAGATCAGGAGCGTAGGAGCCGCCGGCAAAGACATGTCACATGAGCATTCCGGGCACCACCGGATATTTCTCGTTGATGCAGCCACCGGACAAATGCGGCCGGCTCTTTCCCGACAGGAAGCTGTAGCTGTGGCCAGCATGAGATTTAACGGCAATCCCAAAGTAGCATCGGTGGAATATTTAACTGCTACCAGTGGTCACCATGAATATAGGGAAAGTGCCTTGCCAGCATATGCCATCACCTTTGAACATCCCACAGCCACTACGGTATATGTAGCAACCGAACTTGGCACAGTACAAAAGTTCCGTAATAATAAATGGCGCATTTTTGATTTTCTATGGATGTTACACACGATGGACTACCAATCCAGGGATAATATCGGTAACATTTTGTTACGTGCGTTTTCGATTTTTGGACTGGTAACCGTACTGTCAGGTTTTATGCTTTATGCTGTAAGCGCCCGTTGGTTAAAACGTGGTAAAAGACGGGTAGTGGTAAGAAGTTGATAACTGCTATTATTATCAAATGAAAATATCCAGATCCATACGTATTAGGGCATTTTTACTACTATTCGTGTTCTCCATGAATACGCTGATAGGATTTGCGTGTATGATGGAAGCCGGGATAATTGAGGTCGACCATCATGGGAATGGAGACAGCCATTCTCATGATGCAGGTCACCATCACAGCAATAAAACGGATCATCAGGATTTCTCATTAACACAAAGAGCTAATTGTAATAAGAAAGAGAACTGCTGTAATGACAATGTGTTAAAATTTGAACGAATCGATAAGACCGTTCACAACATAGCAAAGGCAAGTCTGGAGTGCCCTGCAGCAATTTTACATCAGCACTGGTATCGTCACCCCCTGATTATTTCCACCCTTTCTTCTTCATCCAGATTATTTTCCTTTAAAAAATGGGTACCTCCGCCCAATCAGGACATACGTGTATCTATCCAGTCCTTTCAGATTTGATTATTATAATAAGTTAGGTGACAGTTTGCATGTCGAATCCGGGATGCGTTATACGCAGCTGGTATTCTTGTATCTGTCGCAGTAAGTATAAATGCTGCCAGGTCGAATATTTTTTTGATGGCGGTAGCGGTTAAAATCTGCTATTAACACTCCCTATCCAATTACCTGTCGGTGATTTACGGAGTAAGTATGTGATGTTGCCAATAGTATTGGCAAACGTATCCTGATTATTATCTACTAAAACAAAAAAGATGAAGATCAAATTTGTATTATCTGCATTTCCATTGCTGATATTCTTGCTTATACATAGTGCTGCAACAGCTCAATCAGACGATAAGACGGTTATTCAAAATGTATTGAACAGGTACCGATTGGCCATCGAAAAAATAGATACTACCGATATACGTTTTCTGTTTCAAAAGGATGCAAAAATCTATGAACAAGGGAGTGATGAAGGACATATCGCACACTATCTTAGTAATCACCTGATCCCGGAGTTGAAATTGTTTAAGTCCATCAGGTTTACAGACATAACACAAGACGTTTTAGTAAGTGGTATATACGCCTTTGTTACCGAAACATATACCTATACAATCGTGTTAAAGGACGCTAAAACAGTAAAAAGCAAGGGGATTAATACCGTCGTGTTGCGGCACACGGCAGCGGGTTGGAAAATTACCAATATGCACACTTCTTTTCGTAAAAGCAGTTCATGACAAACGGTAAAACATCATCGCTAAACTTAATGCAACATCCGCTGTAGCAGATGAGCATTCCGGCCATCACCATTAATTAAAATCCTGGGTCATGATGAATTTTGGTTATGACCGGATTATATCTGGCTACAGATATAATAGTAAATCATGGCCCAGGTCTATTGGTCGCCTTTTTTCTTTAAGCATTTACAATCACTAAAGATCCTCCAATGAACAACAAATATATTCCGGCTCTCCGTTTTAGCTGGCTTACACAGTTCTATGATTTTCTTTTGCGGGTTACTTTTCCTGAAAGAAAGATAAAAACCGCATTAATCAGGCAATGTGCATTTAGGGGAAATGAGCATGTATTGGATTTTGGAACCGGCACTGCCACTCTTCCTGTTATGATTAAGCGCCGGTATCCGTCAATAGCTGTCATTGGTATTGATGTTGATAAAGATATACTTGAAATTGCGGAACGAAAGATCCGGATTGAAAGAGAACTGCATATTGAGCTGATGAATTACAATGGCTTCAATATCCCGTTTCCTGATAATTTTGTAGATACAGTAGTTTCCTCACTGGTATTTCATCATTTATCTACCCAACAAAAGCGGCAGTCGCTCAGAGAAATTTACCGGATATTGAAACCCGGAGGGGAACTACATATAGCGGATTTTGGTAAGCCACGTAACTTTTTCACTTCCGTAGCCTTTGGCATTTTTAGGAGATTTGATGGAGAAGAAAATACCAGGATAAATGTATATGGGTTATTGAAATATATGATTGAAGCTGCAGGCTTCACATATGTCGAAGAAAAAGAGTATTTTAATACTCTTTTTGGTACAATAAGGTTAATAAGAGCTGTAAAAAATGAGCAATTCCCTTACCCCGGTTATTCAACAGTATAAAACAGATGCAGAATCTGTCTACAATACCTGGTTTATAAATAATGAAGAACGGTTGAAAGCCTTCAGGTCCATCCGCCGGGGTGTCCGGCAAGTGGTAGATGATATAAAAGACGGCCTGTTCCCCAATGATTTTAAAGGATCTTCCCTGGAATTTGTATTGACCTGTATCACAGAGCAGAAACAGGTATTTGAAGGGGCTTCGCATCCTTTTTACTGGAAGCCGAAGTTACGTATACCTGATATTTATGAAAATGAAACAAATAAAAAGGCATTCGGGCAGTTTCTGGAAAATTGCCTGAATGCCAAAACCGAAGATCAGATCATTAAAGAGATCATCAAACTGGATGCGCTTAAAATAAAAGGGTTAGGCCCAGCCGTTGCAAGCATTCTGTATTTTCTGCATCCTACTATCATTCCTCCTTTCAACACTGCGATCATCAATGGTTTTAACTTCTTGTTTAAGGATAAGAAGAAACTTGGCAGCTGGCAGGAATATCTTAAACTGAGGGAAGTGCTGATAGATGCCAATAACCAGTATCGTTCGTTATTATCGTCAGACCTTGGCGCTATTGCAGGGTTACTGTTTGAGATCGGCACACAAAAATTGGTATTGGGTGCAGATTACTACGTGTCGGAGCCGGAGCTGAAAAAACTGGAGAAGATGATAGAGAAACGGCGGGAGGAAGTAGAACGGGAAAAACAGGAAGAGGATCTGCACACAGAGATGCAATTCCACTTATTGAAGATTGGTAATGCATTAGGGTACGACGTGATTGCTGCTTCCAATGACCGGTCCAGGTCTCACTGTGGTAACAGCTTTTCTTTTATGAGTCTTCCTGACTTCCCGGAAATAAACCTGGACAGGGAAACACTGAACACCGTAAAACTTATTGATGTACTTTGGTTTAGAAAGGGCACCAGTGATGTGATCGCCGCTTTTGAAGTCGAAAAAAGTACCAGTATTTATTCCGGTATTTTACGGCTAACAGACCTGAGTTACACTATCGCTGACGGAGATGAAGTCTTTTATCTGATAGTACCGGACAAGCGCGAAAAAGATGTAGTCCTGCAGTTGTCTCGTCCTGCCATCAAGCAAAATAACGTCGTTATAAAATATATCATGTTCTCTGATCTCAGACAGCATTGTGACGCACTTTGTAAATTTGGGGACAGCCATCATATTATGGAAAAGATAGCGAAGGCCGTGTAGACAGTGAGCTTAATAAAATTAGGCAGATTACTACTCCGGTCCTGATAATTATACAATAATTCCCTTAACCATTGATAACCTCAGACATTCATTTCCTGATAAACATTTATTTCATGATTTTCCGGATGCACTGTTCAAAATGTTGAGGAACTATCCATGTACGACAGCTGCCGTAGGTATCATGTGCTCCAGGATATTTAAGTGCCAGTGGACGGACGTTGAGGTTGATAGTGGACTGAATTAAAATTATTAGCATGGGGGCCGGTAAGATCCGGCCCTATTCATTTTATCTGTTATAAGATGTTCTTTTTACCAATTTTCCCCTAAAGTTATCCCACATATCAGCTCCTACAGGAAACGCCACAAGTAAATGTAACAGCGCCATCACAACAGACCCCGGAATAAAATTTTTTGCAATGAACAGGAAAGCGGCATACCAACCGACACCCTCAAAATCATTTACCACGGTAATCTGGTTACCAGTAACCCGGACCCTGATCACGAGGAATACCGCAATTGCTGCAAAGTGAAACCCATTCACAAACAGGTGGATGATGTATTCCCACCGGGGCAGGCCGCCCATGAATCTCCGGCTGTCATGTTCCAGAAAGGCATCCATGCCCAGCACCAGTATGTCCAGTAGTACAAAGCCTAGTCCAATGTAGAAGCTAATGTTGTCCGTCCGGATGTACAGATAGTAGAGGATCACGAGGAACAATATTGTCCTGACTGTATGTGTAAGATGCTCTGTTTTGCTTTCCGGGTGGTTATACAGCCGGTATTTCAGGATGTGGAGGTATAGGCTATCAAAAATACCTAACAGGCCAAAACAGACCAGTAAAACGCTCGTTGTAATAAATGCAAATTCCATGTCGTACTATTTCCGCCAAAAGTAGAAACGGCACCCTAAAGCGGAAGTGACATATATCACCAAATTACCCCATCACTTGTTTTCTGATACGGCTCAATGTTTCCCGTGATATGCCCAGATAACTGGCAATGTGTTTTACCGGCGCCCGCTGCACGATCACCGGTTCTTCGATCACCAGGCGCTGGTACTTTTCCAGTGCCGTTTCATTATTGAGCACCGACGCGTATTTTTCCATCACCAGGTACTCCCGTTCCGTTGCAATACGTCCAATCTGCTGCCATGCCGGATATACTTTATAAAGTTCCTGCAGGTCCCAGTAATTAATCACCAGCAGTTCGGTGCCTTCAATAGCCTGCATGGTCAGGGCAGAGGGAGATTGTGTAATAAAACTCTTAAAAGACGTAGAAAAACGTCCCTCCGTACAGAAGCAATAAGTAATATCCTCACCCTTTTCATTCACGTAATATGTCCTGATGATTCCCGAAACAATAAAAGCGACCTGTCTGGCAACTTCCAGCTGCCGGACAAAAAACTGCCCCTTGTCCAGCTGCAACGGCTGAAAATAGGCCATACTGGCCCTGAAATCTGCCTCACTGATCGGTGCCAGGCTCTCCAGATATTTCCTAAAAGCGTTATCCATGCTGTATTTACATCTTCCCGGAAAAAAAATCCGGCTATTTTTTTGCGAAATTACAAACTAATCGTAATATTGCAATAAGACAATGAGATTATGGGAGCAACGAAAACAGATTTATTCACGAAACAACAGAACGACATTGCCGCTATGGCAAAGGCGCTGGCGCATCCCGCCCGCATCGCCATTCTGCAATACCTCGTCCGGAAAAACGCCTGCGTTTGCGGTGATCTGGTAGACGAGCTGGGCCTTGCACAGGCTACCACTTCCCAACACCTGAAAGAACTTAAAACCGCCGGCATTATCCAGGGCTCTATCGAAGGCGCCAGCGTATGTTACTGCATCAATCCCAAAGTATGGAAACAGTACCGCGACCTGTTCAATGCCTTCTTTAAAGACGTAGACCCGGCAGAAAGCTGCTGCTAAAAATTTTTTGCTTATAACTATCGCAATATTGCAATAATACAATAATATCTATATCATGACTAACGATGAACAAATGAAAGAGATAGTAAGACAGAAATACAGCGAAATCGCTTTACAGGACAAGGCTACCAATGAGGCTTCCTGTTGCGGGTCCGGCTGCTGTTCTACAGAAGTGTACAACATCATGAGCGATGATTATTCCAAACTGGAAGGTTACAACCCTGACGCCGATCTTGGCCTTGGCTGTGGTCTGCCAACACAGTTTGCAAAAATAAAGAAAGGAGATACCGTTATAGATCTTGGCTCCGGTGCTGGCAACGACTGCTTTATTGCCCGGCAGGAAACAGGTGATACCGGGAAAGTAATCGGTATTGATTTCACGCCTGCCATGATCGAGAAGGCAAGGGCCAACGCAGAAAAACTTCAGTTCAATAACGTAGAATTTCGTCAGGGCGATATTGAAAAGATGCCTGTGACGGCCAACGTAGCAGATGTTGTTGTCAGCAACTGTGTGTTGAACCTGGTACCCAACAAAGACGGCGTTATCAAGGAAATTTTCCGCGTGTTGAAACCCGGTGGTCACTTCAGCATTTCCGATATCGTATTACAGGGCAACCTGCCAGCCAGTATCCAACAGGCGGCTGAGATGTACGCTGGTTGTGTATCCGGCGCCATCCAGAAACAAGACTATCTGGGATTAATCGAAAGTAATGGCTTCAAAAACATCACCCTGCAGAAAGAAAAGACCATCACCATCCCGGACGATATTCTTTCCAATTACCTGAGCACCGAAGAAATAGCTGCTTTCCGTTCTGGTGACACTGGTATCTACAGTGTTACTGTATATGCTGAAAAGCCGACAGATGCGGCCTGCTGCCCTCCGGGATGCTGCTAACCAATCAACCTTTGGCATAAAACCACCCTTATATGAAAAAGTATATTTTCCCTGCACTGTTATTACTGCTCACAGCAGTAGCCACCATGAGTTTCCGGGCGGCAGCTCCCGGCAAACCAAAATTGTTTCCGGCAATCGAACAATACTTTAACACCGTTAGTAGTGTCACGATTCCCGAAAAGCATAATCTTGCCATCAAACATTTAGGATTTGCCATCAGCAGCAGCATTGTCGGAAAAGAGGTATCCATCCTGTTCACCTGTCCAGATAATTCCTTCCGGAGCCAGGCCGCACAGATTTTGCTGCAAAGCCTCATTGATGCCAATGGCATTAAAAACGTAAACGTGCTGTCAGCCGGTAACAGTGTAGGGGAAATAGACCCGCGATTGATCAAGATACTTACCGCTGCCGGTTACAAAGTATCCCCAACGACCGCCAACGGTAAAAGTGGATACCAGGTCACCTTCGGTGAAAAGCTGCCACCAGTTACCCTGTATGCAAAAGCTGCTACAGACCCGGCTGTAGGTCGTACTGGTTTTTACCTTTTTAAAACCTGCGATCAGCAGGAAACGACCTGCACAGACCTGAGCGGCGCGTTATTCAAAGATCAGCTGGCTTATAACAATCCGGCAGACATCAATGATGAAAAGGCTTTACAGGAGGAATTTAACACCATCGCCAGAGAGATGTCCTACATCGTCAGCGAAAGTTTAAAATAATTGTTTCGCCGCCGTAAATTGGTATAAACAATATCATTCCTTATGACCATCCAGCCAATGACAGCCATTCACGGCCAACAGGTATTAGCCATCTATGAAGCAGGTATTGCCACTGGCAACGCCACCTTCCAAACCTCCGCACCAAAATGGGAGGAATGGGACCAGTCACATCTGCAACATAGCCGGCTGGTAGCCGTCGAGGATGACAAAGTATTAGGCTGGGCCGCACTTACCGCTGTTTCCGGGCGCTGCGTATACGCCGGCGTCGCAGAAGTAAGCGTTTACGTGGCACCGGAAGCACAAGGTAAAGGCATTGGCCACCAGCTGTTACAGGCACTTATCAATGAAAGCGAACAAAACAACTGCTGGACCTTACAGGCTGGCATCTTTCCGGAAAACACCGGCAGCGTGAAAATTCATGAAGCCTGCGGCCTCCGTATCATAGGACGCCGGGAGCGGATTGGTAAAATGGGCAACACCTGGCGGGACACGCTGTTACTCGAAAGGAGAAGCACTACTGTCGGCATTTAAACATATTCAGACAACAATATACCATGCAAAATTGTAATCCAGCCCAACGCAAAAAACTGGGCTTCTTAGATCGGTACCTTACTTTATGGATATTCCTGGCGATGGCCATCGGTGTCGGCATAGGATACTTCTTTCCATCTTCTTCCGGTTTTATCAATTCGTTTTCTACCGGCACTACCAACATACCGCTGGCAGTAGGGCTCATTCTCATGATGTACCCGCCTCTGGCAAAAGTAAAGTATGACAACATGGGAGAGGTATTCCGCAATACCAAAGTACTATCCGTATCCCTGTTACTAAACTGGGTGATCGGGCCTATCCTGATGTTTGTGCTGGCCGTCCTGTTCCTGCATGGTTATCCTGAATACATGACCGGCCTTATCCTGATCGGTCTTGCCAGATGTATTGCTATGGTCATTGTATGGAATGAACTGGCAGACGGGAGCAGAGAGTATGCCGCCGGACTGGTAGCCTTAAACAGCATCTTTCAGGTATTGTTATACAGTGTATATGCTTACGTGTTCATCACCTGGTTACCTACTGTATTCGGCATGAAAGGTATTACCGTAGCGGTATCCATCGGAGAAATCGCCAAAAGCGTAGGTATCTATCTGGGTATTCCGTTCGCCGCCGGTGTTATCAGCCGTTATGGCCTCATCGCATGGAAAGGCGAGAAATGGTTTCAGGAAAAATACATTCCCTTCATTTCCCCGATAACCCTGATCGCCCTGCTGTTCACGATTGTAGTGATGTTTAGCCTCAAAGGAGAACTGATCGTGCAAATACCTTTCGACGTAATCAGGATAGCGGTTCCGCTGGTAGTATATTTTGCTATTATGTTCCTGGTGAGTTTCCTGTTGGGCAAAGCCATGGGCGCGGATTATTCCAAAAACGCTTCCATTGCCTTTACCGCAGCTGGCAACAACTTTGAACTGGCGATTGCCGTAGCTATCGGTGTGTTTGGTATCAACTCCGGGCAGGCATTTGTTGGCGTGATTGGCCCGCTGGTGGAAGTACCCGCTCTGATTGCACTTGTTAACGTGGCGTTCTGGTTCCGGAAAAAATGGTACAGCGACAAACCAGCTACCACAGCAACTATTGAAGCGTAGTATTAATTCAAGTAACTAAAAATATTTTAAGATGACGAACACAAAAATGACTTGGCAGGCTTTTAAAGAAACACTGGAACTGCACCCTGATCAGACATTACAATTTCAGTACACAGCAGATAAATGGGTAGATGCTTCCTATCATATCACGGAAATCAAACAGGCGCCCATTACCTCCGTTGATTGCGGTGGTAAAATGAACGCATGGACAGAAATCATCGTTCAGTTGTGGGAACCGGAAGAACAGCAGAGCGACAGGGCCATGGCTGTACACAAAGCACTGAAAATCGTGAATCTGGTAGAATCAAGCCTCGCACTGAATCCGAACGCAATTGTAAAAATCGAATTCGGTAACTCCGCATTCGATACCCGGCAGATGTTCCCGAACGAAATCGTTGTAGAAGGTGAAAACCTGAACGTGAATCTGCAACCTGACGCTACCCAGTGTAAGGCTACAGATCGCGGCCAAACCTGCGGCATACCTAAAAACAAAACACTGGAAATACCGGTTGCAATGGAAGCTGGTCAGGCTTGTACACCAGGTGGTGGCTGTTGCTAAATACAGATCAAACACAGATATGAAAAAGATATTAGTACTCTGCACCGGCAACAGCTGCCGCAGCCAGATAGCAGAAGGATACCTAAGACATTTTGCAGGCAATAAGGCTGAAGTTTACAGCGCAGGCGTTGAAACACACGGCGTTAATCCGAAGGCCATTGCCACCATGGCGGAAGATGGGATTGACATTTCCCATCATACCTCCAATAACATTTCCGAGTATAGTAATGTCCCTTTTGACTACGTGATCACAGTGTGTGACAATGCAAAAGAAAGGTGTCCTTTTTTCCCCACCACCGCACAAAAATTTCACGAAAACTTCCCCGACCCGGCAAAGGCTACCGGTACCGAAGCAGAAGTGATGCAGCAGTTCAGGGAAGTAAGGCAGATCATAAAAGCATATACCCAATCCTTTGTAACAGCACATTTGTAATCATCCAAACAGATTGTCAAAAAACTATTTATGAAAATTGCTTTATTCAGTGACGTACACGCCAACCTACCTGCGTTGGAAGCCTTCTTCAAAGACGTTGAGCAGCGGAAACCGGATGCCATCTATTGCCTGGGTGATCTGGTAGGCTACAACATTTGGCCCAACGAAGTCATTAACGAAGTGCGTAAACGGGGTATTCCAACCATCGCCGGCAATTACGATTTCGGTATTGGCCGTAGCAGCGATGATTGCGGCTGCGCCTATAAAACAGACACCGAGAAAGCTAATGGTGCCGTATCCATTTCCTTTACCAACAGTATCGTAAACGATGAAGAACGCCGTTATCTGCGCACCCTGCCTGCACATATCAAAGTAGAGTTCCAGCTCAACAACGATAAACTGAATCTGCTTTTAGTACATGGCAGCCCCCGTAAAATCAATGAATATCTGTTTGAAGACCGGGAAGAAAAAAGCATGCTCCGAATTATGGCAGATGCCGACGCCGATATTATGTGCTTTGGTCATACACATAAACCTTATCATAGAATATTGCCGACAGCACCGGAGGAGAATCAGCACCGCCATGCCGTTAACATTGGCTCTATCGGCAAACCGAAAGACGGAGATCCGCGGGGTGGCTATGTCATCCTGCATATCAACGACAACAGCAGTATTCACGATAAAGACAGTATACAGGTAGAATTTGTCCGTTTTGAATATGATGTTGAGAAAGCTGCCAAAGCAGTAGAAGACAGCCCGCTACCAGATGCGTATGCCGAAAGTTTAAGAAAGGGAGTATAACAACAGCACCATTTTATGACCATTGCCATATTCAGCGATATACACGCCAACCTGCCTGCGTTAACGGCCTTCTTTAAAGACATTGATCAGCGAAAACCGGATGCCATCTACTGTCTGGGTGACCTGGTGGGCTACAATGTTTGGCCGAACGAAGTTATCAGGGAAATACGCCACCGGGGAATTGCCACCATCGCCGGCAATCACGATGAGAAGGTAAAGAAGATCAGCGCCGGTGATACCTCCGGGAAGAACTACGCTTACTCCCTGATCGGTGAGGACGAACGTAACTACCTCCGCACCCTGCCTGCACACCTACGCATCACCTTTCAGTTAAACAACGACCAGCTGACCCTGTTACTCGTACATGGCAGCCCCCGGAGTATTGACGAATACCTGTTTGAAGAAACAAACGAAGCAGACCTGAAAGCCATATTGAAAGCGGCAGACGCAGATATTCTTTGTTTCGGTCATACGCATAAGCCGTACCTGCGGACTGTTGCTATCAACAACGATGGTCACACGCAATACGCTCATGCCATCAACACCGGGTCAGTAGGTAAACCAAAGGATGGTGATCCGCGTGGTTCCTACATACTATTGCACATTAACGAAAACAGCAGTGTCCAGGACAAAGAAAGTGTACAGGCTGAAATTATTCGGTTTACCTACGATGTGGAAGCCGCTGCCAAAGCTGTAGAAGACAGTCCGTTGCCGGATGAATTTGCAGATATGTTGAGAAAAGCCTATTAAACAACAGCCGTATGTTGCAGCAACCAGCTATCATATGGGAACAGTTCAATGCTGAATTAAAGCGTTTCATCTGTCAGAAGGTGAAACAGGACAACCATTGCGATGACATTCTGCAGGAAGTCTATCTAAAAGTATATGTCAACATCCGGAAAATACAAAGTGCCGATAATATCCGGGCCTATCTTTACCGGGTTGCCAGTAATGCCGTGGTAGACTACTACCGGAATGTCCTGAAAGACCGTTGTGTAAAGGAAGGCCCGGAAGCTGGACAAGAGCCAGAAATCACCAGCCTGAAAGAGGAATACAAACTGGCAGATTGTCTGCGCCCTATGATCGACACGATGCCGGATATCTACCGGCAGGCCCTGATCTTAACGGATCTCGATGGATTGACGCAAAAACAATATGCCACCATCGCGGGAATTTCCATATCCGGGGCTAAGTCCAGAGTGCAGCGGGCCAGAGAGAAGTTAAAAGAACTGATCAGGCAGTGTTGTGAATATGAGTTCGATAAGTACGGCAACATTATAGCCTGCTGTAATAATTCAATGCCCGGACAAAAATTCTGCTAAAAGCTGCGTCCTTTTTTCAGAAAAGCCCGTCTTATGATGGATAATATTCTTAATCATTTAAAATTATCCAGATGAAACGTTTCTTATTTGCAGGCCTTTGCGCATTAAGCCTCACCGCAGCAATGGCCGCCGGCGTTGAAAAGAAGTCAAAAGCTAAAAAGCTAGCCGCCCAGAAAGAACAATGCTGCGACAAGAAAGCCAGCAACTGTTGTACACCTGGCTGCTGCCATTAACGTATAAAGTCCGTGGGTTTCGATGACGCCCACGGACTTTTTCTTGTGCGCCATGCATGGCGATAAACTTGACGGTGAAAGTCCGTTATGGGGGTTTGTAATCGCCAACCATTAGCTAAGAGCAAGGGTGTCCACTGCGAAGTGGAATCTGAAGGAAGC
>Ga0164243_10001739_pt1 | contig 36520 bp, 27 predicted proteins | sample OricompcompostOP_FD_108781 | JGI IMG/M metagenome (GOLD analysis project Ga0164243, IMG submission 108781) | Organic Plus compost microbial communities from Emeryville, California, USA - Original compost - Organic plus compost (OP) | ecosystem: Engineered > Solid waste > Mixed feedstock >...
ATGGACAGGGGGTTGGCACAAACGGTCGGGCTCGGATTGCTCACGGCATGTCTGACGGTGTTCGTCGCGCGGGTGGACACGGCGCCCGCGCGCGAGGCCGGCGGAACGCTCGCCGCGGACAGCCTTGGCGTCCGTCATGATTCGGCGATCACGATTCGCTGGTTGAACGACGCCAACGTCATCGCGCTCGTGAAGACGATGAACGACCGGCAGATTGCGGCCGCGGACCTCGTTCTCTCGGCGTGGCATCTGGATTCGGTGCGCGTCGCGGCGACGGCGCTCATCCGGCAGCACACGGCGCTTCAGCGGTCGGCCGACTCGATTGCCGCCGTGTTGCAGATCGCGCCGGTCGCGCCGGCCTTGACCGACAGCGTCCGCGCCGCGTTTCAGGTGCACATCGACTCGATGACCAGCCACGTCGGGTACGCCCTGGACCGTGCGTATCTCGAGCAGCAGGTGTCGACCCACGCGCTGATGACGGACTATCTCACCCAACTGGCGACGGTCGCGCAGGCGCCCGAGCTCCGCGCCTGGCTCGAGAGCGTGAAGAAGCAGCTCGCCGGCCAGGTAACGCTGGTGCAGGCGCAGCAGACCGCGCTCGCCGTCGCGGATTCGGTGCGAGCCGACTCGATCGCGAAGCGCGCCGAGGCGCGCAAGCGTCGCCAGGCGCAGCAGAACGCGGTGCCGCGCTGATCGTGACGACCCAGACCACTCCGAGCACGGACTCGAAGCGCGACGAGGCGAGCAACGTCGTGCTCGTCGACGGGTCGAACGTGGCGTACGCGCTGGAAGGCGCGCCGCCGCAGGTGTCGAACCTGATCGTGGTGCGCAACAAGCTGCTCGAGGAGGGGCTCGAGCCGATCATCGTCGCCGATGCGGCGCTTCGCCATCAGATCGATGATGCGGGACGGTACGAGCGGATGATCGACGACGGGTTCGTGCGGCAGGCGCCGGCCGGAACGGACGCGGACTACTTCATCCTCTCGTTCGCGCGGGAGCTGAATGCGTCGGTGCTGTCGAACGATCGGTTTCGGGATCGAATGAAGGCGTTTCCCGACGTGCTGGAGCGGGTGATCCGGTACATGATCGTGCAGGACGAGGTGGTGCTCGAGCGTCGGACGCAGCGCCGCCACGACCACTGATCCGCATCGGTCCGCCAGATCCGACCATTCGCTTCAAGCTGACGTCGCACTGAGCTCCGCGAGGCGGCTGGCTTACCGGATCGAACCGGGATCGGTGACCGGGTCTCCGAATCGCTAGTTGTGCGGACCGACGCCGGGGCTGGGTTCAGTAGACGGACGGCCGCAAGCAAGTAGGTACTTGCTATTCGTCGGGGGATCCTTTAGCCTCACTCCCCTATGGATATCCGCGACCGCATTCTCGACGCCGCGAAACGCGTCTACGCCCAGCACGGCTTCCGGGGCGCGACTACCAGGCTCATCGCCATCGAGGCCGGCGTCAACGAAGTCACCCTCTTCCGAACCTTCGGCTCCAAGGCAGCGCTCTTCGAAGCGCTCATGCAGAGCCACGTCGCCCAGTCGCCGATCCCCACGCTCCCAGACACGCCGCGCGACCCAGCTCGCGAGCTCTCCGACTGGATCGCGGCAGTACTCGATCACATGCGCGACAGTCGCGCCCTCATCCGAACGTCATTCGGCGAAATCGAAGAGCGGCCGCAAGCCGCCATCTCCATGTGCGAGCGGCCCAACTGTGCCGGAAAAATCCTCACCGACTACCTGTTCCGCCTCCAGGCCGGCGGCCTCGCCATGGCCGACGGCGACGTCCCGACCGTCGTCGCCATGCTCATGAGCAGCATGTTCGGTGACGCCATCCTCCGCGATGTCATGGCGCACGCCTTCCCGCAGCCTGAATCCGAAGCCGCATCGAAATACGTAAACGTCGTCCTACGCGCGCTCGGCGTCCAAGCCACGTGGGGTCGTCCGGTAGACATCCGCCCGACGGACGTGCGCTCCGCCGCCGGCGACTGATCCAATGTCCTCCTTCTCCAACATTGCCATGAAATCCGCATCTCGCATCGTGCTCCTGGCACTGGCCCTCGCCGGCACGCGAGCGATGGCCCAGCAGCCGGTACCCGCGCGGGCCGGAGCGACGGTCACGCTCTCCCTCGACGATGCGCTCAGACTCGTGCAGACCGCCAGTCAGACCATCGAGGTCGCGCGCGCCGGCGTCGTCCGCGCGACGGGCGGCAAGGTTCAGGCGCGCAGCCAGTACCTCCCGCAGCTCAACGCGACCGCCGGCTATACGAAAACCCTCAAGTCCCAGTTCTCGGGGTTCGCGGGCGGCGACAACGGAGCGCCGTCCGACAGCGCCGGTGGTGGCGCGGACACCACGGGCTCCGGCGGCGCCGCCGGCGGCTTCGACCTGAGCAAGACCGCGTTCGGCGCGACGAACCAGTACATGGTCGGGCTGAACTTCTCGCAGAACGTCTACAGCGGTGGCCGCATCCGCGCCCAGAACCGTGCCGCCGAAGCCCAACTTCGCTCGGCCGAGATCGAGGTGACCGCACAGCGCGCGCAGGCCTGGCTCGACGTCACGCAAGCGTACTACGACGCCGTCCTCGCCGATCAACTGGTGACGATCGCCGATTCGTCGCTGGCCGAGACCGAAGCACTCCTCGAGCAGACGCGCGTGGCCCGGCAGGTGGGGAACGCCTCCGAGTACGAGCTGTTGCGCGCGCAGGTCACACGCGACAACCAGCGTCCGGTGTTGATCCAGGCGAAGGCCAATCGCGCGACCGCGTATCTCCGGCTCAAGCAGTTGCTCAACATGCCGCTGGACAACGATCTGAAGTTGAGCACCGGCATCGAAGGCTCGAGCGAGCCCGCGCTCCCGACGGCGGTCGCCGGCCGTACGACCGACACCACGTCGACCGATCGTGCGCCGGTTCGTCAACTCGACGAGGCGATCCGCGCGCAGGAAGCGCAGGTCAGGATCGCCAAGGCGGAACGCATCCCGTCATTCGCGATCACCTCCGCATTCCAGCGCTTCTACTTCCCGAGCAATGCCTTCTCGCCGACGCTGAACAACGGCGTGAACAACTGGACGGTCGGCATCAGCACGAGCTTCCCGATCCTCGACGGTGGGCGCATCAAGGGCGACCAGCTCGTCGCGGAATCCGGCTTGCAGCAGGCCCGCGCTCAACGCGAGCAGACGAGGCAGTTCGCCGCGCTCGACGCACGGGTGGCGCTCACGGCGCTCGAGGAGGCCGAAGCCACGTGGGCCGCAAGCCAGGGCACCGCGGAGCAGGCGCAGAAGACCTATGCAATCGACCAGGTCCGCTACCGCGAAGGCATCTCGACGCAAACCGATCTCTCGCAGTCGCGGCTTCTGCTCGAGCAGGCGAAGGCCAACCGTGCGCAGGCCGCCCGGAATCTCGCCGTCGCGCGTGTGAAGCTCGCGCTCCTGCGCGATCTCCCGCTCGGCACCGCCGGCGCGACCGTCCAGAGCGGGGCGCAGGCCAGCCAGGCGCAGTCGCAGGCCCAGCAGCAGCAACAGGCACAGCAGCAACAACAGTCCAGGTCCAACTCCACCACCGCCAGCAGCGTTGGCGGCACCCCAGGGAGCAGCCAGCCATGAGTCGCGGTCGCAATCATATTTCTCTCAACACCGTCGCGCTGCGCGCGGGGGCGCTCACTCTGCTCGCCGCCGCGGCGTGCAAGGGCGCCGACGAATCCAAGGCGGCCTCGAGCCCTCCGGCCATGCTCGTCGGGCCTGAGAACATCACCGTCGTGAAGGCGCAGGAGATCCGCTCCGGTCCGGCAATCTCGGGCACCATCTCGCCCGAGGAACAGGCAAGTGTGCGCGCGGAAGTCGGCGGCGCCGTCCTGCAGACGATGGCCGAGCAGGGACAGTCGGTGCGGAAGGGGCAGGTGCTGGCGCGCATCGACGACGCCACGCTGCGCGAAGCGGAGCTCGCGGCGCGGTCGGCCGTCACCACCGCCCAGAACACGGTGGACGTGAACAAGCGCCAGATCGAGCGCAACGATGCATTGCTCAAGGCGGGCGCGATCGCCGAACGCGACGTCGAGCTCGCGCGCAATCAGTACACGGCGGCAACCGCGCAGCTTGCCAACGCGCAGGCGCAGCTCGCGAACGCGCAGAAGCAGCTCAGCAAGGCGACGATCACGGCGCCGTTCTCCGGCATCATCAGCGCGCGCCAGGTGAGCGCGGGCGACGTGATCCAGCCCGGCGGAGCGCTGTTCACGATCGTGAATCCGTCGACGATGCGCCTCGAGGCGTCGGTGCCGGCCAACGAGCTGTCGGCCGTCCGCATCGGCATCCCGGTCGACTTCACCGTGAACGGCTATCCCGATCGCCACTTCACCGGGCGCATCACGAACATCAACCCGGTCGCCGACCCGACGACGCGCCAGGTGCGCATCATCGCGTCGATTCCGAACGCGGGCAATGTGCTCGTCGGCGGTCTCTTCGCCGACGGTCACGTGGCCAGCGAAGTGCGGAGCGCACCCGTACTGCCCCTCGCCGCGGTCGACGAGCGCGGTCTCAAGCCGTTCGTCATGCGCATCAAGAGCGGCGTCGTGACGAAGACGGAGATCGAGCTCGGCATTCGCGACGGCGCGACTGAAACGGTCGAGGTCCGCGCCGGCGTTCAGCCGGGCGACACGATTCTACTCGGCGCGGCGCGCGGCATTTCTGAGAAGACGCCGGTGAAGGTGAGCGCCGCGGCCGACACCGGCCGCGCGCCATAACGCGAACCTCGCAGCAGTGACCCGAGACCTGAGACCCGAGACCCGGGGCCTTCCATGATCATTTCTGATTTCGCGATCAAGCGCCCGCTGATCACCGTCGTCGCCATGGTATCCATGGTGATCTTCGGCATCTTCGCGCTGGTCAAGCTCAAGACCGACGAGTTCCCCGACGTCGCGCCGCCCTGGCTCACCGTCGGTATCATCTATCCCGGCGCGAGCCCCGAGGTCGTCGAGAGCGAAGTGCTCAAGCCGGTCGAGGAGCAGATCGGTTCGATCGCCGGCGTGAAGCGCATCATGGGCAAGGCGTACGACGGCTACTCGATGATGATGATCGAGTTCCTGTTCGACAAGGATCTCAACGTGGCGTCGCAGGAAGTGCGCGACGCGATCTCGACGATCCGCGCCGACCTGCCTACCGAGATGAAGGAACCGATCATCTCGAAGTTCAACGACACCGATCGGCCGATCGTGTCCGTCGCGATCTCGTCGTCGGTGCTGTCGCCGCCGGAGCTCACGCGTCTCGCCGACCCTGGCATCACGCGCGAGCTGCGCGCGATTCCCGGCGTGGCCGACGTGCAGATCTTCGGCAAGGTCGAGCGCGAGCTCACCGTCGAAGTCGATCCACACCGGCTCCAAGCGGCGAACGTCAGCGTCGCCGAAGTCGTGCAGGCGCTTCAGATGCAGAATCTCGCCGCGCCTGTCGGGCGCGTGAACGGCGAGCTCGACGAGCGCGCGATCCGTCTGCGCGGCCGCCTCGAGAACGCGCAGGAGTTCGAGAATCTCGTCGTCGCGGACCGCGGTGGAACGCTCATTCGCCTCGGCCAGGTCGCACGAATCGCCGACGGCACGGCCGAGGCGCGCACGCTCGCGCTGTACAACGGCAAGGAAGCGATCGGCATCGACGTGAAGAAGACGAAGGGCTACAGTACGACCGATGTCGCGCAGCGCGTGCGGGACAGGCTCACCGAGATCGAGCAGACCCTGCCCGCCGGCACGAAGATCGACCTCGTGAAGGACTCGGGCACGCGCGTCACCGCGGCGGTCGCGAACGTCGAGGAGGCGCTGATCCTCGGTGCGCTGCTCACGGTGCTCGTCGTGTTCGCGTTCCTCAACTCGTGGCGCTCGACGGTGATCACGGGCGTCGCGCTGCCGATCTCCGTGCTCGCGAGCTTCATCGCGGTGTGGGCGCTCGGCTTCAACCTCGAGACGATGTCGTTGCTCGGGTTGTCGCTCGCGATCGGTATTCTCATCGACGACGCGATCGTCGTGCGAGAGAACATCGTGCGACATGTCGAGATGGGGAAAGACCATTTCCGTGCCGCACACGACGGCACAGACGAGATCGGGCTCGCGGTCGCCGCGACGACGTTCTCGATTCTCGCGGTGTTCGTCCCGATCGGCTTCATGCCGGGCGTGGGCGGTCAGTGGTTCAAGCCGTTCGCGCTCACGATCGCGGCGTCGGTCGCCGTCTCGCTCTTCGTGTCGTTCTCGCTCGACCCGATGCTCTCGGCGTACTGGCCGGATCCGCACGTGCCGCCCGAGAAGCGCGCGTGGATCACGCGCCAGCTCGATCGATTCAATCACTGGTTCAATCGGCAGGCCGAGAACTACAAGAAGATCATTGCGTGGGCGCTCGATCACCGCGCCGCGATGATTGCGGTCGCGTCCATGACGTTCTTCGCCTCGTTCTTCCTGCCGAGCTACGGCCTGAGCGGGCTGCTACTGGCGCTGGTCGCGATCGTGATCGTGGTGTTCGGCCTGACGAAGCGTGGATTGAACACCGGCGTGCGCACCGGCGTCGTGCTTGCCGGCATCGCGTTCTTCCTGTACGTCGGCGCGCAGGCGTTCGGCGCGGCGCCAATGCTGCTCAATCCGACGCGCACGGTGGGCACCGCGTTCTTCCCGGAAGACGATCGCGCGGAGTTCATCATGGCGCTCGAGACGCCGCCGGGCTCGAACATCGAGTACACGCGTCTCAAGGCGGAAGAGGCGGCGCGAATCGCGCGCTCGCTTCCCGAAGTCGAGTACACGTACACTACGCTGGGCAACGGCGCGACCGGCGGTGTCGACGAAGGCAACATCTACGTCCGCACCGTTGGCAAGAAGGAGCGGTCGCGGTCCGTCGAGGAGCTCGCGACGATCGTTCGCCGGGAGACCGGGCGGATGTCGGGCGCCACGGTGTCGGTGTTCACGAGTGATTTCGGCGGCGGCTTCAAGCAGATTCAGTTGCAGTTGCGTGGCCAGGACGTCGCGGCGCTCGCCCAGGCGGCGGACATGGTGCGCGCGGAGGTCGAGAAGGTGCCGGGCGCGGTGGACATCGGTCTGTCGACGAAGGGGCAGAAGCCCGAGCTCACGATCGATCTCAACCGCGGCGTGGCGGGTTCGATGGGGTTGACCGTGGGTCAGGTCGCGCAGTCGCTGCGTCCGGCGTTCGCGGGGATCGATGCCGGCTACTGGATCGACCCGACCGGGAAGTCGCGAAAGGTCACCATCCGGTTGACGCCGGAGTCGCGTCAGCGCGCCGCGGATCTCGAGCGGCTGCCGATGGTGGTGCAGGGTCCGAACGGCGCGCCGACCACGATGCCGCTCGGCCAGATCGCGACGATCAAGCAGGGCGTGGGTCCGGCGATCATCGATCACCTGAATCGCGAGCCGGTGGTAACCGTCGAGCTGAATACGGCGGGGCGCGCGGCGGGCGACGTGACGGCGGACATCCAGTCGCGTCTCGACAGGATGCGTCTGCCGGCCGGAGTCCGGTACACGATCGGTGGCGACGCCGAATCGCAGGCGGAGGTATTCGGCCAGATCTTCTCGGCGCTCGGTCTGGCGGTGCTGCTGATGTATCTCATTCTCGTCGTGCAGTTCGGATCGTTCGTCGATCCGGTCGCGATTCTGCTGTCGCTGCCGCTGTCATTGATTGGCGTGCTGCTCTCGCTCGCGATCTCGGGGATGACCATCAACATCATGAGTCTGATCGGTGTGATTCTGCTCATGGGTATCGTGGCGAAGAATGCGATTCTGCTCATCGACTTCGCGAAGTGGTCGCGCGAGGAGCGCGGCACGCCGCTGCGCGAGGCGCTGATCGAGGCGGGCGCGATTCGTCTTCGTCCGATTCTGATGACGACGTTCGCGCTGATCGCGGGCATGATTCCCGTCGCGATCGGCCGTGGTGAAGGCGCGCAGTTCCGCGCGCCGCTCGGCGTGGCGGTGATCGGCGGCGTGATCACGTCGACGTTCCTCACGCTGCTGGTGATTCCGACCGGTTACGAGATTCTGGATGAGTGGCGTCGTTGGTTCGCGGGCAAGTTCGGGGTGAAGCCCAAGCAGATGACCGCGGAGCATCCGTTGCCGATTCCCGCGTCGGAGGCGCACGCGGGCGATTGAGCCACGGCTGAGGATTGGAAGGGGGGACCGGCGAGGCCGGTCCCCTTGTTCGTTCTGGGCTATCCCTCCTGCCTCCCGCCCATCGGCACGGCTCTGGCTCTGAGCGCGGCGGGCACCCGAGTGATGTGAACCTTACTTTACGTGAAGGCGCTTACCCGCCGAGCGCGCATCCCATAGGATAGACGCTCCATCCTGTCTCTCATCCGCCCCGCAGCGGCGAGCCACCAATAGTGATCTGCTATCGTAACGGCGAATATCTGCCTCGCGCCTCGGCCACGATCTCCGTGGAGGACCGAGGCTTCATTTTCGGCGACGGCGTCTACGAGGTCTGGCGCGTCATCGACGGACGCCTGTTCGAGATGGAACGCCATCTCGCGCGCCTCAACTTCGGGCTGAGCGAGCTCCGCATCACGCCGCCGGACGTCGTTCGCGCGGACACACTGCTCGAGGTCGCCGACCGCGTTCTGAGCCAGAGCGGCTTGAGCACGGGTGAGGCGTCGCTCTACCTCGAGATAACCCGCGGCGCCGCCCCGCGGACCCACGCCTTTCCGCCGGCCGGTACGAAGCCGACCGTCTTCATCACGGCGAACAAGCTCACGCCGCCGGACGAAGCGCGCGCGCGCGGCGCTACCGCGATCACGACGCCCGACATCCGATGGATGCGGTGCGACATCAAAACGGTGCAGCTCCTCCCGAACGTGCTCGCCAAGCAGGCCGCGTCCGAGAAGGGCGCGCTCGAGGCGATCTTCGTTCGCGACGGCATCGTCACCGAAGGCTCGCACACCAACCTGTTCGTGGTCCTCGACGGCGTGCTCCGTACGCATCCGCTCACGAACCTCATTCTGCCGGGCATCTCCCGGCTCGTCGTCATCGAGGTAGCGAAGGCACTCGGGCTAGACGTCGTCGAGCGCGCCGTGACGAAGGAGGAGCTGTTCGCCGCGAATGAAGTCTTCCTCTCCGGAACGACGACCGACGTCATGCCGATCGTGCGCATCGACGACCAGGTGATCGGCGAAGGCAAACCGGGCGACATCACGACGCGCCTGTATCGCGCGTTCCGCGCTTACATGGACGAAGCCGTTGCTGCAGAACCCGGCGCTGTATCCAGAGGCGGCTGAGTTAGTCGCCCGCCTCTGGGCGTACCTCACCCTCGCCGCGACGGGCATCGTCACCGAAGAAGCCACTCCGCTCATCGGGGGGCTGGCCGCGCACGACGCACGGCTCCACCTGTCCCTGGTCATCATGTCGGTCGCGACCGGAACGTGGCTCGCGGGGTTCGCGCTGTATTACATCGGCCGCTGGCGCGGCGACTGGGCGCGCCGGCGATGGCCGCGCGTACGAGCGTTCATGTTTCGCGCGCTTCGCATCGTACGGCGACATCCGTGGCGGTCCTCGCTCGCCGTCCGCTGGGCCTACGGCCTTCGCCTCACCCTTCCGATGGCCTGCGGCGCGGCGCGCATTCCGGTCTGGATCTACGCCATCGGCAGCGCGATCAGCGCGATCACCTGGGCCGCGATCTTCAGCCTGCTCGGTTGGGGCTTCGGCCGCGCCACCCTACGGGTCCTCGGCCACGTTCGCCGTTATGAGAAATTCCTCGTCGCCGCGATTCTCATCGGGCTGCTGATCGTGTTCTGGCAGATGCGCAAGCGGCATGTCGAGGACGAGGTCGTCGAAGTGCTGGCGACGGGTGACACGGGGCCGATTCCAAAAGTGTCGCTCGATGACAACGACGCGCAGTGAGGGCGCGCCCCGGTCCGACGCGGGCTCGTGCCTATCTCCACCTGAAAATCCGCAGCGCGACCGCAAAGCAGATCACCATCCACGCGATCATCACGGCGAGCTGCGGCCACAGCCCCGGCAGCTCGATGCCCCGGAGCATGCTCGCGCGCAGCGCGTCGTTCACCGCCGTGAGGGGTAGGGCCTTGATCACCGGCTGAATGACGCGGGGAAAGTTCTCCGACGAGAAGAACACGCCGGAGAACACCCACATCGGCAGCATCGTCAGGTTCATCAGCCCGGACACGCCCTCGATCGTGCGCGACCGCGACGCGATCAGGAGCCCCAGCCCGGCGAACGCGAGCGCTCCCACCACCACGACCGTCACGACGGTGAACGCGGACGCCCGCATCGGCACCCCGAACGCCAGCGTCGCGAACGCGAGCAACACGCCCCCTTCGATCGCGAGCAGCACGAGGCGCGACAACAGATACGACGCGAGATACTGCCCGCGCGACATGGGTGTCGCGACGAGACGTTTCAACAGATTCCGCCGGCGCTGGTCGACGATCGAGAAACCCAACCCCCAGATGCCGCCGCCCATGATGGTCATGCCCAGCAGCCCCGGAACGACGAAGTCGATGTAGCGGGAGCCAGGCTCACGCACGATGCGATTCGTGCTCGCGAGGGGATCGCTGCGACCGGCGCCGCGCTGCGCCGCGTCGTTCACCAGGAGACGCGCGGTCCGCGAATCGGGGCGCGTGTCATCGAAGTCGTAGCGCAGCCCGCCGGTCGGGAGCTGCGTCACCACGAGCGCGACGCGCCCCGTTCGCAGCGCGGCATTCGCACTGTCGGCGCTCATCGTCTCGACGGTCAGCGCGCTGTCGCGGCGAAGATACGTGGCGAGCGGTTCCGTTGGCGCCGTTCCGGACACGATCGCGACATGAACCGCGTCGGCCGGCTTGCTGCGAAACGCGATCCCCAATCCGATCGCCAGCAGAATGGGAAAGCCGAACGACCAGAAGAGAGCCTCGGGCTCGCGAATGTATTCCTTGAACCGAGCGCTGACGAGCTCGCGCAGTGGATTCGGGCGGTCACTCATCGCGCAGTTGCCGTCCAGTGAGCGAAACGAAAACATCCTCGAGCGACGCCGAGTGCGTCGTGAGCTGCGCCAGTTCGCCGCCGTGCCGCGCGACCAGCGCGAGCAACGCCGGCACGGTGCGGTGGAGCGTGCTGACCTGGAGCTCGAATCCACCCGCGAGGTCGCGCGCCGCACGCACGCCTTCGATCGCGCGCAGCTCGCCGACGTCGATCGGCGTCGCCGGCGTCTCCACCGCAAACTGAATCACGTGCTCAGCGCCGAGCGACCCGATCAGAGTCTGCGGTGTGCCGAGCGCGATCACATGTCCGTGGTCGACGACCGCCACCCGATCGCAGAGGATCTCGGCTTCGTCCATGTAGTGCGTCGTGAGAATGATCGTTCGACCGAGCGACTTGAACTCCTCGATGAGATCCCACAACTGGCGGCGCGACTGCGGGTCGAGGCCGGTCGTCGGCTCGTCGAGGAAGATCAGCTCCGGGTCGCCGACGATCGCGCACGCCAGCGCGAGACGCTGCTTCTGTCCGCCCGAGAGCTTTCCCACCCGCGCCCGGCGCTTCTCGTCGAGCTGCACGAGCCCGATCGCCTCGTCCACCGACCGGCCCTTCTCATAGAAGCTGCGAAAAAGCCGCACGGTCTCTTCGACGGTGAGCTTGTCGGCGAGCTGTGTTTCCTGCAGTTGAATGCCGAGGCGCTCACGAAGCGCGTGCTCATCGGTCTTCCATTGCATGCCGAGCAGCTCGACGCGGCCGGAGTCCGGGGCGAGCAGGCCTTCGCAGATCTCGATGGTCGTCGTCTTGCCGGCCCCATTCGGGCCGAGCAGTCCGAAGCATTCGCCAGCGGCGACGGACAGATCGAGCCCGTCGACCGCCTTGACATCGCCGTAGTGCTTTCGGAGATCTTCGACGAGCAGTGCAGGCGTGGAGGTCGTCATTGGGCGTTAAACCTAGAGCCTATTGCCGCCGTGCGAAGCGAGTCGTAGGGTCAGAGAACGCCCGGAGCGATCATGCGAGGCCCAACGCGCACCTGCATTGCCGGTTTGATCCTGCTCGCTGCCAATGGCAGCGCGTCCTCGGCGCAGGTCGCACGGGGCCACGTGCACGGCGTGATCAGCGACTCGATCGGCCGACGCATCCGGGGCGCGCAGGTCTCGATCGTCGACACCGACATTCGTGCGCTCAGCGGAGCCGACGGCTCGTACCTGCTCCCCGGCGTGTGGCCGGGTAAGGCGACGATCCAGGTCAGGGCGCTTCCCTTCGCACCGGAGACCCTCACCGTCACCGTGGCCCCGGGTGATACGTCACACGTGAATTTCACGCTCCGCCTCCTCACGCGGCTTCCGACGGTCGCCACCGACGTCGAGGCCATCACCGCCCGGATGGCGGCATTCGAGGAACGGCGTGCGCGCGGGATCGGCGCGTTCGTTACTCGGCAGCAGATCGAGACGCGCCACCCGCACGCGTTGAGCGAGATGCTGCGCGGCGTCGCCGGCCTGTCGCTCGGACCGCCAGGGCCGAGCCAGCGGCCGACGATCCTGGTCGAACGCTCGTCGTCTTCCATCGCCAGCGGCACATGCAGCGTCCAACTCTACGTGGATGGCATTCCGTACACGGGCGGCAGCGTCGACGACTTCCCACCGGAGACGGTCGAGGCAATGGAGATCTATCGTGGCGGATCCGAGCTGCCGGCGGCATTCCGGACGCAGAACTCCGGATGCGGGCTCATCGCCATCTGGACGCGCGACCCCATCAACGCCGGCCGAACACCCTGACCCGGGGGGCCGAAACCCCTTCCAATTCAGCGTCGTAGGCCAGAGGGTTGTCCCCCACTGAGGCCCATCGATGCTCCTTCTCGCGGGCGCGCTCGCGCTCAACTTCCAGGTAGTTCAAGTTGGCCAGGATCGACGCACGCCGCCGGTCGTACGCGACAGCACCGCTGACACGACCACGTCCGGGCGTCGCACCGGGGTCCGCCGGGCCGTCACCGCCGAGCTCGCGTCGACGGCCTTCAAGGACGCGACCGCCAGAACGACCCTGCTGCGCGCCCGAACGGCGCGGCTGCACCAGGACTCCGCGCTGGTCGCGTACGATGCGATGGCCTATCAGCGCGTCTCCGCGGGGATGAGCTTCTCGAAGATCGGCCGCGATCGCCTGATCTTCCGGCATGAATCGGCGGCCCGCGTTCGCTGGCAGAACGGCGTCGGCATCTGGGTCGACGTGAAGGGCGCACGCACGGCGCTGCCGATGGTCAGCAATGCCGAAGCAAAAAAGGAAATGCGCGATGAGATGAACGACCCGGACATGGCGGCGGCGATCCCCTACTATCCGGGCTCGGAGCCGCTCTGGGTCGGCGGCGGCGTCGTTCGCGCGCAGGTCAACGAACGCGAGATCGTCAACCCCATCGCCGACGGTGCCGAGGCCTACTACACCTACCAGACTGGCGACTCCGTGAGCCTGCGTCTTCCGAACGGGTCGACGATTCAGCTCCGAGAGCTCGCGGTCCGTCCGCGACAGCCGGCGTGGAACCTCGCGGTGGGTTCGCTCTGGTTCGATTCGCAGTCCGGCCAACTCGTGCGCGCGGCGTACCGCCTCTCGGTGCCGATCGACATCTGGTCGGTCGCCACGGCGGAAGATTCCACGTCGATGGACGACGTCCCCGTGTGGGTGAAGCCGATGATCACGCCGATGAAAGCGGAGATCACGGCAATCGCGATCGAGTACGGCCTCTTCGAGGGACGCTTCTGGCTTCCGCGGCTGCGCCTGGCCGAGGGCAACGCGCAGGTGAGCTTCATGCACGTGCCGGTGAAGCTTCAGGAAAGCTTCAAGTACGCGAGTGTGAACGGCAAGGACAGCCTGCCGCGCATCGATTTCGGCGCGCTCGATCCGCGCAGTTCGCCGCCCGATTCGCTCGACGAAGACGGCCGCCGCGCGTGGCGCGATTCCGTTCGCGTCGCGACCCGCGCGCGCGTTCGCGCCGAGAACGATTCGATTCGCAAGGGGCTCAAGAAGCGCGTTCCACGCGTCGACGTGTGTGATACGGCGCAGGCCAGCGTTCACGCGATGCGCCGCTACGATCGCACGGTAAACGTCGCCATCAGCGTTCCCTGTAACGCCGAACAGCTCGAGCATTCGCCGGAACTGCCGGCCTCCATCTACGACCCCGGCGAGGAGCTCTTCGGCACCAGGGAGCTCGCCGCGCTGAAGTCGCAGGCGCTGTCGATGACCGCGCAGGCGCCGCTGCAGCTTCGGCTCGACATGCTGCCGCCGCCGTCGATCTCGTACGGTCCGTCGATGATGCGCTACAATCGCGTCGAAGGACTGTCGCTCGGCGTCTCGGCGGAGCAGCAGCTCGGCGGCGGGTACAGCGCGACCGGTGTCGCGAGGCTCGGCTTCGCCGACCTCGAGCCAAACGCGGAGCTTGGCGTCACGCGCACGAACATGTCGACGTCGATTCATCTTGCCGGCTACAACCGTCTCCTATCAGCGAGTGATTGGGGACGGCCGCTGAGCTTCAGCAGTTCATTCTCGGCGTTGATGTTCGGGCGCGACGAGGGCTTCTACTATCGCGCGAGCGGCGTCGAAGTCGGCGGCGCGCGCGACGCGTCGTTTGGCGGCGGCACGCGCATCGAATGGCGTGGGTTTCTGGAACAGCAGCGCAACGCCGCGGTCAACACGAACTTTCGCGTGAGCGGCGGCGACTTTCCGGCGAATCTCGTCGCGCAGCGCGGGACGTATACCGGTCTCGCGACCCGCGTGAATACGATGTACGGGCTGAACCCGAACGGTTTCCGCTTCTTCAGCGATCTGCGGCTCGAGCTTGCGCACGGCGATTCGTTGTTCGGTCGCGGCGCGCTCGATCTCACCGCGTCGCGCGGACTCGGCATCGTGGCGAGTGCGCTGACCGTCTCGGGCGGCACGTCGTTTGGCGGAGTGCCCGCTCAACGGTTGTGGTATCTCGGCGGCTCGCAGACGGTGCGCGGTCAGAGTCCGGATGTCGCGCAGAGTGGAAACGCGTTCTGGCTCTCGCGCCTCGAGATCGGATCGACCAATGCCGGCGTGCGTCCCAGCGTGTTCGGCGACATCGGCTGGGTCGGCGATCGGGACCACTTCCGGGACGTCGGACGTCCATTGAGCGGCGCTGGCGTCGGGGTGTCCTTCCTCGACGGCCTGTTCCGCTTCGACGTCGCGCGCGGCATCTCGCCACGTAAGCAATTCCGCGTCGATCTGTACCTGGAATCCCGCTTTTGATCTCGACCCTTTCAGGATACCGAGGGTAGCAGGCCCATGCTCGCCACCGCCGCCCTCGCCGTCCTGATGTTCCAGCAGGTGTCCGCGTCCATCACCGCGGGCGGTTCGGAAACCGTCGTTCGCGTTCACGTCACGGACTCCGACAGCATCCGTCGCTCCGATTCGACGAAGAAGACGAAGCGGCCGATCAGCGCGACCCCGGAGCAGATCGCTTCCGCGTTCGCCGATGCCGAAACTCGCAATCTGCTGGAGCGTGCGCGCGCGGCGCGCATCCAGCAGGACTCGTCGATCATGTCGTACGACGCGTCCACGGTGCAGCGGTTCACGATCGGACTGGGCGTCGCCAAGCTGGGGCGCGAGCGCGTCCTCTTCCGCAGCGAAGGCGCGGCCCGCGTGCGCTGGGCGCGCAGCGTCGGCGTCCAGATCGACGTGAAGGGGCGGCGCAGCGCCGCACCCGCGCTCGGCGGACAGACTGACGTCGACATCGAAGGCGCCCTCTCGCCGATTCCCTACTACCCGGGCCGCGACGCGCTGTGGCTCGGCCTCGACGTCGTGAAGGAGACCGAGAACGAGGACGACGTCATCAATCCCATGTCGAAATACGCCGAGGCGTTCTACACGTATCGGAGTGGTGATTCACTCACGTTCCGTCTTCCGCAGGGAAACACGGTCATGCTGCGCGAGATCGTCGTGCGGCCGAGAAAGTCGGACTGGCATGCGGTGGTTGGCTCGCTGTGGTTCGACGTCGCGTCGGGACAGCTCGTGCGCGCGGCATTTCGAATGTCGCAGCCGATCGACCTGATCAACGATGCCGCCGACGACGACAAGCCGGGACCGATCGCCCGCGCGTTGATTCCGAATACGAAAGCGAGCATCGACGGTGTGGCGATCGAGTACGGATTGTATCAGGGACGCTTCTGGCTGCCGCGCACCGAAGTCATCGAAGGCCGCCTCACGGCCGGCTTCGCGCGGCTCGCGATGAATCTCGAGGAGCACTTCACCTATGGCGCGATCAACGCGCTCGACACGCTCCCGACGATGCGCGACCGGCGTGCGAGCGCGGAGCCGTCGATCCCCGCGGACGCGGACAGCGCGACCGCGCGCCGGCTGCGCAAGCAGTTCCGCGACAGCGTCACCGCCGCGCGCGAGAAAGCCGAGTGCGACGCGACCGGCAAGCGGTCGTTCCGCACCGATCGCTACGACGGTGCGCTCCCGATGATGGTCTTCATCCCATGCGACCCCGCCGTCCTCGCGAACTCGCCGGACCTCCCCGGCTCGTTGTTCGACGACAACGACGCCGTGTTCGGCGACGCCGAGCGCGACGAGTTGCTCGCGCGAGCGCGGTCGATGATGCCGCCGGTGCCGCTGGGACTGCGTCCGCCGACGATCAACTACGGCCTCGATCTTCAGCGGTACAACCGCGTCGAGGGACTCTCGCTCTCGGTGGACGTGCGCGAGCCGATCGCGCCAGGAATGTCGGTTCGCGCATCGCCGCGCATGGGAACGGCGGATCGCGTCTTCAATGGCGAGCTGGCGCTCGAGCGCATGAACGGGCTCGGCACCCGGTCGCTGTCAGTCTACCGGCAATTGAACGCGTCGAACGACTGGGGTCGTCCGCTCAGCTTCGGCGCCGGCGTCTCGGCGTTGCTCTTCGGGCGCGACGAAGGCTTCTACTATCGGTCGAGCGGCGTCGAGCTCGCGGGGGACAACCTGTTCGGCCGCGAATTCGAGTGGCGGTTGTTCACCGAGCAGCAGAGCGACGCCGTGACGCGAACGAACGTGTCGCTGCCGCACGCGTTCGGCTCGAGCGGCTTCGTGCCGACCGCGAACATCGAGGCGGCGCGTGTCCGAGAGACGGGGGCATCGGTGAGAAAAGTCTCATCGTTCGGTTTGGATCCCGAAGGCTTCCGGCTGGTGAGCGACCTTCGGCTGGAGGGCGCCGGCGGCGACTCCAGTTATGGCCGCGGCGCGCTCGACCTGACGCTCTCGCATCCGCTTGGCCGCGCGCTTCGCCGAAATTTCTCCGCGGCGGTCACGGTCGGCGCCGGTACGTCGGTCGGCGATGTGCCGATCCAGCGCGCGTGGTTCATCGGCGGGTCGAGCACCGTTCGCGGGCAGAACGCGGGCGCGATGTTCGGGAACAGCTACTGGTTGACCCACACCGAAGTCGGCTACGGCGCCGCGGCTTTTCGCCGAGTGGTGTTCTTCGACCTCGGTTGGGCGGGGAATCGCGGTGCGTGGAACGCAATGGGTCGTCCGGCCAGCGGTGTGGGCGCGGGCGTCTCGTTCCTCGATGGGCTGCTCAGACTCGACGTGGCGCGCGGCCTCTATCCGACCGAGCAGTGGCGGTCGGCGCTCTATCTCAACGGCCGATTCTGACGCTCGATCCGACGCCAGCGGCTTCTGGCGCTCGCCCACGCTTCGCTTCGCGCCCGTTCCACAAAGGCGGCACCAGGATTTTATCCAATCCATTGACCCCGCCGTGAACCCCGCTACGTTCCGAGCCATGGCCCGCGCCCAGACCACCTGTTGCTGCTGCATGTGTTGTCCCATGTGTCGCATGACACCTGGGGGTCTGAGCGTTTAGTACCACGTAGCAGCGAGCCTTCTCGCATCTCACGCGCTCCGATCCCGACCGGGATCGGGGCGCTTTTCGTTTGCGTCGTCGTGGATCCCGGAGGTGGAGCATCACCGGGGAATTTCCCAGGACGTCATGCAACCGATCGCCATCTTCCACGAACATCCCGACTGGTTCAAGCCGCTCTTCGCTGAGCTGGACCGGCGGAGTGTGCCCTACGTGCGGCTCGATGCCGCGGCGCACGTCTTCGATCCGTCCGAGCAGGACGCGCCGTACTCGCTCGTCGTGAACCGCGCGAGTCCCTCGGCGTATCTGCGCGGCCACGCGCAGTCCACCTTCCACACGTTGCACTGGCTTCGCCACCTCGAGCGAATCGGCGTTCCCGTGGTGAACGGCTCGCAGGTCTACTCGCTGGAGCTCTCCAAGGCGTCGCAGCTCGATCTGCTCGAGGCGCTTGGGTTGCCCTACCCGAGGTCGCGCGCGATCAACAATGCGTCGCTCGCGGTGAAAGCCGCCGAGGGACTCCGGTATCCGGTGCTGGTGAAGGCGAACATCGGCGGGTCGGGCGCCGGCATCGTCCGGTACGACTCACGCGAGGCGCTCGAAGGGGCGCTCGCGCGCGGCGAGGTGCAGCTCGGCATCGACGGCGTCGCGCTCGTCCAGGAATCCGCGCCGCTGCGCGACGGCCACATCGTTCGCGTCGAAACGCTCGGCGGGAAGTATCTCTACGCGATCAAGGTCTATCCGGCGGTCGGCTCGTTCGATCTCTGCCCGGCCGACGCGTGCCAGACGAACGACGGAGTGGAGCTCGTGCGCGGCGCCTGCGCGGTCGACGCGCCGAAGACGGGACTCCGCGTCGAAGCGTACACACCGTCCGCCGAGATCGTCGCGCAGGTCGAAGCGATCTCGCGGCACGCGGGGCTCGACATCGGGGGCATCGAGTATCTCGTCGACGATCGCGACGGCCGCCACTACTTCTACGACGTCAACGCGCTCTCGAACTTCGTGGCCGATCCGGTGAACGTGCTCGGCTTCGACCCGTGGGTTCGCTTCGTGGACCATCTGGTGGGAGCGGCGAGTCGAAAGCAGGGAGGCCGGAGTGAGGCGGCCGTATCCGCGCGCCTGGCGCAGGCCTCGGGGGCGCCGGCCATTCACGGCGGGGTTGCACTGCCATGAGATACGGCTACTGGCTCCCGGTGTTCGGCGGATGGCTGCGCAACGTCGAAGACGAAGGGATGAGCGCCACATGGGACTACGTGAAGACGCTCGCCCGCCGCAGCGAGGAGATCGGTTTCGATCTGACCCTCATCGCCGAGCTGCTGCTCAACGACATCAAGGGCATCGCGTCGCCGTCGCTCGACGCGTGGTCGACGGCGGCGGCGCTCGCGGCGGTCACCGAACGGCTCGAGCTCATGGTCGCCGTTCGGCCGTCGTTCCATCCGCCGGCGATTCTCGCGAAGCAGGCGGCGAACATCGATCGCATCTCGAACGGGCGACTCGCGTTGAACGTCGTCTCGGCGTGGTGGAAGGATGAGGCCCGGCGCTACGGCGCGGCATTCGACGAGCACGACGACCGCTACGCGCGGACGAAGGAATGGCTCGACGTCGTCGACGGCGCATGGCGCGAACCGTCGTTCAGCTACCAGGGGAAGTTCTACGATCACCAGGATATCGTACTCGAGCCCAAGCCCGTCGCCCGCCCGGGCCGCCCGCGTCCCGCGATCTATGCGGGTGGGGAGTCCGAGGCTGCAAAGACCCTCATCTCCCGACAGTGCGATGCGTACGTCATGCACGGTGATCCGCCGGAGCGCATCGCACCCAAGATCGCCGACATGCGCGAGCGTCGCGAACGGGCTTCGGAAGCACTCGGCGTCGACCTGCCGCCGATGCAGTTCGGCGTCGCCGGGTATGCCATCGTGCGCGACACGGAGCGTGAGGCGCAGGCGGAGGTGGATCGCATCACCAACGTGGCGCCTGGCTCGCCGGGGTATGGCAACTATCAGGATTGGATCGCCAACACGAAGCTCGAGCAACAGGTGTCGCCGCAGGACTACTCGGTGTCGAACCGCGGTTTGCGCGTGGGGCTCGTCGGGACAGCGGAACAGGTCGCGGAGCGCGTCGCTGCCTTTGCCGATGCCGGCGTGAACGTCCTGCTGCTCCAGTGCAGCCCGCAGCTCGAGGAGATGGAGCGCTTCGCCGGCGAGGTGATCGCCGCGCGGGTCTAGCGCTCGCTCGAGCGGCTCGGACGCGCCGCGCGTGGAATGGGCGGCGCGTCCCGAGACTCCCTGGTTGCGCTCAGGATTCGAATTGTCGAACGATCCTGGCGCCGTAGTACATGCCGACACCGGTGCCGACCATGCTGACGATGAAGGCCGTCATCATGCCGATCCGGGCACCGATGGCCCAACCGATTGCGCCGCCGATGGTGGCGCCGATGAATGCCGCGAGTTTGGTCATGGGCGTCGTCGAGTCGCGTGCGTGGAGAATCGAAGGAACGGTCGGAACACTCCGCGAGTCGCCGGCCGGAAGAAATGTTACGGCTGTGTTTCAGAAGCGTCGGGGGCGTGGAGTACCCCTCCTCTCCCAACGTGACTGTTGACTCCCACATAACGGCACGAGCCAACGCCGGCGTCCTCGCCTGGCAGGCTCGCGTACGCGCAGTGGTCGCGATTCTCGCCGGCGGCGCGGGGCTTGGTCTGCAACGGCTCGGGGTGCTCGGCGGAAGCCCGACGTTACTCCTGATCGCGATCGGCGCCTACGGTGCGACGGTGGGGCTGCTGGCCGTTGTTTCCGCCCGGCGTGGACGGGCGGGGAACGTGATCGTCGCGGCGACCGTGCTGGCGGACCTGGCGTTCATCTTCTCGTCGACGATCGCGTCGTCGTCCGTCGGACACTACGACAGGATTCTGATTCTCTCCTTCTTCATCCTGCATCTGACCGAATCGTACTTCGGCCGGTCGCACGCGGCGCTGGCGTTGGCCGCCGTGGTGACCTGCTACGTGGCGATGGTGGAGTCCGTCATTCGAGCCGGCGGTTCGCTCGTGTGGGGCGACGAGCTCCTGTCCGTGGTGCTGTTCACCATCGCGGGCGGTGTCTTCGTTCTTCAGTATGGGAGCTTCCAACGCCGCCTCGGGCGTATCATCGACCTGTTCGCCGGCGCCGAGGAGGGCGACTTCACGAATTCGTACGACGTGAGCGCGGACCGGGCGCCCGATGCGATCACCGAGGTGGGGCGAGCGTACAATCGCGTGCGGTCGCAGCTGGCGAGCATGGTGCTGAGTGATCCGCTCACCAGTTGTCTCAATCGACGCGGTCTCGATCAGGCGCTGGCGCGGGAGGTTTCGCGATCGACGCGTGCCGGGAGTGCGCTGTCGATGGTCGCGCTCGATCTCGATCACTTCAAGGCGGTGAACGACACGTACGGGCATCCCGTTGGCGACCAAGTGTTGCGCGAGCTTGGCGCGCTGCTCCTTCAGACGGCCCGCGGCGGGGACGTGGTGGCGCGCACGGGCGGCGAGGAGTTCACCGTGCTGCTGCCGGATACGGATCCCGCGGGCGCATATCGCGCGGGGGTTCGCTTCTGCGAAGCCGTGCGCGCCCACGCGTTCATGGCGGGTGAGCGGCGCCTGACGCTGACGGTGAGTGTCGGCGTGACGTCGGTCATGGAGACGACGGGCGATATCGCGGCGGCACTCAAGGCACGCGCCGACGGCGCACTGTACGCGGCGAAGCGGGGCGGCCGCGATCGCGTGCGGGTGTGGAGCGCGGATCTGTCTGATGACGCCGGCGGGGTCGCGGCGCCGACCGACTTCTCGATGATGCGCGCGAGACAGTCGGTGTCGACGACGAAGTAGCGCCGCGTCGCGAGGCGATCGGCGACTCCGTCGCCACGAGCGCGTCACGTGATGGGGGTCACGTGTTTCTCTCGCGTGCGAAGCGCCACGGCGTGGCGCTTCGCGCCATCTATCGCGAGAGACCTCGCGCCGTGCGAGATCGAAAGTTCACGTTGAATCCGACGCGGTCCGCACCGGGAGGTGGCCCGGCCGACACGACGTACGGGGCGTGCGGCCTACTTTCTTACGACGGCAACCTTGCCGGTCTTGCCCTTCGCCGGACGGATGACGATGTCGATGTCGCGGCCGAGACGGGCCAGCATGCGGATGAGACGCTCGGTCGAGAAACCACGCAGCTTGCCCGTCACCACCAGCGAGATCTGGGACGGCGCGTCGCGCATGATGTACGCGGCTTCCGTCTGCGTGAGTTGCTGATCCTCGAGGATGCCCGCGATCTCCTTCGCGAGGATGTTCTTGGGGATCACCGATTCAGGGACCGCCCGGGGGCGGCGAAGCGTATTGGCTCGTGCCACGGTCCGTTGGGTAGAAGTGAATGAGAATGTTCACTGACATTAGAGCGCTTTAATCTTAGTGAAGTCCGGGTTTCCCGAAAGGGTGTATTCGTGATTTCGGGCGACAATCATCCATAAAATCGTTCGTTGATCCGTTTACGAATTCGACGTCGGCGCGCCGGACGGCGTCACGGATGATTGTATTTCTATTGTACAAATTCTCGGGCCGCGCGCACGCTGTCGCTCGCGTCTCGCCTCGCGCCGGCGCCGATAGCCAAGAAATCTCATAAAGAGTCCTTGATGGCCGGCGGCCCAACGGATGAGATCGCGTTGGGGTCCAACGATCGGTGCGGCCCGCGCGGCCCGACGCCGCTGGCGGCACACATGCCTCACATCGACGCCGCCCCCGCGGCTGCGCCGATGTGACGCGCAGACCGCCGCTCAGCGCACTCCGATGATCGGGTACACGCGCCGGCGACCGTCGTTGTCCGACACGTTGATCAGCCCCAACTGCAAGCCGCGCAGCTCCCGCGCGTAGTTGAAGACGCCGAGCGTCAGGCCGCGCTGCACGCCACGCACGTCGTTCACCGCGGCGAGTGCCCCGCCGCGGAACTGTCCATCCTCGGCAACCTTGAAGTACGCCCCGGTCAGCACGATCGCGTGCACATCCGAGCCGCCGACGCCGATTCCAGAAATCGCAACGCCGTCGATTCTCGGCGCACCGACCCCGATGCCGCCGATGCCCACGCCGTGCAAGCGACCGCCAGCGCCGACACCGATTCCGCCGACCGCGAGCCCCGACACGTCGCCGCCCGACCCGACGCCGATGCCGCCCACGCCGATCCCCGTGAGCCCGCCAGCCGCGCCCACGCCGATGCCTCCGATCGCGAGACCGCGCACCGCGCCGCCACCGCCCACGCCAATCCCACCGATGCTGACGCCGGCCAGATCGCCGCCGCTGCCGACTCCGACGCCGCCGACCTGGATGCCGCGGGCTCCTCCCGCCGCTCCAACGCCGATCCCCCCGACGGTGATGCCTTCGATCTCGCCGCCCGACCCGACGCCGATGCCGCCGACCATCACGCCGGACAGCCTGCCGCCGCCGCCGATGCCGATGCCGCCGATTCCCAGTCCGGTGAGTCGATCCTCCACGCCCCCGCCGAAGAGACCGACCAGCGCGCCGTCGACGACGCGCGCGCCGGTGACCGGCACGCCCAACGCCAACCCCATCACGTGGCCGCTGGCCGGCGAGTACGGCGACCAGATCGTGACGTTCACTCCACGAATCTCACGGAGCTCGCGATCGCGGTAGTTCAGGCGCAGTCCGGTCATCCGCGGTTTGTCGCCGATCGCCAGGCCGACGTCGTTGACGGTGAGGTCGATCACCTGCGCCTTCACGCAGACGGGAAGAACGACGGCGGCGAGCAGCGCCCGCGCGGCGAATCGTAGTGAGGTCATGATGAGAGGTGAAAGGTCGATGACTCGTTACGCTTCCGCGGATGCGACGGTTTCGCAGGCGGATTGTCATGAATGGCTAGCTTTCGCGCTCCTCTTTTCAAAGGAATGAAAACCGCCGTGCGTCCCCGGATTGCGCTCGCCACGTACGAGCACGCGCCTCAGCTCGCGCCCGATGATCAACTGCTCGTCCCAGCCTTCGCACGAATCGGCATCGATGCCGAGCCGGCGGTCTGGTCGAACGATGACGTCATCTGGGAGACGTTCGACGGTGTCCTGGTGCGTTCGTGTTGGGATTACCACCTGCGCGCCGGCGCGTTCCATGCGTGGCTCGAGCGCCTCGACGCGAGTCGGTTGCCGGTCTGGAATTCCGTCGCGCTATTGCAGTGGAACGCGCACAAGCGGTACCTGCTCGACCTCGAGCAGCGCGGCGTGGCGATCGTCCCGACGGCGGTCGTCGCGCAAGGCGACGTTCCGGGCGTTCGCCACGTCATCGAGGAATCGGGTTGGACGCGAGTCGTGATCAAGCCCGCCGTTTCGGCGAGCGGTTTCGAGACGCACGTCATCGATCCGGCAAACGATCCCGCTGCCTGGCCGATCGTGGAGCGCGTCGCCGCGACCGGCGACGTGTTGGTGCAGCCGTTCGCGGAGGAGATCCCGCGCGATGGTGAATACTCGCTCATGTTCAGCGACGGAGGTTTCAGCCATGGCGCGATCAAGCGTGCCGCGGCGCATGAGTTCCGCGTGCAGACGGAACACGGCGGAAGCGTCGACCTGATCGAGATCTCTGATGACCTGATCGAGCAGGGCGCCAACGTTCTCGCCGCACTTCCGGAAACCCCGGTCTACGCGCGCGTCGACGGAATCGTCCGCGACGGCCGGCTGCTTCTCATGGAGCTCGAGTTGATCGAGCCGAACCTGTTCCTCGAGCTACAGCCGGGCGCCGACACGCGGCTCGCCGAGGCCGTCGCCCGACGTCTAGACTGACGGGGGCGGTCGTCCGGCGGCGCGGCAGGTGGCGGCACCGTGATCGGCATGTATCCTTTACCGATCCGCTTTTCTCGCGCACTGCCCGCCATCTCCTGACATTCAGGTCATCACATGAACGACTCGCCGAACGCCACGCCCCGCCGCGATTTCCTTGGACAGATGGCCGCATCTGCACTGGTCCTCGCCGGGAGCGCCTGCGCCGCGCCGGCAGCGGCGGCTCAGGCGATGAGCGGTGCACCTACGCCTGGCCAGAACCGCGCGACCGCGTGGGACGATTCGTGGTTCGGTCGCCTCACCGCGAAGCACAAGGCGGTATTCGACTCACCCGAGTTCGACGAGGGCAACATCCTCGGCCCTGGCCACGCGACCCGCTACATCAACGGTGTGCGCGACGCACTCGGGGTTCCGATCACCGATGTACAGACCGTCGTAGTGATCCGCCACAAGGCGATTCCCTTCGCCTTCAACGACGCGATGTGGGAGAAGTACGCGATCGGCGAGGACCTCAAGATCAAGGGCGAGGACGACAAGTGGGCGACCCGCAATCCATTCGCGGGGCCGCGCGGCGGCGGAGCGCGCCAGGGAGCCACCGATCGCCCTCAGGCCAACGCCGTCTGGCTCTCGTCGCACGGCCACATCTTCCTCGGCTGCGCGCTCGCGACGCAGGGGTACGCCGGCAAGATCGCGGAACGCACGAAAGGTTCGTCGAACGAGATCTTCGAGGAGCTGAAGGCCAACCTCGTTCCGGGAATGATCCTCCAGCCGAACGGCGTTTACGCCGTGCTCCGCGCGCAGGAAGCCGGCTGCGCGTTCATGCGGTCCACCTGACCGTCACGAAACTCGCAGTCCCATTCCCGCGTGCCTGTCGTCGCGCTGGCCGTCGTGCAGCGCGACGGCGCCGTTGACGATCACGGCCTGGATGCCGGTGGGATACTGGAAGGGCTCCTCGTAGGTTGCCCGATCCTGGATCGTCGCCGGATCGAAGACCACGACGTCGGCGAACTGGCGCGGCGCGAGCCGGCCGCGATCCCGGAGACCGATTCGCGACGCGGGTAGCGCCGTCATCTTGTTGATCGCCCGCGGCAGCGTGAGCGCCTTGCGCTCGCGCACGTAACGGGCGAGGACGCGCGGAAACGTACCCAATCCGCGCGGATGCGGATGCCCGCGATGGGCGGGTCCGTCCAGGGCGAACGCGCCGCCGTCGCTGCACACCATTCCCTGCGGATGCGCGAGAATCCGATCGAGATTCTCCTCGCTCATCGCGAACCCGACCATGCCCACGCTCGCGTGGTTGCGCTGCAGCAGCGCGACCGCCATGTCGTACGCGTCGATGCCCTTGCTCCGCGCATAGGCGCCAAGCCGCTGGCCCTCCGCCGGTCGATCGTCGGGGTTCGCGACGTTGGCGATGAGCACGTTGTCCCACCCGCCAATCAGCTCGACCTTGCCGAGCGTCTCGTCCTTGATGCGCTGCATCGTCCCCGGCGTGATGAGCCGCGCGAGGAACGCGTCGGTGGTGCCGTCGCGGCTCGCGACGGGAAAGAGATTCGTCAGTCCGGTCTGGTACGCGATGTACGGGTAGCGGTCGAATTGCGCGTCGCAGCCGGCCTGTCGCGCCGCGGCAATGCGCGCGAAGGCGGTGTCGAGCTTGGACCAGTTGCGTGGTCCCTGCGTCTTGAGATGAGAGATCTGTAAAGCGCACCCGGCGCCGCGCGCCACCGCGATGGCTTCGTCGATCGCCTCGATGAGCTGATCGTCCTCGTTGCGCATGTGCGTCGCGTAGACGAGGCGTCGCGCGGCGAGCGGCCTGCACAACTCGATGAGCTCCGCGCGCGGCGCAAAGGCGCCCGGCGTGTATTCCAGCCCGGTGGACGCGCCACAAGCGCCGTCGGCAAGCGCCTGAGTCACGAGCTGGCGCATTCGCGCGAGTTCGGCCGCGGTCGCGGGGCGATTCGCGTTCCCCACGACGATCCCACGCACGGTGCCGAGTCCGACCATGGACGCGACGTTCACGGCCGGGGAGAGCCGTTCGAGGGCCGTCCAGAAATCGGCGAAACGCACGAAGCGTCGGTCGTCGTCGCCGACAGCCCCCTGGGCCGGTTCGCGAGGCGCCGGCGAGGAGCCGTCCTGGCCGACGACGATCGTCGTCACCCCCTGTCGGACGAGCGATTCGGCGCGCGGGTCCTGCCAGAGCGAGCCGTCGCCGTGGGAATGAATGTCGATGAAGCCGGGAGCGACGGCGAGACCGCGCGCGTCGATCTCGAGGGCGCCCTGCTCGGGCGCGGACTTCACGAGCGAAACGATGCGGCCGCCGCTGATGACGACGTCGAGCTCGCGAGGCGCCCCGCCCAGACCGTCGAAGATCGAACCGTTGCGAATGACGATGTCGGCGGCGGCGCGAGAGCGGAGCAGAAGCGCCGGCGCGCCGATGGTCGCGAGTGCGGCCGTCGCCGACGTCTGGAGAAACTGTCGACGACTGGGCGATGAGGAGAGCGTCATGCCCTTCAAGTTGCGGCGGATCGCGCACGACAGCCAGCCGCGATGAAACGCGATACCATTCGCGCATGTCAAACGGCCAACCAACGCTGCTGGGTATTCCTTACGACGCATCGTCGTCGTTTCTTCGCGGGGCCGCCTTCGCCCCGCCGAAGATCCGCGAAGCGCTACGCTCTCCGTCGGCGAACGGATGGAGCGAGACAGGCATCGAAGTGCTTGCCGCCGGCGTCCTCGGCGATGACGGCGACGTCGCTTTCGCCGAGGAGAACGATCCCCGTTCGGCGATCACGGCCGCGGTTCGCCGCATCCTCGCCCGCGGCCGGCGGCCGATCTCGCTGGGGGGCGATCACTCGATCACCTACCCGATCTTCGAGGCGCTTGCGGCGGAGCGGCGGGACGTGACCATCATCCAGATCGATGCGCACCCCGACCTCTACGATTCGTTCGAGGGTGATCGGTTTTCGCACGCCTGTCAGTTCGCGCGCATCATGGAGGCGGGACTCGCCGCGCGTCTCGTGCAGGTGGGGATCCGCACGCTGAACCAGCATCAACGCGAACAGGCGGCCCGATTCGGGGCCGACATCATCGACATGCGCGCGTGGGCTGCCGGCGCGCGGCCCAGCATCTCGGGGCCGGTGTACCTCTCCCTCGACCTCGACGGACTCGATCCGGCGTTCGCGCCGGGTGTCTCGCATCTCGAGCCCGGCGGGCTCGCCACGCGCGACGTGTTGAGCATCATCCAGTCCCTGCCGGGGCCGATCGTGGGCGCCGATGTGGTCGAGCTCAATCCGTCGCGCGACCTGAACGATCGAACCGCGTTCGTGGCCGCCAAGGCCGTGAAGGAGATCGCGGCGCGAATGATCGAAACCGCATGACCGGCTACGGCGACCGAGCTCCGTAAAACGCGCGCGGCGCCGTCCGACTCGTGGTCGAACGACGCCGCGCGGCCGCCCCCCGGCGGTCCCCTTCTATGATTCTCTAACGGTCAGCGGCCACGCGGGTTGATGCCACGCGTCGGCAGCGCTCGTCCGATCATTCCGCCCCCGGCGATACCGCCGCCGTAGACGTCGGTGCTCGTGGGATAGCGGCCGTTGCGCGGTGCGCGCCGCGGATCGCAGTGGTCGTCGTCGCCGACGACTCCGCCGCGAATCACCGCCCCCCAGACTCCGCCCCAGACGCCGCCGGAACCGTTGCCGCCGTCGGCGTGGCCCTGACCGCCGGTATTGCTGACGGGAATGGCGGACGGGCGAGCGAGCGGCGGTGCTTCAGGAGTCGTGGACGGTGCGGGCGTCGACTCCATCGCCTGAACCTCAGGAACCTCCGACGGGATCTCGGCGGCTTCGGCCGGCGTGGCGGACGCGAGCTTCGTCGGTGTTTCCGTGCGGACGACTTTGGGGCCCTGCGGCGCGCGCTTGGGCTTCACAGCCTGGGCCGGCTTGGCCGCGGGGGTGATTTCATCCGGGTTGATCCGGATGTCCTGCGTGGCCGATGCGAGCTTGAGGTCGCGCTGCAGGTCCGCGCTCATCGCGGCCGACGGCTTTTCGTCCTTTCCACAGGCCATCGCCACCATCGCGGTCGATGCCAGGGCCAGCGTCATGATCTTCCGCACGGTTCCTCCGAGACGGCTTGGATCGCGCGGAGAGCGCGATCCTCCAATCAGCGACAATGGCACGCCACGGGCCAGTTCCAAACCCTCTCACGATAGGGTTAATAACATCCGGTCGTTCGAATTTCGGGACAAGCGTGTCCCAGAAAGGTGACGCTACGTTCGGAACTGTCCGGTGTACGGATGCACTCATCTCGAACAAGCGAGGCGCGATGCGGAGCTGGGCCGTCCTTCTCGTCGTTGGCGTGGTGGCAGCGGCGTGCGCGCGCACGTCGGAGCTGCCGTCCCCCGCGGAGCAGCGCGCGATCGCCGACTCACTCGCGCGGCAAGTGAAGGCTGCATACGACCTGAGCCAGCCCGATGTCGAACAGCGCTTGCTGAGCCTCTACCCGCCGAGCGGACGCGTCGTTTCGGCAACCGCCGGCCAGGTGACGACATCGCGCGATTCCCTGGCCATGGGGATCAAGGCGTTCTGGGAGAACGTCGGCGTGAACATGCGCGAGCCGAAGTGGATCTGGGACGAGATGCTCTTCGACGTACCCGCGGCGAACACCGCGATCATGACGGCGCGCTATCACGTCTCCCATCTCACGCCGCGCAACGAGCCGCACACGATCGGCGGGGCGTGGACGGCGGTGTTCCAGAAGCGGGGCGACCGCTGGTACGTGATCCAGGAGCACCTGTCGGATCTTCCGACGATGTCCGATACGACTGGCTCGTCGATGCCGGCCGGGCACATGATGCCGGGGCGGTGACCGCGTCAGCGCCAGAGGTCCAGGGCTGCTCGGCGCGATCATTCCGGCCCTGATCGACGCAAGCATCCGTGCCTCCGCGGTCAGGGCACCGCCCCCGCCGCGCCCGCTCGACGAGGATCGGCGCCCGCGGTGACCTTGCCCCTGTCGATCTTCACCGCCGACCCATAGCCCTCGCGCAATTCGCCGGGAAGCGACACGAGCTGCAGGCGATACCCCATTTCCTCGAGCCGTTTCATCACGCTCGGCGCGAATCCATCCTCGATGCGGACGAGCGGCTTCTGGGGCGCTCCGTTGGGACCGCCGCGCCCGCCGAGCCCGCCGATCGAGAACCGAGGCAGCTCGAGCGCCGCCTGTGGGTCGAGTTTGTCGTCCGCCATTCCGACGAACACCTGATACACCGCCGGCGTGATCCACTCGTTGCCGGCGGCGCCGAACGCCATCACCGCGCGCTGCGCCTTGCCGGTGCCTTCCATGACTATGGTCGGCGTGATGGTGCTCGGGCCGCGCGAGAAGGGTAGCCGGGCGCCATACGCATTCGGATCGCCGGCAAAGGGCGAGAGCTTGTCGTTATACAGAAACCCTAATCCAGGCGTGACGTAGAAATTGCCGCCCCAGGTGCCGAGTGTCTGCGTCTGCGAGACGATGTTGCCGTCGGCGTCGGCGATCGAGAATGACGTGGTCCCGTGCGAGCGGCAGGGCAGCCAGGTCGGATAGCCAAACCCGTGTGCAAGGCAGGGGGCCGGAACCTCGCGTTCGACCGACGCGGACCTGCCCTCGCTACCGGCGCAGACCAGGGTGTCGCCGCGCACCGCTGTCGATGTCAGTGCCCGGTCGGGATCGAAGCAGCGCCAGCGCGCCCTCGCCGTGTCCTTGTTCGTGAACGGCTCGACATCCGTCGGCCAGAGCCCGGGGTCTGCAATGCGGTTGCGCGTCGAAGGGACGAGCTGCCACGCGGCGATCATCGCGTGGAGGGTGCCTGCGTCCTCGGTGTACGGCTTGGGGTTCGGGTAGAGCTCCAGCATGTTGAGCTTTGCCGAGAGCTCGGCGCCACCGCTGATGGGCGGCGAGGGCGTGAACAGCGTGTAGCCGCGGTAGGTGCTCGCGATCGGCACTCGCTCGGCGGCATAGTAGCGGGCGAAGTCCGACAGTTTCATCGGATTGCCCCTGGCATGCAGATCCTCGACGATCCGCCTGGCGATGTCGCCGCGATAGAACGCGTCGGCGCCGCCGGCCGCGATTGCCTCGAGCGTCGCGGCGAGATCGGGGTTCTTCACGATCTCGCCGACGCGCATCGGCTGGTCGTCATGAAAGAACAGCGCGCGCGCGGCCGGCGATTTGAGAAACTCCTCACGCTCGGTGGCGAGGGTCGTCGCGAGTCCCTCGCTCACGGGATAGCCGTTGCGTGCGGCGCGGATCGCCGGCTGAAGCAGATCCGACCACGTGAGCTTCTTGCTGCCGAACTTCTGCCACGCGAGGTACATCGCGGCGACGGTGCCCGGAATGTTCACGAGCTCCGGGTTCTCGGGCCGGCGGCGAGCAGCATCCGGCGCGAGCGGCGCCGTGCTCACATCCTCGGGAACGCGCGTCATGAATTCGATGAGCTGCGGCCGATCCATGCCCTTCAGGTACATGAGTGCCTGGCCGTAGCCGCCGACGCCGCTCGCGTCGGGCTCGACGACACCGAGCGTGAACGACACCGCGACCGCCGCGTCGACGACGTTGCCGCCCTTCGCGAGAATCTCGGTACCCGCCGCGGTCGCGATCGGGTGCGCGCTCGACACCGCGGCGCGTCCCGTCGCGGCTTCGCGGTACGGCGGATGCTCGCGAACCATCTCGTGAATCACCGTCCGCAACTCTTCGTCGGTCGCGGCAGCCAGGGCGCGCGGACGATACGTGGTCCTGAGCGCCTCCCACCTGGCGCGGCGCGGCGCCGCGTCCGGCGTCGAGTAGTAGAGTGAGGCCGTGCGGTTCCACACCTGGTCGAATGCGTCGGCGTTGTGCTGCTGGCGAGCGAGTGTCGGCAGGCGCTGCTCGGCGAGCTGTTGATCGGGCGGGGGCGGCGCGGCGATCGTCCACAGACGGCCGTTCACCGATGCCAGAAGATTCGCGTCGCGGTCGCCGGTGCGATCGGGGTCGCCGTTGTAGCTGAGCGGCGGAATCGCGTCGCTCGGCGGGATGTCAGCGAGGACGATCGATTTTCCGTCGGGGTGCCACGCGGCTTCGGCGTGACGGGTGCTGACGACGTTGAGATAGCGTCCGTCGAGCGGCGACAGGTACACGCCGCCGTTCGCTCCGGTCGCCGTCCAGAGCAGTCGATCGCTCCTCGGCGACCAGGCGAGGTTCTCGATCCGCGCGTCGGTCAGCACGACGCTGTCCTTGCCGTCGCTCAGCGAGCGGACGTGGAGCTTGCGGGTGTCGTCGGCAATCGAGACGTACGCGATGCGTGCGCCATCCGGGGAGACGGCGGGCCAGCGTTCCACAGTGCGTTCTTTCGTCAGGCGCGACTCACTGCCGGCCCCATCGCGCACCCAGACCGTCGCGGCGCCGAGCCGGCCGCGCACGAAGTAGATCGTTCCGTCGCGGCCGACCGTGGGCTCCCCGTCGGCGAGCGGCGACGTCGTGAGTCGCGTCGGTTGCGCGTCTGCCGTCGCGGCGACGGACCACAAGTTGAACTGCCCGCTACGATCGGACGAGAAGATGAGACTTTTCCCATCAGGCGACCAGGCGGGCTCACGATCCCACGCACCGCCCGAGGTGACTTGTGTCCACTCTCCCGATGGAGCGACGACCCACAGGTCGCCGTCGACACTCACCGCGAGCCGGCCGTCGGCCGCATACGAGGGATTGCGTGCGGCGGGAGTTGGCTGCGAGGCGAGTGTGGACGGAGCTGCCTGAAGAAAGAGCGCGACCGCGAACGAAAGCATGAGGCCCCTCGAGCGCACGTCGCGCCCGGCATGGTGAGGGCGCGCCGCGCGGATGCCGCGCGGCGATCGCCTTCTCAATCTGCGCGCAGGGCCTCGCTGGGATCAACACGCGCGGCGCGTGTCGCCGGAACCCAGCTCGCGACGACGGCGACCACGATCAGCGTCGCGAGCACGGTCGTCACGACGGCTGGATCGCGAGGCGACACCTGGAACAGCAGCGGCTGCATCCAGCGGCTCGCGGCCAGCGCGGCGATCGCGCCGAGCGCGGCCCCCGGCAGCACGACGGCGAGACCCTCGCGCACGATCAGGCGAATGACGTCACGCGCCTGCGCGCCGAGTGCGACGCGGACTCCCATCTCGTGCATCCGCTGCGTGACGTTGTAGGCGATGACGCTGTACAGGCCGATGGCCGCGAGGACGAGCGCGAGCAGGCCGAACACCGTGAACATGGTCGCTCCGAGGCGCCACGAGCGCGTATTGCCGGCGAAGAGCTTGGAGACCGGGACCGTCGTCACGAACGAGACTCCGGGCATGAGCGGCTGCAGGCCGCGGCGCACGGCTTCCGCCGCGTCGGCGGCCGGACCTCTCGTGCGCACGGCGATGAAGTCGTCAGAGAATCGGAATTGAGTGATCGGCAGATAGTAGAACGGATTCGGATCGGTGAGATTCTGTCGGCGGAGATCCTCGGCGACGCCGACGATCGTGATCGGAGGCGTCGTGTCGCCGTTGACGCGAAACGTCTTGCCGATGGGATCCTGGCCCGGCCAGAGCAGCTTGCCCATCGACTCGTTGATCACGGCGACGCGCGGCGACTCGGCGCGATCGTCGGCGGTGATGTCTCGACCGCGGATCAGTCGCGTGCCGAACGTCGCGAGGAGCGACGGCGATCCCACCTGCAGGCTCGGTGTGCCGAGCTTCGCCACGGTGTCGATCCCGGGCACGTGCAGGTCGATCGTCCAGTTGCTGTAGAACGGCATCGTGAGCGAGCGCGTCGCATTCTCGACGTTCGGGAGCGTGAGCGCTCGTTCCCTGATGCGCTCGAGCAGCGCCTGCTTCTGAATGGTGTCGAGCTGCATGCCGCGCCAGTCGGTCGCGACGATCAACAACCGGTCCGCGTCGTAGCCCAGGCGCACGTCGTTCACGTTCCGGAGGCTTCGGACGAAGAGCCCCGCGCCGACGAGCAGCAGGACCGAGAGCGCAGCCTGCATGATGAGGAGACCGCTGCGCAGCCGCGACCGATAGACCACGCCCTCGCGGACGCCCGCCTTGAGCGTTCCGGAAATGTCGGTGCGCCGCGCCTGGAAGACGGGCGCGAGGCCGGTGAGCAGGCCGACGAAGCCGGCGACCAGGCCGATGAAGGCGATCTGGCGGATGTCTCCCAACGACTGACGGGCAGCTTGCTCGTCGAGCAGCGCGCGTCGAATGACCGCGCCGCCCCAGTAGGCGATCATGAGCCCCGAGGCCGCGCCGGCGACGGCAAGCACGGTGCTCTCGATCAGCAGTTGCATGATCAGACGCCCGTGGCTCACGCCGAGTGCCAGGCGCACGGCAATCTCACGCCGCCGGCGCATGGCGCGCGCAAGCAGCAGGTTGATGACGTTCGCGCAGGCGATGAGCAGCACGATGATCGAGACGGCGCCGAGCCAGGTCGCGACCTTCGACTCCTTCGACGGCGTCGGACCGCGGGCGTCGAGCAGCGGCGCGAGAAAGCCCCGCGGTCTCGCCTGCTCGGTCGGCGTGAGCGACGGCTGCTCGTCGAGCTGGCGGCGGTAGCTCTCGACGTGAGCGCGCGTCAGGTCAGCGTCAGCCGCCGCCTGCGAGACGGTCGCCTTCCGACGCGCGACCGCCTCGAACCACTGCGAGTTATAGGTGTCGTACCAGGGGCGGCCGCGGGTGCTCGCCCGATCGTGCGAGTGCGCGGCGGTGCTGATGAAGCCCATCGGCGCGTTGGGTGACAGCGCCGTGAAGCCTTCCGGCGCGACGCCGATGACCGTGTACTTGCCGACGCCGATGTCGATGCTCTCGCCGAGGACGTCGTTGCGACCACCGTATTGCGTCTGCCAGTAGGCATAGGAGAGCACGACCACGAGCTGCGGGTCCTCCGGGGTCGACTCCGCGTCGGTGAAGAAGCGACCGAGCACCGGCCGGGCGTCGAACATCTTCCAGAGGTCCGCGTCGAAGACGGAGACATCCATCTGGCGGGTGGCGTTGCCGACGCCGATGGCCATGCGACGGCTGTAGTATGGCGACATCGCGTCGAACGACGTGGTACCGCGCTTGAGGTCGAGAAAGCGCCGGTATGAGAGAAAGCTGTTGAGCGATTCCTTACCGCGGTACGCCTGTGGGATGTAGATCCGTCCGGCGCGGTCCGGCGCGATGAGCAGGTTGGGCGGCCGGAAGAGGAGTCGGTCGACGATGCCGAACATGGTCGCATTCGCGCCGATGCCGAGTCCGAGCGTGACGATGACGGCCGCGGCGAAGCCCGGTTTGAGCCGGAGGCCGCGCAGCGCGTAGCGCACGTCCTGCGCGAAGGCGGACCACCATTCAGCGCGGCGTTGCTTGCCGGCGCGCGCTCGGTCGATGGTCGCGAGCCGTTCGCGGGTCCGTTGGACGTCGCCGAACCGGCGTTCGGCCTCGCGGCGGGCTTCGTCGGGGGTAAGTCCGCTGTTCATGAGATCCCTCACCGCCATGTCGAAGTGAAACTGCAGTTCGTCGTTGACCGCGCGGTCCACGTCGCGCGCGCCGCGGTCGATGCGCATCAGGCGGCGCAAACCCGGGAAGCGTCGCATCACGTCGTCTCCAGCACCTTGAAGACGGCGCTGGCGTATTCCGTCCAGATCGTCGCCTTCGCGCCGAGCTGTTTCCGGCCGGCCGCGGTGAGCTGGTAGTACCTCGCCCTCCGGTTGTTTTCAGAGAGGCCCCACTCGGCCTCGAGCCAGCCGCGCTTCTCCATGCGATGGAGGGACGTGTAGAGCGCCCCCTCCTCGATCTGGAGCCGTTCGTCGGTGGTGGTGCGGATCCAGGAGGCGACGGCATACCCGTGGCGCGGGCCCCATTGGAGGGCCTTGAGCACGAGGAGGTCGAGAGTGCCTTGGAGGAGGTCGAGATCGGTGGGCATGCCTGTCCCCTGAATGGTTCAGGGGAATAGACACGACAACTGCTCAAATGGTTGGCCGTGGGCCGGGTCTCGGTGTGCGTAATCGCGTGGGGCTCGGCAAGGGAGACTCCTCGGTCTCGGGTCACGGGTCTCGGGTCTGAGGGACAACGCCAGACGGCGGTGACGCCCGAAACCAGACGACCTGGGCCCGACCGACGGCTCGCCGCGGCACCCCAGTAGATTCCAACTCGTGCCCGAGCTTCCCGACATCACCATCTACGTCGAAGCCCTCGAGCGGCGCATCGTCGGACAGCCGATCGACGAGGTCCGCCTCAGCACTCCGTTCCTCCTCCGGACCGTTGAACCGCCACTCGCCGACGTGATCGGCAAGCGCGTCGTCGGGGTCGAACGACTCGGCAAGCGCATCGCGATCGCCCTCGAGGGCGACCTCTTTCTCGTCTTCCACCTGATGATCGCCGGGCGGCTCCACTGGAAGGCCCGCGGCGCCAAGGGCGGGCGTAAAGGGCTCGCGGAGCTTCAGTTCCCCAACGGCACGCTCACGCTGACGGAGGCCGGGACAAAGCGGCGGGCGTCGCTCTATGTCGTGCAAGGGCGTGCCGGGCTCGAACCTCACAGCCGCGGCGGGCTCGAGGTGTTGGACGCGTCACGCGATGAATTCGCCGACCGGCTCCGGTCGGAAAGCCACACGGTGAAACGGTCGCTGACCGATCCGCGCCTGTTCAGCGGCATCGGCAACGCGTACTCCGACGAGATTCTGCACCGCGCGCGGCTCTCGCCGGTCAGGCTCACCGGCAAGCTCACCGACGACGAGATCACGCGACTCTACGACGCGACGCGCGATGTGCTCATCGAATGGATCGACCGGATGCGCGCCGAAGTCGGCGAGGGCTTTCCCGAGAAGGTCACGGCCTTCCGCGACGAGATGGCGGTGCACGGAAAGTTCGGTCAGCCGTGCCCCGTCTGCGGCACGCCGGTCCAGCGGATCCGATACGCGGACAACGAGACGAACTACTGCGCGCGCTGCCAGACGGACGGCAGGCTCCTCGCCGATCGCGGTCTTTCGAGATTGCTCAAGCAGGA
>Ga0164243_10001740_pt1 | contig 36506 bp, 41 predicted proteins | sample OricompcompostOP_FD_108781 | JGI IMG/M metagenome (GOLD analysis project Ga0164243, IMG submission 108781) | Organic Plus compost microbial communities from Emeryville, California, USA - Original compost - Organic plus compost (OP) | ecosystem: Engineered > Solid waste > Mixed feedstock >...
CGTGAAGTCATGCTCTTCACGGACTACGAACTGGCTTATCTGAAGTCCCAGTCGCTGGGGCGGCTCGGCACCATCGGCCCGGACGGACCGCAGGTGCGGCCGACCGGTTTCGCGCTCAACGAGGACGGCACGATCGACATCGGCGGTCCGGACAACGCCAAGAGCCAGAAATGGCGCAACCTGGCCAAGAACCCGGCGGTGTCGTTCGTCGTGGACGATATGACGCCCGACGAGCCGGGCGCGGTGAAACCCGGCTGGGGCCGTGGTGTCGAGGTCCGCGGCACTGCCGAACTGCTGACCGACCACGAGCCTCCGTATGGCGGCGAGTGGTTTTCCCGCGAGGTCATCCGGATCCACCCGAGCTGGATACACAGCTGGCACCTGGCTGCGGACGAGCTGAACAACCGGCGGAAAGTGGCTTAACCCAGCGCTTGTTCGAGATCGCGCCAGAGGTCCGCGGGATCTTCGAGGCCGACGCTGAACCGGATGAGGCCAGGCGGTACGTGTGCGTCGCCCGCCCACGTGCCGCGCCGTTCGAGCAGGCTCTCCACCCCGCCGAGGCTCGTCGCGTGCACGATCAGCCGGACGGATGCGCACACCCGGTCCGCGCTTTCCGCATCGGGCATTTCGAAGGCGATCATCGTGCCCTGACCGGGATAACTGACCTTCGCGACCGCCGGATGGGCGGCGAGCTGGTCGGCGAGCAACGCGGCGGATTTCGACTGTTCGGCGAGGCGGACGGGCAGCGTGCGCAGGCCGCGCAGGGCGAGCCACGCCTCCAGCGCACCCGGCGTCGCACCACCGCGCGTGCGGGCGGTGCGGAGTTCGGCGGCGAGCGTCTCGTCGGCGGCGACGGTCAGCCCGAGCAACAGGTCACTGTGCCCGCCGATGAGCTTGGTGGCGCTGTGCACCACGATGTCCGCGCCCCGCGACAACGGCTGCTGCCCGAGTGGGGACGCGAAAGTGTTGTCCACCACCACTTTCGCCCGCTTGCCGGTGAGCGGCGCGATGTCGATCAGCTCCAGCGTCGGGTTGGTCGGCGACTCGATCCACACCAGATCGGTCTCCTCCGCCGCGCGCGCCCAGCCCTCGGTGTCGGCGGGGTCGACGCGCCGTACGGTGAGGCGGCCCATCTTCGCGGCGTGGTCGAGCATCGCGCGGGTGCCCGCGTAGCTGTAGGTCGGCACGGCGACTTCGGTGCCCGCCGGGAACAGGTCGAGCACCGCGGCCACCGCGCCGAGCCCGGAGGCGAAGGACACCGCGTGCCCGCCTTCGAGCACGCCGATCGCGTCCTCAAGCGCGTTCCAGGTCGGCGTCCCGTCCTCGCGGGAGTAGGCGAAGTCCCCACCGGCGACGAAGGTGCTCGCGGGCACGATCGGCGTGTTCAGCGGCTGGCCGGCCTCGGTCGGCCGCCCGGCAACGATCGCCCTCGTCCTCGGCGACCAGTCGTTCATGCCTGCTCCTCACTCGGTCTCATCCCCGGCCAGCCTACGTACGCCGTGATGCGCCGAGCAGGGCGGATGGATACGGTGCAGCGACCGAAACCAACGAGGAGTAACACCATGGCATTGGAAAAGCCCGTCGTCGACCGGCCCGACGGCCCGCCGCCCGCCGAGCTGGAGGTCACCGACGTGACGGTCGGCGACGGTCCCGAGGCTTCGGCCGGGCAGGTCGTTTCGGTCCACTACGTCGGTGTCTCGCACTCCAGCGGCGAGCAGTTCGACGCGTCGTGGGACCGCGGCCAGCCGCTGCGCTTCCCGCTCGGCCAGGGCCACGTCATCCCCGGCTGGGACCAGGGCGTGCAGGGCATGCGCGTCGGCGGCCGGCGCAAGCTGGTCATCCCGCCGCACCTTGCCTACGGCGAACGCGGCGCGGGCGGTGTGATCAAGCCCAACGAGACGCTGATCTTCGTGGTCGATCTCGTCGAGGTCGGCTAACGGAACCGTCGCGCGCTTTCGGCGAGCAGCGACACCATCGTCGCAACGTGGGCCGGTGGCCGGTCGCGGTGCACCGTGTAGATCTCGCGCACCGGCCGCCGGCCGCTCAGGTCGCGCACCACCAGCCCGCTCCGGTCAGCCGTCGTCAGCAGGCTGTCCGGGACGAAACTCACGCCGAGCCCCGCCCGCACGAGGGCGAGAATGCCCGCGTAGTCCCGCGTCTCGTACGCCACGCGGGGCGCCACCCCGGTCGCGGCCACCAGGCTTTCGAAACACACCCGGCTCGGCGCGCGGTCGTCGCCGGAAATCCAGTCGTCGTCGGCGAAATCCTCGAACCGCGGGCGACGCGCGGTCGCGAGGGCGTGATCGGCGGGCAGCACCAGGCGCAACCGGTCGGCCAGCAGCGGTTCGCGCGCGAGACCCCGCACGGGAGGCAGCCGCACGCCCGGGTACCGATGTGTGATCAGCAGGTCGAGATCACCGGCGACCACGAGGTCGTAACCGTCCGGCGGTTCGAGGTCGGTCAGCCGCAGCCGCGTACTCGGATGCGCCTGGCGGAAGGCACGCATCGCGGGCGGCAGCAGCAACTGGCCGGCGGTCGCGAACGTACCGACCGAGAGGTCCGCGGCGGGCAGCTCGCGCAGTTCCCGCATTGCCTGTTCGGCCGCCCGTAGCTCACCGGCGATGCGTTCGCCATGTCGCACGAGCAACCGTCCCGCCTCGGTGAGGGACGCGCCGGTCGCGCGCCGCTCCAGCAACGTGCAGCCGGCCTCGCGTTCCAGTCTCGCGAGTTGCTGCGACAGCGCGGAGGGCGTGAAGCCCATCCGGCGCGCGGCCGTCGCGATGGAACCGGCGTGCGCGACCTCGACCAGTACGCGCAGCCGTTCAGCGGTCATCACGGCCGTAAGTATCGCTAATGTCGGCTTAGTGGAAAGCGCTAGCTGCTTACGGCCTGCGGGACCAGAGTGGAGGCATGACAGCCACTCTCGCGACCGACGTCGCCGCCGCGGCGCACCGCATCCGCCCGCACGTCCGGCACACCCCGGTGCTGCGCGCCGAGATCGACGGCAGACCGCTGGTGCTCAAGCTGGAGCACCTGCAGCGGACCGGTTCGTTCAAACTTCGCGGCGCGCTCAACGCGTTGCTGGCGGGTGAGCGGCCGGACGAGGTCGTGACCGCGTCGGGCGGCAATCACGGCATCGGTGTCGCGACCGCCGCGGCGATTCTCGGCCTGCCCGCGACGGTGTACGTGCCGACGTCCGTACCGGGCAGCAAGGCGCGGCGCATCGAGAGTGCCGGCGCGCGGCTCGTCCGGGTCGGTGACCGCTACGCCGACGCGGCCGCTGCCGCGCATGAGGCGGCCGCGCGACCGGGCGTGACGTACGTGGAGGCGTACAACGATCCGGTCGTCGTCGCGGAGCAGGGCACGGTGGCGGCGGAGATCGTGCGCGACGCACCCGAGGTCGACTCGATCGCGGTCGCCGTCGGCGGTGGCGGCCTCGCCGCCGGGATCGCGCTGGGCGGCGAGGGCAGGCTGACCGTGGCCGTCGAGCCCGAGCACTGCGCGGGCCTGCACGCGGCCTTCGCGGCGGGACGGCCGGTGGACGCCGAAGTGGACTCGGTCGCGTCGTCGGCACTCGGCGCGACGCGGGTCGGTGAGGTTCCGTTCGAGGTGCTGTCGGCTCACCGGGTCGAGTCGGTGCTGGTACCCGACGACGAGATCCTCGGCGCGCGACCGGCTGTGGGAGGAGTTCCGGCTCGCCGTGGAACCGGCCGCCGCGGTGTCGTTCGCCGCGTGGCTGCGCGGAGCCGTGCCCGGCGAACTGGCGTGCGTGATTCTCTGTGGCGCCAACGCGGACTGGACGCCCTGACTACGCTGGTGGAATGCCCGAACCCATCCTGATCTCCATCGCGGCGGCACTGGCGGCGAAGGCCGCCACCGGGATCTACGACCTGGTCAAGAAGAAGTTCAGCAAGGACCCGGCGGCCATCGCGGAGCTGGAGGCGGCGAGCACCGACCAGCCGGAGACGATCACCGCGATCGCCGAACGGCTGGAGGTCGCGGGCAAGGAGGATCCGGAGTTCGCGGCCGCGCTGCGCGAGCAGTACCAGCAAGAGGCCGAGGTGATCAACCAGTTCTCCGGCACCGCGCGCAACGTCGTGCAGGCACGCGACATCCAGGGCGGGATCAGCTTCTCCTGACCCGTGTCGGCTCAGCAATGGCGCACGGTCCGCACGGAACGCACCGTGCTGGCCGTTGTGCACAACACCACCGCGGCCACCCGCCTGTTCGACATCCTGCCGCTGTTCGCGAACGACCCGCGGGTGGAGACCGTCTTCACCTGCCCCGGTTCCAGCGCGTTCACCGAGGGCACGGACGAATTCCTCGCGCGCGCCGGGATAACCCGGCTGGTGCCGTGGAAACAGGCGGTGCGGCGGCGGTCGGATCTGGCGATCGCGGCGAGCTACGGCGGGGATCTGCACGAGATCACCGCGCCGCTGATGGTCGTGCCGCATGGCATGGGCTACAACAAATATCTCGGGGACGGCGTGTTCGGGCTGTCCAGTCCGTGGCTGCTGCACCGCGACCGGCTCGTGCCGTCGATCATCGTGCTGTCCCACACCGAGCAACTCGCGCGGCTGGCGGCGGCGTGCCCGCGGGCGCTCGTGGCGGCGACGGTCGCGGGTGATCCGTGCTTCGACCGGATGGTCGCAAGCCGCCCGTTGCGCGAGAGCTACCGGCAGGCCTTTGGGGTGCGGCCGGGTCAGCGGTTGATCGTGATCTCCTCGACGTGGGGCGATTCTTCCTTGTACGGCAGGGATCCCGGGCTGGTGTCGCGGCTCGCGTCCAGGCTCGATCTGGACTCCTACCGGCTCGCGGTCGCGCTGCATCCCAACATCACGGTCGAGCACACGCGGTGGCAGGTGCGGATGTGGCTGGAGGACTGCGCCCGCGCGGGCGTGTTCGTGTTGCCCAGCGAGGAACTCTGGAGCGCGGCACTCCTCGCGGCCGACCTCACCATCGGCGACCACGGTTCGGTCAGCTTCTACTCCGCCGCGCTCGGCACGCCTTTGTTGCTCGCGGCCGCGCCCGCCAGCGCCGTGGATCCCGAATCCGCGATAGCCAAGCTGATGCGGCTCGCGCCCCGGTTCGATCCGGACCGCGATCCCGCGCGGCAGATCGAGGACGCGATCGGGACACACGATCCGAAGAGGCTCGCGGAGGCCACCTGCCTCACCACCTCCCGCCCCGGCGAGTCGGCGCACGTGCTGCGGGAGACCATCTACCGGTGGCTGAAACTCAAGCCACGCACCACGATCGCGCCCAGGGCACTGCCCGTGCCCGAGGTGGAGCCCCCGCGCCCGCACGCGCATCTCGCCACCGTCGACATCGAGCACCGGCGCGGCGAAATGCACGCGACCGTGACGCGCCGCCCGGTCGCGGGCGATCTCGAGCACCTGGTCGTCGACGTCCGCGAGCCTGAGATCCAGCTCCTCAACCGGGCCGAGGTGATCATGAACGCCACCGCGGGGCACGGCGAGCACTGGATCGCCGAAACGCTGCGGGCACTGCCCGGCTGCCGCGTCGCCGTGATCCGCGACGGCACCGGCTGGCTCGCCGGTACCCCGGACGGCCTGCTGGTCCGGTTCGACGCCGACGCCGACCAGGCGCCGGTGATCGCTTCCGTGCTACGTGCCCTGCCCGAACCGCCGTCACGCGTGCGGGTGCTCAACGGCGGCGAGAGCTACCCGGTCACGTTTCGTCCAGTGCGGCCAGCCGGGCCGCCACGGCTGCGGCGTGCGCGGTGAAGCCCCACAGCCGGTAGATGTCGAGTGCCTCGGACAGCCGCGTCCGCGAGTCGCCGAGCTCGGCGAGTGCCTCGAAGATCTGAGCCCGCTCGAAATGCCAGTGCTCGGCCGCTTTCGCCGCCTGCGTCAGCACGCGTTCCGCCTCGGTGTGCTCGCCGGTCTCGATGAGTTTGCGGCCGCGCCAGAGATCGGTTTTGACCAGGTTGTAGGGCTCGGTCGCGAATCCGGTGCGCACCCCGTCGAGTTCGGGAAGGGCCTGCGCGGCGGGCAGCACCTTGGCGTGATGGAAGCGGGCCAGCGTGATTCGCCTGCTTTCGCCGATTTCGCGGGCCATCGCCAGGTTGCGTTCGAGTAGCCCGGCGGCTTCGGGATCGCCCTGATCCAGGCGGACCAGAGCGAGCGATTCGACGGCGGTGGCTTCCGCTCGGAGCGAACCCGCTTGGCGCGCGAAATCGAGCGCCGTGGCGAAGATCTCGGCCGCGCGATCGAGATCGCCGCGCTGGCGGTAGGCGAACCCGTACTGGAAGTTCAGCACCGCCGCGGCCAGGTGATCACCCGCCGCTTCGGCCGCGCGGACGCCGAGCCGGTTGACCGCGATCATGTGCTCGGTGTGCTTGCCACGCTCGTGATCGGGCCACAACGCGACGGCCAGCTGGCAGACGCGGTCCAGTTCGCCCGCCCGGTACGCGGCCTCGACCACCGCACGCAGGTTGACCCGCTCGTCCGCCAGCCAGAGCCGGGCCGCCTCCACGTCGTCCCCGTCGGGCACTTCGAGGTCCGGCCAGATCGCCTCACGCCAGCCGCGGCCAGGGATCAGCAGTTTTTCCGCGACCAGCGAACGGGCCCAGTAGTGCGCGATGAAACGGTGACGAAGGTCATCGGCGTCGGTGGCCTTGGCGCGCGCATGCTGCCTAGCCAGCCCGGCGATCAGGAACCGGCCCTCGTCCGGCTCGCTGACCAGCTTTGCCCTGGTGAGCTTGCCGAGCGCGGCCTCCACGTCGTCGTCGGACTCGCCGAGTGCGACCGCGAGCGCGGAGACGTGCACGTCGCCGGGGCCCGGATGCACGCCGAGCGCCTGGTAGCAGCGCTGGGCGAGCGGATCGAGCCGGTGGTAGGCGGCGTCGAAGACCACCTCGACGGACAGGTGCTCGTCGCGTGACAAGGCTCGCAACGCGCGCTCGTCCTCGGCCAGCTTCACGGCGAACGAGGCAATGCGCTTGCGCTCCAGCAGCAGCGTGGCGACCACGCACAGCGCGATCGTGGACCCGCCGCACAGCTTGATCAGCTGGTCGACGGCCTCAGGCTCGGCGGCGACCCGGTCCTCACCGGCGATCCGGCCCAGCAGCACGCGGGCCGCGTCGTCGGCCATCGGATCCAGTTCGATCAGCTGCGCGCTGGCGGAGGCGACGAGCCCGGTCAGTGAGCCGGCCTCGGTGACCAGCACCGCGGACGGGCCCGGCCCGGGGAGCAGCTTGTGCACCTGCGCCGGATTGAGCGCGTCGTCCACGACCAGGACGATCCGTTTACCCAGGCTCCAGGACCGCCACCGGCTGGCGCGCCCCTCGACGCTCGCGGGGATCTCGTCGGGCGCGTGACCGGTCTCGACCAGCAGGTCACCGAGCGCCGCGTGCTCCGGTTCGGCTTCCTCGGCCGCGGGCGTCAGGCGGACGAAGTACTGCCCCTCCGGGAAAAGCTCGCGGTGCTGTTGTACCCAGTAGTTGACCAGCGTCGTCCGCCCCGACCCCGGCGCCCCGCGGACGATCGCGACCCGCGGGCCATCGGCCAGGTCGGCGAACCAGCGGTCGAGATCGCCGAGCGGGCCCTCGTTGTCGGTGTAGTGGCGGGGCGCCGCCGGGATCTGACACAGCCCGACGCGGGGCTTCCTGCCGTGAAAGTGCACGTCGCCGTGGATGTCCCTGCCCATGAACACGGACTCCGCGCGGCCGCCCGTGAACTGGTTTCGCATACCGCCGCCCCCACGCTTCGAACGAAAAACAAGCCCGACAGTACCGCCGCACACCGCACCCCAGCGCGGTACTGATGTGACACAGCCCACGAAAGACAGGGAAAGGCGACCAACTCGAGTCGGGAGTTAACGCACCGTGGGGGTGTGGGGGCTCGGCCCCCACTACGAGTAGGGACCGAGCGAAAGTGGCCCGAAGGCCACTGAGCAGGGTGGGCGAGGAGGGAGTTGAACCCTCACGTCCTTTCGGACACACGGACCTGAACCGTGCGCGTCTGCCATTCCGCCACTCGCCCGAGCACTTCTCTGACAGCCCGGAAAGCGTATCAGGCGGGTTTGAGGGGTTTTTGCGGGGGCCGTGTCGAGGGGCCGAGATCCCGATAGGATCGGGTGCGAAAGCACACGCACGAAGGAGGCAGCGATCCCCGGTGGGCCGCGTTGAACGGTTTGATCGGCGCCTGGAGAGCCTGGTCGGCAACACCTTCGCGCGTATGTTCGGCGGCAACGTCGTCACCCAGGAAGTGGCGCAGGCACTCGAGCGAGAAGGTGAGGACAACATACGCGAGCTGGCCGGCGGTAGGCTGCTCGCCCCGAACCACTACATCGTCTCGTTGGGTGCCGCCGACCACGACCGGATGGCCGGCGACGAGCAGCGGGTCACCAGGGTGCTTGCGGAAGCAGTGTCACAGCATCTCGCCGAGCACGGCTGGGACACCTATGGTGACGTCGTAGTTTCGCTCGAGCGCAACGAGGCGCTGCATACTGGACAATTCAAAACCCGTTCATCCGTCGATCCGGACGCACATGCGCGTGGCGCCACGGACCCAGGACGGCCAGCACGACCCAGCAACGCAGGAGACCCAGCAATGAGCCAGCCCCCCGGCTACGGCCAATACGACCAGGGTGACCCGTACGGCCAGCACGGCGGCCAGTACGGCTACGGACAGCAGGGACAACCCGGGTACGACCAGGGCGGCTACGGCGGCCAGCCGGGTTACGACCAGCAGGGCGGCTACGGCGGCCAGCCCGGCTACGACCAGCAGGGTGGCTACGGTGGCGCGCCCGGCACGCCGCCCGGCGGCTACGAGCAGGGTGGTTACGGCCAGCCCGGGTACGACCAGGGCTACGGCGGCGGGCAGCCAGGTTACGACCAGGGCTACGGCGCTCCCCAGGGCGGCTACGACCAGGGCTACGCCGCGCCGCAGGGCGGCGGGTACGACCAGGGTGGCTACGGCGGCGGGCAGCCCGGCTACGACCAGGGCTACGGCCAGCCCCAGGGCGGCTACGGCGCCCCGCAGGGCGGCGGCTACCCCCCGCAGGCCGCGCCGGACCCGTACGCGCAGCAGGGCTACGCCCCGCCCGCGGTGCAGGGCGGCAACCGTCAGCTGGCCGCGACGCTCCAGCTGGACGACGGCTCCAACCGCAGCTACTCGCTCAAGCAGGGTGGCAACGTGGTCGGCCGTGGCCAGGACGCGGACTTCCGGCTGCCGGACACCGGTGTCTCCCGGCGCCACCTGGAGATCACCTGGGACGGCCAGAGCGCGACGCTCGCCGACATCGGCTCCACCAACGGCACCACCGTCAACGGCACGCCGGTGCAGACCTGGCAGCTCGCCGACGGTGACGTGATCCGGGTGGGCCATTCGTCGCTGGTGTTCCGCACCCAGGGCTGACCACCAGGCAATCCAGCACCTGCTGACCGTAGTAGGCCGAGCCCCTGGGAAGCTGGTATCCCATGTCCCGCAGAATTGTCGGCGGGAGACCGTGGCGTGACGGCGTCGCGGACGGGAGCACAGCACAAGGCGGGAGCTGACACAACAGGTGCCAGAGCTGGTCGTTCAACTAACCAGAGTGGGATTCCTTGTCCTGCTCTGGTTGTTCGTGCTGGCCGCACTGCGGGTGGTGCGGTCCGATCTGTACGCGGCCTCCGGACTGAAGGTCGCCGTGCCGGGGCTGCGGCGGAACAAGGACAAGCAGAAGCCCAAGGGGTCGAGCAAGCAGCCCCGCCAGCTGATCGTGACGCACGGCGCGCTCGCGGGTACCCGGATCGCGCTGGACGGCAGGCCGATCACGCTCGGCAGGGCTGACGACTCCACCCTGGTGCTCGACGACGACTACGCCTCGACCCGGCATGCCCGGCTGATGCTGCGGGGATCGGATTGGTACGTGGAAGATCTGGGATCCACAAACGGGACTTACCTCGACCGGGCTAAGGTCACTGCACCCCTCCGAGTTCCACTCGGCGTCCCCATCCGGATCGGTAAGACGGTGATCGAGCTTCGCCCATGACACTCGTCCTTCGCTACGCGGCTCGCAGTGACCGTGGCCTGGTGCGTTCCAGCAACCAGGACTCGGTGTACGCCGGCCCGCGCCTGCTCGCACTCGCCGACGGCATGGGTGGTCATGCCGCGGGCGAGGTCGCCAGCAAAGTCGTCATCGCATCCCTCGCCCCGCTCGACGACGACGAGCCGGGCGACGACCTGCTTTCCCAGCTGAGAGAGGCGGTATCGGGCGGCAACGCGGCGATCTCCGAGCTGGTGGCGAACGACCCCGATCTCGACGGCATGGGCACGACGCTCACCGCGATGCTGTTCTCCGGCGCGCGGATGGGCATGGTGCACGTCGGTGACTCCCGGGCCTACATGCTCCGCAACGGCCAGTTCACCCAGATCACCCGTGACGACAGCTTCGTCAACGAGCTGCTCGAACAGGGCCGCATCACCGCCGACCAGGCGGCCACCCACCCCCAGCGTTCGCTGTTGCTCAAGGCGCTGACCGGGCACGAGGTCGAGCCGAGCCTGACGGTGCGTGAGGCCAGGGCCGGGGACCGTTACCTGCTGTGCTCGGACGGGCTGTCCGGCATGGTCAGCGACGAGACGCTGGCCGAGGCGATCCAGATCCCGGACCCGCAGGACTGCGCGGACCGGATGATCGAGCTCGCGCTCAAGGGCGGCGGCACCGACAACGTGACCGTGATCGTCGCCGATGTGGTCGACGTCGACTTCGGTGAGGACGCGCCGATCGTGGGCGGCGCCGCCGGGGACGGCAGCGACGAGTACAACCACCAGGGCGACTCCCCCGCGGCACGGGCCCGTGCGCTGACCGCGCCGCCACCTCCGCCCCCGCAGCAGTCGGCCGAGCCGCCCCCGGATCCGAAGGCCAAACGGCGCAAGCGCTGGCGCTGGATCGTGGGCACGTTGCTGGTGCTGGTGCTGCTCGCGGCCGGCGCCATCGCGACGCGCTACTTCGTGCTCAGCCAGTACTACGTCGGCGAGGGCGCCAACTCCGAGGTCGCGATCTTTCGCGGCGTTCCCGGCAGTGTCCTTGGCATCGAGCTGCACCAGCAGGCCGAGGGCTCGTGCCCGCCGGGCAGTTCGCTGTGTGACGTGCTGACCGTGCCGCAGCTGCAGCAGGACGCGCAGACCGCGGTGCGCAGCGGCGTGAAGAAGGACAACCTGCAGGCCGCGCGCGACTACATCAACAACTTCCTGCGCTACAAGACCCTCAAGGACTGCACGCAGCAGCCCACGACGGACCCCACCGCGCCCGCGACCGGCGCGTGTACGACCCCCTCCGGCGGCGGTGGCTGACATGAGCCAGCCACCGTTGTCCGAGCAGGCCGCGGCGATCTACCAGAGCAATCCGCAGCGGGAGCTGCCGACGCGACGAGGCACGGAACTCGGGATGCTCGGCTTCGCCGCGTTCATCGTGACCTGCGCGTTTGTTCTGGTGCAGGCCAACCAGGAGCAGGAGCTCTCGTTCTCCATCATCTGGTACGGCCTTGCCTATCTCGCCCTGTTCGCGGTGGCGCACTTCGCGGTCCGGCGCTGGGCGCCGTACGCGGATCCGCTGATCCTGCCCTGTGTCGCGCTGCTCAACGGCATCGGGCTGGTGATGATCTATCGCATCGACCTGGCGATGGCCGAACGGGCCAGCCAGAGCGGTAGCGACTACAGCTCGGACGCGCCGAAACAGGTGCTGTTCACGGCGATCGCGCTGGCGTTGTTCCTCGCGGTGCTGATCCTGGTCAAGGACCACCGCACGCTGACCCGCTACGGCTACACGGCGGGCCTGGTCGGGATGGTCGCGCTGGCGCTGCCCGCGATCCTGCCGAGTTCGCTGTCGGAGGTCAACGGCGCGAAGGTGTGGCTGAAGCTGCCGGGATTGTCCATCCAGCCCGGCGAGTTCTCGAAGATCCTGCTGATGATCTTCTTCGCCGCGTTCCTCGTCGCCAAACGCGATTTGTTCATGATCGCGGGCAAGAAGGTGCTCGGCGTCGAGCTGCCCCGCGCCCGTGACCTCGGCCCGCTGCTGATCGCCGCGGCGGTCTGCCTGCTGGTGCTGGTGTTCGAGAAGGACCTCGGCACCTCGCTGCTGTTCTTCTCCATCGTGCTCGTGCTGCTGTACGTGGCCACCGAGCGCGCGATCTGGGTGGTCACCGGGCTCGCGTTCTTCATCGCGGGCTGCCTGATCGCCTACAAGCTGTTCACGCACGTCGAGCAGCGCGTCGCGAACTGGATCGACCCGCTGGCCACCTACTACGACCCTGGCGGCGGCTACCAGATCGCGCAGGGCCTGTTCGGGCTGGGCACCGGCGGGGTCGGCGGCACCGGCCTCGGCGCCGGACGGCCCGACATCGTGCCCGAGTCCAACACCGACTTCATCACCGCCGGGCTCGGCGAGGAGCTCGGCTTCATCGGCCTCGCCGCGCTGCTCGTGGTGTACCTGATCCTGGCAACCCGCGGCATGCGCAGCGCGCTGGCGGTGCGGGACACCTTCGGCAAGCTGCTCGGCTGCGGCCTGTCCTTCTCGATCGTGATGCAGGTCTTCGTGATCGTCGGCGGGGTGACCAAGCTGATCCCGATGACGGGTATCACCACCCCGTTCCTGTCCTACGGTGGCTCGTCGCTGCTGGCGAACTACATCCTGGTGGCGCTGTTGCTGCGGATCTCGGACGCGGCCCGACGGCCCTCGCCGAAGGCGCGGCCCCGCGCACCGCAGCAGCAGGCTCCGCTCGCGGAGGCCCACACCGTCATGGTGCAGCGGCCACCGGCGGGCGGGACCGAAACGGGGAGTGCCGAATGAACAAGCCCATGCGCCGCGTCGGCATCGCCATGCTGGTCATGGTGACGCTGCTGCTCGCCAACATCACCTACATCCAGGTGGTCAAGGCCGACAGCTACCGCACCGACTCCCGCAACCAGCGGGTGCTCTACGACGAGTACGCCCGCCAGCGCGGCAGCCTCGTCTCGCAGTACGACGGCCAGGTGCTCGCGGACGTCGTGGCCACCAACGACAAGCTCAAGTTCCAGCGCCGGTACCTCAACGGGCCGATGTACGCGCCGGTCACCGGCTACTACTCGGTGAACTACGGCGCGGGCGGGCTGGAGAAGTCCGAGGACGACATCCTCAACGGCTCCGACCCCCGGCTGTTCGTGCGGCGCCTGTCGGACATGGTGACCGGCCGGGACCCGCGCGGCGGCAACGTGCAGCTGACGATCAACCCGGCGGTGCAGCAGGCCGCGTACAACGCGATGATGGCCAAGGGCTACACCGGCGCGGTCGTGGCGATGAACCCGAAGACCGGCGAGATCCTCGCCATGGTCTCCACGCCGTCCTACGATCCGAACCCGCTGGCCTTGCACGACAGCACCGAGCAGCGCAACGCCTGGAACACCTACACCGACGATCCGAAGAACCCGATGCTCAACCGCGGGATCTCGGAGACCTACCCGCCCGGCTCGACGTTCAAGCTCGTGGTCGCGGCGGCGGAGCTGGAGAACGGTGCCAAGCCGACCGACCAGGTGAGCACCGCGCCGAACGTGCAGCTGCCCGGCACCAACGTGACCCTGGAGAACTATGGCGGCGAGACCTGCCCCGGCAACACCTTCGCCGACGCTCTCGCCTACTCCTGCAACGTGCCGTTCGCGACGTTCGCCGGTCAGCTCGGTGCGGACAAGCTGCGGCAGACCGCGGCGAACTTCGGCATCGGCCAGACCGATCTGACGATCCCGCAGAAGGTCGCCGCGTCCGGTCTCGGCGATCTGGACTCGCAGGCCGCGCTGTACCAGAGCGGTATCGGCCAGCGTGACGTCCGGCTGACCCCGCTGCAGGACATGATGCTGGCCGCCACCGTCGCCAACAACGGCATGGCGATGAAGCCGCAGCTGATCAAGAAGCTGCTCGCGCCGGACCTGTCCGACCTCGAGGGCTTCACGCCGCAGGAGCTCACCGGCCAGGCCGCGCTCTCCCCCGAGAACGCCCAGACCCTCAAGCAGATGATGGAGGCGTCGGAGAACAACACCAAGGGCGGCGGCAAGCGTTCGGACATCAAGATCGCGTCGAAGACCGGTACCGCAGAGCACGGCAGCGATCCGAAGGCCACCCCGCCGCACGCCTGGTACACCGCGTTCGCCCCCGCCGACGACCCGCAGATCGCGGTCGCCGTGATCGTCGAGTCCGGTGGTAACCGCGGGCTCGCCGCGACCGGTGGCACGGTGGCCGCCGAGATCGGCCGCGCCGCGATCAACGCGCAGCTCGGGGGTGGTTAGCGCATGCTGTCCACCGGTCAGCTCGTAGCGGAGCGCTACCGCCTGGTCAGCCGGATCGCCGTCGGGGGAATGGGCGAGGTCTGGCAGGCCAGCGATACCCGGTTGGACCGTACCGTCGCGGTGAAGGTGCTGAAGGCCGAGCTTTCCGGGGACGCCGAGTTCCTGCACCGGTTCCGCACGGAGGCCCGCACCACGGCCTCGTTGAACCATCCCGGCATCGCCGCCGTGCACGACTACGGTGAGAGCGCCACCGACGAGAACTCGATCGCGTATCTGGTCATGGAGCTCGTCGAGGGCGAGCCGCTGGCCGGCATCCTCGCGCGCGAGGGCAGGCTGGCCGCGGACCGTGTGCTCGACATCCTGGAGCAGGCGGGCAACGCGCTGCAGGCCGCGCACGAACGCGGGCTCGTGCACCGCGACATCAAACCGGGCAACATCCTGGTCACGACCACGGGCACGGTCAAGATCACCGACTTCGGCATCGCGAAGGCGGCGCACGCCGCTCCGGTGACGAGGTCCGGCATGGTGATGGGCACCGCGCACTACATCGCGCCGGAGCAGGCGCTGGGCCACGACGCCGAACCAGCCAGCGACGTGTACTCGCTCGCGGTGTGCGGTTACGAATGTCTCGCCGGCCGCCGCCCGTTCCTGTCCGAGCATTCGGTGACCGTGGCGATGATGCACATCCGGGACCTGCCGCCGCCGCTGCCGCCCGACGTGCCGCCGCCGGCGCGCGCCGTGGTCGAGGCGACGCTGGTGAAGGATCCGCGGCAGCGCTACGCCACCGGCGGCGAGTTCGCGGCCGCGGTGGCCGCGGTCCGGGCCGGGCATCCCTTGCCTGCCCCGTCCGGCCTGGTACAGGCTTACGCCCCGAACCCGATGGCGGCACCGATGGCGCCGGCGGGCCCGGGCTCGCACCCGTCGATGCAGCCGGTCAGCCCGCCACCGATGGGCCACCCGAGCGGCGTCGTCCCGATGGCGCCACCCCGGCGGCGGAACCTGACTCCGCTGTGGGTGCTGCTCGCGGTGCTTTTCGTGGGACTTGTCGTGGCCGCCCTGCTGCTCGTGCCCCGCTGGCTGAGCTCACCGGACGACTCCAGACCCGATCCCCCCGCCGAGACGAGCAACACAGTGCCCGGCCGACAACAGGTCCCTCCCACCGTAGGAAGCTTCTACAGGGCATGATGAGCACACCTTGGACTGAATGGACAGGCTTTCCCCGATGAGCGCACCCAGACTGCTCTCCAATCGCTATGAACTGGGCGACACGCTCGGCTACGGCGGCATGTCCGAGGTTCACCACGGCACGGACGTCCGGCTCGGGCGCGAGGTCGCGGTGAAGATTCTTCGTGCCGATCTGGCCCGCGATCCCCAGTTCCAGGAGCGTTTCCGCCGCGAGGCGCAGAACGCCGCGGCGCTGAACCACCCCGCGATCGTCGCCGTCTACGACACCGGTGAGGCGCAGACCGAGTACGGTCCGCTGCCCTACATCGTGATGGAGTACGTCAACGGCCGCACGCTGCGTGACATCGTCAAGACCGAGGGTCCGATGTCGCAGAAGCGGGCGATGGAGGTCATGGCCGACGTCTGCGCGGCGCTGGACTTCTCGCACCGGCACGGCATCGTGCACCGCGACGTCAAGCCGGCGAACGTGATGATCACCAATCACGGCGCCGTGAAGGTGATGGACTTCGGTATCGCGCGGGCGATGCACGACGGCCAGGCCGCGATGACGCAGACCGCCGCGGTGATCGGCACGGCGCAGTACCTGTCGCCGGAGCAGGCGCGCGGTGAGGGTGTGGACGCGCGGTCGGACGTGTACGCCGCGGGCTGCGTGCTGTACGAGCTGATCACCGGGGAGCCGCCGTTCACCGGTGACTCGCCGGTCGCGGTGGCCTACCAGCATGTCCGGGAGGATCCGAAGGCGCCGTCCTCGGTGAACCCGGCGGTGTCGCCGGAGCTGGACGCGATCGTGCTCAAGGCGCTGGCCAAGGGGCCTGCCAACCGGTACCAGTCGGCCGCCGAGATGCGGTCGGACATGGTGCGGGTGCTGTCCGGGCAGCGGCCGTCGGCGCCGATGGTCATGACGGCCGACGAGCGCACCCAGGTGCTGACCGGTGGCGGCCCGCCGGGGCACGCGGCCGACTACGAGGACTACGCAGGCGCCGACGAGGACGATCCGGGCCGTCGCCGCCGCAGGCGGGCCTGGACGGCCGCCATCTTCGCGATCATCGGGATCGGACTGGTGGCCTTCATCATGTGGCTGCTCGGGGCGTTCGATTCGGCGCCGGCCAACGCGGCGGTGCCGGACGTGAAAGGCCAGCAGCAGAGCATCGCCGAGCAGACGCTGCGCAACGCCGGATTCACCAAGATCACGCCGGTGCAGGTGCCGTGCAAGATGCAGCAGAACGGGCAGGCCACCTGCAACAACCCGGACGACGTCGGCCGCGCGCTGGGCACGGATCCCGCGGTCGGCCGGTCGGTGAGCAAGACGACGGAGATCAAGCTCAACATCGGCGCGAAGCCCGCGCAGGTGGCGGTGCCGGATCTGAGCGGCAAATCGCAGGCGGAGGCGCAGCAGGCGCTGACCGCGATCGGGCTGTACCTGGACCAGAACGTCCAGGAGGTCGACGTCACCGACCCGGACGACTACGGCAAGGTCGTGAAGCAGAGCGTCGGCCCGAACACCAACGTGGACGAGGGCACGACGATCACCATCACGGTCGGCAAGACGCCGGACATGGTGCAGGTGACCGACTACACCGGTAAGCAGGTCGCGGAGGCCGAGGCCGGGTTGAAGGCCGCGGGCTTCAAGGTGTCGAAGCAGACGCAGGCGTCCGCCGCGCCCGAGGGCGAGGTCGTCAACCAGAAGCCGAACGCGGGGTCGGCGCCCGAGGGCAGCACGGTCACGCTGTGGGTGTCCGACGGTTCGCAGCAGCTGATCGCGATGCCGAACGTGGTCGGGATGACCCCGGACCAGGCGCAGGCCGCGCTGAAGTCGGCCGGCTGGGACGGTCAGCTGAACTACCAGGCGGACAAGGCCAGCGGCCAGCAGCAGGACGGCCTGGTCACCAGGTCGGCGCCGGCGGCGGGTACGCAGATCCAGAAGAGCCAGACGATCACGTTGTTCGTCGGTGAGTCCGGTTCGAACAACCCGAGTTCGAGCAGCACCCCGACGTCGACCAGCGGAGGCCTGTTCCCGGGCGGTCCGTGATCTCCTCAGGCGCGGTGGCGGTGGACGGCCGTCACCGCGCCTGAGCTCACGACGAGGACCGCGGCACAGGCGATCAGGCCGGTGAGCACCGGCGCGGGCCGCGCCGAATCCTCGCTCATGGCCCGCAGCATGGGGTTGACCAGCGGGATCCATTGGAACCGCAGTACGACGCTCAGCACGGCCAGCGCGGCGATCACGGTGTAGCCGATGCGGGACAGCACCAGCCGCGAACACGGCAGCCCTACCGCGATTCCGGCGAACGCGCACGCGAGGTGGGCGAGCACGCCGAGCAGCAGCGGCTCCCCCGTCACGTGGCCGTGGCGGAGCACCGAGATCACGAGCGACAGCGCCGTCAGCACGAGGCAACAGCACAGCACCGCGGCCGCCACACCGCCGATCAGGACACTCGTGCGCCGGGCGTGCACGTGGGTGATCAGCCGCTGCACCGGATCCTCGGCGTCGACGAGGCCGATGGTAAGCCAGCACGCGACGACCGTCATCGCGCCCGCGCTGATCGCGTACAGCGGCAGCAGCCCGCCGCCCGGGTCGCTGTACAGGATTCCCAGTACGACTCCGAAGGCGAGACTCGGCGGCAGCCACCGCTGCGAATGCGCGAGCAACGCCAGCTGGTACCGCGTCATGTCTCGACCCTCACCACCGACCAGCCGCGCCGCAGCGCGGTCGACAGCACCTCGTCCGACCGGCCGGCCGGCACCACGAGTTCGAGCAGGTCACCGTCCCGGCGCACCTTCAGCACGTCCGGCTCGGCGTCCCAGTCCCCGTCGCCGCGCAGCACGACCCGTGCCTGCCCGCCGTCCGCCGGCCGCAGTTTTCCCTCGGTGAGCAGGAAAACCCGGGAAGCGTGCTCGGCGGCGCGCGGCGCGCGGTGTTCGCTGAACACGACGCTCGCCCCGCGCTCGCGGGTTTCGTTGATCAGCTCGGCGAGTGCGCCGTGCGCGGCCGGATCGAGCCCGGACCACGGTTCGTCGAGCACGAGCAGTTCGGGTTCGGCCAGCAACGCCTGTGCCAGACCGACCTTCTGGGCGTTTCCCTTGGAGAGACGGCGAATCGCGGTGCCCGGTCCACCGGCGAGCGCGAGCCGCTCCAGTAGTTCGACTGCTCGCGATTCCACATTGGACAGACCACTGATCCGGCCTAGATGTTTCAGGTAACCGATCGCGCTCATCCGCGTCGCGGCCGGAAACCGGTCCGGCACGTACCCGATCGCCGGCGTGCCCTCGATCGTGCCCGCGGTGGGCCGGGACAACCGGGCGAGGATGCGCAGCAACGTGGATTTCCCGGAACCGTTCGTCCCGACAATGCCGAGCACGCGGCCGGGTTCGATCTCCAGATCAAGCCCGGACAGCACCGGTTTACCGTGCCCGTAACGCTTACCGACCCCGTGGAGCCGGAGCAGCGGGCTCACGCAACAGCGGCCTTCTGCAGCGCCTCGACCTCACGCTCCAACGCGTCCACAGTGGACTCGTCTACCGGGTGACCGGCGGCGGCCATCCAGTTCGCCAGCATCCGGTGCCCGCGCTGGGTGAGCACGGACTCGGGGTGGAACTGCACGCCCTCGACCGGCAGCTCGCGGTGCCGCATGCCCATCACCACCCCGGATTCCGTGCGTGCGGTGACCTCGAAGGCGTCCGGGATCGTCTCCGGCAGCACGGTCAGCGAGTGGTAGCGGGTCGCGGTGAACGGGTCGGGCAGGCCGGCCAGCACCCCGGCGCCGTCGTGCCGGACCTGGCTGGTCTTGCCGTGCAGCAGTTCGGGCGCGCGGTCGACGGTGGCGCCCCATGCGACGCCGATGGCCTGGTGCCCGAGGCACACACCGAGCACCGGCGTGCGGCTGTCGGCGCAACGGCGCACGACGTCGATGCTCTGCCCCGCGCGCTCCGGCGTGCCGGGCCCCGGGGAGACGAGCACGCCGTCGAAGCCGGGCACGCGCTCGAGGTCGACCACGTCGTTGCGCCAGACGGTGCAGTCGGCGCCGAGCTGGGCCAGGTACTGGACCAGGTTGTAGACGAAGCTGTCGTAGTTGTCGACGACGAGTACGCGCATGCGCCCAGCCTACCGACGTCCAGATAGTGGACGGTACTTCATATCACAGTGAAAGTTAGGCTGACCTTACTTTACCGTTGTAGCGTGAGTGTCACCCGTACCCTTCGTGTCGCGATCGTGGGTGCCGGCCCCGCCGGGATCTACGCAGCCGACCTCCTCGACAAGTCCGCCGCCGAGGTCAGCGTCGACCTGTTCGAGCGCCTGCCCGCGCCGTTCGGCCTCATCCGTTACGGCGTCGCGCCCGACCACCCGCGCATCAAGGGCATCGTGAACGCCCTGCACAAGGTGCTCGACAAGCCGAACATCCGGCTGCTCGGCAACGTCGACTACGGCACCGACATCAAGCTCGACGACCTGCGCGAGTTCTACGACGCGGTCATCTTCGCCACCGGCGCGATGAGCGACCGCCAGCTGGACATCCCCGGCATCGACCTGCCGGGCAGCTACGGCGCCGCCGACTTCGTGTCCTGGTACGACGGGCATCCCGACGTGCCGCGCACCTGGCCGCTGGAGGCACGCAGCGTCGCGGTGCTCGGGGTCGGCAACGTGGCGCTGGACGTGGCCCGCATCCTCGCCAAGACCGCCGACGAGCTGCTGCCGACCGACATTCCGGCCAACGTGTACGAGGGCCTCAAGGCCAGTCCGGTCACCGACGTGCACGTGTTCGGCCGCCGCGGTCCGGCGCAGGCCAAGTTCACGCCGATGGAGCTGCGGGAACTCGACCACTCGCCGAACGTCGAGGTCATCGTCTACCCCGAGGACATCGAGTTCGACGAGGGCAGCGTCGCGGCGCTGCGCGCGTCCAAGCAGATCGACATGGTGGTCAAGACGCTGCAGGAGTGGGCGATCCGCGACCAGGGCGACCGCCCGAAGCGGCTGCACCTGCACTTCTTCCACTCGCCCACGGAGATTCTCGGCGACGGCGAGGTCACCGGCCTGCGTACCGAGCGCACCGAGCTGACCGGTGACGGCAACGTACGCGGCACCGGCGAGTTCCACGACTGGGACGTGCAGGCCGTGTACCGCGCGGTGGGCTACCTGTCCTCGCCGCTGGCGGAGATACCGTTCGACACCCGCACCGGCACCGTGCCGAACCAGGCCGGCCGCGTCCTCGACATCGATGACGCGCACATGCCCGGCGTGTACGTGACCGGCTGGATCAAGCGCGGTCCGGTGGGCCTGATCGGGCACACCAAGGGCGACGCCGCCGAGACCGTCGAATGCCTGCTGGCGGACGCCGACAAGCTCACCCCGCCCAAGCAGGACGACATCCTCGGTTTCCTCGCCGAGCGCGGAATTCCGTACACGACGTGGGAAGGCTGGGGCAAGCTCGACGCACACGAGCGCGCACTGGGCGAGCCGCACGGCCGGGAGCGCGTCAAGGTCGTCGAGCGCGACGAGATGGTCCGGGTCTCCCGCGACTAGTTCGGCACCGACACCTGGTTGAACGGCAGCAGCGGGTCCAGCCAGGGGAAGATCACGAAGAACAGCAACGCGACGATCCCGGCGACCAGCACGAGCGAGATCAGCAGCTTCGCCGCGACCGGTCCGGGTAGGTGCCGCCAGATCCAGCCGTACATCTATGCCTCACCAATCGCTTGCAGTAGCTGGGCGTAGGTCGCACCGGGCGTCTTCGGGTACTGGTTGGTCAGCACCGCGTGCACGATCAGCCGCTGGCGGTCGGAGAAGCGCGGGTGGCACGTGGTGAGCGTGAGCAGCGAGACCTGTTGCGCGGTGGGCAGTACGTCCACCGGCTGGTGCGGCACCGGGTTCACCACGTCGCCCTGGGTCGGGCTGACGATCTCGCGGCCGGTGGTCTGCGCATACGGGCCACCGTCCGGCGCGTCGGTGCGCAGCGTGCTCACCTTGGCGCACTGCGGCTCTTTGCCCTTGCCGGTGGCCCAGTTCGCGATCTCGTCGTCGTGCGGCAGTACGCGGTAGACGAAGTAATCGCTCTGCGTCTCGACGACGATCGCGTCGCACGAGCTGAGCAGGTCGAGGTCGTTGAACGGGGCGCCCTTGCCGACGCGGTGCCCCGCGATCGAGAAGTTGCCGGGCTCGCCGGGCAGCGCGGTGCCCTTGTAGTGCCCCGGCCCGACCTCCAGTGCGGCGGCGTCGGTGCCTTCCTGGACGGTGAAGTGGTAGTCCGCGCCGAAGCTCGGGATGTAGAGCTTGGCGAAGGCCTTGCCGTCGATGAGTTCGGGATGCAGCTGACGGCCCTGTGCCCAGTCGTCGTCGAGCGCCGCCGTCGCGCTCGCCTGTTTGCGCGCCGAGAAGAGGTCGGTGACGTAGAGCTCGTAGACGACGAACAGCAACACCACGAGACCGGCCGTGATGAGCAGCTCACCGACGGTGCGCACCGCCTTGGCGCCGCGCCCACGCGAAGCTTTCGGCGGTGGTGCGTCCAGGATCGCCACGCGTGCTCCTCTCGTATTCCCGCTTACGTTAACGTGTGAGGGTGAAGGTGGGTGCGCGCGACGGCGCCACGACCACCGGCTAGACAACGACACCACGAGGTTCCGATGCCGAAGTCCAAGGTTCGCAAGAAGACGGCGTACACCCCGCCCGCTGATCGGCGCACGCCTGTCAAGGTGCGTGCCGCGGGGCCTTCGCACCCGATCTACAAAATCGTCATGTTCGGGCTGATGCTGATCGGCCTCGCGTGGCTCGTCGTCAACTACATCGCGGGCGACAAGATCTCGTTCATGGCGGATCTCGGCAACTGGAACTTCGCTATCGGCTTCGCGCTGATGATCTCCGGACTGCTGATGACCATGCGTTGGCGCTAGGTCGGCAAAAGTTCACCGAAGTACTCCGAACGGCCGCTTGACACCTAATTACACGGGTGTGACTAATCCCCACTGTGGACAACTCCTGTGGATAACTCCGCCTTGAGCTGGGCGCCCCGGCCCGGACTGGTCGCCGTCGGCTGGCTCGGGGCGGTAGTCGCGGCGGGCGGCGCGATCCTGTCCGGCAGCCGCATGAGCGCGGTGCTGTTCGGTGTCGCGGCATTCGCGCTCGTTCTGCTGTCTGCGCACGGGATGTTCGTCCGGCCCCGGCTCGCCGCGGACGAGCGGGGCCTGCGGGTCCGGACCCTGCGCGGCACACTCGACCTGCGCTGGCCGGACACGCTGACCCTGCTGCGCTCCACGAAACGGTTCGGCAGGGACGCCAAAACGCTCGAAATCTCCTCGGGCGAGCACCTGTTCGTCTTCGGCTGGGTCGAGCTCGGCAGCGATCCGGCCGACGTGCTGGACGAGCTCAACCGCCTCAGGTAGTGCAGGCCACCTGGCCACCGCGGACGTAGCCGCACGCGAGATCGGCCAGCTGCGCGTCCCGCAGCAGCACCAGTCCGACCAGCGCGATCACGATCACCACCAGCGCGCCCGCCTGCCACTGCACCCGCCGTTTCTCCGGGGCGTACACCATCGCCGCCGTCGCGATCGCGCCGACGACGAGCCCGCCGAGGTGCGCGAGCAGCGAGATGTTCGCGATCGACACCGAGATGATCAGGTTGATCGCGATGATGCCGATCGCGGGCCCCGGGTTCAGCCGCAGCCGCAGTACCGCGATGAGAATGCCGCCCAGCAGCCCGTAGATCGCGCCGGACGCGCCGGCGGCCTCCTGCAGCACGTCGTCGAACAGGAACACCGCCAGTGAGCCGCCCAGCAGCGACACCAGGTACACCGCGGTGAACCTGGCCTTGCCCAGCAACGGTTCGAGCTCCCGCCCGAGTACCCACAGCGAGAACATGTTCACCGCGATGTGGATCAGCCCGTAATGCAGGAACCCGTTGGTGAACAGCCGCCACCACTCGTCGTACAGCACGATCGAGGCCGGCTGCAGCACCCAGTCCAGGAACAGCGGCGATGCCTGGTTCTGCATCGGGCTGCCCGCCTGCGCCGCGGTGACGACGTAGATCAGCACGTTGAGCGCGATGAGCACCGGCGTCACGATCAAGCGCTGCGAAAGCCGCGCGCCCGCGACCGTACGCGAGCCGTACCCCGCCGAGCGGTACTGCCGCTGCCGCGTCCGGGACTCGCGCCGGGCGACCTGCACACAGTCGATGCACTGGTAGCCGACGGAGGCCTCCCGCAGGCATTCCGGGCAGGCCGGGCGCCCGCAGCGCACACAGCTCAACCCGGTCTGCCGATTGGGATGCCACCAGCAGCCCGGCAATTCCGTCGGCGGGGTATGTGGTGAAGGAGGCTGAGTCACGATGCCTCCAAGCTACCCGTCAGGTCAGCTTTCGCGGATGATCTCGACGTGCTCGATGACCACGTCGGCCAGCGGGCGGTCGGCCACCCCGGTGGCGGTGTTGGCGATGGTGTCCACGACGTTCTGCGAGTCCTGGTCGGCCACCTCACCGAAGATGGTGTGCTTGAAGTTCAGGTGGGTGGTGGGGCCGACCGTGATGAAGAACTGCGAGCCGTTCGTGGCCGGTCCCGCGTTCGCCATCGCGAGCAGGTACGGACGATTGAACTGCAGCTCCGGGTGGAACTCGTCATCGAACTCGTAGCCGGGGCCGCCGCGGCCGGTGCCGGTCGGGTCGCCGCCCTGGATCATGAAACCGGAGATGACGCGATGGAAGATCGAGCCGTCGTAGAACGGTCCCGATTTCTCACCCTTGGCGTTGGGCCGGGTGTAGTCTTTCGTGCCTTCGGCGAGGCCGACGAAGTTGGCCACGGTCTTGGGCGCGTGATCAGGGAAGAGGTTCAGCCGGATGTCACCTTGGTTGGTGTGCAGAACGGCCTTGACCTTCGCACCAACGAGGGATTCATTGCTCTCAGTCACGCGGTCATCGTGCCATCCGCAGCGAGATCCGCCGGAAACGGGCAGGATAGGTAACGGGGAAACAACGCTAAATCGAACGATTGACGAGGTGAAGGCCATGACCCGAGCCGCAGACTCGGTCGGTGAGTCGGCGAAGACCGGCTTGCTGGGCCTGCGTAAACGCGCCGCGGAGGCCGGCAAGGCAGGCGCGGACGCCGCAGGTCGCGCCGTGCAGGTGGCCGAGCAACTGCTCGCGGAGAACACCGAAGAGGCACGCAAGGAAGCCGCCAAGCGTGGCCGCAAGGCCCGCAAGGAGCTCGCGAAGGCCAGCCAGCAGGCGCGCAAGGAGGCGGCCGAGCGGCTCGCGGAGATGCGCAAGCCCGGTCGCAAGGCACGCAAGGCCGCCATCCAGGCCGCGAAGTCGGCCGGGGACTCCAAGCGCAAGGCCAAGCGTGACTTCAAGGCCGCCAAGAAGGACTTCAAGGCCGCGCTGGCCGAGGCGAAGGCAGCCGCGAAGGGCGAGAAGAAGCGTCGCAAGTGGCCTTGGCTGCTGGGGATCGCCGTGGTCGCCGGTGGGGCGGCGTTCGCCGCGCTGCGCCCGAAGCCGGAGCCGCCGGTCGCCGCGGAGCCGCCGCGCACCGCGCCGACGCCGGCCGAGCCCAAGCCTGCCACCAACGGTCAGGCCACCGCTCCGTCAGCGGCGCAGAAGAAGAACTAGGCAAGCGAAGGGCCGCCACCCCGTTGCCGCGGGTGGCGGCCCTTTGTGCTGCCTGGCGCCGGGAATCAGGCGTTGGCGGCGTGCTTGTCGATCAGCTGACCGAGGCGGGGCAGCGCCTCCTCGACGTTCTTCTTGCCGTTCGGGCGCAGCTTGCCGTAGACCTTCTTGATGCTGTCGCGGCTGCTCTTCTCCGCACGCGCGTCGGTGACGGCCAGCAGCGCGTCGGCGGCCTGGTCACCCCGGCTGGACAGGTAGGCGCCGAAGTCGCCGCCGCCCTGGCCCTTGAAGTCGGCGTAGAACGGCTCGAGCTTGGCGGTGAACTCGTCGAGCAGGCTGTCCACAGCGCTGCCGATGATGCCCGGCTTGATCTTCTTGACGGCCGCGAAACCGGTCTTGATCACGGCACCCGAAACGCCGCCCTTGTCCGAAACCTCTGCGTCGACCAGGGTCTCCAGGTCGGTGACGACGGTCGGGCGCCTGCTGGAGTCGAGCAGGATTTCCTTGAGGGTGTCAGCCACGGATGTAGTCCTTCTTTACGTTGAGGTACACGGAATTCGTTCCCGCGGCCCCGAGCAGCCCGACCCCGGGTGCTGGTCCTCCCCGGCCACGGGTGGCGCTCAGCGTAGTACAAGATCGATTTGACACTTCACCGCATCGGGCTTAGAGGCCGAGGGCGGAAATTGTTTGTTTCGTGACTGTTCTGGCCTTGACGGTCTGCTGCTGGTTGGTGGTGACGACGACCGCGGAGCCGCCCTTCGCCACGGCGTACACCGCGCCGCCCTCGATCTGCTGGTAGCCGCCCTGCCAGCCGGCGGGGTCGGTGGCGGGATTGCTCGTGTCGACGGGCGCCACCTTGTCCACCAACGCTTTCGCGATCGCCGGCTCGCCGACGTACACCCGCACGGTCAGCTGGAGCTTTCCGGTGAGCGCGTAGAAGAAGCACGACGGCGGCTTGTCCGCAGAGGTCTGGACCTTCGAAACGCGTTGCCCATTGGCGTCGGCGACGAACTGCGACTCCAGGTACGGGCAGGGCCCACCGCCGGTCGGCTGCGGATCCGGCGGCAACGCGACGGCCGAGGACGGCGCTGGCGCCTGGGTCGTGGCGGACGGCTCCGCCGGAGGCGTGGTCTCGGCACAGGACGTCGCCACCATGGCGGCCAGTCCGACGGCAAACACGACGCGTCGCATGCCCCCATACTGAACCGCAGACAAATAGTCTGAATATCTGACATACTGTCCAGGTGAACCTCGACGACATCCGCGCGGCGGCCGGGCGTATCGCCGGGCATGCGCACCGGACGCCCATCCTCACCTCCCGGACGCTCGACGACCGCGTCGGCGCCCGGGTGCTCCTCAAATGCGAGAACTTCCAGCGGATCGGCGCGTTCAAGTTCCGCGGCGCCTACAACGCGCTGTCGCAGCTCTCGCCCGAGCAACTGGCGCGTGGGGTGGCCGCGTACTCGTCGGGCAACCATGCGCAGGCGGTGTCGCTCGCCGCGTCGATGCTCGGCGCGAAGGCGACCATCCTGATGCCGGCCGACACCCCGAAGTCCAAAAAGGACGCCGTCGTGGGCTACGGCGGCAAGGTCGTCGAGTACGACCGCTACACCCAGGACCGGGTGGCACTCGGCGAGGAACTGGCCGAGCGCGAGGGCCGCGTGCTGATCCCGCCCTACGACCATCCGCACATCATCGCCGGGCAGGGCACGGCGGCACTGGAACTCCTGGAAGACGCGGGCGCGCTCGACACACTCGTCGCGCCGCTCGGCGGTGGCGGGCTGATGGCGGGAACTGCCTTGGCGGCAACAGGTTTGGTACCGGGCATCGAGATCATCGGCGTGGAACCCGCGGACGGCGACGACCACCGGCGTTCGTTCGAAAAGGGCGAGCGCGTGACGATCGGGGTGCCGCGCACGATCGCGGACGGGCTGATGTCGGCGGTTCCCGGCGAACTGACGTTCCCGATCAACCGGAGGCTGGTCTCGTCGGTCGTCACCGTGACCGACGACGAGATCCGCGAGGCCATGCGTTTCCTGTTCGACCGCATGAAAATCGTGGTCGAACCGAGCGGCGCGGTGGGGGTCGCGGCCCTGCTGGCCGGGAAGATTTCCTTGCCAGGTAAGGACATCGGCGTGCTGATCTCGGGTGGCAACATTTCGTCGGAGCGGTTCGCGCAGCTAGTTCTTTGACGGGCCGAGCGGATCGCCGGGCAGCGGTGGCGCCTTCATCGGCGCCTCGTCGGTGAGCGGTTTCGCCCTGCCCGCGAAGATCTCGAGGTCCTCCCCCGCGATGCAGCGTGCCGGAAACGCCGCCGAGGCCGCGCGGGCCGTGACAGCCTCGGCCGGCAACTCGTTCACGGAGGCGGCGAGCACGACATTGCCGAAACGGCGCCCGCGCAGCACGCCCGGTTCGGCGAGCAGCAGCGCGTGCGGGAACGACTCGAACACGGTCGCCACGACCCGGCGGCTGAACAACAGGCCCGGTCCGTCGGCGATGTTCATCAGGTAGGTGCCTGCGGGGCGGAGCACGCGGGCCACGTCGGTGGTGAACTCGCGCGTCGCGATCCCGTTCGCGAGCGTGCCGCGCTCGAACACGTCGGCGACGACGATGTCCGCGGAATCGTCGCGGCGCGTTGCGACACCGGCACGCGCGTCGGTGATGCGCACCCGGAGGTTGGGCACCGAGCGGAGATCGAGTTGCTCGCGGACGAGTTCGATGAGCTCGGCGTCGGCGTCGAAGACGAGTTGCCGCGAGCCGGGCCGGGTCGCCGCGAGGTAGCGCGGCAAGGTGCAGCCGGCGCCGCCGAGGTGGAGCGCTTCGAGCGGGCCGGCCGGCAGTGAGTCGATCACGTCCGCGATCCGCCGCACGTAGTCGAATTCGAGGTGCGTCGGATCAGCGAGATCCACATAGGACTGTGCTACGCCGTCGACGCTGAGCAGCCAGCTGTCGCGCCGGTCGGCGTCGGCGATCAGTTCCGCGGTCCCGAACCGGACCGGATATTCGCCGGGAATCGGGCCCGTGCACTTGTCGCGTCTGCTCATGCCCCGGTGACGCCGTCAATGCGTTCGCGGAGGAGATCGGCGTGCCCGTTGTGGCGCGCGTATTCCTGAATCAGGTGCAGGTAGAGGAAACGGACCGAGAACTTTTGTCCATTGTGGAGGAAGTAGTCGTCAAGCGAGGCGCCGGCGACGGCTTCGTCGGCGAGCTGGGACTCCTCGGTCAGGCGAGTGTATTCCTCGGCCGCACGCGCCGGATCGATGTCGTCGAAATCCTCGTCCCGCCGGGGAAACAACGGTTCGACGTCCTGCCCGGCGAAGCGAATGCGGCACCAGGTGCGCTCGACCTTGGCCATGTGCCGGATGAGCCCCAGCAGCGACAGACTGGACGGCGGCACGGCCCGCTCGGCGAGTTGCGCACCGGTGAGCCCGGCACACTTGCGGAGCAGAATGGACCGGTGCCAGGCGAGGTAACCGGACAGCATGGTCCGCTCGTCCGCCGCGGTGGAGCCGAGGACGTCGGTCGCCTCGGGCGCTGTCCAGGTCATGGACACAAATCTACTGGCAGGCACCCGGTCGGCTCACGGCAGGAAGCGGCCGACCGCGACGAAGGCCGCCAGCAACAGCAGGAACACGTTGGCGGGCAACGGTTGCCGTTCCCCGCGGACCAGGTGCACCCGGAACGCGGCGATCTGCACCACGACCAGTCCGATCGCGGCCACCGGGGTGAGGACCGGCGCGATACCGGTCAGCCACGGCAGGATCACGCCGAGCGCGCCGAGGATCTCCACCAGGCCGACGGTCTTCACCCCGGCATCCGACGAGTCCTTCATCCAGTCGAGATTGCCGGACGCGACCAGTTGCTCGCGCGGCCGCACGACCTTGAGCCCGCCGGCGGCGAGGTAGACCAGTGCGAGCAGCCCCTGGCCGATCCACAAGGCGATATTCACCGTATTCCCCAATCCTTACTTCTTGTGCGTAGCCTGATGATCTGTGCGCACGGGACCAGCCACAAAAGGCACATCGATGTATGTGTCCAGCAAAGGAGGACTGGGCATGGCGAAGGTCACACGGCCACCGCGAATCCGGGACGGCGGCGCGGTCCGCGAGGTGCTGGACCGGATCGGCGACAAGTGGAGCATGCTGGTGGTCGCCACCCTGCGTACCGGCCCGCTGCGATTCGGCGAGCTGGAGCAGGCCGCCGCCGGTATCTCACAACGGATGCTGACGCTGACGCTCAAACACCTGGTCGAGGACGGGCTGATCGTGCGCACCGCCTACGCCGAGGTGCCGCCACGAGTCGAGTACGAGCTGACCGAACTGGGCCGGAGCCTGGTACCGCTGGTGATGGCGCTCGCCGACTGGGCAATGGCCAACCACGAGCAGATCAACGCCAACCGCAGGTCCCACGGGCGAGGCTAGGAGCTGCCGGTGGGGCGATCACCAAGATCGAGTGGAGCTGAGGGGAATCGAACCCCTGACCTCTGCCTTGCAAAAGCAGCGCTCTACCAATTGAGCTACAGCCCCGGATGCGGGCGGCCCGCGCCCGCGGCAGTTCAGTTGTTGTGACCCGCGCCGGCGGCCTTGGCCGGGGTGGAGCCGTTCGTCGAAACGGTGCCGAACGGTTTGTCGCTCGGGGCGGTGGCCTCGCGCCAGAGTTCAGCTTCGGCCTTGGCGTCCTTGTTGCGCTTGATCACGAACAGCACACCACCCGCGATAACGGCGAGCGCCAACAGCTTCTTCACCTGAAGCCCCTTCTCAAAGTTCCCGCTGACCTTCTCGATGCTACTGCACGTCGTTCATCGCCCGGTCGCACGGTCGGCCGGACGAATAGTCGCCCCGGGCACGGGTAGCCGAGGACGCACGGCAGCGCACCAAGCAGTGACACCCATCCCGAGCTACGGCCAGGGCTGACGCGGCACAGGTCCCCGTCGGTCCTGGCCGTTCCACGTGGAACCGTGGCACTGTTGGCTCCGTGGGGTTACTGACCATCGGCGCGTTCGCCCGTGCCGCACGCCTCTCACCCAAGGCGCTGCGCCTCTACGACCAGGTCGGTCTGCTGCGGCCCACGTCGGTCAACCCCACCTCCGGTTACCGCCTCTACTCCCCTGACCAGCTCGAACAGGCCAAGCTCATCGCCGCGCTCCGCAGGTTGGGCATGCCGTTGAGCCGCATCGGCGACGTGCTGCGATCGGCTCGGGCCGCCGACGAGGTCGCAAAGTACTGGCAGGACGTCGAGGCCGAACTGCGCGCCCGACGCGAGCTGGCGTCCGCGCTCATCGAACGTCTCCTGCACTACGCCGCGGCATCCCACCAGGGCCTGGTCCGCGAATCGAACCAGGACTGCGCCTACGCGAGCGACGATCTGCTCGCCGTCGCGGACGGCTTCGGACCCCACGGGCACCTCGCCAGCGCAGCGGCCATCGACTCGGTGAAATCCGTCGACGCGTCCGGCCTGCTCGGCGCCGTGCAGCGCGCCCGGCGAACCTTCCGTGACCACACCGGCACGACACTGACCGCGGTGCGCCGCTCGGGTTCCCGGCTCGCGGTGCTGCACATCGGCGATTCGCGCGCCTACCTGCTGCGCGACGGGCACTTCCGGCAGCTGACCCGCGACCACACGCATCCGCGGCGCCCGTTGCTCAGTAAGGCCCTGTACAGCGAAAAGGCGGCCAGCCCCGACCTGCTGTGGCAGGACACCGAACCCGGCGACCGCTACCTCCTGTGCTCCGACGGGCTGTACACCTCGGTGCCCGATGACACGCTCGCCGATCTCGCCGGCACGATCACCAGCCCGGCTGAAACCGTCCACGAGCTGGTCGAACTCGCCAACCGCAACGGCGGGACGGACAACATCGCCTGCGCCGTCGCCGATGTGCGTTAGGCGCGCGTGGCCTGGATGTCGAGCTGGACCTCGACGGTCGACCCGACCACGACCAGGCCCTTGGCGATGGTCTGCTGCCAGTTGATCGTGAAGTCCTCGCGGTGCAGTTCCGTCGTGGCCACGGCACCGAGCCGGTCACCGTTCCAGGACCGCAGGCCGAGGTACGTCGCGTCGAGCCGGACACCGCGGCTGGCGCCGCGCAGGTTGAGCGTGCCGTCGAGCTGCCACCGGTCACCCGCCACCTGGTGTGCCCGGTCGGTGTAGAAATGCAGCTTCGGAAAGCGTTCCACGTCAAGGAAATCGGCCGAACGCAGGTGCTCGTCGCGCTTCTCGGCGGCGGTGTCGATGCTCGCCGCGTCGATCACGACCTCGACGGCGGAGTCCTCGATCCGCTGCCCGACGTTGATCCGTCCCCGGAAGCTCGTGAACCGTCCGTGCACGCGGGACAACCCGATGTGCCGCGCGACGAACCGGATCGACGAGTGGTCCGGGTCGATGATCCACTCGCCGGGCTCGGGCAGGCGAAGGCCGGCATCCGGCTGGAGCTCGACGTCACCGAGTGCGGTGTGGTCCCCGCTGGCGACCTCGACGAGGTGGGTCGACTCGCGGTAGCCGCCGGTGCTGACGGTGACGCCGTACGTGCCGGCCGCCGTCGTGCACACGGCGAGCCCGAAGTCGTCCGCCCTGACCGTGCTCAGGCGCTGCGAGCGCTTGTGCCGCAACGTCATTTCCGCACCGGGAAGCGGGCGTCCACGCTCGTCGCGGACGCGGGCGCTGACCAGGCCGGCGCCGGCGTCGAAGGTGACCGGCTCACCCTTGCGGCCGTCCTTGCGCAGTAAGCGGCCGAACATCACTGACTCCCATCCTGTTCGCAGGCCCCCACAGGCACCTTAAACAAGCGGGAAAAGTGACACTCGGGCTCGTAACACACAACACACCGGAACTGCTCAGACGAGGGTGCGGACCGCGGCGCGCAGCTCGTCGAGTTCCTGACGTGCGAGTTCGCCGAAGCTCGTCCGGTTCGCGGGCTCCACCCAGCGCGTGAACCCCTGTGAGAAGGCGCGGACGCCCAGGTCGGCGGCGAGACTGGCGGCAAGGTCCGGAACGCCTCGTTTGCGCAATGCCTCCGTCATCGCCTCGGCGAGGTGGGCGCGCTTGAACGCCTCGCGCTCCTGCAACTCACTGTGCTCGGCGATGACCGCGCGCAGCTGCGGGCCGAACTCGCGCTGTTCGGGGACGAAGCTCTCGGTGAGGGTGTCCAGCCCTGCGGCGACGGCCTCGAGTGGTGCGGCCGTGCTCGGCGCACCGGCGATCCCGTCGGCGAGTAGCCGTCCGTGGATGTCCTGACCGGCGAAGAGCACCTCGCGCTTGTTGGGGAAGTGGCGGAAGAAGGTGGTCTTCGTGAGGCCCGCCCGTTCGGCGATCTGGGCGACGGTGGTGTTGTCGTACCCCTGCTCGGTGAACAGGTCGAGCGCCGCACGTACCAGCCGTTGCCGCGGGTTCGGCTCCCATCTCGCCATGAGCACAGGATAGGCGACGTGACCGAGTACCGTCACGTTTGCGGCGCGGGGTGGGCCCAGAAGGACTTGAACCTCCGGCCTCTTCGTGATCAGGCCAAGATCACGGATTTCTGATGCATAGCCAGTGGACCATGGCGAATGTCGCTCACACTTGCACGCTTGACGAGGCAAAACAGCGGCCGCCGCCCTGCGCTCTTCAGAGGCAACCGACAGCGCATCCTCCTCCGTTAGCTCCGAGCGCTGCCGGACACGCGCCAAAAGCGACGCACCACTGCGCACGGCGAGGATACGTGAGCTGGTCACTACCGGGAGCCCCGAATGTGTCGAGGCCACAAGTTCGGCCACAAGTTCGGCCACAAGTTCGGCCACAAGTTCGGCCACAATGTCGCCCAGAATGACGCTCAGGCCCCGTTTCCCTTGCTTGGGAAACGGGGCCTGACCTGCGGTGGGCCCAGGAGGACTTGAACCTCCGACCTCTTCGTTATCAGGCCAAGATCAAGACGTTTCTACCTCGCCTGAGAGCTCATCTGTGCAGGCCAGCAGCGTCCGTGGACGTCCGTGGACGTACCCCGCTCGCACCCACCGTTGTCAGGCAGTTTGTCAGGCAACTTTGCGCGTCTGACCAGTAGGAACAGGCTGGAACATTGGGGGGGAGCACCCCCTATGTTCCAGCCTCCGTGACCCTGTGACAGGAAATTAGTGTGGGGAGAGGTGTCACTCCCCGACTGTCACTCCCCTGTCACTCCTGTTTCCGCAGGTCAGGACCTGTTGAGTGACAGAGTGACAGGTGTGACAGCGATGAGGTACCGGTGTCACACCCTCAGCCGCCCCGCTGCTCATCGAGCGCGACAAGCTGCTTGGACAGCCTCACACCTTCCACGATGTCCGGCGCGTCGAGCGGCGCACCGGCCGACGACTTGAGCGCAGCGTCCTTGTGCAGCCGCGCCAGGGCCTTCTGGCCGTCCGTAAGCCACTCCAGGACGTTCCTGGGCCGTACAGGTGGCTGGTAGGTCATCGCGGGTCTCCCTTCACGCGAAAGCCGGTCCGGAGCTTCCCCCTCCGAACCGGCGCAAACTTAAACTAGAACATACGTTCGTAGAACACAAGTTCGAGAGACGATGGGTGATGGCGAGGGAGCTGCCTCGCTTCCGCCAACCGGCGCACGCCCTGCCGGTACCCTCCTGATCATGGAGACTGAACGCATCACGCAGCTAATCCCGGCCTCGCCCGGCTTCTATGCCCGCTACACACAACCCGGAGAGCCAGACACCTTTGTGCCAATCGCTAGCTGGGCTCTCCTGGAAGACGCGGACGGGACGCAGCGTGTCGTGGGAGTCGACGTTGTCGGCCTCGGCGGCGACTCCTGGACCCCCGACCTGATTGCAGGAAACCTTGCCGAGTACGTGCATTCACACAAGCCCATCGACCCCAATGGGAGGCCTTTAGCCTGAGCAGTCACCCTCTTCACTTGAAGATGTTTACTTCCGGCAAAAACGAGACACTCCAGTCCGCCTTCGCTAGGCTTTAGCTGTGCGCAGCAGGCAACTAATGGAGGCCCAGGTACTTCAGCTTGTCGAAAGATCCAGGCAGCGAGGACAAGGGGATGAAGACAGCTTCGTTGAATTGAAACGGGAACTGCCTAAGGACCACAAGAAAGCAGCTCGACAGATCGCCGCAATCTGCAACGCTGCACGAGGTAACGAGGTAGTTTGGGTCGTCGACATTGATGAACGTACCGGCGATATTATCGGGGCTACCGAAACTGATCTTGAGGCATGGTGGCCACAGGTAGAAAAACACTTCGATGAGCTACCTCCCGAGATGTCGGACATCATAGTCCCAAGTGGCCCTGAGGGACAGGTGCTACTTGGACTGTTTTTCACCACCGACCGCCCACCCTATGTAGTCAAGACCGGGGTCGCCACCGCCGAGCGCGAGGTCCCGTGGCGTGAGGGGAACAGGACTCGCTCCGCGCGACGCAACGAAATTCTGCGCATGCTCCTACCTGCAACTAAAATGCCGCGCCTCGAAATACGAGAAGTAGAATTAAGCTGCCAGTACAGAGCACGAAGCGCCACGGAGGAAATCGCAACACAGAATATCTTCCCGAGGCCCGCCAACCTGTGGATAAACATGCGCGCTTCAATATTCGTCGAAGCGCTAAACCCGGTTGTCTTTCCTCAACACGAACAGTACGCTTATCTGCATACGGTACTGCTACCACGTAAATCGCTTGCCGTGCGCTTCTTAGCGAAGAATGGACCTAACACTTGGATAGAGGCCAACAACCACGCCGCCCTCGTTAAAAACCCGACGATCCTGACCCTGGCGGGCGATGCCAACTTCTCAGACGGCAGTGCTGAATCTCCCAGCGCTCACGACGGCGAGTTTCTTGAGAAGCTTCGACTAAGCCTCCTTGAGGAAGAGAAGGTCTCAGTGTCGATCTCTCTGTCCGTCGCAGGCGGGGCAATAAAATGGACTGAATCAGTCTCACTCCTACGTGATTCACGCCCCCATGAATACGCGCCACTAATCGCACGTTGGGCCTTCGAAAAATGAATCCTGCGCAGCCCTATGTATGCACCTGCGCTCGTTCGGGCGTAGCGCGATACACCGCCGGAACGACGACCTCTCCCACAGCGTTTGACATTTGAGACTACCCACGGGAGGTTCATCGGCGTGACCGCACACAGCGCTAGAGCGGAAGACTCCATCCCCTCCAAGGACAACGACCGGTGGATCGTCCACGGCGAGCACCCCGTCTATGAGAGCGAGTGGGTCAAGGTCGGTTTAGCCGACATCTCGCAGCCATCAGGCGAGCGCTTCGAGCACCACACGGTGTGGTTTCCCCCCGTCGCCATGGCGATCGTCTTCAACGACAGTGCTGATCACGTCCTCATGGCTTGGCGGCACAGGTTCGCACCGAACATCTGGAGCTGGGAAGTGCCTGGAGGCATCATCGACGGCGACGAGTCCCCAACGGAGACTGTCATCCGCGAGCTTGAGGAAGAGACCGGCTATCGGCCGCGCTCGATCGAGCCGCTGATCACGTTCGAGCCCGCGGTGGGCATGCTGCGCAATCCGAACCACCTCTTCGTCGTCCGAGGCGTGGAGCGGGTCGGGGACCCGACCGAGCAGAACGAAGGCACCTTCCAGTGGGTGCCCTTCCGCGAAGTTCCCGACCTCATCCGAGCAGGTCACGTTGGGAACTCAGGCGCTCTGATCGGCCTGCTGCACGTCCTCGCGCTAGGCGGCAAGTAGCTCCGCGATCCGGGCTCGCTGCCGGGCTGAGCCAGTTGTGCCGGCCAGCTCGGCGGCTTGTCGCGCCTGCACGCGCGACTCGTCCAAGTCGCCGCGCTTCCGCAGAGCAAGCGCGAGGTCCACACGAAGCCCCGCCTCTGCTCGCCGTGAGGTGAGCGTGGTGAGCCCATCGAGCGCCGCCGTCAGGTCCCCGATCGCCTGGTCTTCGCCGAGCCGCGCCAAGCAGTTGCCCCGCCATCGGGCGAGGTGCGCGCCGTTCAACATCAGGTACGGCAACTCAGGGTCGTTGTCGCCAGCTGGCAGCACGTCGGCCGCCTGATCGAGCCGACGCATCGCGCCTGATCGGTCCCCCGCCGCGGCGAGAAACTCGGCGTGCGCCGCAGCCAACCATGACCGAAGGCGTGCGGGGACCCGTCCGAGCAGGCCGGGTTCGCTCGCATACTCGACCAGCTCGACCGCATCGGCGGCCCGGCCAGCATCGAGAAGCACGTAAGCCTGCTGCGCCGTGACGTGCGCGAGCACGGCTGGGTTCTCCCCCTGCCGTGCTGCGGACTTCGCGATGTCGTGCAGGTCCCACGCCTTCCGGAGATCACCCGCATCGAGCGCTTGCCAACCGGCGAGCGCAGCCGCCTCAGCGAGCGTCACCGCCGCTGTCGGAAGGTGGCCGCTCGGCAGCGCATTTCGCAGCATCTGCTCAAGGTTGCGGACGTGAGCTTCGGTCTGCGGAATGATCGCCGCCCCCAGCAGCCGGTCCTGTAGCCGGTAGAAGTTCGTCTGCTGGTCTAGCAGCGAGATCACCGCTGGGTCGAGCCGGA
>Ga0164243_10001741_pt1 | contig 36500 bp, 27 predicted proteins | sample OricompcompostOP_FD_108781 | JGI IMG/M metagenome (GOLD analysis project Ga0164243, IMG submission 108781) | Organic Plus compost microbial communities from Emeryville, California, USA - Original compost - Organic plus compost (OP) | ecosystem: Engineered > Solid waste > Mixed feedstock >...
CATCAGCCGCCCTGACTTCCACTGATCATCGAAGGACTGCGGCGGGACCGGGGTGCGGGTCATCTTCACGCCGATCTTCTTCAGATCCGCGACCAGTTGGTTGTCCTTGGACGTGTGCTCAGCAGACTGATCGGCCGAGTACGGCAAGATCAACTCGAGCTTCTTGCCGTTCGGCAGCTCCCGCAGACCGTCGCCGTCGGAGTCCTTGACGCCGAGTTCGTCGAGCAACTGCTTGGCCTTCTCCGGATCGTGCTGGACGTACGCGTCCCGCCAATCCTTGTAGATCTGCTTGCCCTTGGCATTGAGCTGGAATTCCACCGCCTTCGGGCTCAATGTGCCCGTGGTTCTCTCGCCAGTGTTGAAGTAGACCGATTTCTGAAGCGCCTCACGGTTGAACGCGTACGAGATGGCCTGCCGGAATTTCGGCTCCCGAATCAGCGCCCGATAGTCATCGTCGGGGTAGTCGAAGTTGAGGAAGAAGATCGATCCGGTGCCCGATCCGCTGTCCCACAAGATCAATTCCGTGCCGGCCTTCTCCTGCGACTTCCGGATCCCCTCGACGTCGGACAGCAGGATGCCGTTGAAGGGGCCGTGGGTGTAATCCACAGATCCCTGCTGCAGTTGCAGCTTGCCCGCCTCCGGGTCGGTGACGACGGCGAACTCCATCTCGTCGACGTACGGCAGTTGATCACCGTTGGGCATCACCGCGTAGTAGTACGGATTACGCTCCAGGACCACGCCCTTGTTGTTGTCGAACGACTTGCATTTGAAGCCGGTCAGCGTCGGGCAGTCCGGGTTCCGGTGCCAGTCGGCCTTCTCCTCCATCAGGCCGCCGACGGTGTCCCAGTCCTTCGGCACGTTCTTGCCCGTGTCCGGGTGGAACTGCTCCAGATAGTGGTGCGGCATCGTCCAGATCGGCCCGTTGTGACCGACATTGCCGTTGGCCCAGGCGACGATTCGATCCGCGGTCAACGGCGCCGGGCTGTCGAAGGTCATCTTCAGGGTGTAGTCGTCGACTGCCTCGAGCTTGGCCAGCGTGCCCTTACCGGACCGGGCCTCATCGGGAACAGCCTGACCCATCTTCTGGGCCAGGATGAACTTCTCCCACCACCACAAGATACTTGCGGTCGTCCACGGGTGACCGTCGGACCACCTCAAACCCTTGCGGAAGTGGAAGACCCACTCCGTGGCGTCGTCGTTGCTCTCCCAGGACTCGGCGATGCCGGGCCCGATGTCCTTGCCGTCGTTGAGATAGCGCAGCAGGGAGTGTCCGTAGAAGAACTCCGTGTCGCCACTGGACTTGGCCGCACCCTGGGTGGTCACCGTGTTCAGGTGCAGCTTGCCGCCGTACTTGCCCGGCTTGGCCCAACGGTGCGGGATCACGTACGGGTTCTCCGGCAGCCGCTGCTCGATCGGTGGCAGCCCCTTGCCCTTCAGCGACGGCGCCTCGTTGAACTTCGCGGGTTTCGGCAGCGGTTTGGTCGCCGATCCGACCGCGTTCGAGGTCTCGGCGCCGTTGTTGCCCGACGATCCCTGCTGTCCGCCGCTGCACGCGGCGAGAAGGGCAGCGCCGGCAACAGCAGCCGAGCCGGACAACAGTGTGCGGCGGCTGATCCGAGATGGCATGAACAGTCCTCCCAAGGCTGTCTTGTCTCCCCCGAGAGATACCTGTGCGGGCACTCTAACCCACGGGTGCATCTCCTCGGCGCGATCACCGCCGAGAAGTGTCGGACAACGACGAAATCGTTGTCTTGCCCAGCGGGGGTGGCCGCGGTCACCCCTGGCGATCGAGATAGGCCGCCAGGGCCTCCGCGCCGTCCCGGGGTGTGAAACCGGCCGCGGTGATCTTGCTCAGGTCGAGGACACTGTTCCGCGGACGGGGCGCCAGCTGCTTACCGGCGCCGTACGCTTCGGTGCTGACCGGCGTGACATCGTCGGCCGAGCGCCCACGTGCGGTGAAGACCGATCGGGCGACACTCGCCCAGGACTGGGTCTCCCCGGCACTGGTCAGGTTGTAGATGCCGTGGTCCGGCCGCACCCGCAACAGGTGCTCGATGCCGCGAGCGATGTCGTCGGCGAAGGTCAGCCGGCCGAGTTGATCATCGACCACCGACGGCGACACGCCCTGATCGGCCAACCTGATCATGGTACGTACGAAGTTGCCGCCGTCGCCGATCACCCAGCTGGACCGGATGATGTAGTGCTGCGGAACGCCGGCGATGACAAGATCGCCGGCGGCCTTGGTCTGCCCGTAGACGCCGAGCGGCGACAGTGGCTCGGTCTCGTCGTGCGGGCCGGTCGATCCGTCGAAGACGTAGTCGGAGGAGATGTGCACCAGCGTCAGCCGGTGGCGGCGAGCGATCGCGGCCAGCGCGGCGACGCCGGTGACGTTCGTCGCCCACGCGGCTCGGCGGCCATCCGGGGTCTCGGCAGCATCGACCGCGGTGAACGCCGCGGCGTTGATCACCACGTCGCAGGATCGCCAGTCGAACTTGTCCAGCGATGCCGGGTCGGCAAGATCCAGCACCGACCGGTCGGTGACCTCGGCACCGGGAAGCTGTGTCGCCAATGCGCGGCCGACCTGGCCGTTGCCGCCGATGATCACGGTCCGCTTGGCCGGCATCGGCGTCACGTCGGCCAGCCGCGGATGGTTCCTGTCCGCCTCCGACAGCTCGCAATCGGCCAGCGGAATCGGCCAGTCGATCGCCACCGTTTCGTCGGCGACGTTCAGGAAGGTGTATTGCGACCGCGCCTGCGCACTCCAGTGCTCGTTGACCAGGTAGCTGTACGCAGTGTCGGGTTCCAGCGTCTGGTAGCCGTTGGCCACGCCGCGCGGCACGAAGATCGCCGTTCCCGGACCGAGCTCGTGGGTGTAGACCGTGCCGAAGGATTCACCGGCCCGCAGGTCCACCCAGGCACCGAAGATCCGGCCGGTCGCCAATCCGACGTACTTGTCCCACGGCTCGGCGTGCAGCCCGCGGGTCACCCCGGTGGAGGCGTTGAACGAGATGTTGTTCTGCACCGGCCCGAAATCGGGCAGTCCGAGCCTGATCATCTTCTCCCGCTGCCAGTTCTCCTTGAACCAGCCGCGGTTGTCGCCGTGCAACGGCAGGTCGATGATCAACAGGCCGGGGATCGGGGATTCGGTCACCTGGAGGTCGGTCATGATCACTGTCCTGATGCGCGGTACTTCGCCTCGGTCGCTTCCTTCTGGGGCCGCCACCAGACCTCATTGGCCCGGTACCACTCGATGGTCGCCTTCAACCCGGCCCGGAAATCGCCGAACAGCGGCTGCCAGCCGAGTTCGTCCCGCAGCTTGCTGGAATCGATCGCGTACCGGAGATCATGACCGGCCCGGTCGTTGACGTGATCGTAGGCGTCCCGCGGCTTGCCGAGCAGTTCCAGGATCATCTCGACGACGTCCTTGTTGGTCTGTTCACCGTCGGCACCGATCAGATAGGTGTCGCCGATCCGCCCCGCCTCGATGATCCGCAGCACGGCCCGGCTGTGGTCCTCCGCGTGGATCCAGTCCCGGACGTTCAGCCCGGCGCCGTACAGCTTCGGCCGGCCACCGTCCAGGACGTTGGTGATCTGCCGGGGAATGAACTTCTCCACGTGCTGGTAGGGGCCGTAATTGTTGGAGCAGTTGCTGATTGTCGCCGCAACCTTGAACGAACGCACCCACGCCCGGACCAACAGGTCCCTGCCCGCCTTCGTCGATGAGTAGGGCCTCGACGGGTTGTACGGCGTCTGTTCGGTGAATCGCGCCGGGTCGTCCAGTTCGAGATCGCCGTACACCTCGTCGGTCGAGATGTGGTGATAGCGCACGTCGTGCCGGCGTACCGCCTCCAGCAGAGTGAAGGTGCCGACCAGATTGGTCTGCACGAACGGCGCCGGGTCGGCCAGCGAGTTGTCGTTGTGGGATTCCGCGGCGTAGTGCACGACCACGTCGTGCGCGGCGATGAGGTCGTCGACCAGCTCCGCGTCGCAGATGTCGCCGTGCACGAAGCGGAACCGGTCGGCAGGCAGACCGTCCAGCGAGGCCCGGTTGCCGGCGTAGGTCAGCTTGTCCAGCACAGTCACGGTTGCGTCGGTCGCCGACAGCACGTGATGCACGAAGTTCGAGCCGATGAATCCCGCACCGCCGGTCACCAGGTAGCTGCTCACCCGTGCGAGTTTACGCATCCGACCACGCACCGCGGGCCGACTTCATACACTTGGCCGGGTGCGAGGCATCATCCTGGCCGGTGGGTCCGGCACCCGACTGCATCCGGTGACGATCGGCGTCAGCAAACAGCTGGTCCCGGTCTACGACAAGCCGATGATCTACTATCCGCTGTCCACGCTGATCTTCGCCGGCATCTCCGACATCCTGGTGATCACCACGCCACAGGACGCCGAGAGCTTCCGCCGGCTGCTCGGTGACGGCTCGCAGTTCGGTGTCTCGATCAGCTTCGCCACCCAGCCCGAGCCGAACGGTCTGGCCCAGGCGTTCGTCATCGGCAAGGAATTCATCGGCGACCAGAAGGTCGCCCTGGTGCTGGGTGACAACATCTTCTACGGCCCCGGGCTGGGTAGCCAGCTGCGCCGCTTCCACGACCTGGACGGCGGCGCGGTGTTCGCCTACTGGGTGTCGGACCCGGAGCGGTACGGCGTCGTCGAGTTCGACGACAGCCAGCAGGCGATCTCCCTGGAGGAGAAGCCGGAGAAGCCCCGATCCCATTACGCCGTGCCGGGTCTCTACTTCTACGACAACGATGTCGTGGAGATCGCCGCCGGGCTGAGCCCGTCGGCACGCGGCGAGTACGAGATCACCGACGTCAACAAGCACTACCTCGCCGACGGCCGGCTGCAGGTCGGCATCCTCCCCCGGGGCACCGCCTGGCTGGACACCGGCACCTTCGACTCGCTGAACGACGCCGGCAACTTCGTCCGCACCCTGGAGGCCCGACAGGGTCTGAAGGTCGGCTCCCCCGAGGAGGCTGCGTGGCGGCAGGGATTCCTCAGTGACGAAGGACTCGCCGCCCGTGCCGAGGCCCTGGCCAAGTCCGGCTACGGCGACTACCTGCTGCAGCTGCTGGAACGCGGCAAGGACTAGTTCGGCTCAGCTCTCCGACACCGAGCGCCACAGATCGACGCCGCCCTCCACGGCGTAGCTGTCGATCTCGGTCAGCTCCTCCTCGCTCAGCTCCAGGTTGTCCAACGCCTTCAGGTTCTCTTCGACCTGTTTCACGCTGGAGGCACCGATCAGGGTCGAGGTCACGGTCGGCCGGCGGAGCACCCAGACCAGGGCCAGCTGCGCCAGCGTCTGTCCGCGACGCCGGGCGATCTCGGACAACCCGTCGAGCCGCCTGACCACGTCGGCGTCCTTGGCGGCGTCGGCGGTGAAGCTGGGCCGGCTCGGCCCCTGCAGGCCGCCGCCCTTGCTGGTGTAGCGGTCGGTGAGCAACCCCTGGGCCAGTGCGGTGAACGCGATCGCCCCCATGCCCAGCTCGTCCAGGGTGTCGGTCAGACCGTCCTCGATCCACCGGTTGATCATCGAGTACGACGGCTGGTGGATGACCAGCGGCGTGCCCAGATCGTCGGCGATCGCCTTCGCCTGCCGGGTGCGGTCGGCCGAATAGGAGGAGATCCCGACGTACCGCGCCTTACCGGACCGAACGGCGGTATCCAGCGCCCCGATGGTCTCCTCCAGCGGCGTGTCCGGGTCGAACCGGTGGCTGTAGAAGATGTCGACGTGGTCGAGGTTCATCCGGCGCAGCGACTCGTCCAGGCTGTTCAGCACATACGTCCTGCTACCGAGCTGCCCGTACGGTCCCGGCCACATGTCCCAGCCGGCCTTGGTCGAGATGATCATCTCGTGCCGGTACGGAGCGAAGTCCTTGATCATCATCCGGCCGAAGTTCTCCTCGGCCGAGCCGTACGGCGGCCCGTAGTTGTTGGCCAGATCGAAGTGGGTGATGCCGTGATCGAAGGCGTACCGGAGAATCTCCCGCTGGGTCGCGAACGGCCGGTTGTCGCCGAAGTTCCACCACAGCCCGAACGAGATGGGTGGCAGCAACAGCCCGGTTCGGCCGACCTTGCGGTAGTCGGTGGACGCGTACCGGTCGGGGGCGGCGAGGTAGGGATCGTGAGTGCCCGGGACGGGATCGTTGAAGCGCGGCATAGGGGCATCGTACGCAGCCGCCCGGTCCCGTAATCTGGGGTGTGTGACCGTCGAGCAGAACGCACCAGCCGCCCTTGACCTGTCCGCCGCCGATCCGCAGGTGCGGATCCAGGACGACCTCTTCCGGCATGTCAACGGCAGCTGGCTGCAGAACACCGAGATTCCCGCCGACCAGAGCTGGACCGGCGCCTTCATCAAGCTGCGCGACGGCGCCGAGGAGGCGGTCAAGGACATCATCACCGGCCTGGAGGCCGACGACCCGGCGAGCGAAGAGGGCAAGATTGCCGCGCTCTACGCCAGCTTCATGGACACCGAGGCCGTCGAGGCGCTCGGCGCGGAACCGATCCGGCCGCTGTTGGCCGAGGTGGACGCCGTGACTGACACCGAAGGGCTGGTCAGGCTGCTCGGCCGGTTTGCCCGGATCGGCGTCTCCGGCCTGTTCGGTTTCGACGCCGATGCCGATCCCGGCGATCCGCAGCGGATGATCATGTTCACCGGGCAGAGCGGTCTCGGACTGCCCGACGAGTCGTTCTACCGGGACGACAAGTACCAGGAGATCCGGACCAAGTACGCCGACTACCTGACCACGATCCTCGATCTCGCCGGGGTCGAGGACGCCGCGGCCCAGGCCGTGCGGGTGGTGGCACTGGAGACGGCGATCGCCGCCCATCACTGGGATCGGGTACGCAACCGCGACATGCAGGCCAAGTACAACCTGATGAGCCTGGACGACCTGGACCAGGCCGCACCCGGGCTGGCGATCCGGACCTTCCTGGCGGCCGCGGAGATCGAGGAGCAGGCGTTCGCCGAGGTGGTCGTCCAGCAGCCGTCCTTCCTGTCCGGCGCCGCGGAACTGATCGGCAGCCAGTCGCTCGAGGCATGGCAGTCCTGGGCCCGGTTCAAGATCATCAACAGCTTCGCGCCGTACCTGTCCACTCCGTTCGTCGAGACCCGGTTCGCCTTCTACGGCACGACATTGAACGGTATCCCGTCGCTGAAGGAACGCTGGAAGCGCGGTGTCGAACTGGTCGAGGGCGGCATGGGCGAGGCGGTCGGCAAGATCTATGTCGACCGGCATTTCCCGCCGGCCGCCAAGGAGCGGATGGACGAACTGGTCGACAACCTGATCGCCGCCTACCGGGAGTCGATCAGCGAGCTGGACTGGATGACCGACGAGACCCGGGCCAAGGCGCTGGACAAGTTGTCCAAGTTCCGGCCCAAGATCGGCTACCCGGTCAAGTGGCGCGACTACTCGACGCTGGAGATCAAGCCCGACGACCTGGTCGGCAACGTCATCCGCGCCCACCAGTACGAGTTGAACCGCACGCTCGGGCAGGTCGGCAAACCGGTGGACCGGGACGAATGGTTCATGACCCCGCAAACGGTGAACGCCTACTATCACCCGCTGCGCAACGAGATCGTCTTCCCTGCCGCCATCCTGCAGCCGCCGTTCTTCAATGCCGAGGCCGACGACGCCGTGAACTACGGCGGCATCGGCTCGGTGATCGGTCACGAGATCGGCCACGGCTTCGATGATCAAGGGTCGACCTGTGACGGGGACGGACGGTTGATCAACTGGTGGACCGACGAGGACCGGGCCGCGTTCGAGCAACGGACCAAGTCCTTGATCGAACAATACGATGCGCTCGAACCGCACAACACACCCGGGCACCATGTCAACGGCGCGCTGACGATCGGCGAGAACATCGGTGACCTCGGAGGGCTCTCGATCGCCTACCGGGCTTACAAGATCGCCGTTGGCAAGAAGGGCGAGGAACCGCCGCGGATCGACGACATGACCGGTGATCAGCGGCTGTTCTTCAGCTACGCGGCGATCTGGCAGGAGAAGAGTCGGCCGGAGGCGACGATCCAGCGACTGGCCACCGATCCGCATTCGCCGAGCGAGTTCCGCTGCAACCAGATCGTGCGCAATGTCCCCGCTTTCTACGAGGCGTTCTCGGTCACCGAGAACGACAAGCTGTGGTTGTCGCCGGAGCTGCGGGTCAAGATCTGGTAACAGTTGGCCCGTTGGCTGAGACGAAGGGTCGAAATTTCCTCCAGCCTCTTTACTAATGCCGCCTTAGTAATCCATGATCCTCTGTGTTGCACCCGTCGGGCGTCCGCTCGGGGTCAAGGAGGATCCATGTCAAAAATCCGCCGTATCGGAGTACGGCTAATCGATTGGGCTGGTTCGCGTAAAACGCGCGGACTGACCAGGAAGCGTCTGGTTGCCGTCGCCGCCGCCGGCGCTGCGATGACCATGGCGGCAGCGTGCACGGCCGGCACGGCCACCAGTGGGAACGGGGGAAACGCCGGCGGTAACGCCGGAGGTAACAGCAGCCAGGGCGCCGCTGCCCCGTACCTGTCCTACTCGCCGTGCTGTAGCTGGAACACGACCTGGTCGTACAACCCCTACAACGTCAACGCTCTGGGTATCCAGAACGACTTCATCACGCTGCGGCTGGCCATCCAGAACTATCCCAGCCTGACCGACTACACGCCGCAGCTGGCCGACAGCTGGAAGGTCGAGAACAACAAGCTGATCGTCCACATCCGCGAGGGCGCGAAGTGGCAGGACGGTTCGCCGGTGACCAGCAAGGACGTCTATGACACGGCGATCCTGGACGGCACCCGCGGCGACGGCTTCTGGAACGACATCACCGGCGTCAAGGCCACCGACGACCACACCGTCGAGTTCAGCCTGGTCAAGGGGCAGCCGATCCCGCTGGCCGAGAACGACATCCTGGCCAACATCCTGCCCTACCCGTCCAGCGTCTACGGCAAGTTCGTCACGCCGCAGCTGGAGAAGGATGTCCCGGCCTACTTCGCCGCGAACAAGAAGGACCCGGACAAGGCAGCGAAGATGCCGGAGTTCAAGCGGATGGGTCAGACCTTCAAGAAGCTTGCCGCCGAGAAGGTGGACAAGCTGATCGGTGACGGCCCGTTCAAGCTGGAGAACATCACCACCAAGGAGGCCAAGCTCTCCAAGTGGGACGGTTTCTGGGGCGCGGACAAGATCAAGATCGGCGGTTTGGACTACCTGAACGGCGCCAATCAGACGATCTACCCGCAGCTGTTCTCCAACCGGGCCGACTTCTCCAACGTGTACCTGCCCCCGCCGATCCTGAAGCGGTGGAGCAGCACCCCGAACGCGCACACCGCACTGCCGTTGGCGTTCGGCTTCGTACTCGGGTTCAACAACCACGAGTACCCGTTCAACATCAAGGAAGTCCGGCAGGCGCTGGCCTACGTCATTCCGCGCAAGCAGATGAGCGATGCCGCCTACGGAACCGCGCAGGGTGCGGGCGGCACCTGGAAGGAAGTCAACACCGGCATCTCCCCGACAATGGAGAAGCTGTACCTGCCGCAGGACAAGATCGACCAGCTGAACAAGTATCCGGTCGATCCGGCCAAGGCCACCCAGCTGTTGGAGTCGAAGGGCTTCAAGAAGAAGGGCGGCCAGTGGATGATGCCGAACGGTAAGCCGTTCAAGATGACCCTGACGGCCAACGCCGACACCTCCGACATCGTCACGTCGTTCGACTCGGCAGCCAAGGCACTCACCGCTTTCGGGATCAAGGCCGACGTGAACGCGACGTCAGGTGCGCAGCAGGATGCCGATCAGCACAACGGTGACTTCGACGCCGGCATGTACTTCGTCGGTGGCAATGACCCGCTGAACCAGTTCGACGCAATGTTGGGAACCGGTCAGAACTACTCCAGTTCGGGCAACTACGCCGGCAAGCGCGGTCTGGGCTTCGGCCCGAAGGTGAATGTGCCGGGGCTCGGTACCGTGGAGATCAACACCACGCTGGACCGGCAGGCCCGGCAGGTCGCTCCGGGTCCGAAGCTGAAGGAGCTGACCTGGGACTACGCACAGATGGTCAACGAACAGGTCCCGTACATCTGGTACGCGACCAAGGTCTACCAGTTCTCCTACTCGGACAAGAACTTCACCAACTGGCCGCCGACCGACAAGAACGGCAGCAGCCCGTTGTGGGACATCATCGGTGCGAACATGTCCGCAGGTATGTCGCTGGCTCTGCAACAGGGCTACGTCGTTCCGAAATAGTCGCTGAAGTAGCCCACACCAAGTAATGCCCATCATTTCGCGAGGTCATGATCACCGCCCCGGTGGTGATCATGACCTCGCTTTCTCGCCGATGAGGACCAATCGATGCTCCGATATCTGACCAAGCGTGTGATCATGTCTCTGGTCATCATCTACATCGTGTTGACGCTGTCGTTCTTCATGATCAGGCTGATGCCCGGAAATCCGATGGCCGCGCTGGAATCCCAACTGCGGATGCAGGGCGGCCTGACCGACCAGGAGATCCAGCAACGGGTCGCCGCGGTCTACGGCGTCGTGCCGAACGACCCCGTTCTCACCCAGTACAAGGACTACTTGCTCAACATTCTGCACGGCAACCTCGGTGTTCCGATCACCAATCCGGGGACGACGGTGACCGCGATCATCGCCGAGGCGCTGCCGTGGACCATCCTGATCGTCGCGGTGTCGCTGATCATCAGCTTCATCATCGGCGTCGCGATAGGGTCGGCGATGGCAACCTTCCAGGACAGCATCTTCACCAAGGTGATGACCTTCGTGGTGTCCTTCCTCAGCGCCGTGCCCAGCTACCTGGTCGCGATCATGCTGTTGTACGTGTTGACCGCCACCTATCGGGCGTTCCCGGCCGGCGGCGCGTACGGCGTCGACGTCACACCAGGGCCCAATCTCGCCTACATCGGGAGCGTGCTCTACCACGCCATCCTGCCGATACTCGCCTCCGTGATCACCTCCTTCGGCGGCTGGGCGCTGGCGATGAAGGGCAGTGCGGTCTCCGTCCTCGGTTCGGAATACGTCCGCGCCGCCGAGTCGCGGGGCCTCAGCGACCGGGTGATCAGCCGTTCCTACGTCGGTCGCAACTCGATGCTGCCGATGATCACCCAGCTGGCCCTGTCGATCGGGTTCATGTTCGGCGGCTCGGTGTTCGTGGAGACCTATTTCCAGTACCCCGGCATCGGTTACTACATGATCCAGTCGGTCAACCAGCGTGACTACTCGCTGATGATGGGCTGCTTCCTGCTGATCACTGTCTCGGTCGTGGTCACCAACCTGCTCGTCGATCTGCTCTACCCGCTGGTCGATCCGCGGATCGTCAATCCTGCCGCCCGCAAGCGGGCCGAAGCGGCCCAGGACTCCGAGGACGTCCAGGCCCTGCCGGTCGGAGGGACGGTCGCATGAGATTCCTCAGTGATCTGTGGCGGATCCTCCGCAACGACAAGGGTGCGCTGGTCGGCGGCTTCATCGTGCTGTTCTACTGCCTGCTGGCGATCTTCGGCCCGATCCTGGTCCACGTCAGCAACGACCAAGACGCCAACAACGCCTACCTGCCGCCGTCCTGGGACCACCCGCTCGGCACCGACGCCCTCGGCCAGGGCGTGCTCAGCCAGATCATCGTCGGCGCCCGGCCGATCATGATCGTCGGCGTGCTGGCGGCGATCATCACGATCTTCGTCGGCGTCCTCCTCGGCCTGTTGTCCGGGTATGCGGGCGGTCTGACCGACTCGGTGATCATGCGGATCACCGACGTGTTCCTGACCGTTCCCGGACTGCCGTTGATCATCGTCCTGGCCGCGGTCATCCACACCACCAACCCGTTCGTCCTGGCGTGCGTGCTGTCGATCACGGCCTGGGCCGGTCTGGCCAGGGCGATCAGGTCCCAGGCGCTCAGCCTGCGTAGCAGCGACTTCGTCGAGGCCGCCCGGCTACAGGGTGTGTCGCTGGGCAACATGGTGGGCCGCCAGCTGCTGCCCAACGTCGGACCGTACGTCGCTATCCACTTCCTGCTCGCGATCACCGGCGCGATCTACGCCGAGGTCGGCCTGTTCCTGCTGGGCGTGGCGCCGATCAGCGGCACCAACTGGGGCATCATGATCAACCTGGCGATGTCCCAAGGCGCTCTCTACACCACCGACAGCGCCTTCTACCTGTTCTCGCCGATGGCCGCGATCGTGATCCTCCAGGTGGCGTTCGTGTTCTTCTCCCGCGCGCTCGACAGCGTGTTCAACCCGAGGCTGCGTGTCCAGTGACCACTACCGTTGAAAACTCCGTTGATACTTCTGTCGGCACCGCACTGCTCGAGGTCGACAACCTGACCGTCGCGTTCGGCGACGGGCCGGGCTCAGTGAAGGCCGTCGAGGACGTCAGCCTCGACGTCAAGGCCGGCGAGATCTACGCCCTGGTGGGCGAATCCGGCTGCGGCAAGTCCACCCTCGCCTACTCCCTGCTGGGCATCGTTCCGGCGCCGGGCCGGGTGATCGGTGGCGAGGTCCGCTTCCGAGGCGAGAGCACCACGGCGATGTCCAGGACCGAGCTGAACCGGCTGCGTGGCGCGCAGATCTCGATGGTCTTCCAAGGCGCGATGAACGCCTTCAACCCGGTGCTCACCATCGGCAAGCAGGTCGAGCACATCCTGCAGGCCCATCCCGAGGTCTTCGACGACCCCAAGGACGGCCGTGAGTACTTCGAGCATCTGCTGGAGCTCGTGCAGTTGGAGCCGGCACGGATCTGGAAGTCCTTCGAGAGCCAGCTCTCCGGCGGGATGAAGCAGCGGGTCGCCATCGCGGTGTCGCTGCTGCTCAAACCGTCGCTGGTGATCCTGGACGAGCCGACCACGGCACTGGATGTGTTGAACCAGCGGCTGGTGATCGAGATCCTCAACGACCTGCACCGCACTCTCGGCGTGACGATCATCTTCGTCACCCACGACCTGGCGGTGGTCGCCGAGCTGGCCACCCGGGTCGCGGTGATGTACGCCGGCCGGCTGGTCGAGTCCGGCACCGTTGAGGAGATCTTCGGTCGCGGTCGTCGCCATCCGTACGTCGAGGCGTTGATCAACGCCATCCCGAGCGTGCTGGACGCCGGTCTGAAGGTGAAACCGATCGGCGGCGCCGTACCGAATCTGGCGGCACTTCCCAAGGGCTGCCGGTTCGCGCCGCGCTGCCCGCTCGCGGAGGACCTCTGCCGCGAGGTGGAGCCACCGCTGCTCGGCGATGATCATGATCACCTGGTCGCCTGTCATGTCGTCAACCGTCCGCTGAACGGGCCCCGGAAGATGGTGGAAGCGTGAGCCTGCTCGAGGTAACCAATGTCACCCACACGTACGCGACCGGCAGCGGCCGGCCTGTGCTGCACGGGATCAATCTGAGCACCGAACCCGGCGAGATCGTCGCACTGGTCGGCGAGTCCGGTTGTGGCAAGACCACGCTGGGCCGGATGATCGCCGGCCTGCACGAACCGACCGGCGGCACCATCTCCTTCGAGGGCCGGGACATCTCCCAGCTCAAGGGCCGGCAGCGCAAGCAGTGGCGCCGGACGGTGCAGATGGTGCACCAGGACCCGTACGGCTCCCTGAACCCGGGGCTGACCATCGGAAGCACCCTGGCGCCGGGCATGTTGCAGCACAAGCTCGCCACCTGGCGTACCGTGCAGAGCGAGATGCTCAAGCTGCTGGAGCAGGTCGGCCTGGATGCCACACCCGACTTCCTGCAGCGCTACCCGCACCAGCTGTCCGGCGGGCAGCGGCAGCGGGTCTCGATCGCCCGGGCGATCAGCCTTCAACCCAAGCTGATCGTCGCCGACGAAGTGACCAGCATGCTGGACGTCTCCATGCGGGTCGCGATCCTCGACCTGCTGTTGCGGTTCGCCCGGGAACGCGGCATCGGCTACATCTTCATCAGCCACGATTTCGGTGTGGTCCGGTATTTCGCCCAGGGCGGCCGTATCGCGGTGATGTTCTTCGGACACATCGTGGAGGAGGGTCCGGTCGAGGAGCTGATCACCAAACCTCGACATCCCTACACCCACATGCTGCTGCAGGCCATCCCCGTGCCCGACCCGGCGATGGCGCGGAAACGCAACCAGGTCGAGGGCGAGCCGGAGGGCGAGCGGCTGATCGGCGAACCGGCGTCACAGGGTTGCGTCTTCGCCAACCGCTGTCCCCTGGTCCAGGACGTCTGCCGTAAGCAGGCGCCTAAACTGTCCGATATCGGCGGCGGGCATCGTACGGCCTGCCACTTCTCCGACCAGGTGCCTCCGCTGGCGCACATGACGGGGAGCACCGCAGGAGGTCAGCATGATCGGAACGGCAGCAAAGCTGTTGATGCGGATGGGACTGGCGATGCTGATCTTGTCGCTTCTCATCCGACCGGCAATTGACACCCGCTCCGGCAGGGTCGGGGACGATCTGGCGATCATCGCCTGCCTGCTGGTGGTGCTCACCGGGTTCATCGGCACGCGGGTGGCTCGGCGCATCGACGAACCGCTGGCCAAGCAGTTCTCGGATCGGCAGAAGGCCCGTGACGCCAAGCTGAAGCGCTGAATTCGACCGGAGCACCACGGCGTCCGCCCTCCCGGGGCGGGCGCCGTCGCATTTCCAGCCCGTTGCGGGTGAACTGCCGGTCAACTGACCTTGGCAAATGTTGGCACACACCTTTATGCACCTCTCAATCATTCCCTACGGTATTGCGTTGGCCCGATACTTAGCTCACCACAGGGAGTGGTAATGAAAGTCTTCCGTCCTGATGGCGGATTCCTTGCACTGATCCGACGAATCACTCGCCGGCAGTTCGCCTTGATCGCAGCTTGCCTGGCGTTGGCTGTCACCGCGGCCTGCACGGCCGGGACCGCCGGCGCCGGCGCGGGTGCCGCGAACGATCGATCCCAGGCCGGCGGCGGCACCTACCTGAACTTCTTCCCATGCTGTTTCTGGGGCACCACCTGGTCCTACAACCCGTACAACGCCAACGCGCTGGGCATCCAGAACGACTTCGTCACCCTGCGGCTGGCGATCCAGAGCTTCCCGAGCATGACCGACTTCACTCCGCAACTGGCCACCGGTTGGGAGGCCAAGGGCGGCAGACTGGTGGTGCACCTGCGCGAGGACGCGAAGTGGCAGGACGGCAATCCGGTCACCAGCACCGATCTCTACGACACGGCGATCCTGGACGGCTACCGCGGCGACAGCTTCTGGCACGACATCACCGACGTCAAGATCATCGATGAGCACACCGTCAGTTTCGTGCTGCGCCCCGACCAGCCCGTTGCGCTGGCCGAGAACGACATCCTCGGCATGGTCGTCTATCCGTCCCGGGTGTACGGCCGGTTCGTCACCGACGATCTGGCCGCTGCAGTGAAGAGCTACTTCCGCTCCGCACAGCGGGATCCGGAGAAGGCCTCGAAGACAGCGGCGTTCACCAAGATCAGCGACCAGTTCAAGAAGTTGGCGGCGTACAAGGTCGATACGTTGATCGGCGACGGGCCGTTCCAGCTGCAGAACATCACCACTCGTGAGGCGAAACTCATCAAGTGGGACGGATTCTGGGGCGCCGACAAGATCACGATGGCAGGCATCCGTTGGTCCAACGGGGAGAACCAGGCGATCTATCCGCAACTGCTGACCGGGCAGACCGACTTGTCCAGCGTCTACCTGCCGCCGCCGATCCTCAAACAGTGGACCGGCGTCGCCAACGCCCACGTCGCGGTACCGCCGTCCTTCGGTTACGTACTGGGCTTCAACAGCCACCGCTATCCGCTGTCGATCAAGGAAGTACGCCAGGCACTCGCCTATGTCATTCCCCGGCAGCAGATGACCGAGGCCGCGTTCGGCACCACCAAGAACGGCGGTGGGGTCTGGAAGAAGATCAACACCGGCATCTCCCCCAGCCTGGAGCGGTTGTACCTCAGCCAGTCCCAGCTCGACCAGCTGAACCCCTACCCGACCGACCTGGACGCAGCGACGAAACTGCTGCGCTCCAAGGGGTTCACCCGGAAGGGCTCGCAGTGGATGATGCCGAACGGCAAGCCGTTCACGCTGACGATCACCGTCAACTCCGCGACCTCGAACCAGGTCACCTCCGACACCTCCGCGGCGAAGGCGCTGACCGACTTCGGCATCAAGACCGACGTGAACGCGACCTCCGGTGCTCAGCAGGATGCCGACCAGCACAACGGCGACTTCGAGATCGGCAGCTTCAGCCCGAACAGCAACAGTCCGCTGGGCATGTACGCCTCGATGATGGGACCGGGGTCGAACTATTCCAGCAGCGGAACGTACGCGGGCAAACGCGGCATAGGATTCGGGCCGACCATGAACGTCCCCGGCCTCGGCCGGGTCAACGTCCCCGAGGAGCTGAGCAAACAGGTCAGCACCATTCCGCCCGGTCCGAAGATGAAGGAATACACCTGGGATTGGGCCCGACTCGTCAATGAACAGGTGCCCTACATCTGGTATGCGACGAAGAACTACCAATTCGAGTATTCGACCAAGAATTTCACCAATTGGCCACCGGTCGACGCGAACGGAACCAGCCCGTTGTGGAATCTTGCCGGATACAACATGACCGCCGGCTTCTCCCTGGCGATCCAACAGGGCTACATCGTGCCCAAGTCCTGACCCCGGCCACCGGCGGAAGCAGTACGCCCCGGCTCCGCGGATGCGGGGCCGGGGCGTACCTAGGTGATGATCACTCAAGGACGTTGAGCACCGGGGCGATCGTCTTGTTCTTGGCGCTCTCGTAGGCGGCCAGGATCATGCCGAGCACCTGGATGCCTTCGTCCTCGGTGTGCGGCGGACGCTCACCGGTCTCCAGGCACTGTGCGAAATGCCCGATCTCCGCGGCGAAGGTGTCCACCTGGTCGAAGGTGAACGTCTCCTCCTTGCCGTCCCGCAGCCGGTAGCTGAGGGTGGAGCCGTCGGCGTACAGCGAACCGAGCTCACCCACCGCGGAGAAGCGTTCGGTGATCGCAGCCGGCTGATAGGCCCAACTGGTCACCAACTGGCCGATCACGCCGTTGTCGAAGCGGACCAGCACCTGGGCGCTGTCCTCGGCCTCGGAGAAGGTCAGCCGGTGGGTGGCCAGCATCGCGGTCGCCTCGACCGGTACGCCACCGGCCAGGGTCAACAGCAGATAGCTGGGGTGATAGCCGGTGTCGATCAGCTCGCCGCCGCCGGCAGTGTCGACGTGCGCCCGCCATCCCATGTTGGCCGGGTCGAAGTTGTTGAAGAAACTGTCGGTGGTGCGGACCTCGTACACCTGTCCGATCACACCGGCATCCAACAACTCCTTGGCCTTGGCGACCGTCGGCATGAAGAGCTGGTTGTGAGCGCTCATCAAGGTCACCTTGTTGTCCTTGACCGCGGCGTTGACCGACCGCGCCTCGGCCGCGCTCAGGCAGAGCGGCTTCTCACACAGGATGTTCAGCCCCGCCTCGGCTGCCGAGATGATCGCATCGGCGTGCAGATGGTGCGGCAGGCAGATGTCCACCGCGTCCAACTGTTCTTCCTTGATCAACTGGTGGTAGTCGGTGTACGGCGTCGCACCCAGTTCGGCACCACGCTTCTGGGCGGTCTCCTCCACCGCATCGGCCACCGCGGTGATCTTGATCTTGTCGGCGTGCGCGGCATAGCCGCGGATATGCGCACCGGCGATGCCGCCACCGCCGATGAGTCCTACATTGAGCATCGTTGGTCCTTCAGTCCTTGGAGTAGGAGATCGTCCGGCCGGTGCGTGCCGCTTCATTGGCCGCCACCACCAGACGGGTGAGTTCGACGGCGGCCGCGATGTTCGCGTCGGCCCGGCTGCCCTGCTGGATGTGGGTCACCCACTGTTCGTAGGCCGACGGCGCCTTCTCCGCGACCGGGATCTGCTCGGCCTGATCGCCGAACGCCGCGCCGCGGGCCACGATCACCCCGTCCCGGTCGTTGAAGGTCAGCACACCCTCGGTGCCCCCGATGTCGATGATGAACGGGCTAGGCGAGACGAAGCCGGCTTCGATGACGCCGATGGCGCCCGACGGGTAACCGACGGTGACCACCGCGTTGTCCTCGACCGCCCGGCCGGTGACCGCGCCGTAGGTCGCACTGACCGTCGACGGCGTACTGCCGAGGAACAACTGGGTCAGGTAGACCGGATGACATCCGAGGTCGGTGAGCGCGCCACCGATCGCCGGCTGTGGATCGTAGAACCGATCCGGCAGCCAATCGGCAACCGAACCGTTGTGGGACAACCGGACCCGGGCGTAGGTGATGTCGCCGAGCTTGCCGGAGTCGATCAACTCCTTGATCACCGGGGTGTAGCCGTCGTAGAGCCGTGGCAGCGAGACGATCAGCTTCACGCCGTTGTCGTCGCAGGCTTTGATGATCTCCTCGGCCTCCGCCACGGTCGGGGCCAGGAGCTTCTCGGTGAAGATGTGTTTACCGGCCCGGGCCGCCGCGACCATGATGTCGCGATGCCGGCTGGTTTCGGTGGTAACGGTCACCGCATCGATGTCGTCCCGGGCCAACAACGCCTCGAGATCTGCGGTGTGCTCGACGCCGTACTGCTCGGCCGCAGCCTTGCCACGTGCATCGTCGTCGTCCCAGATGGTGACGAGTTCGGTATCGGGGTGTTCGACCGTCCTTCTGGTGTAGTCACCGGCATGGACATGCCAGAAACTGAGGACTGCCACTCTGATCGGTGAGGGCACTACAGGAGCTCCTTCGCTTCGCGGGTACGCCCTATCCGACCACGGTCCGCGAGTGTTCATCAAGCCCTTGGAGTAAATAGACTCAGTGGCAGATCCAATAACTGGTCTGCTCGACCGGCGCCCCTGGGTCTCGCCCGGTTGCCCGGACACCAGTAAGGTCGCCAGGTGTGACCAGGAACACGCAGGCCAACCGGATCGGGCCGCGCCGCAGGATCACCGTGCTGGCCGCGGCACTCGCGCTCGGCATCGCACTGAGCGGAGCAGGCGCCGGGTTGAACGGTGCCGCTGCTGATCCGCTGGGACACCGTGCTGATCACGGTGGTTCCGACCGCTGGGGCAGTCGGGTCTGCCCGCCGGCCGCGGCTGCGATCAACTTCAGCGACGCCCTGGACAAGAAGGTGGTCGACGGGACGGAGATCAGCGGCCTGTCCGACATCGCCTGGGACCGGCACACTCACAGCTACGTCTCATCCGTGGACAACAACGGCACCGACCCGTCCCGCGTGTGGTTCTGGCGGCACCCGACCGCCCCGAAGCCGGTCGGCGACCCGGTCGTGCTCACCGATCCTGCGGGAACCCCGTACACCGGAGAGACGGCTGACAACGAGGGCCTCGGGGTGCTGCCCGACGGCGACCTCGTGGTCAGCTCCGAGGTGGAGCCGTCGATCCGGATCTTCTCGCCGGACGGCCGCCAGAAGGCGTCGCTGCCGGTGCCCTCGAGGTTCGCGGTGGCACCGGCCGGTCAGTCGACCGCCAATGCCACCTTCGAAGGCCTGACGGTCGGCCGGGGCGGTCGACACATCATCGTGTCGATGGAGGGCACACTGTCCGGCGACACGGGCGACGGCACCTTCCGGCGCATTCTCGTCTACACCCGCCACCACCACGGCTTCCGGCTCAGCCGGCAGATCGGCTACCGGGTGGACCCGGGCATGCGGATCCCCGAGGTGCAGGAGTACGCCCCGGGCAAGTTGCTGGTGATGGAGGCGTCCTGGAGCGCCGACGTCGGCAACATGATCACGCTGTACGCGATCGACATCTCCCGTGCCGCCGACGTCACCGGCGTCTCCGACCTGGCCGACCGCCCGGACCTGGTGGTGGCCAAGCGCCTGGTCGCGGATGTCACCAGCTGCCCGGACCTGGGCGCCACTGCCAAGGAGACCCAGATCAATCCGCTGATGGACAACTACGAGGGCATGACCACCCGCCCGCTGGGCGCGGGTGCGTACGCGGTGACCCTGATCAGCGACGACAACAACAGCGACGTACAAACCACCCGTGTGCTGAACCTGGTCGCCCTGCTCCCCTGACACGCTCCCGCGGCGCCGCCCTCCGGTCGGCCCCGCACCAGTTGCTCGGCACCGCACCAGTTCGTCGGCCCCGCACCAGATGGTCGGCCGCGCACCCGATGCAACCGGTGCGCCGCCGAGAAAAGGGGGCGGGAACGACCAACTGGTGCGGGAAACGAGTCGCATCGGGGATCGACAGTCCTGGCCGACGCGGTCGTCGCACCAGTTCCTCGACGCCGCCCCAGTTCGTCGGCCCCGCACCAATTCCTCGACGGGGCACCAGTTCCTCGACGCCGCACCACTAGGGCGTCCCCGCACCCGATGCAACCGGTGCGCCGCCGAGTAAACGGGGCGGGAACGACCAACTGGTGCGGGAACGAGTCGCATCGGGGCCCGCGGTCCGGATCGACGCGACCCGAGCGCACGTACGGTCGAGCCCGCCGCCACGCCGCAGCAGTTCCTCGACACCGCACCAGTTCCTCGACACCGCACCAGTTCCTCGACACCGCACCAGTTCCTCGACGCCGCACCAGTTCCTCGACGCCGCACCAGCAGGGCGGCGGCGCACCCGATGCAACCGGTGCGCCGCCGAGAAAAGGGGGCGGGAACGACCAAATGGTGCAGGCTCGACCAACTGGTGCGGAAACGGGCAGCAGACGCAAGTGGTAACGGCGGTGGCACGGCGAGAACGATGTGGGCACCGACGCCGTGGCCGGTCAGGCCGTGCTGCTCAGGGGGGCCGAATCAGGCCGTACGGGTGACGACCGAGTCGCACAGGCCCGCGAGCGTCTGCTTGGCCGGACCGTCGGGCAACGGGTCGAGCACCCTGCGGGCCGCCTCCGCGCGGGCGGCGACGTCGGCCCGGGCCTCCTCGATCGCGGGATGCTTGCGGAGCAGACCGAGCGCTTCATCCACCTCGGCATCGGTACGCTCGCCCGCCAACAGCTCCAGCAGCCGCGCATCCCCCGGGTCGGTCGAACGCCGCGCCAACAGGATCGGCAGCGTGTCGACACCCTCCCGCAGATCGGTGCCCGGGGTCTTGCCGGTCTCGTCGCTGGTGATGTCGATGATGTCGTCGCTGAGCTGGAACACCACGCCGAACTGCTCGCCGAAATCGCCGAGCAGGTCCTGGACCGCCGGATCGGCACCGGCGATCATCGCACCGACCCGGGAACTGGTGGAGATCAGCGCCGCGGTCTTGTCGGCCAGTACCTGCAGGTAGTGCTCCCGCGGATCGGTCCCCTCGGCGGGGCCCACGGTCTCGGCGATCTGACCGCGAACCAGTCGGTTGAACATGGCGGAGTAGGTCTTGACGATGTCCATGCCCAGCTCGGTGACCAGGTCCGACGCCCGGGCGAACAGGTAGTCGCCGACCAGGATCGCCAGCGAGTTCCCCCAGCGGGCGTTGGCACTCGGTGTACCGCGGCGCACGGCGGCGTCGTCCATCACGTCGTCGTGGTACAGGCTGGCGACGTGGGTCAGTTCGACCACCACCGCGCCGATGCACACCAGCTCCGCGATCCGGTCGTCGGGCCGGTACGGCGCGCCGAACCGGGATCCGAGTACGACCAGCTGCGGCCGGGTCCGCTTGCCGCCGGCCCGGATGATGTGCCGGGCCGCCTCGGTCAACAGTTCACTGTCGGAATCGACCGCCGCCAGCAACGCCGACTCGATCGACGACATCTGGGCACGGAGCTCAACGTCGAATTCCGACACCGTCTCCGTACTCGCTGCCTTCACCACACCTCACCCCTCAGCTGCCGGCAGGTTGCCCACCGTACTCGCTGCACAGCCGGGAGGACATGTCCCCGCAAACGTCATCGTCGGTACAGCGACATCAACGCAGGAATTCGCCGGCACTGGCCGCCAGATCCAGGATCGGGCCGGGGTAGACGCCGAGCACTACGGTGACCACGACGCCGAAGCCGATCGGCACCAACGTGGTCCAACTCGGCGCGACCACCTCGGCAACCGGGGAGTCGGCCTTGGGCTCGGTGAAGAACATGGTGACGATCACCCGGAGATAGATGACCGCAGAGATCAGCGAGATGATCACGGCCACGACGACCAGCCAGTACTGTCCACCGGCCCAGCCGGACGCGAAGACCGACCACTTGCCGATGAAACCGCCGGTCAGCGGAATGCCGGCGAAGCTCAGCATGAACAGCGAGAACACCGCCGCCGTCACCGGCGACCGGCGGCCGAGGCCGGCCCAGGTGGACAGCGCGGTCGACTCGCCGCCCCGCAGCCGGACCATGGTCAGCATCGCGAAGGCGCCGAGCGTCGCAACGCTGTACGCGACCAGGTAGAACAACGCCGACGCCACGCTGGACAGGCTGTCGGCCGGCTTGCCGGAACCGTCCTGACTGGCCGCGGCGACTGCAACCAGGATGAAGCCGGCATGTGCGATCGATGAATAGGCCAACAACCGTTTGACGTCGGGCTGGGTGATGCCGAGCACCGAGCCGATGAACATCGTCGCGATGGCGACGACGATCATCACCGGCTGCCAGTCCCAGCGCATCCCACCGAGCGCCACGTAGAACACCCGCAGCAGCGCGGCAGCGGCGGCGATCTTCGTACAGGTCGCCATGTAACCGGTGATCGGGGTCGGGGCACCGTGATAGACGTCGGGAATCCAGGAGTGGAACGGGACGGCGCCGAGCTTGAACAGCAGCCCGACCCCGACCAGTGCCATGCCGGCCAGAAGCAGTCCGTCCTTCTGGTTGGAACTCTGCAACGAGTCGGCGATCGCCGACAGGTCGAACGATCCGGAGAACCCGTACAACAGGGCCATGCCGTAGACGAAGATCGCCGAGGACAACGACCCGAGCAGGAAGTACTTCATGGCAGCTTCCTGACTCAGCAACCGGCGGCGTCGCGCCAGACCGCAGAGCAGGTAGAGCGGCAGCGAGAGGACCTCCAGGCCGACGAACATCATGATCAGGTCGTTGGCGGCCGGGAACAACATCATGCCGCTCAGCGCGAACATGGCCAACGGGTAGACCTCGGTGTGCTCGAGGCGGGCCGCAATGGCCTCCTGCTCTCCGGTGCTGCCGGGCACGGCAGCCGCGCTAGGGGTGAACGCCGAGGCGTTGCCCTCCAGCCGACGTTCGGCGAAGACCAGGAACGAGATGCCGGCGAAGACCAGCAGGATGGCCCACACGAAGTAGGTCGGTCCGTCGATGCTCAAGGCACCGAGAGCGATCACCGCCTTGTCGCCGGCGGCCCAGTTCAAGATCGTCACGAACAGCGCCAGGACGATGCCGAGGAAGGCGACCAGCAGTTGCAGGGAATGCCGCAACTGCCGGGGGGCGATCGCCTCGACGAGCACCCCGACGCAGGCTGCGACCACGACCAGCAGGAAGGGCATCAACAAGCCGTACTCGATGTGCGGCGTCGGGATCTCGAGCCCGATCATCGTGGTGGGCAACATCACCGACCTCCTTCCGAACTGACGTGGGCTTGCGGGTCGGTGATCCCGACGTGCTGGGTCAACGTGTCGGTGACGGTCGGGTTGATGATCTGCAACATCGGCTTCGGGAAGAAGCCCAGCACCAGAATGACCACAACCAGCGGGATGAGGGCCAGGCGCTCCTTGCCGGACAGGTCACGGGTGAACCGCTCGGTCACTGCCGGCGTCGGTACCCCGGTCGCCGTGCGCTGATACATGATCAGCGCGTAGAGGGCGGCGAGCACGATGCCCATGGTGGCGACGACCGCATAGATCGGGTGCCGGGAGAAGGTCCCGGCAAGCACCATGAACTCGCTGATGAAGGTGGACAGGCCGGGCAGCGCCAGTGCCGACAGGACGGCGAACAGCAGCAGTCCGCCGAGTAGCGGGGTGAGCTTGACCACGCCGCGGAAATCGCTGATGTCGCGCGATCCACGGCGCTTCATCATGAAACCTGCCGCGAAGAACCAAACCGCGGTGGACAGTCCGTGGTTGAGCATGTAGAAGGTGGCGCCGGCCGTGCTCTGGGTGGTGAGGGCGAAGATGCCGAGCACGATGAATCCGAAGTGGCTGATCGACGTCCAGCCGATCAACCGGAGGATGTCCTTGCTGCCGATGGCCATCAGGGCCCCGTAGAGGATCGAGATGATCGCCAGCACCATCACCACCGGGGTCGCCCACTTCGACGCCTCCGGGAACAGCTGCAGGCAGAACCTGATCATGGCGAAGGTGCCCAGCTTGTCCATCACGCCGGTCAGCATCACCGCGCCGCCCGGTGTCGATTGCTCGATCGAGTCCGGTAACCAGGTGTGGAACGGAACCATCGGCGCCTTGATCGCGAACGCGATCATGAACCCGATGAACAGCCAGCGCTCGACGTTGGTCGACAGGTGCAGCTGGGTCAGGTCGGTCAACAGGTAACTCGGCGTGCCGGACTGTGCGGAGACGACGCCCAGGCCGATCACCGCCGCCAGCATCACGAATCCGCCGAGGAGACCGTAGAGCAGGAACTTGGCCGAGACCTGCGACCGCCGGGCACCGCCGAAGCCGCCGATCAGGAAGTACATCGGGATCAGGATGACTTCGAAGAACAGGTAGAACAGGAACACGTCGGTCGCGGTGAAGGCGAAGATCGCGAAGCCCTCGATGGCCAGGATCAGCCCGACGAAGACGTGGGCACCCCAGCGATGGGTGATGGCGGTCGGATCCTCGCCGGGCTTGGGCAGATCGGGATCGTTCCAGGACGCGATCAACACCACCGGGGTGAGGAAGGCGGTGAGCAACAGCAGGGTCAGGCCGATGCCGTCGAGGCCCAGCGCGTAGTGCGCGCCGATCGCCTTGATCCAGGTCGCCTGCTCGGTGAGCTGGAAGCCCTTGCCGCCGCCGCTGTAGGTCAGGGCGACGATGATCGTCAGCACCAGGGTGACCAGCGAGAAGGCCAGGCCGATCTGCTTGGCGGCGGTGCCTCGTACGAAGATCATCGCCAGTCCGCCGATCAGCGGAAGCAGACCGAGGATGGTCAGCCAGGGGAACACGTCGGTATCTCCTTCTGCTCAGCCCAGGCGGCCGAGTACGACGACGAAGCCGATCAGGAACGCACCGGCGATCATGGTCAACGCATAGGACCTGACGAAGCCGGTCTGCCAACGGCGCAGCCGGGCGGACAGGCCGGCGATGATGCCGGACACTCCCATCACCGTGCCGTCGACGCCGCCGGCGTCGGTCTTGGCGACACCGCTGACCAGGCCGATGCCGGGTCGCATGAACACGGCCTCGTTGAAGGCGTCGCCGTAGAGGTCGTTCCGGCCGGCCAGGGTGAACGGCGACCGGCTTGCCGGCTGCTCCAGTGGGATCTCCCGACCACGGCCGAAGACCAGGATCGCGATGGCGACTCCGACCGCCACCACCGGCAGGGTGATGCCGCCGATCAGGCTGATGTGGAAGAGGCCCGGCGTCTCGGCGACATGGCCGCCGACCGCCGGTGCCAGCCATTCACCGATCCAGTTGTTCAGCAGCAGACCGGCGAAGACCGAGCCGATGGCCAGCAGGATCAGCGGGACGGTCATCACCGCCGGGGACTCGTGCGGGTGGACGTCGTCGGCGTACCGCTCCCGGCCGAACCAGGTCATGATCATCAAGCGGGTCATGTAGAAGGCGGTGACGCCGGCGCCGATCAGCGCCAGGGTGCCGAGGATCCAGCTGCGTTCGAAGGCCACCTCGACGATGTGGTCCTTGGAGAAGTAGCCAGACAGGAACGGGAAGCCGATGATCGCCAGGTAGCCGATGCCGAATGTCACGAAGGTGATCGGCAGGGCCTTGCGCAGTGCTCCGTAGTGCCGCATGTTCACGTCATCGTTGGTGGCGTGCATCACCGACCCGGCGCCGAGGAAGAGGTTGGCCTTGAAGAAGCCGTGGTTGAGCAGGTGGAAGATCGCGAACGCGTAGCCGGCCGGGCCGATGCCGGCGGCCAGCATCATGTAACCGATCTGACTCATCGTCGAACCGGCGAGCACCTTCTTGATGTCGTCCTTGGCACAGCCGATCCAGGCGCCGGCCAGCAACGTCACGGTGCCGACGATGGCCACCACCAGGCTGGCGGTGCCGGTTTCGGAGAAGATCGCGTGACTGCGGACGATCAGGTAGACGCCGGCGGTCACCATGGTCGCGGCGTGGATCAGCGCCGACACCGGGGTCGGGCCTTCCATCGCATCCAGCAACCAGGACTGCAGCGGGACCTGGGCTGACTTGCCGCAGGCGGCCAGCAGCAACAACAGGCCGAGCACCGTCGCCTGGGCGAAGCTCATGCCGGCGGCTCCGGCGTTGACGTCGGAGAACTGCACCGACCCGAACAGGTACAGCATGAACGCGATGCCGATCGACATGCCCAGATCGCCGACCCGGTTGACCACGAACGCCTTCTTGGCTGCGGTCGCCGCGGTCGGCCGCTCCTGCCAGAACCCGATCAGCAGGTACGACGCCAGGCCCACACCCTCCCAGCCGACGAAAAGTGCGAAGTAGTTGTTGGCCAGCACCAACAGCAGCATCGCCGCGACGAACAGGTTCAGGTAGGCGAAGAACCGGCGACGGTTGGGGTCGTGCGCCATGTAGCCGATGGAGTAGATGTGGATCAGGCTGCCGACGCTGGTGATCAACAGGGCGAAGATGATCGACAACTGGTCGATCTGCAGCCCGGCCTCGATGTGCCACCGGCCGGAGGCGATCCAGTCGTACAGGCTGAGATTGACCGAGCGCTGTTCAGCGCCCCGGCCGAGCAGCTGGATGAACAGCAACAGCGCCAGTACGAAGGAGGCGATCGGTGCGAGGGTGGCGACGAGGTGCCCCCAGGCGTCGCTGATCCTGCCGGCGGCGAGCAGCACCAGGGCGACGACACCGGGGATGGCGATCAGCAGCCAGGAGAGTGAGAACAGGCCCGTCGCCTGGGTCACTTCGAGCGGAGTCACTGACCAGTCCTCTCAGAACTTCAGCAGGTTGGCGTCGTCGACCGAGGCCGACCGGCGGGTGCGGTAGATCGCCACGATGATCGCCAGTCCGACGACGACCTCGGCGGCGGCGACGACCATCACGAAGAACGCGGCGATCTGCCCGTCCAGCGACCCGTGCATCCGGGAGAAGGTGACCAGCGCAAGGTTGGCCGCGTTCAACATCAACTCGATGCACATGAAAACGATCAGCACGTTGCGACGGATCATCACCCCGAGCAGGGCGATCGAGAAGAGGATCGCCGACATCACGATGTAGGCCTGCGGGTCCATCACTGATCACCTTCCTGACCGGTGGTCTCCCGCCCGGTGTGCGACTCGTCGGTCGGTTCGCCGTTTTGCCCGAGCTCCCGCTGGACGCCGTGCGCGGGGACCGCCGGGTGCGGGACATAGGACGCGACCGCGGTGGCCGGGTTCTCCGCCCGTTCCGGGGCGATAGCCCGGACCGTCGCCTGCGTCGGCGCGATCAGATCGGCCGGGTTCTGCACCACACCACGCTGCTTGAGCGTGCTGGACACCGACGTCTCGGCGATCTCACCGCTGGCCAGCAATGCCGGCGTGTCCACGGCGTTGTGCCGGGCGTACACACCGGGCGGCGGCAGGGCACCTGGGTGGGCACCGGTCTCGGCGTACTTCTTCAGCCGGTCGGTGAGCATCTCCGCCTGCGTCTTCTTAGCCTTGGTCCGCTCCCGGTGGGCCAACACCATCGCCCCGAGGGCAGCGGTGATCAACAGCGCCGAGGTGGACTCGAAGGCGACCACGTAGCGGCCGAACACCAACGCAGCCAGGCCCTGGACGTTGCCGCCGTAGGCGCTGTTCGCCTGGTCGAGCCCGTTCGGCTGGCCGACCACTGCATTGCCGACGGCAACGATCAACAGCACGAAGAAGCCGAGCGCCGCAAGACCGGCCAGGATCCGCTGCCCCTTGATCGTCTCGACCAGGGATTCGGAGGTGTCGACGCCGACGATCATCATCACGAAGAGGAAGAGCATCAGGATGGCACCGGTGTAGACGATGATCTGCACCGCGAACAGGAAGGGTGCCTGCTGGGCCGCGTACTGCACGGCCAGCGACAACATCACCGCGGCCAGGCTGAGCGCCGAATGCACCGGCTTCTTGGCCAGTACGGTGCCCAGCGCGCCAAGGATCATCACCGGCATCAGCATCCAGAACGCGAACGAGGCGCCGGAAACCAGCGGAACGATCACTGTTCCTCACCCGTTTCGTCAGTTGTGTCGGACGTTTCGTCGGACGTGTTCTCTTGGCCCTCGACCCGCCGGGCCGGTGGCAACGCCTTGCCCATCTCGGCCAGGGCGATCGCGGACTGCGGCGTGTTGCCGTACGTCTCGGCAACCTCGGCCCGGGCCTTGGCCTGGTCCTTCTTCCGCCAGCCGGGATTCGGCAGACCCGAATTGAAGTCGGCGGGCATCGGTTTGGTCTCCGGCAACCCGAGGAAGTATTCCTTCTCGCTGTCGCCGAGCCGGCGCGGGTGCGGCGGCGCCTCCATCCCGGGCAACAGCGGCGCGAGCAGCTGATGCTTCTCGTAGATCATGTCCTCGCGGGTGAAGTCGCTGAGCTCGAAATGGTTGGTCATGGTCAGCGCACGCGTCGGGCACGCCTCGATGCACAGCCCGCAGAGGATGCAGCGCAGGTAGTTGATCTGGTAGACCCGGCCGTACCGCTCGCCGGGACTGTACCGCTCCTCCTCGGTGTTCTCCGCACCTTCCACGTAGATCGCGTCGGCCGGGCAGGCCCAGGCGCACAACTCACACCCGACGCACTTCTCCAGGCCGTCCGGCCAGCGGTTCAGCTGGTGCCGGCCGTGGTAGCGCGGCGCGGTGACCTTGGGGCCCGCCGGGTACGCCTCGGTGAAGGTCTTCCTGAAGAAGGTCTTGAAGGTGACACCGAATCCGGCGATCGGATCGAGGAATCCCATCAGCTGGCTCCATTCGCAGGCTGTTGATCATGCGGTCCGGCCGTGGCGGACGTGGCGGTCTCGTCAGCCGACTGGGTGGCCACCACCTCGGCGAGTTCGGGAAGTACCTGGCCGGGCTTGGGTGGCACCGGGAAACCCCCGGCGAACGCGTCGAACGGACCGCGCTGCTCCTCCGGCTCGGCCTTCTCCTGGCCACCGCCGCCGAACAACACGGCGGCAAGGATGCCGAGCACGATGACCGCGACGATCACCCAGAAGACCGGGCTGCTGCGCAGGTTACTGCCACCCTGCAGCAGCGTCTGCATGGTGGCGACCACCAGCACCCAGACCAGGGAGATCGGGATCAGCCACTTCCAGCCGAGATTCATGAACTGGTCGTACCGGAACCGCGGGACGGCCGCCCGGACCCAGACCATGAAGAACATGAACAGCACCGTCTTGACCACGAACCAGAGCAGACCCCAGTAGCCGTGGTCCATGCCCAGCCAGTTGAACGGGATCGGCGCGTGATAGCCGCCGAGGAAGATCGTCACGGCGACCGCGGACACGTTGGTGAGGGCCATGTACTCGGCCATGTAGAACATCGCGAACCGCATGGAGGAGTACTCGGTGAGATAACCGCCGACGATCTCCGACTCACCCTCGGGCAGGTCGAACGGGGTCCGGTTGGATTCCCCGAAGATCGCGATGACGAAGATCACGAAGGACGGGATCAACGCCAGGCAGTACCAGAGCTTCTGCTGGGCGTCGACGATCTCGGAGGTGGACAGCGATCCGGCGTAGAGGAACACCGCGACCAGGCTGAGGCCCATCGCGACCTCGTAGCTGATCATCTGTGCCGACGCGCGGATGCCGCCGAGCAGCGGAAAGGTCGAGTTGGACGCCCAGCCGGCAAGCACCACACCGTAGATGCCGACCGAGGTGACGCCGAGCACCAGCAGCACCGAGATCGGCATGTCAGCGACCTGCAGACGGGTGGTTCCACCGGGGATCGGCACCTCGCCGGCGAACGGGATCAACGCGAAGATCATCACTGCCGGGATCACGTTGATCGCCGGCGCCAGCATGAAGACGATCTTGTCCACGCCGCTGGGAGTGATGTCCTCCTTGAGCATCGACTTGAGGCCGTCGGCCAACGACTGCAGCGACCCGAACGGGCCGTTCATCGTCGGGCCGGGCCGGTTCTGCATCCGGCCGAGCACCTTGCGCTCGAAGACGATCGCGAAGAGCACGAACAAGATCAGCAGGATGAACCCGAACAGTGCCTTGAGGATCACGACCCACAGCGGATCGTGCATGAAGATGGTGAGATCCATCGGCACCAGACTGAGATTCCCGGGCATGGGGCTCATGCGTGCGCTCCTTCGATCCGTACGACCTCGCCGGAACTTACCGCCAGGTGCTCACTGAGGGCCAACCCGGGCGCACGGCTCGGCAGCCAGATCACACCGTCGACCAACTCGGGCATGATCTCGACGTCGAACGTCAGCGCTCCCCGGTCGGTGCTGACCCGGACCTGCTCGGTGACTCCGGCCGCCGATGCCGTCCGAGGGCTCAGCCGAGCCACCGGCTTGCGTGCGGTGGCCAGCACCGCGCTTTCACCTTCCAGAACCCGGGAGTCGTCCAGGTGCAGCCGCCAGGTGGACAGCACGGCCGTCCGCTCGTCGGTGGTCACCCGCCCGGCGGCGGCGACCTGCGGCGCCGCTGCCCGCTCCCCCTCCCAGGGCCCGAACTCGCGGAGTTCGGCGCGGGCCTGGTCGGTGGTGCGTACGCCGAGGTCCGCGCCCAGGCCGTCGGCCAGGGCCGCCAGCACCCGCAGATCGCTCATCACGTTCGGCTTCTTGATCACCACCGGGAACGGCCGCTCCCGGCCCTCCCAGTTGATGAAGCTGCCGGAGCGTTCCTCCAGCAGAGCCACCGGCAACACCACGTCGGCCCGCTCGGTGACCTCGGAGGCGCGGGCTTCCAGGCTGACCACGAAGCCGGCGTTCTCCAACCCGACCCGGACGATGTTCGGGTCGCGGAAGTCCGACGGCTGGATGCCGCCGACCACCAGGGCCTGCAGCAGCCCGCTCGACGCGGCGACCAGCATGTCCTCGGCGGTCCGGCCGGGCGTCGTCGGCAGGGACGCAGAACCCCACACGGTCGACACGTCGACCCGGGCCGACGGATCGGCCACCGGCCGGCCGTACGGCAGCAGGTTGGGCAGGCATCCGGCCTCGACGGCGCCGCGCTCACCGGCCCGGCGCGGGATCCAGGCCAGCCGGGCGCCGGTGCGACCGGACAGTTCCAGAGCGGCGGTCAGCGCACCCGGTGCCAGCGCCAGCCGCTCGCCGACGATGATCACCGACCTCTCGTCGAGTGCGACGTCGGCCGGCAGACCGGCGAGCGCCGCCGCCTCCTCGCCCGGAACCGTCGGGATCAGGGTGGCGCCCATCTTGACCGCGCCGTTGGAGAGGTACGGAGCCACCTGGTAGGACTTCAACCCGGTCTTGCGGTAGGCCTTGCGCAGCCGCAGGAAGACCACGCCGCCCTCGTCCTCGGGCTCGAAACCGGCCATCAACACCGTCGAGGCGTTCTCCAGGTCGGCGAAGGTCACCCCGGCCTGTCCGTTGACCGGCCCGGTACCGGCCACGGCGGCGGCCAGGAAGTCCGCCTCCTCGGGGGAGTACGGGCGGGCCCGGAAGTCGATGTCGTTGGTGCCCAGCACGGCGCGGGCGAACTTGCCGTAGCCGTAGGCGTCCTCGATCGGCAACCGGCCGCCGGTCAGCACACCGACCGAGTTGCCGGCCTTCTTCAGCCCCTGGACGGCGGCGTCGATCGCCTCCGGCCAGGACGCCGGACGCAGTTCGTCACCATCGCGGACCAGCGGCGTGGTCAGCCGGTCCTCCTGCCGCCCGTACCGGAATGCGAAGCGGTCCTTGTCGCTGATCCACTCCTCGTTGACCTCCGGATCGTCACCGGCCAGCCGACGCATCACGGTGCCCCGCCGGTAGTCGACGCGGATGGCCGAACCGGAGGCGTCGTGCTCGGCGATCGACGGCACGCTGACCAGGTCGAACGGACGGGCGCGGAACCGGTAGTCGGCGCTGGTCAGGGCGCCGACCGGGCAGATCTGGATGGTGTTGCCCGACCAGTAGCTCTCGAAGGGTTCCTTCTCGTAGATGCCGACCTGCTGCAGGGCGCCGCGTTCGATCAGCTTGATGAACGGGTCGCCTGCGATCTGCTCGCTGAACCTGGTGCAACGGGCGCACAGCACGCACCGTTCGCGGTCCAGCAGGACCTGTGCGGACAGGTTGATCGGCTTGGGGTAGATCCGCTTCACCCCGTCATAGCGGGACTCGCCGTAACCGTGGCTGAGCGCCTGGTTCTGCAGCGGGCACTCCCCGCCCTTGTCGCAGATCGGGCAGTCCAGCGGGTGGTTGATCAGGAGGAACTCCAGCATGCCCTTCTGCGCCTTCTCGGCGCGCGGGTTGGTCCGCTGGGTCTCGACCTTCATGCCGGGCATCACCGTGATGGTGCAGGAGGCCTGCGGCTTGGGCATGCCGCGGCCGTTGCCCATGTCCGGGATCTCCACCATGCACTGCCGGCAGGCACCGACCGGGTCGAGCAGCGGGTGGTCGCAGAAGCGCGGGATCTCGACGCCGATCAGCTCGGCGGCCCGGATGACCAGCGTGCCCTTGGGCACGCTGACCTCGATGCCGTCGATGGTGATCGTGACGAGATCCTCCTTCTTCTCGACGGCCTGACCCTGGCTTCCGCCTTGGTTCTGGGTGACAGTCACTTGGCCACTCCTGCAGGCTGGACGTAGATGACGTTCCGCTCGTAGGGGAACAGCTCCCAGGCGGGCGTGTGGTAGCCGGCCTCGAACTCGTCGCGGAAGTACTTGATCGCCGAGTTGATCGGGGTCACCGCGGCGTCGCCGAGGGCACAGAACGCCTTGCCGCCGATGTTGTCGCACAGGTCGAGCAACTTCTCGATGTCACCCTCCTGACCTTGGCCGGCCTCGATCCGCTGCAGGATCTGCACCAGCCACCAGGTGCCCTCCCGGCAGGGGGTGCACTTGCCGCAGGACTCGTGCTTGTAGAAGTCGACCCAGCGGGTGACCGCCCGGACGACGGAGGTGGTCTCGTCGAAGATCTGCAACGACCGGGTGCCGAGCATCGAGCCGGCCTTCATCACCGAGTCGTAGTCCAGCGGTATGTCCAGGTGCTCGTCGGTGAAGATCGGCGAGGACGAACCGCCCGGGGTCCAGAATTTCAGCCGGTGCCCTTCCCGGATCCCTCCGGTGATGTCAAGCAGTTGACGCAAGGTGGTGCCGAGCGGCACCTCGATCTGGCCCGGGTTCCTGACGTGGCCGGACAGCGAGAAGATGCCCATGCCGCGGCCGTTGTCGACCCCCATCGAGGTGAACCAGTCCGCGCCGTTGCCGATGATCGACGGGATCGTCGAGATCGACTCGACGTTGTTGATCACGGTTGGCGCACCGTACAGACCGGCGACCGCCGGGAAGGGCGGCTTGAGCCGGGGCTGGCCGCGACGGCCCTCCAGCGAGTCGAGCAGTGCGGTTTCCTCGCCGCAGATGTACGCGCCGGCTCCGGCGTGCACGATCACCTCGAGGTCGTAGCCCATGCCGAGGATGTTGCGGCCCAGGTAACCGGCCGAGTACGCCTCCCGCACGGCCTGTTGCAGCCGGCGGATCACATGCAGCACCTCGCCGCGGACGTAGATGAACGCGTAGTGGGCGTTGAACGCGTAGGAGGAGATGGCCACGCCCTCGACCAGGGTGTGCGGGCTGGCCATCATCAGCGGCATGTCCTTGCAGGCGCCCGGCTCGGACTCGTCGGCATTGACCACCAGGTAGCGCGGTGCGCCGTTGTCGGGCAGGAAGCCCCACTTGTTGCCGGTCGGGAAGCCTGCGCCGCCACGGCCGCGGAGCTGGGAGTCCTTGACCAGCTGGACCAGCTCGGCCTGCGGTCGGGTGAGGGCGCTGCGCAGCGCCTTGTAGCCGCCGCGACGCTCGTAGTTGGTGATCTTCCACGCCCGCTCGTCCGCCCAGTTGGCCGTCAGGACCGGGGTAATCGGATCGGTCACTTCGCCCCTTCCTCACCGTCTGCTTCCCGGGCGGCGGCCAGCGCGGCAGCCGCTTCCTCGGGTGTGGGTGCCCGCCAGCCGTTCTCGGCGGCCAACCGGACACCCAGCTGGGATGCCGAGCCGGAGGTCGGGCCCTCGTCGGCGCGGTCGTCGGAGTAGCCGGCCAGCACCCGCTCGGCCTGTTTCCAGGTGCAGATCCGGGCGCCGCGCGTCGAGGTGATCTCGACGCCGTGCCGGAGCTTGGTGACGGTCTCCACCGCCGAGTCCGGCGACTGGTTGTCCATGAACTCCCAGTTGATCATCATCACCGGCGCATAGTCGCAGGCGGCGTTGCACTCCACCCGCTCCAAGGTGATCTTGCCGTCCGGGGTGGTCTCGTCGTGACCGATCCCCAGCTCCTTGCTGAGCCGGTCGAAGATGTCGTCACCGCCCATGATCGCGCACAGCGCGGTGGTGCAGACGCCGACGTTGTACTCGCCGTTGGGGCGGCGCTTGTACATCGTGTAGAAGGTCGCCACGCCGGACACGTCGGCACTGGAGATCCCCAGGATGTCGGCGCACGCCTCGACGCCGGCCGGGGTGACCCGGCCCTCGACGCTCTGCACCAGGTGCAGCATCGGCAGCAGAGCCGACCGGGACTGCGGGTAGCGGGCGGCGATCTGCCGCAGCTCCGCCATGGTCTTCTCGTCGATCGCGGTCTCGGTCACCGAGGTGTCGATCGGCTCCGGCCGGTGCGCGTTGGGGTCTTCGATCTCGACCCCAGGCGGCACCTGTGCGAACTGGCCGCCGCGGACCTGGGTGCCCAGGTCACGGTGCCCGACCAGGTCGGGTGCCGAGGTCTGTTCGAAGTCGGTGCGACGGTCGGAGACAGCAGGGCTGCGGTCCTCCGCGCTGAGCGGATGCCGCGGCTCGGGATCAGCCGAGCCCGGGGTCTTCGGATCAGGACTCATCGATCGACGCCTCCCAGTACCGGGTCGATGGTTGCGATGTTGACGACCACGTCGGCGATCATGCCGCCCTCGCAGAGCGCGGGAAGGGCCTGCAACTGGTGGAAACTGGGGTCCCGCAGGTGGACCCGGAAGGGCCGCGTCCCGCCGTCGGAGACGACGTGGGCGCCGAGTTCGCCCTTGGCGCTCTCGGTCGGCACGTACGCCTGGCCCGGCGGCACCCGGAAACCTTCGGTGACCAGCTTGAAGTGATGGATCAGTGCCTCCATCGACTGGCCCATGATGTGCTTGAGGTGCTCGTTGGAATTGCCCTGGCCGTCCGAGCCGATGGACAGCTGGGCCGGCCAGGCGATCTTCGGATCGTCGACCATCACCCGCTGGCCCTGGGTCTCCTCCAGCCGGCGCACGCACTGGTCGATGATCCGGACGCTCTCCCACATCTCGTCGACCCGGTTGCGGAAGCGCGCGTACGCATCGGCCTCGTCACGAACCGGGACGTCGAACTCGTAGGTCTCGTAATCCGAGTAGGGCATCGCCTTGCGCAGGTCGTAGTCGTAACCGGCCGCGCGCAGCAGCGGCCCGGTGACACCGAGTGCCATGCAGGCCGTCAGGTCGAGGTAGCCGACACCCACCAGCCGGGACTTCACGATCGGGTTGGCGTTGGCCAGCTTGCCGAACTCCGGCATCTGCTTCTTGATCGACTTGAGGGTGTCCTTGAGCAGCTGGATGCCGTTGGCCGGCAGATCCTGCGCCACCCCGCCCGGACGGATGTAGGCGTGGTTCATCCGCAGGCCGGTGATCGTCTCGAAGACGTCCATGATCTTCTCGCGTTCCCGGAACGCGACGGTCATCAGTGTCGTTGCACCCAGTTCCATGCCGCCGGTGCCGAGGGCGACCAGATGCGAGGCGATCCGCATCCACTCGACCATCATCACCCGGATGATCTTGGTCCGTTCGGTGATCTCGTCCTCGATGCCCAGCAGCTTCTCCACGCTGAGCACGTAGGCCAGCTCGTTGTGCAACGGCATCACATAGTCGGCACGCGTGATGAAGGTGACGCCCTGCGTCCAGGTGCGGTACTCCATGTTCTTCTCGATGCCGGTGTGCAGATGCCCGATGCTGGAGCGCAGCTCGGTCACCGTTTCGCCGTCGAGTTCCAGGATCAGCCGGAGCACGCCGTGGGTCGACGGGTGCTGCGGACCCATGTTGACCACGATCCGCTCGTCGCCGCGGTCGCCCTGTTCGGTGACGACATCGTCCCAGTCGCCGCCCATCACCGTGTAGACGGTGCCCTCGGCCGGCTCCTCGCCGGGCCCGCTGAAAAGATCTTGGTCGCTGGTCGTCGCGCTCATCAGTTGTACGACCTCCGGTTGTCAGGGCTGGGAATGCGGGCGCCCTTGTACTCGACGTCGATGCCGCCGAGCGGGTAGTCCTTGCGTTGCGGATGGCCCGGCCAGTCGTCGGGCATCAGGATCCGGGTCAGGTGCGGATGGCCGTCGAAGACCATCCCGAACATGTCGAACGTCTCGCGCTCGTGCCAGTCGGCGCCCGGGTAGACGCTGACCACCGACGGGATGTGCGGGTC
>Ga0164243_10001742_pt1 | contig 36498 bp, 33 predicted proteins | sample OricompcompostOP_FD_108781 | JGI IMG/M metagenome (GOLD analysis project Ga0164243, IMG submission 108781) | Organic Plus compost microbial communities from Emeryville, California, USA - Original compost - Organic plus compost (OP) | ecosystem: Engineered > Solid waste > Mixed feedstock >...
CGGCTGATCCAGAGGTCCTGATAGAGATGCCCCGTGCCATCGAACCAGTTGCGGGTGGCGTAGGCGTAGCCACCCTCGTCCGGGATCATCGGGATGCCGAAGAACGGGATGCGCAGCGCGAGACTCAGCAGGATCGATGCCGCGAGCCAGAGCCAGTCGGCCAGGGCAATGCGTCGGGTGGCGGTTTCAGCGGTGGGGGACGATGCGATGCTCATGAACACCAGGCAGGATGAAGGGACGATCGGTGCGGTGGGACGTTGTGGTGCCACGTCGGTCTCGTCCTGAAAACGCGAATGCGGGACACACAGTTCCGCAGGGAAGCGTACCACTCGTGCCCGATCGGGCTGCCGTCTGCGGTGATCGCGCACGGGGTGCTGGCTTTTTCAGGCACATCACGCTAGTATGAAGCTATCTGTACGTTGTGTACGTACATGAAACGATGCGCACAAGGGCCGGGTCGACGGTCGACGCCGCCCGTCACGCTCGCGTGATGGACGGACGCGGACGCGGTCAACCACGATGATCGGCGCGACGCAGATCGCGATCGGGGTACGATAGTGGGGAAGGAAAGGAGCACGCCAATGACGCGCACACCTACGCTCGGCACCATCGGTGGTGCGGCCCGCGGCGGATATCTGCTGCTGGTGTCGTGCCTGCTGGTTGCCATGACGTTGCTTGCCTCGCCGCAGGCATTCGCTCAGAACGCCACGCCGACGGCGGAGACGACGCAGCGCGCGAGCTCGCAGACGACGAGCCCCGGCATGGGAACGCAGGGCGCGAGTGCGCTCTCCGCGACCGCCGCGGGATCGCCGGCGGTGCTCGCGACGGGACTGGTCTATCTCGATGGCAGTGATGTCGTCTGGTCGGTCTCGGAGGTCTCGCTGCCGTCGGATGTCGATGATGCCGAGTCTGCGACCGGCGATGCCTACGTGCTGTTCCAGCGTGCGGGCGGCGCGATTGTCCGCAATGATGTGACGGCGAAGCGCGCGCAGGTGGATGCTGGCGCGGCGTACTTCGTGGCGGGCGGCGATCCGTACACGGTGTTCGGTCTTGACAGCAATTCGCTCGCCTGGGAGTTCTCGCTCGGCGCGTCGGAGGACGTTGCCAGCGATGCCTTCTACGAGAGCCCGGCCATCTCCTCGATCAACGAGGGGACCTACCCGATGACGTTGACGCGCTACGTGCTGCGTGCCGACGAGGAGGCTCCGATCGATCCGGTGACGGGGTCTTCGCTGGTGATGGTCGTGACGGGGCAGGTCGAGGTGACCACGGGCAGCACGGTTGGTCAGCTCTCGATGGGCGATGGCCAGTCGGTGGGTCAGAGCGGCACGATCCACAACACCGGCACCGCGCCGGCGGTGTACGTCGTGCTGGGACTCGGTGCCTCCGTGTCGGACTCAACGGCGGGGACCGCGCAGACGACCACGACCGAGACGGAATCGACGCCGACGCCGGCCGCCGAGACGACCACCGACGACACGACAACCGATACCACCACCGACACGACCACGACCGACACCGGCACGGATACGTCCTCCGGCGCGACGGGGCAGACATCGGAGAGCGGTGACTATCTCGCGAGCATCAACATCACGGCCGAGTCGGACATCTACCTCACGGTGACGGTGGATGGCGTGACGGTATTCGATGGCTATCTCGGTGCCGGCAACAGCACCGGCACGATCGTCGGATCCTCGTACACCGTCTACACCTCGATCGGTGCGAGCACGCTCTTCACCGATGGCTGCGGCAACCAGTTCTACATGGGCTACGAAACCGGCGAGGTGACCTACGGCCTAACCGCCAACGCGGAGTCGTGTGGACCATAAGTACGGGAAACCTGTGAGGGCTGCACCCTATCACTCAGAACGTGTACGTGTTTACAATGTGCGTGTGTCTACCGTGCGGTAGGGATAGGAGTCCAGGAGGGTAGGAATGGATCCGAGGAACTTCAAGACACCGGGGGTCGTGCAGGAGTTCAAGCAGTTCCTTCTTCGCGGGAACGTGGTTGACCTGGCGATCGCGGTGGTCATCGGTGCGGCATTCTCGGCAGTGGTGACCTCGCTCGTCGAGAACCTCATCACCCCGATCATCGCGGCGATCGGCGGACAGCCGGACTTCAGCGCGATCAGCTTCGAGATCAATGGCAGCACCTTCGGGATCGGTCTGTTCCTGAACGCGGTCATCTCGTTCGTGATCATCGCGGCGGTCATCTTCTTCCTGATCGTGAAGCCGATGAACATGCTGATCATGCGCTCGCGCAACGAGCCGCCGGCAGACCCGACGACCAAGGCGTGCCCGTACTGCCTGAACGAGGTTCCGCTGGCAGCGACCCGCTGTGGCTTCTGCACCTCGGAGCTTCCGGCGCAGGTCTAGTCTCGCTGGGGACTTCCTGACAGCATCTGGGGGGACACCAAACCCGTGGCCTTGTGGCCACGGGTTTGGTGTGTGTCGATCGCCGCGAAGGGCCGGGTCCTGTCCGTCCCGGTCGGCGGAATGCTAGCAGGCGCTGGCGGCGGGAGCTTCCTCGCAGATCAGCGCGAGGTGCCCTTCCTGGATGGCGAATTCGACCTGCTCGACGTAGGCGCTGATCTCGCGGCCCTCATCGGTGCGCAGCGTGACGTGGAGGAGCCCGTAGCGATCGCGGACGAGGCGGGCGACGGTGACTTCACCGGAGCCGTCCTGCGTGATCAGATCGGACGCGAGGAATCGCTGACCGGGCGAGAGAAACGTGTTGGGCGAGGACGTGGTTGCGATCATGGTGACATCTCCTGCAGTGGAGCGCTGAGCAGCGTTGTACAGCGTCATGGTGAGAACGCGCGACCTGAACCATCGGTTGCACGGACATTCACGTCGTCGATCGGGATCTCGGTCCATGCAGGCGATAGATGACCGATCGCACGAGGCTCGTGAAATATCTCACAAGAAATACGATGAATCGCCCCGGCTGTCAATAGGATCTCCATCGGTGATGATGCATGACGCAATCATTCGGTCAGGAATCGCTCTTGTGCGGTCCGTTCCGCGGCATGAGCGGCACCCGTGCAAAGATGCGCCACCGATCCCCATGCGAAACGGGGCGGTTCGTGGGTACAATAGCCGGTGAGTGATAGGTCGTGGCATGCACGTTGACTCGACATGGTGCAACGCATGCGGGACGCGATCTTGCGGTGAAGGCGCCGTACGTCCGATCACGATGGTCTTGACCTCCCTCGTCAGTGCACCGACTTCGACGCCCCGACCATTGCGTCGGGAGCATGATGCTGCGGTCTGCTGGCACACGCGGGAGCCGATTTCTCAGGTGGGTGGGTAAGCGTGAGCGACGTCGTAACTGCCAGGCAGTCCGAATTCCAGCGGGTGAAGCTGGTTGTCAATGATTACGTGCAGCTGATGAAGCCGGGGGTGCTCACCGAGCTGCTGATCACCACGCTCGGTGCGATGCTGGTCGCCAGTGACGGGATCCCGTCGGTCGGGCTCGTCCTCGTGACGCTGCTCGGCGGTATCCTCACCGCCGGTGGGGCGAACGTCATCAACTGCTATATCGATCGCGACATCGACGCGACGATGAACCGCACGAAGAAGCGCGCCACGGTGACGGGGCGCATGCAGCCGCGCTCGGCCCTGATCTACGGGATCGGGATCACGGTCGCCGGTACGCTGACGCTCGGCCTGCTGGTCAACTGGCTGGCGGCGGGCCTCGCGCTGGCGGGCAATCTCTACTACGTGTTCATCTACACGCTGTGGCTGAAGCGCACGACCCCGCACAACATCGTGGTCGGTGGTGCGGCGGGCGCGGTGCCGCCGCTGGTCGGTTGGGCCGCGGTGACCGGCACGCTCGAGGCGCCGGCGTGGATCATGTTCGCGATCATCTTCTACTGGACGCCGCCGCACTTCTGGGCGCTGTCGCTCCTGAAGATGGGCGAGTACGGTCGCGCGAACGTGCCGATGCTCCCGGTCGTGGCCGGTGAGGAGGAGACGCGACGTCAGGTGTTCCTGTACACCGTGCTCCTGACGGCGGTGACGCTGCTGATGGTGCCGTTCGGCATGAGCGTCCTCTACTTCGTCGGGAGCATCCTGCTCTGTGGGTACTTCCTGGTGCTCTCGTGGCAGCTCCTCCAGAACCCGAGCAAGGAGAAGGCCCGCAAGACGTTCTTCTACTCGATCTGGTTCCTGACCGGCATCTTCGCGCTGATGGTGCTGGATCACATGATCTTCAGCTAGGCACGGCGCGGCCGCGATCTGCGGGCATGATGACGGGGCGGTCCTCCACGGAGGATCGCCCCGATTGTGTTTCCGACGCGGCACGCGCGGTCGAGAGGCGAGATGCGACGAGGGCGGTCCCGATCAGGACCGCCCTCGTGTGCGTCTGCGTTGTGCTGGTCGGACTAGTCAGCGACCTGGATCGTCTCGCCGATGTGCTCGACGCCGTTCGAGGCGACGCGCTGGGCATCGCCGAGACCGATGCCGTAGTACGTGAATCCCTCGCGCGTCACGCGCTCCGGATCGTACATGTTGCGGCCATCGAAGATCACCGGCTGCTTGAGCTCGTCGCGCAGCTTCTGGAAGTCCGGGCTGTTGAACTGACGCCATTCGGTGCAGATCAGCAGGGCGTCGGCGCCGAGGAGCGCGTCGTCGCGGCTGCCGGCGAGCACGAAGTCGGGGCGCTCACCCCAGATGCGCTCGGCGGTGTCCATGGCCTCCGGATCGTAGGCCTGCACCTTCGCGCCGTGCGCCCAGAGACCCTCGATCAGATCGCGGCTCGGGGCGTCCCGCATGTCGTCGGTCTTCGGCTTGAAGGCGAGACCCCAGATCGCGAACGTGCGACCGGTGATGTCGCCACCGAAATGATCGAGCACCTTGTCGAGCAGCACCGTCTTCTGGCGCTGGTTGACCGATTCGATCGCGCTGATCAGCTCTGCGTTGTAGCCGAACGTCGACGCCTCGTGGACCAGCGAGCGGACGTCCTTCGGGAAGCACGATCCGCCGTAGCCGATGCCGGCATAGATGAAGTTGTAGCCAATGCGCGTGTCGGAGCCGATGCCGACGCGGACATTCTCGATGTTCGCCCCGACGCGTTCCGCGATGTTGGCGATCTCGTTCATGAACGAGATCTTCGCGGCGAGCATCGCGTTGGCGGCGTACTTCGTCAGCTCGGCGGAGCGGACGTCCATTGCGATGAAGCGATTGTGATTGCGGTTGAACGGCGCGTAGAGCTGCTGCATCACCTCGAGCGAATCCGAACGGCTCGAGCCGACGATGATGCGATCCGGGTGCAGGAAGTCGTCGATCGCGGCGCCCTCCTTGAGGAATTCCGGATTGCTGACGACATCGAAGTCGACGTCCACGCCGCGGCTCTTGAGGCGCTCGCTGATGATGTCGCGCACCAGATCGGCGGTCCCGACCGGCACCGTCGACTTGTTCACCACGATGGTCGGCTTGGTGATGTACTCGCCGATGGTGGCGGCCACGGTCTTCACGTACTGCAGATCCGAGGAGCCATCCGGGAGGGACGGCGTGCCGACCGCGATGAAGATGACGCGGGCGTGATCGACACCTTCCTGCGCGCTGGTGGTGAAGAAGAGGCGGTTGGCGGCGACGTTCTGCGTGACCAGGCCGCTCAGGCCGGGCTCGAAGATGGGGATGTTCCCGGCACGAAGTGCAGCGACCTTCGCCTCGTCGATGTCGACGCAGCAGACATTGTTGCCGCTCTCGGCGAAGCAGGTCCCCGTGACGAGCCCCACATATCCAGTTCCAAACATCGTGACGTTCATCGAGATGCATCCTCCGGGTTCTGACGTGACGGAGCGCTCATCCCAGTTCTCCGTGTGCTGCGTCCAGCATACACGCAACATCCCCGTTCTCGTCCTGGTCATGAGAACGGGGATGCTGTCTTTTGCCGTGATGGTGTCCGAAAGACTACCGGTTGGCGACCGGGTTGCCGAGGACGCCGATGTTGCCGACCTCGACCTCGATCGTGTCACCGGCAGTGAGCTCACCGACGCCGAACGGGGTTCCCGTCATGATGAGATCGCCCGGGTTGAGCGTCATCACGTTGCTGAGGAAGCTCACGAGGAAGGGCACGTTGAAGATGAGGCCGTCGGTGTTGTCCGACTGCTTCACCTCGCCGTTCAGGCGCGAGACGACCGGGGTGTTCGCCGGATCGAGATCGGTGACGATCGACGGGCCGAGCGGCAGATAGGTGTCGTAGCCCTTGGCACGGATCCACTGACCGTCCTTCGCCTGGAAGGTGCGATCGGAGACGTCGTTGCCGGAGGTGTAGCCGAAGACGTAGTCGAGCGCCTCGTTCTCCGAGACCTGCTTCGCCGTCTTGCCGATCACCACCACGAGTTCGGCCTCGTAGTGCGTCGGGTTCTCCGGGTTCGCGATCCGGATCGTCTCGCCCGGGCCGATGATGGCGCTCTGTGGCTTCATGAAGATCACCGGCTCGGTCGGGACCGTGCGAGTCGGATCGATCTCGGTGACGTGCTTCAGATAGTTCATGCCGATGCAGACGATCTTGCCCGGGTCGACCGGGGCGAGGATCGTGGCGTTGGCGAGCGGGCCGATCTCGGCGCCCTTCTCGAGCTCCCCGAAGAGCTCGCCCGTGGCGGCGAACAGCGTCTCGCCCTCGACGATGCCGTAGGCCGGCGTGCTGGTCGAAGGATCCTGATAGCGAACGATCTTCATCGGTCTGCATGCTCCTTGCGCGCATCGCGCCGCAGCGCGAGCGAACGATGACGTATCCGGTCGAAACCTCCCGACGGAGAGGGAATTGTCGCGATTGTACTCGCGATCCGGATTCCGGGGAGGGGGATCGCGCGGGAAGATCCTGCGTACGTGCGGTGGTGGGGGTACAATCGAGGGCAAGTCGGCGTGCCATGTGGCCGCATTCGCCAGACCCGACGTGCATCGTAGCCTGCCTGTGTCCCCTGAACCGTCTGTCTGGAGATCTTCCCATGCCTGATTTGCACCTTCGGTTGCACGATGACACCGGTGATGACCTCGCGACCCCGATGCCCTCGGAGGAGGAGGCGTTGCGTCTGCTCGCGGAGGCGGAGATTTCGGCGGCGACGCTGGTGCCGTGGGGATCGAACTACACCTTTGCGGTGGCGCTCTCGTCGGGGAATGAGGACGAGGAAGATCTGCTCGGGATCTACAAGCCGCAGCTGGGCGAGCGTCCGCTGTGGGATTTCCCGGACGGGACGCTCTATCAGCGCGAGGTCGCGGCCTATCGCTTGAGTCGGCGACTGGGATGGGATATCGTGCCCCCGACTGTCGTGCGGGAAGGTCCGCACGGGGTGGGATCGCTGCAGCTCTACATCGAGCCGGACGATCGTCATGAGGACGACTACGAGTTCTGGGGGCGGCGGGATGTGGCGATCGAGCGGATGGTGCTGTTCGATCACATCACCAACAACGCCGATCGCAAGCTCTCGCATTGCCTCGTCGCGACCGACGGCAGGGTCTGGGGGATCGATCATGGCCTGACCTTCAATCAGGAACCCAAACTACGGACCGTCCTCTGGCAGTTCGTGGGGGAGACGATCAGTTCGCCATTGCGGGACGATCTGGAACGCCTGCTCGCAGAGGAGGCGGAGGTGCGCGCTGATCTCGCGTGCCATCTTGCGAGCGAGGAAGTCGACGCCTTCTTCGAGCGAGTACGATTGCTGCATGAACGTGGCGTGTATCCGCGTCTGTCGAGTCGATACAACATTCCATTCGGTTGGTAGTCACGACGTAGGGAGAGAACATCGTGCGGGCTGAACGAGTGCTGACCACCATCGATGCCCATGCTGGCGGTGCCCTGTTGCGCATCATCACGCATGGCGCACCGCGATTGCGCGGCACCACGATGCGCGAGCGCCTGAACGACATGCGCACCAATCACGATGACGTGCGCCGTCAGGTGCTGCTCGAACCGCGCGGTCACGCCGACATGAGCGGCGCATTGCTGGTGCCTCCCGTCACCGCCGAGGCGGACTACGGGGTCATCTTCATGACGACTGGCGGGTACAGCTGGCTCTCCGGGCACGGCATCATCGCGCTGACGACGGCGCTGATCGAGACCGGAGCCGTGCCGTATAACGGTCCGGATGTCCGCGTCACCTACGATACGGTGGTCGGGCCGATCCAGGCGCGCGCGACGGTCGATCAGGGGCGCGTGCTGGCGGTGCGCTTCCGCAACGTGCCGGCGTTCCGCACGCACCAGGGACTCGAGGTGCCAGTCGGAGAGCGGACGCTCCACGTCGACATCGCCTTCGGGGGCGCGTGGTACGCGATCGTGACCGCGGAGGAGCTGAACGTGGCGTTGACTCCCGAGATGGCGCCCCTGCTCGTGCACGAGGCGCTGGCCGTCCGGCGGGCGGTGAGCAACCTCGTCGATGTCGTGCATCCGGACGACGACGATCTCGCGGGACTCTACGGCACGGTGATCACCGGGCCGGCCCCGGACGACTCGGCGTCGATCCGCTCGGCGACGGTGTATGCGAACGGATCGCTGGATCGGTCCGCGTGCGGCACGGGGACATCGGCGCTCATCGCGTGCCAGTCGGCGGATGGGGAGCTCGAGGTCGGCGATACGTTCATCAACGAGAGTCTGATCGGCTCGACGCTGTCCGGGCGCATCGTGGTGCCCACCACGATCGGCGAGCTGCCGGGTGTGGTGACTGAGATCTCGGGGCGCGGCGCGGTGGTGGGGATGAGTCAGCTTTTCATAGACCCGACCGATGTCTTTCATGATGGTTTCATGATTCGCTAGCCCGATTGTGGTGGGTGAAGAAGCGGTGATGGATCGCCCGCGATACGGTGATTCACATCACGAGTGCATGGTATGATCAGCGTGTTGTTGCATGGTCGGTACACAACGGTGTGTGCTACCATCCGACAGGTAGCAGAGGTGAGATGTGGCCTCAGAGCGACCGGATCAACGCAGAGATACGGATCAACTCCTCACGCTGGCAACAGCGTCTGGGTTGGGATGTTCGATCGTTGTATCGCTGGTCGTTTTTATTGTGGCCGGGTACTTCCTCGATGACTGGTTGGGCACGAGGCCCATCCTGTTGCTCGTCGGTGTTGGGGTGGGGCTTCTCGCCGCCGGGTATCAGCTCTACGAGCTGACGCTTCTGGGCAAGGGGAACGGGTCGGCTGGACCGGTGACCAGGGCGATGAGCCGCTCGCGGCAACGACGACAGGATCCCACGGATCGATCGACATGATGACCGGAGTGCCTGGGGATCACGCGCTGGCGTGAGGGCATTTCGGGTGGTTCTGCGAAGAGACTCATGCGCGACGTTGAGGCTGAGGAGAGACGCCGAAGACCATGAACCTGCATATTTCGCTCAAGGCCGAGGTGCTCTTTCATATCGGGCCCATCCCGGTAACCAACTCCATGCTCACGATGTTCATCGTGATGGCATTGGTGTTGCTTGTCTTCACGCTCATCGCTCGCCGCGCGCAGGCTGTGCCGACCCGCGGTCAGGGCATCATCGAGATGATCGTCGAGTTCATCCTGAATCTCGTCGAGGGGACGGCGGGCAAGACGTTTGGCCGCAAGGTCCTTCCGCTCGTTGCCGGCATCTTCATCTTCATCCTGTTCTCCAACTTCTCCGGACTGCTTCCGGGCATGGGTACCATCGGTAACTGGCACGAGGAGACCGAAGAGGTCGAGACCGTCGAGGTTCCGGCCACGGACGGCGCGATCGTCGCCGAGACGGATGGTGACCATGAGGACGCGACGTCCGAGTCCACGCCGGTTGCCGGCGTCGTGACGACCGACGAGGGTGGCTCCGATGAGGGCGACCACGCGGCCACCGAGGAGCATGCCGAGACCCACGAGGTGCTGGTGCCCTGGTTCCGCGCCCCGACCGCTGATCTCAACATGACCCTGGCGCTCGCGCTGATCACGTTCACCACCGTGCAGATCTATGGCATCCGCGCGCATGGAGTGGGTGGACGCATCAAGCACATGGCGAATCCGCCCTTCCTCTTCCCGATCGAACTCATCTCCGAACTTTCCCGCATTCTTTCGCTGTCCGCCCGTCTCTTCGGTAACGTGTTTGCCGGTGAGGTGCTCCTCGGCGTGATGTACGCCATGGGAGCCGCGATCAAGGTCGCGGTGGTGCCCTTCCTCTTCCCGATCGTCTTCATGGGGCTCGAAGTTCTCTTCGGCACCATCCAGGCGCTCGTGTTCGCACTGCTGACAGTCATCTACATCACGCTGGCTGCTGCTGGTCATGACGATCATGACGAGGAGCACGCGAGCAGTCCTTCCCACGCTCCGAACCCGTCCACGGCGCATGGTGCCGTGTCGGGGGACTAGCACTCACCTTTGCGAGGTATTCCGGGGCGTCGCGACACGACGGCGCTTCGGGTCTCGAAAACTTCGTGTTCTTTTCTTGAACGAGGCGGCAGGAGTCGTCTTACCACGGCAAGGGGGCCGTCTCGCGTGAGTACGCGGTAGGCAGGCGCCAGCAGGAGGATTCGTCACGTGTTTGCAGGCATTACTGATCCGGATGCAGTGCGATACATCGGTGCAGCGATTGCGATCGGCATCGGCGGTCTTGGCCCGGGTCTGGGCATCGGTCTCGCGGTGAAGGGTGCGATGGAGGCCATCGGCCGCAACCCGGAGGCCGGCTCGCAGATCCAGACGACGATGATCATCGGTGCGGCTCTCGCAGAGGCCGTCGCGATCTACGCGTTCGTTATCGCCATCATCATCGCCTTCGTCTAGTCCCTGCTGGCAGATCCCGGGGGAGGGGCGCCTGGCGCCTTTCCCCCGGATGATGCGGCAGCATCCGGGCCCGGTCGTCGATACGTGTACCGGCGGGTGGTGATCGGGATGATGACGGACCAGGGTTGATAGAGGAGTGGCCGACGATGGATGCATTGGGTATTAACGGATGGCAGCTTGTCGTCCAGTTGGTCGCCTTCCTCGTCTTCATTGCGCTGCTCTGGCGGTTCGCACTCGGCCCGATCGTGAACATTCTCGATCAGCGGCAGGAGCGTATCCGCGAGAGCATGGCATCCGCCGAGCGGGTGCAGGCTGAGCTCAAGGAGACGCGGGCGCGCAACGAGGAGACGCTGCAGCAGGCGCGGCGCGAGGCGCAGGAGATTCTGGCGACCGCCCGAACGAACAGCGAACAGCTGATCGCGAAGGCGCGCGAAGAGGCCGGCGCTCAGGCTGAGGAATATCTCAGCCGCGCAGAAGATACGCTCCGACAGCAGACCGAAGAGGCGCGGCAGCAGCTGCGTCAGGAAGTCGCTGATCTCGCGGTTTCCGCGGCGGGACGCATCGTGCGCAAGGAACTTGATCCGGCGACGCAGACTCGCCTGATCCAGGAGACATTGGCGGACGCCTCACGCGTGTCACCAAACTAACGAGGTAAACAGAAGGCAGAAGGGATGAGGCGACTCGGCCAACTGCCTTTTGCCTCCTGCCTCCTGCGTACTGACTTTAGTGAGACGGGGAACGAGCGATGGCGAGCGGTTCGGCGAGGCGCTACGCACAAGCAATCATCGAGCTGGCGCGGGAGGAGAAGTCCTTTCCCGCCTGGCAGCGCGACCTGACCGATCTTGGTCAGCTCGTGCAGGATGCAGCTGGTGCCCAGTTCTTTGCCAATCCAAGCATCTCGGATGAGGAAAAGCTCTCCGTCGTTGAGAATGTGCTGACGGACCTTCGTCCGGAGGCACGCAATCTGGTTCGCTTGCTGATCGAGCGCCGCAAGGTCGCGATTCTTCCCGACATTGCTGCGCTTGTTGATGAAGCCGCGCTCGCGGAGCAGGGCATCGTCCTGGTGGATGTCACCACGGCCGAAGCCCTCGATGCCGCCGGGCAGGATGTCGTCAGGCAGCAGCTGAAGAAGCTTGTGGGCAGCGATGTCCAGCTGCGACTTCAGGTCGATCCGGAGATCATCGGCGGCATCATCGCGCGCATCGGTGACCAGCTCATCGATGGAAGCGTGACCAATCAGCTGCGTCAGCTGCGAGCACGCCTCGCGGCCGCGTAACAGCGGGATTGGGAGCGATCGCCAGGGCACCGTCGATTCGGCGAGGCGACTGGCGATCGGAGTTCACGGAACAGGTCACGGCACGAATCAGACCCGCGCGGCGCGGACCGGATGCCGCAGGGGAACGGAGCGATCATGGCGGTACGCGCGACCGAAATCAGTGATCTGCTCAAGCAGCAGATCCAGGGATTTTCAGATCAGGCAACCGTGACAAACGTCGGCACCGTGATTGGAATCGGTGACGGCGTTGCGACGGTTTATGGCCTCACGCAGGTGATGGCAAGCGAGCTCGTGGAGTTCACTAAGTCGGGAACTCAGGGTCTCGCCCTCAACCTCGGTGAGGACACGGTGTCCATCATCGTCTTCGGTGACTACACCACCATCGAAGAGGGCGATGAGGTTCGCACCACGGGCAAGATCGCCTCGGTGCCGGTGGGTGACGCGCTCCTCGGACGCGTCGTTGACGCCCTCGGCCAGCCGATTGACGGCAAGGGCCCGATCACGACGGACAAGAGCCGCGACATTGAGCGCATCGCGCCGGGCGTCATCAAGCGTCAGGACGTGAAGACCCCGCTCCAGACCGGTATCAAGTCCATCGACGCCATGACGGCGATCGGCCGCGGTCAGCGTCAGCTGATCCTCGGCGACCGCCAGACCGGCAAGACCACGATCGGTATCGACGCGATCATCAACCAGCGCGACAGCGGGGTGCTCTGCATCTACGTCGCGATCGGACAGAAGCGTGCCCAGGTTGCGCAGATCGTCCGCACGCTGGAAGAGAACGGCGCGCTGGATCACACGATCATCGTCGTCGCCTCGGCGTCGGACCCGGCCGCTCTTCAGTACATCGCCCCGTTCACGGGTACGGCGATGGGCGAGGAGTTCATGGAGAACGGCAAGGACGCCCTCATCATCTACGACGATCTGACGAAGCAGGCACAGGCCTACCGTCAGGTGTCGCTGCTGGTTCGCCGCCCGCCGGGCCGCGAGGCGTATCCGGGTGACGTCTTCTACCTCCACTCCCGCCTCCTCGAGCGCTCCGCGCGCCTGAGCGATTCGCTGGGTGGTGGTTCGCTGACGTCCCTGCCGATCATCGAGACGCAGGCCGGTGACATCTCGGCGTACATCCCGACCAACGTGATCTCGATCACCGACGGTCAGGTCTACCTCGAGACCGACCTCTTCTACGCGGGTATCCGCCCGGCGATCAACACCGGTCTCTCGGTGTCTCGCGTCGGTGGTTCCGCGCAGATCAAGGCGATGCGCTCGGTGGCGGGTAGCCTCCGTCTCGACATGGCGTCGTACCGCTCGCTCGCGGCGTTCGCGCAGTTCGGCACGTCGGATCTCGACGCCGGCACGCGCCGCCAGATCGAGCGCGGTCAGCGCATGACCGAGGTCCTGAAGCAGACGCAGTACCATCCGCTCCCGGTCGAGGAGCAGGTGGCGATCCTGTGGGCCGGTTCCGCCGGTCACCTGGACGATGTGGCGGTCGATCAGGTCCGCGCCTTCGAGGCCGCGTATCTCGAGAACCTCCGCACCGCGCACGCCGATCTGCTGGGCCGCATCCGCGAGGAGAAGGCGCTCGCCGACGATCTCATCGAGGCGCTCACCAAGGCGACTCGCGAGTTCAAGGCGACCAACAACTACGGTTCGAGCGCGGCGGCGGCCGACTAGCACGAGAGGATGAGGCGGTATGCCAAGCCCGCGTGAAATTCGTCGCCGCATTCGTAGCGTCAAGAACATGTCCCAGATCACGCGCGCCCTGGAGATGGTCGCCGCATCGAAGATGCGACGCGCCCAGGACCGCGTGACGCGGAGCCGCCCGTACAGCGAGCGGCTCCGTGAAGTGCTCGGTGATCTCGCGTCCGCTCCGATGGACGCAGAGCAGCTGCAGGAGTTCCCGCTGCTTGCCGAGCGCCCGCAGATCAGGAAGACGGCGCTCATTCTCGTGACGCCGGATCGTGGTCTCTCCGGAGCGCTCACCGCGAACATCCTTCGCCGTGCGACCCAGTACATCCGTCAGGAGACGGGGACGCCGGTCGAGGTGATTGCGGTTGGCAAGAAGGGCGTGCAGTTCGCCGCGCGGACGCGTCAGGATGTCGTCGCGGAGTTCCAGGGACTCGGCGACGCGCCGACGCTGGACGACATTCGCCCGATCACGCAGATCGCGATCGAGCAGTTTCTGGAGGGGAAGGTGGATGCCGTTCACCTCGTCTTCCCGAAGTTCATCAATACGCTCGTGCAGCGACCGGAGGTCGTGCAGCTGCTTCCGATCGTTCGACCGGAGCAGTCCCACACGACCGAGGATTACCTCTTCGAGCCGGATTCCAAGGCGGTGCTGAACGGCATCCTGCCGCGGTACGTCGAGGTGGTGGTGTATCAGGCCATTCTGGACACGGTGGCGTCGTTCTACTCCGCCCAGATGGTCGCGATGCGCAACGCAACGGACAACGCGAAGGAACTCACGTCGGATCTGCAGCTCGCGCTCAACAAGGCGCGTCAGGCTCAGATCACGAACGAGGTTGCGGAGATCTCTGCCGGTGCCAACGCGTTCCGCGTGGAGTAGGTTGTTCGCAGGTCTTTACGTTTCCAGGCGTCCGGTCGACCGGGCCGGACGCTGACACACCAGCTACGAAGCGAGGAACGCGACATGGTTGCACCCGCGATTGAAACTGAGAAGAAGGCGACGGGCGCTACCGGCAAGATCGTTCAGATCACCGGCGTTGTCGTCGACGTCGAGTTTCCGCCGGAACAGCTTCCGGAGATCTACAACGCGCTCGAGACGACGCTGCCGGATGGCACCAAGCTCGTCCTCGAGACGCAGATTCACCTCGGCAACGAGCGCGTTCGCGCCGTCGCGATGAGCACGACCGACGGCCTCCGCCGCGGTCAGGATGTCATCGACACGGGCGCCGCGATCGCCGTGCCGGTGGGACCGGGCACGCTCGGTCGCATCTTTAACGTCACCGGTGATCCGATCGACGAGCAGGGCCCGGTCCAGGCGACCGAGTTCCACCCGATCCACCGTGACGCCCCGTCGTTCGCCGAGCAGTCGACGAAGATCGAAGTGCTCGAGACGGGCTCCAAGGTCATCGACCTCATCGCGCCGTTCACGCGCGGTGGCAAGGTCGGCGTCTTCGGTGGTGCAGGCGTCGGCAAGACCGTCATCATCACCGAGCTCATCCGCAACATCGCGGCCGAGTTCGGTGGCTACTCGGTCTTCTGCGGCGTCGGCGAGCGCACCCGCGAGGGCACGGCGCTCTGGGGCGAGCTCGAGGAATCGGGCGTGCGCGACCAGACGGCGCTCGTGTTCGGTCAGATGAACGAGCCGCCGGGCGCCCGCCTGCGCGTCTCACTGACCGGCCTCACCATGGCGGAGTACTTCCGCGATGAGGGGCGCGACGTCCTGATCTTCATCGACAACATCTTCCGCTTCGTGCAGGCGGGTTCGGAAGTCTCCGCGCTCCTCGGCCGCATGCCGAGCGCGGTGGGGTACCAGCCGACCCTCGCCAACGAGATGGGGCAGCTCCAGGAGCGCATCACCTCGACGAAGACCGGTTCGATCACCTCGGTGCAGGCCGTGTACGTGCCGGCAGACGACTACACCGACCCGGCTCCGTCGTCCGTGTTCGCGCACCTCGACGCGACGATCTCGCTCGAGCGTTCGATCGCCGAGCGCGGTCTCTTCCCGGCGGTGGATCCGCTCGCCTCCACCTCCCGCATCCTCGATCCGCTGATCGTGGGCGAGGAGCACTACAACGTGGCCCGCGGCGTCCAGGCGATCCTTCAGCGCTACCGCGACCTGCAGGACATCATCGCGATCCTCGGTATCGAGGAGCTCAGCGACGAGGACAAGCAGATCGTGGGCCGCGCCCGCCGCATCGAGCTGTTCATGTCGCAGCCGTACTTCACGGCGGAGCAGTTCACCGGGAACCCGGGCCGCTTCGTCTCGCTGGCCGACACGGTGCGCTCCTTCAAGGAGATCATCGAGGGCAAGCACGATCACCTGCCGGAGTCGGCGTTCCGCTACAAGGGCAGCATCGACGAGGTCGTCGAGGCGGCCGAGCGCATGGCAGCGGAGAATCGGTAGTCCCGATCTCATCATCGCCCGGTAGGGCGAAAGGAGACGCTCCATGGCCAAGCTCACCGTTGAGGTTGTGACTGGCGAACGCATCGTCTACGAGGCATCGGACGTCGACATGGTCGTCGCTCCGGGCTCGGAAGGATCCCTCGGGATCCTTCCGGGTCACGCCCAGCTGATCTCGCTGCTTGCCAATGGCGAGCTGCGGGTGAAGAAGGGTGGCAACGAGGAATCGCTGGTGGTCTTTGGTGGCTTCGTCGAGGTCAACAAGGACAAGGTGATCATCCTTGCCGACACCGCCGAGCGCGCGAGCGAGATCGATCTCGAGCGCGCCGAGGCTGCCCGCGAGCGTGCGGAGAACGCGAAGCGCAACCAGAAGGACCGCGTGTCCGCTGCGGATGCCGAGGCGGCCCTGCGCCGCGCGGCGATCCGTCTGCGCATCGGTCAGCGCCGTCGCGGCCGCGTGACGCCGTAGGCATCACGTCCAGTTCACGAACCCGGAACGCGGGGTGGGATCGCTCGTCGATCTTGCCCCGCGTTTGCGTGTTCGTGCCTGCGCGGCACGATCGCGGACCTCGTATACTGATCGTACATCGTTGGCGCTCCGGGTCACGACCGCACCGAACTCCGTTCCCGCCTCGCATTTGCCGAGGATTCTGCGCTCGTGAACTCCGCACCCTGCACCTGCATCTCCCGCAATCCGGACCCGCACCGCCATGCCGATGTGACGACGAGACAGCTACGCAAGGAGAACGACTCATGACCCAGTCCACGACCATCGCGCCGGCGACGCCATCCGATCAGACGGAGCGCGTCTTGCGCATTCGCGGACATCATCGCCTCTCGGGCAAGGTGCAGATCGGGGGCGCCAAGAACTTCGCGCTCAAGGCGTTGGCCGCCACGCTCCTCACCACCGACGAGGTCGTGCTCACCAACGTGCCGATGATCGCCGACGTCATCTCGATGGCGGAACTCCTGCGCGCGTTCGGCGCCGAGGTCGATGTCCTGCCGGAGGACGATCGTGTCGTGGTCCGCGCGAAGACGATCATCCGCACGGATGCGCCGCCCGAGCTCTTCAAGGCGACGCGCGCATCGGTCGTCGTGACCGGCCCGGTCCTCGCCCGGATGGGGGAGATCTCCTTCCACATGCCCGGCGGGGACGACATCGGACGCCGGCCGATCGACATGCATCTGCGTGGTTTCGAGCGCATGGGCGCGACCGTCACGCAGGATGCCGAGGGCATCACCGCATCGGCGGCGAAGCTCCGCGGCGCGCGCATCTACATGGACTACCCCTCGCACACCGGCACCGAGGCGCTGCTGATGGCCTCGACTCTCGCAAGCGGCACGACGACCATCACCAATGCGTCGGCCGAGCCGGAGATCGTCGCGCTCGGGAACATGCTCAACCGGATGGGGGCGCGCATCACGGGGCTGGGCTCGCCGACCATCGTCGTCGAGGGCGTCGAGCGCCTGCAGGGCGTCTCCGAAGTCTGCATGCCGGATCGTCTCGAGGCGGGGACGTACGCGATCGCGGGGGTGATCACCGGCGGCGAGATCGAGCTGCACGATGTGCGCGAGCCGGACATGCTGCCGCTCACCGAGAAGCTGCTGCAGGCCGGCGCGGACGTCTGGTTCCGCGATAACCGCATGCTCGTGCGCGCGGGCGATCGCCTCGACGCGGTCGACATCCAGACGCTGCCGTTCCCCGGCTTCCCGACCGACATGCAGGCGACGCTCATGCCGCTGCTCACGCAGGCGACGGGGATCTCACGCGTGCAGGAGCGCGTCTACGAGGATCGTTTGCGCTACACCGACGAGCTGCTGAAGATGGGCGCGGATATCCGCGTTGAGCGCTTCGGGGAGCATGGCGAGAAGCTCGCGACCACCGCGCACGTCTACGGGCCGACCCCGCTGCATGGTGCGCGCGTGAAGTCGCTCGACATCCGGTCGGCGGTCAGCCTCGTGCTGGCGGGCCTCGTGGCCGAGGGCGAGACGGAAGTCACCGATGTCTATCACATCGATCGCGGGTACGCGCGCTTCGTGGAGAAGCTGTCCGGTCTCGGGGCCGATCTCGAAGATACGTTGATTTCCATCTGAACTCGCCACATCTGGGAGATTCCTCTTATACTGTTCGTACGGACTGGCTCGGACGGAGGTCCTGGTCGACCGACACATGGGACGCATGCAGACGAGCACGTGATCAGTGAGGTCGGGGAAGGGATTCCCGTCGACGGTCTCGTCGTGACGGGGAATCTGCGGCTGAAGGGAAGCGAACCCGGTGAGTTCACGAATTCTGATTGTGGAAGATCAGGCAGATGTCGCCCAGCTGATCGAGGTCGTCCTCGTCGGCGAGGGGCACACGGTGGCCGTCGCGCGTGACGGTGCACAGGGCCTGATGATGGCGCGGGACTGGAAGCCTGATCTGATCCTGATGGACATCATGCTGCCGGGCGTCGATGGGGGAACCCTCATCGCCCGCCTGCGGCAGGAGCCGGAGACGGCGGATCTGCCGATCATCGCGATGTCCGCGAGTCGGACGCTGCGCGATCGCACCGCCGAACTCGAGGCGGATGCGTTGCTCTCGAAGCCGTTCGATGTCGATGCGCTGCTCGTGCAGGTGCAGTTCCTGCTGACGCGCGGACGCGGAGACGGCGATCAATGAGCGAACGCGACGCGGCTGTCGGGTCCCCTGACGATGACGCGGTCGTCGTCGTGATTCCAACCTATAACGAGCGCGAGAATCTGCCGTCACTGGTGGCGGAGATCCTTGCGCTGGGCGATCGCTACCGGATTCTGGTGGTCGATGACAATTCGCCGGATGGGACCGGTGCGCTCGCTGACGAGCTCACGCAGCAGTACGCGGGGCGTGTCGAGGTCCTGCATCGCCCGGGCAAGCAGGGGCTCGGACGTGCCTACGTCGCCGGGCTGACGCATGCCCTCGAGATGGGCCCCGCGCTCATCGCACAGATGGACGCCGATCATTCGCATCGCCCGGTCGACCTCGCGAAGATGGTTGCCGCGGCGGAGCAGGCGGATCTCGTGCTTGGGAGTCGCTACATTCCCGGCGGCAACACGGTCGGCTGGCCGCGCTATCGCAAGCTGATCAGCCGGGCGGGAGGCATCTACGCCGGGCTGGTGCTCGGGATGCACATCCGCGATCTGACGGGCGGCTTCAAGGTCTGGCGACCGGAGGCGCTGCGCGCGATCGAGCTGTCGTCGATCCACTCGGATGGCTACGGCTTCCAGATCGAGACGACGTTCCGGGCAAATCAGAAGGGGTATCGCCTCGTGCAGGTGCCGATCACCTTCACGGATCGGATCGCGGGGAAGTCGAAACTCTCGCGGCGGATCATCCTCGAGGCGGTGACCATGGTCTGGCGGTTGCGATTGCGGCAGCTGCTCAAGCGCGACTGGTAGCGAGAACGGCGTCCCCTCACGGGACGCCGTTCTCGCGTTGACGGGCTTGCGGGCGAATTCTCTTCTCTCGTGTCGGGCGTCACGCATGGCCGACCATGCTGACGGCGCAGTGTTTTCGCGAGGAGACGGCCAGCCGTCCGGAGGACCGCTGCGATTGGAGAGCGGGGGTGGTCAGTGGGGATGCGTCGCGACGACCTCGTCGACCACCGCGCGGAGTTCGCGATCGAAGCGCGCGCGGTTGAACTGCTCGGCGTGCTGCATGATGCGCGTGCTATCCCACGGATGCGTCTGCGTGGCACGGATCGCTCGCGCCAGATCGCCCGGCACGTGCGGATCGAAGAAGAGTCCCGTCTCGTGCTCGACCACGGAGTCGAGCGCGCCACCGCCACGAGCTGCGATGACGGGACGTCCTGCGGCCTGCGCCTCGACCGCAGTCATGCCGAAGTCCTCGATGCCGGGGAGGATCATCGCGCGACAGCGCTGCAGGTGATCGATCACGACCTCATCGGATTGAGCGCCGAGGAACTCGATGGTCGGGCCGGCATGCTTCATCAGCTCCTCGCGGCCGCGACCATCCCCGATGATCTTCAGGCGGACATTCGCTTCGGTGCAGGCTGCCACGGCGCGCCCGATCCATTTGTGCGGGACAAGGCGCGACACCACGAGAAACCAGTCTTCCGGTTCGACCGGCTCCTGCGGGCGGAAGCGTTCGGTCGCGATCGGCGGGTAGATCACGTCGGCGGTGCGCCTGTAGGCCGTCGCGATCCGCTGCGCGACTGCGTGCGAGTTCGCGATGTAGTGCGTCACGCGCTGTGCCGCCTGGCGATCGAGGCGACGGAAGGTACCGAACGCGGCATCAAGGAGGGGGCGGGCGATGGACTGCGCGGTCGTGGCGCCGAGGTAATCGCGATCCTTGTAGAGGAAGCGCGCCGGCGTGTGGCAGTAGCAGATCGAGGGAATGCCGTTCGCCGGATGTGCCTGATGACTCCACGCGCTCGAGTCGGCGATCACCACATCGACGTCGTCAATGCGATGCCCGAGCTGCCGGAAAAGCGTCGGATAGATCGGCAGCCACAGGCGATGTGACTTCACCGCGCCCGGCACGTGCGCGAGCGGACTCGTGCGGATGTCCCAGTCGCGATAGTGATCGGGCATCTGATCCGGTGCGTACAGCGAGGTGTAGACCGGTGCATCGGGAAACTGGTCGTGGATGACATCCAGGACGCGTTCGGCGCCGCCATACTGCGTCAGATAGTCATGGACCAGAGCGACCCGCATTGTCAACGTCAATCCTCACCGCAATGTTGCAGAAATGTGAACCCACCTTGGCATGATGATCGGGTGGTGGGTATAGTGCATCGAAACATCTGTTCTGGGTTGTGGCTGCGTCACGACTCGCGTTGAAGGGAGCTGCATGGGAGCACTGAGGCTGACCCGGGATGAAGCGCGATGGCTCGCGGTCGTTGCGCAGGGACTTGATCGGCGGCCCTTTCGACGATCTCCGACCAAGGCGGAAATCCTCGCCACCATTCGGCGTATCGGCTGCGTGCAGCTCGACACGATCAGCGTGATCTCCCGATCGCACGAGACGGTTCTGTGGAGTCGCCTCGGATCGTTCGATGTCGATCTGCTGGGATCGCTCTACGATCCCGATCATGCGCTCACCGAATACTGGGCGCACGCAGCCGCCATTATACCGGTCGAGCTCCTTCCGCTGTTCCGGACACATATGGAATGGCGGCAGGCTCGCGAGGGATGGTCCACGCAGCCGGAGAGTCGCGTCGTGATGGACCGTCTGCTCGCGCACGTCGCGGAGCACGGTCCGATGTCGTCACTCGATTTCGACGCGCCCGAGGAGGCCAATCAGGGGCAACCCTGGGACTGGTATGGCATCAAGCCGGAACGACGAGCGCTCGACGCGCTGTGGTCCAACGGCGAGCTGGTGCTGCGACGTCGTGATGGCTTTCGGCGCGTCTTCGATCTGCCGGAGCGGATCGTGCCCGAATTGTGGCAGACCGACCCGCCATCTGACGAGGAACGCGTGCGGGAACTTGGTCTCCGCAGCGTGTCGGCGCTCGGCATCATGACGCATCGGTGGCTGGCGGACTACTTCCGGACGGGATCGCCGCAGCACATCCCGACCACGCGTGCGAAGTCGCTGCTCGCCGCGTTCGCGGCGGAGGGGATCGTGGTGCCGGTGGAGGTGGCGGGCATCGACGAGCCCATGTGGATCGACGCGAATCTGGTCGAGCGGCTCGAACTGATGCGCGAGGGGCGGATGCGTCCGACGCTCACGACGCTGCTCTCGCCCTTCGACAACCTGATCTGGAACCGCCCGCGCACCGAGTTGCTGTGGGACTTCTTCTATCGGATCGAGGTCTACACTCCGGCACCGAAGCGCGTCTATGGATACTACAGCCTGCCGATCCTGCACCGCGGGAAGATCGTCGGGCGGCTCGATCCGTCGTTCGATCGCAAGGCGAAGGTGCTGACGATCAAGGCGCTGCATCTCGAGTCGGGCGTGCGCGTGACGCAGGCGCTGGCTACGGCGGTCGTCGGCGCGATCGAGGATCTCTTGCGCTTCCTGGGGGGAGAACCCGGCGCGTGGCGGTTGCTTCACGCGAATCCGGCGACGATACTGCCGTTACTGGATCGCGCCGATACCGACTGATGGTGCGGCGCGTCGTCGTGCGTGGGAATGGGAGTTGCGGATGACCGGAGTCGATCGTCGGGAACGTCGGGATGCGATCGCGCAGGCGAATGCCGAGGGGCGATTCGCGCCGACCTGGGAGAGCCTCCAGCAGTGGCGCTTGCCGGACTGGTATCAGGATGGCAAATTCGGCATCTTCATTCACTGGGGTGTCTATGCGGTGCCGGCGTTCGGGAACGAATGGTACCCGCGCACGATGTATCTCGAGGGGACGCCCGAGTACGCGCATCACCGCGAGACATACGGCGATCAGGCGACGTTCGGGTACAAGGATTTCATCCCGCAGTTCACGGCGTCGCAGTTCGATGCCGATGCCTGGGCGGCGCTCTTCCGCCGCGCCGGCGCGCAGTTCGTGGTGCCGACGGCGGAGCATCATGATGGCTTCCCGCTCTACGATTCCGCGCTGACGCGCTGGAACGCCGCGCAGATGGGTCCGCGCCGCGATCTGATCGGTGAGCTCGCCGAGGCGGTGCGTCGGCAGAGCATGGTGTTCGGCGTGTCGAGTCATCGCGCAGAGCACTGGTGGTTCCTGAATGGCGGCAATGCGTTCGACTCCGATGTGCGCGATCCGGAGTTCGCGGACTTCTACGGGCCGGCGCAGAGCGAGATGCTGCCGCCGAACGAGCATTTTCTTGAGGATTGGCTGCTGCGCTGCTGCGAGATCGTCGATCGGTATCAGCCGCAGCTCTTCTGGTTCGACTGGTGGATCGAGCAGCCGGTCTTCGCGCCATATCTCCAGGAGTTCGCGAGCTACTATTACAACCGTGCGGATGCGTGGCGTCGCGGCGTGGCGATCAATTACAAGTTCGACGCCTTCCCCGCGGGCACGGCCGTCTTCGATGTCGAGCGTGGACAGCTCGCCGGCATCCGGGAGGAGTTCTGGCAGACGGATACCGCCGTCGCGAAGAATTCATGGGGCTACACCGAGGGTAACGACTACAAGGCGGCGGCCGATCTGATCGGGGATCTCGTCGACATCGTCAGCAAGAACGGCGCGTTGCTCCTGAATATCGGCCCGCGCGCGGATGGCACCATCCCCGACGAGGATCGCGATCGGCTGATCGCGATCGGCGACTGGCTGCGCGTCAATGGCGAGGCGATCTACGGGACGCGTCCGTGGCGGACATTCGGCGAGGGGCCGACCGAGGTCGTCGCCGGGTCGTTCGCGGACACGAAGCGACAGTCTTTCACGGCGCAGGACATCCGCTTCACGGCGCACGAGGAGATCACGGCCGGCGAGCGATCGCGTGCGCTCTACGCGACGGCGCTCGCGATCCCGGAGGATCGCACGCTGCGCATCGCGACGCTCGCCGAGGGGGCGGAGCATCTGCCGGGCGCAGTCACATCGGTCGAACTGCTGACCGGTGTCCGCGATCAGTATCCGGCGCTGACGTGGGAGCGGACGTCCGAGGCGCTCGTCGTGACGCTGCCGGACGATCTGCCGTCTCAGCACGCCGTGAGCGTGAAGATCCGTGCGGAAGGCGTGTAGGCGATGGATCACGTCATCGGATTCGCGATCGTGGTCGGCATCCTGACGCTCGTGCCGGGTGTCGACACGATCCTCGTGCTGCGGAATGCCGTCGGTGGGGGATCGCGGCTCGGCGTCGTGACGGCAGCGGGCGTGATCGCCGGCTGTCTGACCTGGGCGCTGGCGAGTGGTCTCGGCATCGCAGGGGTTCTCGCGGCGTCGCAGCGCGCGTTCGGGGTGCTGCAGCTCATCGGCGCGCTCTACCTGCTCTGGCTCGGCGGACGCGCCCTGTGGGGGGCACTGCGTCACACGGATGGCGGGATCGAGGTCGCGGCCGATGCGCCGGCCATCACGCCGGGGAACGCGTTCCGGATGGGGCTGGTGAACAACCTGCTCAATCCGAAGGTCGGCGTGTTCTATCTCTCGATCCTGCCGCAGTTCCTGCCGACGGACGGCAACGTGATGCTCTGGTCGATGGGTCTGGCGAGCATCCACGCGATCGAGGGGATGCTCTGGTTTGGCGGGATCGCGCTGCTGGTGGGCAAGGTGCGCACCATGCTCCAGCACCCCGCCGTCTCGCGCTGGCTGAACGGCATCAGCGGGGTGGCGCTGATCGGCTTCGGGATGAAGATCCTGCTCGATGCGCGCCGTCGTCTCGCGATCTGACGGCGCGCACGTGCGCTACGACTCGGGGACCTCGATCAGGTCATCCTCGTGCGGCGGCAGGGCATCGTAGTTCAGCGAGAACACCGAGTAGGTGAAGAGCCCGCCCGACTGGTTCTTGCTGCGCTTCGATGAGCGCTTGAGGATCGGTGGCTCGCGATCAGCCAGATCGTTGAGCAGGCGCTTGATCTGATATTCGCTGAGGCGGGGGAGCACGCTCTTCGCAAGGAGATTCCGGAGGATCGCCTTGAAGGTATGCGTGCCGGACTTCTTCGACTCGAAGAGATCCTCCAGCGCATCGAAGAGCGCCTCCTGCTCCTCCGGCCGCAGCGACTCCAGATGCACGTCCGAGCCGGCATCCGTCACGCGATCGTCGTCGGACGTCTCGTCGTCTGGCGACTGATCGTCGGCGACCCCCGTGTCCGGAAGCGAGACATAACTGTTGCCGCCGGAGGTCGTCAGCTGGACATAGCCGGCCTCCTGCGCGGCATCCATGAAGACGCTGAACGGGACGCCATACCACGCACGCGGGCGCATGGAGTGATCCTGCCCGAGCCAGTGGCCGACCTCCTGATACAGCATCGGTTCGCCATTGCCGTGTCGCTGCAGGACATCCTGGACGAGCTTGAAGGCTTCCTCCGGGCGCGGATGATCGCGCAGTGGCGTGAGACTCGGCGGCGTCGCGGGACGCTCCTCCTGCACGACATCTCGGCCGTTCGGACGCGTCGGCTGCTGATGCCGCGGCTCCTGCTGGCGGCGCACCGACGGATCGAGATCGCGCTCGTAGAGGAGGACGTGGTCGGCGGCGGCAGAGAGCATGCGGCTCATCGCGGCATCGACGCCGATCACGACGACCTTGCGTCCCTGCTGGCGGAGGTAGTTCAACGGATGGATCAGGTCGCCGTCGCCGGTGACGATGACATACGTGCCGATGTTGCTGTTGCGCGTGGCCGTTTCGACGGCATCCACCGCGATGCGCACATCGGCGCTGTTCTTGCCGGCGGGGACGTAGATGAGGTCGATGCCCTGCCGGTAGAGGTTCTCCGCATCGATCGCGAGGTCCTGGCTCGTCCACGGCGCATAGGCGCGCGCGAGGACGAGACGTCCGTGCTCCTGCGCCTCCTGGATGATGAGGCTCATGCGGGGAGTCGTGAGCTTGAAGTAGCGTTTCAGACTGATCTGGAGGTTCTCGTAGTCGATCAGAATGGCGACATCCCCGCCCGGTCGGTCATTGCCGAGGGCGGATGCGTCGGGTCGGGATGTCGAGTCGGGTTGCGTCACGTTTCGCACCTCCGGGGATGATCCTGATCGCCTGGTTGGACGTCTGAATGAACGTCGCGCGTGTTATCGCAAGTGTCGCATATTCGGGCGGCGCTGCTGTTTACGGTTGACGAAGTGCCTCCTCCGAGAAGATCTTCCCGAGGACGGGGCTGTCGAACTCGGTCGCAAGGCAGTCCATCATCACCCAATCCCACAGCTTTCCGGCGAACCACCAGCGCTCGCGCAGACGTCCGACCTCGCGGAATCCGGCCTTCGTGTAGGCGCGAATCCCCGCCTCGTTGAAGGCGGCGACACCGAGATCCACCGAGTGCAGCCCCACGACCGTGAACGCATGGTCGAGCATGAGACGCGTGGCCTCGGTGCCGAAGCCCTTGCCGCGCGCGTCGCGCTCGCCGATGTTGATGCCGAACGAGCCGGAGCGATTGCGGTAGCTGATCTCGCGCAGGTCCGTCGTGCCGATCGGGCGGAGCGTCTCCCGCTCGCGGATCACGAACAGATGCTGCTTCTCGCGGGATGCCGTCTCGACCCAGGCGGATTCCGCCAGTTCGGTGAGCGGACCGGGCGCGTTTGGACCCAGCGTACGAATCGTGGTCGGATCGTTCATCCAGCGCGTGATCGTCGGCACAAGATCGGGACTCAGCGGGCCAAGAGCGACGCGTTCACCAACGATAGTCAGGATCGGTTCGGGATCGGAAATCGGCGAATTGGTGGACATTTTCGCAACTCCGTAGATAAAAGTCGTCCTTCGACTTCGTGAGACGGGATCGCATTCAGGAAGGAGTCTCACACAATGGGAGATTCATCTCTTGCGTACGTACGCGCAAAATGGTCATTTGCGCATCGGTGATGTTCCTTGCGGAAAATTGCGCCAGCCCGTATTATCGACAGCGTAAGGGCACAGCGTAGGCAGTTCAACCTGGCTGGAGGCGCTGACCTCAGTCGCCACCAGGCGGTACCCTCACACACCTTAACAATTGAACGCCCCACAGAACGGGGCAAGCATGACGAGCTAGGAGCGACGTCGATGATTGACATACTCATCTACGCCATCCTGGTCGTACTCGTTGCCGGAATCACCTTTCTTGCGACCTATTTCTGGCTGGACCGGCGTGCGCAATCCCGCGTGCGGCTGGCTCAGATTGAAGCGGAACGCATCACTGAGGAAGCGGAAACCCGACGGCGTGATACGGCCCTGGAGGCAAAAGACGAAGCGATACGTCTTCGGGGGGAACTCGATCGCGAACTGACCCAGCGCCGCAAGGAAATCGAGCGGGTGGAGCAGCGCATCGAGCAGAAGGAAGAGAGTATCGATCGCAAGTCTCAGGCCGTCGAGCAGCGCGAGCAGCAGGTTCGCCAGCGCGAACAGCAGCAGCAGCGCTCGAAGGAAACCTGGGATCAGGAACGCTCCCGTCAGCAGCAGGAGTTCGAGGAGAGCAAGGCATCCCAGCTGCGCGAACTCGATCAGGCGAAGTCGCAGCATCTCGCAGAGCTTGAGCGCATCGCCGGGCTGACGAGTGAGGAAGCCAAGCAGCAGCTCGTGGCGCAGGTCGAGTACGAGGCCCGCAATCTCGCGGCGCGTCGTCTCCACGAGATCGAGCGCGAGACGAAGGAAGAAGCCGATCGTCGCGCCCAGAAGATCCTCGCGACCACGATCCAGCGCATCGCCTCCGATTACGTTGCCGAGTCGACCGTGATGGTGGTTCCACTGCCGAACGACGACATGAAGGGACGTATCATCGGACGCGAAGGTCGCAACATCCGCGCGCTCGAGCAGGCGACCGGTGTCGATCTCATCGTCGATGACACGCCGGAAGCCGTGACGGTCTCCGGATTCGATCCGGTTCGTCGCGAAGTTGCCCGACGTGCGCTCCTCAAGCTGCTGCAGGATGGACGCATCCATCCGGCACGCATTGAGGAAGTGGTCGGCAAGACACAGCTCGAACTCGAGCAGATCATGCGGGAGGAAGGGGAACGCGTCGCCTACGAGGCGAACGTGCCTGGTCTTCACCCGGATCTGATCAAGCTGCTGGGGCGCCTCAAGTTCCGTACGAGTTATGGACAGAACGTGCTCGCGCATTCGCTGGAGGTGTCCATCCTCTGCGCGAATCTCGCTGCCGAGCTCGGCGCCGATGTGAACGTCGCGAAGACGGCTGGTCTTCTGCACGACATCGGCAAGGCCGTCGATCATGAGGTCGAAGGTCCGCACGCCCTCATCGGCGCGGACATCGCCAAGCGGCTCGGACGGTCGTCGCGCATCGTGCATGCGATCGCGGCGCACCACAACGAGGAAGAACCGCAGACGATCGAGGCCTTCATCGTGCAGACGGCGGACGCCATCAGTGGTGCCCGACCGGGTGCACGTCGCGAGATGGTCGAGACCTACATCAAGCGCCTTGAAGCGCTCGAGGGGGTCGCCAACTCGTTCGAGGGCGTGGACAAGTCCTTCGCCATCCAGGCAGGGCGCGAAGTCCGCATTCTGGTGAAGCCCAACACCATCGACGATCTTGGCGCGACGCGACTCGCGCAGGATGTCGTCAAGAAGATCGAGGAGACGCTGGAATACCCTGGCCAGATCAAGGTCACGGTGATCCGCGAGACGCGCGCGGTCGACTACGTGCGCTAGGGAACGATTCTCAGGTTCAACTCGGACGTTGCCCACGCTCTTCGTCTCATCGTCAAACGCGGGTGAATTGGTCATTTTCGACCGATTCACCCGCGTTTTGTGTTGGTGAGGAGAGCAGAATCCGCATTCGTCCGATGATTTTCGTGCGCCCATGTGTCCAAACAGCGTAGACTAGCTGCGACATGCTGGCTGGGAACCAGAGTCGCGCGGCAGGCACATGGGGATTTCGGCGGAAGATCACTGACAACCACGTCCTGATCGCCTTCCGACCGAATGTGTGCTGACGCACAGGACGTATCTGCATCGTTGCACCCGGTCTTCGGGTTAGTGGGGAAACGGACGAGGGGGAACCCACGTATGAATCGGTTCTTTAGCAAGCTCGACCTGCGGGACATCAAGATCAGCCCGGAAGGTTCGAGATTCCCGCCTGACGCGGACGACTACGAGGAGCCTGCCGAGGAGGCCAAACCGGTTTCGGGGGAGACCGACACGGCCGCATCGACCACGCGTTCCGATCAGGCAGAGGAGACCACGACGCCCGAGCATCGCGGAGTCGTCGTTGAGTCGCAGACCATCGAGTTCGAGTACCACAAGACCACGCGCGTGTGGGATGCGTCGTCCGTCGAGAAGACGGAGGAGGTCCACGCCAGCGGGTATGGTCATGTCGAGACGCGCAACGGCGAGGTCGTGACGCCCGCCTACAAGGGGTACATCGGCGAGGCCGGCACGGATCTCGAGTTGGCGGCCGTACTGGGCGAGGTGCTGAAGGTCTCCGCCCGGTCGCGACCGAGCGCGGTGGCGGGGGCGATCGCTGGTGTCGTACGCGAGTGCGGCCGGGCAGAGGTGCAGGCCATCGGTGCTGGCGCGACGAATCAGGCGGTCAAGGCCGTCGCGATCGCGCGCGACTATCTCCGCGAGACGGGGATCGATGCCGTGTGCCTGCCGGCGTTCATCGATGTGACGATCGAGAACGAGGATCGCACCGCGATCCGCCTCGTTGTCGAAACGCGCTGATCCCATGACGGCCGACGCGGTCCCATCCGTGCCGACGATCGATCTGCACGCGCATACGACGGCCTCGGACGGATTGCTCACCCCCGCGGAGCTGATCGCCGAGGCCAGCGCGCGGGGGCTTTCCGTGCTTGGCGTCACCGATCACGACACGATCGATGGGCTGCGCGAGGCGATCGCCGCCGGAGCGTCGCTTGGCGTAACCATCGTGCCGGGCGTCGAGCTTTCGACCGAGATCGACGGGCGCGAGACGCACATCCTCGGGTATTACGTGAATCCGGAGGATGGCGCGTTCGTGGCGAAGCTCGCCGATCTCGCGGCTGGGCGTGTGCGGCGGATCGTCCGCATGGTCGAGCGATTGCAGGAGCTCGGCTACGCGATCGACCTGGCGCCAATCCTCGTGCAGGCGGAGACCGGCAGTATCGGGCGACCACACGTCGCGCGGGCGTTGGTCGCGATCGGGGCCGTTGGCGGTGTGAGTGAGGCCTTCGATCGCTTCCTCAAGCCGGGCAAGCCCGGTTGGGTGCCGCGCGAGCGCTTCACGCCGGAAGACGCCGTCGCCATGATCCTCGCGAACGGCGCGATCCCCGTGCTGGCGCATCCGTTCACCACGGGCGACGTCGCGCACGCGCTCGATCGGCTGATCCCGGCGGGACTTGTCGGCATGGAGGTCTTCTACGGCGAGTACTCGCCGGAGCAGCGCGCCGCCTTGCTGGCGATTGCGCGCGATCGTGGTCTTCTCGCGACCGGCGGCAGCGATTATCATGGTCCCGCTTTCAAGGAAGGGCGCGACCTTGGCAGCGTCGAGATCCCGGCGTGGGTGTTCGACGATTTGCGGGCGTGCCATCAGCAAGAACGGTGAGCATGGCAACATCTCGACAGGCATACGCGGCGGCGGTGATCGTCGCCGCGGGGAAGGGTGAGCGCTTCGGCGACGGCGGCAAGGTGCTCGCGATGGCGGCGGATCGTCCGCTGCTTGCGTGGAGCCTCGATGCCTTCGCCAACGCGGCGAGTATCCGCGACATCGTGATCGTCGCCGGCGAGCACACGGAGGAACCGATCCGCGAGCTCGTCGTGGCGGAGGGGTGGCCGGGCGTCTCGACGATCGTGCTTGGCGGCGCCTCTCGGCATGAATCGGTCGCGCGGGGGATCGCGGCGGTCGATGCGCTGCACGAGGTCGTCCTCGTCCATGATGCGGCGCGCCCGCTGATCGAGGCCGCGCACATCGACGCGGCGGCTGATGCGGCGCGCGATCGGGGGGCGGCGATCCTCGCGACGCCGGTGGCCGACACGATCAAGCGTGTGGAGGGCGATGCCATCCTGGAGACCGTGCCGCGATCGAGCCTTTGGGCCGCGCAGACCCCGCAGGCCTTTCGTCTGGAGGCCTATCAGGCGCTGCTGCGCGATCTGACCGACGGGCATGGCGACTTCACGGACGACGCCTCCATCTTCGAGGCGTTCGGCAAGGCCGTCGCGATCGTGCCGGGGAGTCGCCTCAACCTGAAGGTGACGCATCCGGAAGATCTCGATCTCGTCGACGCGCTCCTGCGCGCACGCCTGCATACGACATTGACCAAGGGGACACGGTGACTCGACGACGCTTTCCACGAACCGGTATCGGCTACGACGTCCATCGCTTTGCGGAGGGACGTCCGATGGTGCTCGGTGGCGTGACGATCCCGCATGCGGTCGGGTTGGATGGCCATTCCGATGCGGACGTCCTGCTTCACGCGATCGCCGATGCGCTTCTCGGCGCGGCGGTGCTCGGCGACATCGGCAAGCACTTCCCGCCGACCGATGAGCGCTGGCGCGGACTCGACAGTCGCGTGCTGCTCAAGGAATGCGTGCGCCTCGTGACCGAGGCCGGGTGGACGCCGGTGCATCTCGATGCGACGGTGATCGCGGAGGCACCGAAGGTGAATCCGCACGCCGATGCGATGCGTCGGGAGATCGCCGCCGCGACCGGGATCGCGCCGGAGGACATCAGTCTCAAGGCGACGACCAACGAGAAGATGGGCTTCGTCGGCCGCGAGGAGGGCATCGCGGCGATGGCCGTCGCGACGATCGTGCCGACCGAGGATGTCGAGGAGCGCGCGTGAGAGTCCTGCTGCAACGGGTGACGCGTGCGAGCGTCACGATCGAGAACGAGGTCGTCGGCAAGATCGGACAGGGACTCCTGCTGCTCGTCGGCATCGCGGATGGCGATGGCATGGAGCAGATCGAGGCGCTCGCGACGAAGATCACGAATCTCCGTATCTTCGAAGACGATGAGGGGCGCATGAATCGCTCACTGCTTGATGTCATCGCCGCGCGGCCGGAGTCCGTCGACGGGATCGTCGGAGCACTGGTTGTCTCGCAGTTCACACTCTACGCGGATGTTCGCAAGGGGCGTCGTCCAAGCTTCATCGGGGCGGCGCATCCGGACATCGCGGCGCCGCTCGTGCAGCGATTCGCGGAAGCGCTGATCGCGCAGGGCGTGCCGGTCGAGCAGGGGCGCTTCGGTGCCGACATGGCGGTTTCGCTTGTCAACGACGGTCCGGTCACGATCTGGCTTGACAGCGACGAGCTCGCGAAGCCGCGAAACGGGTAGAATCGGGATCAACCTTCCTCACGGGTGATTCATCGGAAGCAGTCATGGCCACGTCGAACGAGCGCACAAGCGAAGAGCCCGAGCAGATGCGTCCGATCCCGGATGGCGGTCTCGGCGAGAGCATGCCCGACTGGCTGCGCCGCCCGCCGGCCTGGCGATCGCTCGAACGCCGTGAGGAGAGGATCCCGTCGCCCGCCGTGCCGGTGGAGGCAACGCCTGTGGCGGAGGTCGTGACGGTTGAACCGGAGGCTCCCGAGCTGCCACCCGTCGACGTGACGCCGATCGATCCGCGCACGCTTGTCGAGCTGGACGATCTTCCCGCGTGGCTGCGTTCGCTGGGCGATCGCGTCTCGGCGCGCGAGGCGGCGCTCGCGGACGCGGTGCTTCCGGACATTACGCTGCCCGACGACGAAGCGGTCGCCGATGCGATCGTGGTATCCGAGCAGGTGCCTGATGAGGTTTCTCGTGCAGCCGATGAGGCGGTCGCGGATGAACAGAACCCCGACGAAGCGCCTCCCGCAGTCGCCGACGAGACGATTCTCGAGGGACGGCCAGAGCCCATGATCGAGGCGATCGCGCCTCCCGCAGTCGCCGACGATGACGAATCGTTCGTGCATCTCCCGACGACCCCGGAAACGACGCGCTCGTCGAATCTCGTTCCCGTGCTGACGATCGTGATCGGCGTACTGCTGATCGCCCTGATCGTCGTGATCCTGGTGCAGGTTGGCGTGATCGGTTCGTAGCTACGTGATCGCGTGATGCGTGCGGCGCTCGCGATCGAGTAGCGCGACGAGCTCCTCGGCGGACGCCACTGGTGGCAGACAGGTCATCCCCTCGCACAGATACGCGGCGGCCTCGCCGTGCGGCACGGGGCGGGCCATCAGCATCGGGAAGCGTAACGCGACCTGCTCCTCATCTGACGAGATCCCTTGGACAACCAGTGGTTCGTAGCGTGCCGCGACGCTCGTACGGAGTGACGTAAATGCGGACGACGTCTGATCTCCCACGAGCACGAGCTCCTGACATGGGCTCAGCCAGCGCGTGAGCGCCGCGAGATGCCGTCCCATGAAGAGCGGATGCTCGCGCATGACTGTCGCGAGCGAGCGGAGGATCGCCTCGGTCTGCGCGGGGAGCGTATCGTCGGCGCGATAGATGCCGAGCGCGATCAGCACATCCGCCATCACCGCGTTCCCGGATGGCGTCGCGCCATCCTGCAGCTCGCGCGGTCGGGCGATGAGCGCCTCATGATCGCGCGCCGTGTCCGCGAATCCGACGCCCGAGTCATGCGCGAAGCGGGCGATCACCTCGTCGACGAGGTCACTGGCGGCATCGAGCCAGCGGATCTCGCTGGTGGCGACGTAGAGCGCGATCAGCGCGTCGGCGAGGAAGGCGTGGTCCTCGAGCATCCCCTGCCCGCGGAGCGTGCCGTTCCGCCACGTGCGCGCGAGATGCCTGTCGGGATCACGCAGGTTCGTTAGCAGGAAGTCCGCGTTGCGCGTCGCTGCGGCGAGCAGATCCTCGCGCTGGAGGGCGTCGCCGGCGGTGGCGAGCGCCTTCAGCATGAGCGCGTTCCAGCTGACGATCACCTTCTCGTCGCGCGCCGGATGCGTCCGCTGCTCTCGCGTGATGAACAGCAGCTCGCGTGCCCGGGCGATGGTCGCGGCGATCGTGTCGGACGCGATGCCCGTCTGCTCGGCGAGATCCGCGATCGGGCGGACGACCGAGAGCACGGTCTTCCCCTCGAAGTTGCCGCCGCGCGTGATCCCCCAGTGCAGCGTCACGAGGTCGATCTCGTCCGGCGTGAGGTGCCCGACCAGTGCCGCCTCCACCTCCGCGAGCGTCCAGACGTAGAACGTGCCCTCATGGCCATCGCTGTCCGCATCGAGCGAGGCGAAGAAGCCGCCCTCCGGACCGGTCATCTCGCGGAGCGTCCACGCGGCGATGTCTTCGACGACGGCGCGATAGCGGGCTTCGCCGGTGATCTTCCAGGCGTCGAGATAGAGGCTCAACAGCTGCCCATTGTCATAGAGCATCTTCTCGAAGTGCGGCACGAGCCAGATGCGATCGACCGCGTAGCGCGCGAAGCCGCCGCCGAGCTGGTCGTGAATGCCTCCATCGGCCATGCGATCGAGCGTCGTCAGGACCATCTGCAGTGCGGAGTCGTCGCCGGTGCGGTGATGGTGCCGCAGCAAGAAGTCGAGGACGGATGCCTGCGGGAACTTCGGCGCGCCACCGAAGCCGCCATGCTCTGCATCGAATTGCGTCGCGAGCGCGGTAACGGCATCGGTGGTGATGGTCGGTTCCAGCGCGTCGCCATCGAGCGATGCCTCGTTCGCCTGCCGGAGGTATGCGCGCACGCTCGCCGCGCTCTCCGTCACGCCATCCGGATTCGACGCCCAGGCGTTCGCGATCGTCGCGATCACCTTGATGAAGCCGGGCATCCCCATCTTGTCGCGCGGGGGCCAGTACGTGCCGCCGAAGAATGGCTCCCCCTCGGGGGTGAGGAACGCGCTCAACGGCCAACCGCCCTGCCCGGACATCGCCTGCACGGCGCTCATGTAGATCGCGTCGAGGTCGGGACGCTCCTCGCGATCGACCTTCACGTTCACGAACTGCGCGTTCAGGATCGCCGCGATCTCCGGATCGTCGAACGACTCGTGCGCCATGACATGACACCAGTGACAGGCGGAGTAGCCGATGCTCAGGAAGATCGGCTTGCGCTCGTCACGGGCGCGCCGCAGGGCCTCGTCGCTCCACGGATACCAGTCGACGAGGTTGTCCTGATGCTGGAGGAGGTACGGGCTGGTTTCATGGGCGAGTCGGTTGGGCATGAGGGGCATCCCTTCGCGAAGTGTGCAGGCGGTGAGCATTCTGTTCATCCTACCGCGTCACGTCGAACGGGGCGTCGGATCGGGACGGATCGTGCTGGCTTTCGCGGTTGACGGAAGTGACTATCACACGTAAAGTATTGGACAAGAACTGAAGATCGCATGACCTCATCATGAGGGGTGGAGGGACCGGCCCTGCGAAACCCCAGCAACCAGTCGCCGTGAGGCGATCAGGTGCTACGTCCGTCAGCACGTCTGAGAGATGAGGGTGGGATGCCTGGGTGCACCCCCCTTTCGTCGATGGCGAGAGGGGGCGTTCTGTTGAGGGCGGCGATCCGGTTCGCGGGGAGACGTCCCTGCCGACCGGCGACTCCCGACGTTCGGGGGCGCCATCGATCTCGATACCCAAGGATGGTTCACGATGACGACCCCTTTCACCCACGATGATCTCGACCGCGCGTTCACGCGCCTGCGGGCGGCGCTCACCGCTGATCCGCTGAGCCGTCGCGAGGCGCTCATCCGCTCCGCCGCGCTCGGCGTCGGGGCGTTCGGCCTCGCACACACGACGTCGTTCGCGCAAGAGGCGACACCGGACATCGCGACGGGCGATGCGCCCGATCCGGCCGCGAAGTCGGGTGGCACGCTGCGCGTCGGTCTGCAGGCGGACCCGACTGCCTTCGATCCGCATCTCTCGAATCTGACGGCGGCGTTTCACATCATCGAGCACGTCTACAACGGCTTGCTCGGAGTGAATGCGGCGCTCGAGCCGATCCCGGAACTCGCCGAGAGCTGGGAGGTCTCGGACGATGGCCTCACCTACACGTTCCACCTGCGCGATGGTGTGACCTTTCATAACGGACGCGCATTCACCTCGGATGACGTGAAGTACACGTTCGAGCGCATCACCGATCCCGCGACCGCCTCGCCGCGCGCGGAGGATTTCGCCGGCGTGACGTCGATCGAGACGCCGGACGATCTGACCGCGGTGTTCACGCTCGGGGCGCCGGATGCGTCGTTCATCTCGAAGATCGTCGCCAGCGGCTCGAAGATCGTGGCGAAGGAGGTCGTCGAGGAGAACGGGAATCTCGAGAACGTCCTCGTCGGGACGGGACCGTTCACGTTCGTCGACTACGTTCCGAACAGCTCGGTGTCGCTTCAGAAGTACGACGGCTTCTGGCTGGAGGGGCGCCCGTACGTCGACGCGATCGAGTTCCAGATCGTGCCGGAGTCGACCTCGCGGACCGCGGCGCTCGTGTCGAACACGGTCGACTTCATCGAATACGCGCCGGTGCAGGACCTGCCGACGTTCGAGGCGGATTCCTCGATCGAGATCGCGGGCGATCAGAACACGAACATCCGGTACGCCTCGCTGAATATCTCGCGCGAGCCGTTCGACAAGCTCGAGGTGCGGCAGGCGATCGCGAAGGTGATCGACCGCCAGGCGATCATCGACGCGTCGGTGTTCGGCTACGGTACCGCGACGGCGACCGTCTTCCCGCCGACGTTCTGGGCGGGGCTCGATGCGGAGATCCCGGAAGTGGACATCGAGGGGGCGAAGGCGCTGCTGGAGTCGGTCGGTCTTGGGGATGGCTTCTCGACGACGCTGCATTCGTGGGCGGCGTATCCGTTCCTGTCGAACGCGGCGATCGTGATCCAGGAGCAGCTGAAGCAGATCGGCATCGAGGCGGAGCTCGATCTGCAGGAGAACGCGATCTACATCGAGAACTACTTCGCGGGGAACTACGACATCTCGGTGACGGGAACGAGCGGCTATGTCGATCCGAACGACGTGATCTCCGACTATTTCGACAGCAACAA